>Ga0316202_10000207_pt1 | contig 84058 bp, 80 predicted proteins | sample 3monrhotite_MG_FD_204934 | JGI IMG/M metagenome (GOLD analysis project Ga0316202, IMG submission 204934) | Microbial mat bacterial communities from mineral coupon in-situ incubated in ocean water Damariscotta River, Maine, United States -... | ecosystem: Environmental > Aquatic > Marine >...
AAGAACGAACAAAGGAAGCAACATGGCGACGGATTGGAACGCTTCTCGATCACTTCTCACCACAGGAATGTGCCAACTATTTTAGAAATTCAGGATATGCGTCCGTTTAAAACAGAAAAACTCTAGAGTAACAGTTCATGAAAAGCTCCCTGATGTGTTGGATTGAATTCAGGGCCGGAGCTTGCGATATCACCCGCGCCGGGGGAAATCACTCCGCGTCACATATTTGTGATTCCTAAAGTATTGTGCGGCCCGGGTTTTTCAAAATCTTCCTTGATAGCCCGGTTCAGACGCCCCATCAAATCATCGCCAACACGCTTCGTACAGATAATATAACGGCGGTTCCCCGGCGGCGCATCACTTAAGGTCACGGAAATGATGGCCTTCCCCACCCGCTCCAGAATGCCGGGAGCCTCTTCCGCAGCGACAAAAACGTAATCAAAGCGCTTCCCCAGAAGCATGCGCATCATTCCGGCATTATCCTGCGACGCAATCACGACATGGGGTTTCAACCTGTCTATCATTCTGTCAATAATGGCACCGTAACTGTAGCCAAGCTTGACGCCCATGCGCAGGTCCGGACTTTCGGCCAACTGCAAGAGTGACGTCTTATCCGCCGTTTTGGGCTCGTTGCGCCGGACCAGCATGACCATGGGTTTGTCCCGGTAAATGGGCTTGCTGAACTTCGCAAAAGCTTCACGAGCCGGGTTTTTGAACCAGCCCAGGGCGCAGGTTTTTCGGAGGTTGCGTTCGATCATCTTAAGCTGCCGTGTGGCCGGGATGCGGCGGAAAAAATAGGGAATTCCAGCCGATGACAATGCCTGAGTCGCACGTTCACCGACGATGCCACCCACCACGCCATTATTTTTCCCGACGTAATAGGGTGGGCGCTCGTGATACATGACCTCAAGCCTGTCATTTGCCCATCCCGCCGATGACGCAATAAAACAGATGACACCGGACAGCCAGAAAAACCTCACCCAGGCAGGCCTCACCTTGCTTCCCCTCGTTTCATGAGGCGTCAATACTACCATGATCAATGGGAATGCTCTACATCTTCCCGGACGTCTTGCCAGATTTCCCACGCCAGAATTTGACTGTCCATAGATTGCATGTTACGCCATCTCCCATGCGTACCTTGGACAAACGAATTATGACGAGCCGAATGAGCCGCGGCATGGCAATAAAGCCGCGCGCCACCTCGTCCCCTGTTCGTGACCATCCAATGAGTACATATCATGCCTTCTTCCAGTTCCAACCGATCGAACCCAGTTCCAGCCCCTGATTCCGTTCCTTCACAAAGCTTCAATTTGCGCCTTTTAGTCTTTCCAGGCGAACGGGTTCTGGCTGATTTGTCCCAGGCCATCGAAAAATACGCAAGCGATCCCGGTCATCTGATTGGCGTAATCGGAGCCAACATGCGCGTCGAACTGGACCTTTCCGGCGTCACCCCCCATAGCGCCGAGAGACTGGCGCGCCGCCTGATCCGCCAGCCTTTCGTGCTCAGTCTGAGCGGACGCTGCTTTGACGCCCGAGGGCGGGAAACATTTGGCATCGACCTATATTCCCCTCACCGCGCCCAGGCATGACTTCACGGCTTTGATTTCAACACCAGCGCCGCCGAATTCATGCAGTAACGCAACCCCGTGGGATCTGGACCATCGGGAAAGACATGACCAAGATGGGCACCGCACCTGGCGCACAGCGTCTCCGTACGGCGCATGAAAAAGCCGTTGTCTTCTTCGTCCACGACCGCATCATCCGACAGAGGCGCAAAGAAGCTCGGCCAACCCGTGCCGGACTCAAACTTTGTATCGGATGAAAACAGCGGCTGGTCACAACAGATACAATGGTAGACTCCCGGGTCCTTGCAGTCATTGTAACGGCCGCTAAATGCCCGCTCTGTTCCCTTGCGCCGACAGACGTCATACTGTTCCGGCGTTAGGTGCTGACGCCATTCCGCATCCGATTTTTCAACCTTTTCCATTTTCCAACCTCAATCCAATCTTCCTTGTAACCGTCAATCGGCGCTTGAACAGTTACGCGTTCAGCCGCTACCCTGATGTGGGTAGGCATTGGGGGCAGTTTCAAGTGGATGACCATACAAATCTGAGCACTTTGCAGCACGAAATTGTCGGGTTGTTCAAGAACATTCAAAAAATCAAAAGTGAACTTGCCTCCATTCATCATCCCGAAAGCGAGTCAAACCTGCTGGTATCCGCAGCCGACCAGCTTAATGCCATCGCCGAAGAAACCACAACAGCGACCGAAGACATCATCTCCGCCGCCGAATCCATTCAGAACATCAACACCGGTCTTCTGTCAGAGATCAAATTCGGCGGTGCAAAACCGAAGTTCAAAGAAATTGAACAACATGTGAACCGCATTATCAAAGCCTGCGCATTCCATGACATCACGGGGCAGCGCATTTCCAAAATCGTCAACACCATCAATCTGGTTGAGGGTACGTTGAACTCCCTGGTCGTTATTCTGGGTAAAGATGGACTCGCCGCCCTGCCGGTCGAAACCAAGTCCATCTACCATCTTGATGGCGACATTGAACTCCACGGCCCGGAGATCGGCGGCCCCGAAACCTCTCAGGATGACATCGACAAGATATTTGATTAGTCGCCACGGCTGACCGTCTGGAGAAGCGCACGCACCTTGGAGGCCGGAACCCCCAGATTGGAGCCGCCGAATTCAGGCAGAATCGCACTGTTGACGGCAACAACCGAACCATCGATACCGAGCACCGGGCCGCCGCTGCCGCCGTGCGTCGTCTCTGCGTCGTAAGCGATCATCGTTTGTGACGCATGACCAACGATCCCGCGGCTGGCGAGCGGCGCCATGTGCCCCTTTTCGGCGAGCCGCGCCGCGACATTCCAGAAACCAAGGTCTTTGTGTTTTTGAAGATCATCCAGAAAGGCGTCTCCTGATTGCGCCAACAGTGAACGCAGGCCCGTCGGATACCCCATGACGATCACTTCGTCGCCCGGAGCGGGCAGATTTTCGGCGAGCCGCAGGCCGGTGATCGCATGATCAACGTTTTTTTGGCGCAAGATGGCCAGGTCCGCTTCCTCACTGGCCCGCAACAGCTCAACGTCCTCCGCAACGGCCTTGCCGGGCAGATAGGCAATGAATTTTATCATGACCGGTTCCAGTCCCTGCTTGGCCAGCGCCTGAACGTTGGCGTCTCCCTCCCACGGCAGGGCGACGTGCCGGTTGGTGATCAGGGCCCCATGATCACCGGCAAAAAAACCCGTCCCCGTGAACAAGCGCGCCGCCACCGGCCCATCGCCCTCGAGTGTCAGCAGAGGCTGTCCCAACGGAGAGATCAGCGGGCGCCCCAGGACATCGACGGCATGGCGTAACCGCCGTTTGCTGGTGCGTTCCTGAAATCCGTAGGAGCCCTGTAAAAAGGCGACCAGAGGCAGGGACGCCGCGATTACCCGGCCCGCCGCCTGATAACGTTGTTCGAGCGCTTTCAGTCGTTCGGCGTTGGAACCCAGGCCACGCCTCAGTTCCTGACGCAGTGTCGTCAAATCCGCCGGTGTCAATGCGTATTCACGGGCCCGCGCCAGCGCCGCCGCAAAACTGTCAAGACGCGCCGAGCCGGACTCGATTCGTTCCTGGAGGAGAACATTCAACCGGTTTTGCTGGTAGAGCAGTGCGGTGAGCGCAAGGATTGCAACGATCACGGCTGATCTGAACATGACGGTGGTTTCGCGTGTCAACCGCCTCAGCAACTGGCTGGCCGCCCGAAAGAGGCGGTTGCTAACGGGCTGGCGGCTGACTTTCAGATAATCAATACCATCCGCCAGGATTTCCATGACACTCTTGTGTAAGGGTTTGTCCTCTGGGTACAGGCGAAAGCGCGACATCGGACCGGCATTGCCAAATTCTATGATGTCGCCGTTCTCGAGGTGTCTGGCGGTTACCTCAACACCGTTAACCCAAAGTGACCGGTTCTCAAGCGCCTCGATCATGTACGAGCCCTTGGCCGGGCTGAGACGGGCGATTTCCTCACCGGGCGGCGCTTGCGGACCATCTTCTTCGGTGCGGATGAGTCGATTGAAGTCCAGCAAAAATTTTGCCGGAGACGATCCCAGCCATATTACGCCGCCACGCGCGGGGCCCGTCAGGTGCTCCAGTGCGGCCACCCCGGTAAATGACGTCACATCCTGGTCATCCGCCATCGCTTCCGCATTCCCTCCGGCAAAAAGGCAAGGTTTTTACTACGCATATAATTATTGCATAATTGACCGGTCTATGGGGCTTTAGTTGTCAACGCCCAATCGTCGCGCCACTCCGATGCCGCCGACTTTAGATTTTTCCGTCGTAGGCCCTTGGCCCGATGGGACAGGCGATCAGTGTAAATGTATCGCGCTCAAGCGCCGCGGCCACCTCCGCCTCCATTTCCGTCGCCGAAGCGGCGACCGCGCCAACCCCGCCCATGGCTTCCGCGACACCAACAAAATCCGTGCCGCCGAAATCGACGCCAAGGTTCTTCAATCCCGAGCCGCGCTGCTTCAGTTCGATCAAGGCAAGCTGTTCATCAACAAAAACCACAACCGGAATGGACAGACCCGTATCACGTAAAGTCGCCAGTTCACCCAGCACCATCTCCATCCCGGCATCGCCGCTGAACGCCATCACCGGACGGTCCGGTTCCGCGAGCTTGCGCCCGACCGCCAGCGGCAGGGCGACTCCCATGGTGCACAGCCCGGTCGATTGCAGCAGGCCACGCGGCTCATAACATTCCCACGCCTGACTGAGCAGAATGCGGTGCGCCCCCGTATCAACCGTCGCCACGCCGTTTCTGGGCAGGGCGCGCCGGGCCGCATGAACGGCGGCGGCGGGACCCCAGTTATCCCCTGCGGCGAAAGCGTCCTTGTGGGCGCGCCGTACCTTTTCGGGTGTTCCGTCGGTCCAGACATCGTGGCTAAGAACTCCATCGCGGAGCGCCGATAACCCGGCCCCCACATGGCCGATAAATGACCAGCGGGCTTGATGGACATAATGGGTGTTTGCCATGGCCGAAAATTCGATGACCCGCTTTTCCTGTCCCCACGGCTGGGTCCAGGAACCGCGCATTTCGATGGGGTCGTAGCCCGCCAAAATGATCAGGTCAGCGTCATCGACCAACGGCTGCAATATGGCGTCGGCTTTCGGCGACAATCCGGCCCCGCCCAAGGCAAGTGGGTGGTCTTCCGGCAAAATCCCCTTGGCCTTGTAGGTGGTGATCAGGGGAATGGCGAAATCCCTGGCAAACCCGGCGACCACATCCGCGGCATCATGATGCAGGACATCGACACCAGCAATAATCAGCGGTTTGTCGGCGGTCCCGAGGGCCTCTCGGGCGCGTTCGAGAGCGTTCCCCGGGGCCGGAGCCATCGGCCCCGGAACCGCCCGGTTGGCACGATTTCCATCCGGTTGTTGTTTGGCCGCAACGGATATCGGCACATCGACCAGAACCGGTCCCGGACGGCCTTCCATGGCGATTGAAACGGCCTTGTCGATAACCACGTCAACCGCGCCATCAACGGCGGTGAAGCTGGCCTTAGTGACGGATTTTAGCAACTCCACGTGGTCAAACACCTGATGAGTGTAGGTATGGGCCACGTGTTCATCGACGCATCCGGTCAGATAGATCAACGGCACCTGATCCTGGTAGGCGTTGACCACGGCATTTACCGCATTGGCGACACCGGGGCCAACTGTCGCCAGCAGAACGCAGGGGGCCTTGGTGTAGTGGTGCGTGCCTTCGGCCATGAAACCACCGGCATTTTCGTGTTTGACCAGTTGAAAACTGATCCCGGCGTTTTGCAGCGCGTCCATCAGGGTCAGGACCTCGCCGCCGGGAATGCCGAAGGCATGGCGCACACCGGCGTCAAACAGGCGTTGGGCGATTATTTCAGCGGCTGTCGCCATGGTTTTTCCAGGCCCCCTTACAGGCGGCCCGCCTCTTGCAATTTCACATAACCGTCGCGGGTCTGCGGCAGTTTACGATCGAGGATTTTAGTCGCCACAAGATTGCGCAGCACCTGCGCCGTACCGCCGCCGATGGTGAACATGCGGGCATCGCGGTACATGCGTTCGAGCGGCAGGTTGCGGGAATATCCCATGGCGCCGTACACCTGAAGGGCGTCGCTGGTCACCTTGATCGCCATGTCGGCGGCAAGGATTTTGCCCTGGGCGGCCAACAGCATATCAGGGAATTCGTTGCCCTCCCAATCCGCGCTGGCGGCGGCTTTATAGACAACGGCCTGGGCCGCCGTAATCTGCGTAGACATATCCGCAAGCATCCATTGCAGGCCCTGAAATTCACAGATCGGGCGACCAAACTGTTCGCGGGTCTGGGCGTAATCAAGGGCCAGGTCATAGGCCCCTTCGGCAATGCCCATGGCGACCGTCGCGGCGCCAACACGTTGCGCGTTATAGGCGTTCATCAGTCCGGCGAACCCGCGTTTCAGGCCTTCCGGGGGCACCACCATCATCGACGGTGCGATTTCCATATCGTCGAAAATGATTTCCGTTTCCGGAATGCCGCGAAGTCCCATGGCGGGTTCACGGCGACCGATTTTCAGGCCCTCCGTCTGGTCCCGCACGGCGATAAACCCGGCGATCCCCTTATCTTCCCCGTCCTCAATCACGCGGGCGAAAATCAGGTGCAGTTTTGAAACCCCACCGCCGGTGATCCAGTGTTTGGTGCCGTTGATGATATATTTGTCGCCGGTTTTGACAGCCCGTGTGTTCATCTCGGTCGCCGCACTACCGGCATTGGGTTCGGTAATGCAGATTGCCGGTTTGTCCCCGGCCAAAACCAGATCAGCCGCCAGTTTTTTCTGTTCCTCGGAGCCGTAGTGCATGATCGCCCCAATGGCCCCCATATTGGCCTCGACAACAATCCGCGCCGTAACGCCGCAAACCTTGGCCATCTGTTCAACGACGAGGACGGCATCCAGATAGGACAGGCCCTGGCCGCCGAATTCCTGCGGCAGGGTCATGCCCATGAAACCCGCCTGTTTGAGGGTTTCGACGTTGTCCCACGGGTACTCTTCCGTGCGGTCCACCTCCGCCGCGCGGGGCGCAATGACATCGGCGGCGAGTCGGCGCGCCGCTTCCTGAATTTCAAGTTGGGTCGGGGTCAGTTGATACATGGTCCGTCCTCATATCGATGGCTGATTTCCGGCATATCATAAGGCAAGATTTTTCATGATAAAAACGAATAATGTTCATGATTAACTTAAAAATTCATCATGCAAATTCCAATGAACCGACCCCTGTCCTGTAACCCAAATCCGGTAAAACTGTATCTGTTTACAATCTCGTTATATCATTCCCCAGACGTAACCTGATGCCTTCAAATTGGACCCGAACAGGATCGATAATTCATGATTAAACATAACCGGACCGGCTCTTTTGTCAGCCATCTGGAATGCAGTGAAACCGATGAGCGCATTGCCCACGACAGATTGCACGGTTTGTCCAAGGCGGGAAAACCGCTGCTTGTCCGATACGACCTCGACACCGTAAGAAAGGTCCTGACCCCGGAGATTTTGCTCAACCGTCCTGCGACCATGTGGCGTTATCGCGAACTGCTGCCCATGGCCGCCGATACGGAAATTATTGATCTGGGCGAGGTCGTGACACCACTGATCCGCCTGAAGCTGCTTGAACGAAAACTGGGCGTTACCCGGCTGGAGGTAAAGGACGAAGGGCGGATGCCGACGGGTTCCTTCAAGGCCCGTGGCATGGCGCTCGCTGTAACCATGGCGAAGTCCTTCGACAGAACCCGCCTTGCCGTACCAACCGCAGGCAATGCCGGTGCGGCGGCGGCGGCCTACGGCGCGCACGCCGGGATGCAGACCTATGTGTTCACGCCCGACGACACACCGGAAGTGACGGTGCGCGAAATCGCCTATCATGGCGCACGGGTTTACCGGGTTAACGGGCTCATCAATGCATGCGCACGGATCGTTCGTGAGGGCACGGCGGAGAAGGGCTGGCACGATCTCTCGACCCTTGCGGAACCTTATCGGATTGAGGGCAAAAAAACGATGGGGCTGGAACTGGCCGAACAGTTGGGATGGTCCGTCCCCGATATCATATACTACCCTACCGGCGGGGGCACCGGGTATATCGGCATGTGGAAAGCCTTTGCCGAACTAGAAGCCATGGGATGGATCAGCTCCAAACGCCCGCGCATGGTTGCGGTGCAATCCACGGGGTGTGGCCCCATCGTCCGGGCGTTTGAGAACGGCGATAAAACGGTCGAGCACCCCTGGAACCCGGTTAATACCGGGATGCACGGCGTGCGGGTGCCCAAACCGCTGGGCGACCGCCTGATCCTTGATACCCTCTATAAAAGCTCGGGATTCGCCGTTGCCGTTTCCGATGAGGATGCGGACAGCGCACGCATCGAAGTTGCCCGCGAGGAAGGCCTGCATCTATGCCCCGAAGGGGCGCTTTGTTATGCGGCCTACATACAAAACCTGGCGTCCGGGACCGTTGGCGCCGATGAACATGCCGTGATCTTCAACACCGCCAGCGGCCTTAAATCACCCATGCCGCCAATGGACGCGGTAATCGATTGCGCCAAACCCATTGACTACAAAGCCCTTTGATCACGATCTCAGACCGAATACTGTTTTGTCAGCACGCCGTGCAGCACTTTTACCAGATCACTTTTGGGATTGGCCGTGCGTTCGATCAGCCCGATATCGCGAAAAACGTGAGGTTCCCCGAAAGGCAGCCACCAGACCTGCCCGGGGAACGGGTCTGAAATCGGTCGTTTGGGGACAATCGACACGCCGAGTCCATTGGAAACCATCATTGAAACCGCTTCCAGGGAGTCCATTTCCATGCCCTGCATGACACGGATTCCCCGATCACGGAGGTGCGTGTCGATAACCTGCCCGGCCCAGGCAAAGCGCTGAAAACGGATATAGGGCAGGGATTCCAGGAGCCCCCTGTCCGACTGGCCCGGCGTTCCCTCGGGCGCAATCACCATCAGCGGCTCATGACCGCAGGCGTGCCAGCTCAGGCCCGTCGCCAGCCGGGTTGGTTCACTGACCATGGCCACATCAAGATTCCCCTTGCGAACCGCATCGGCCAGTTCCGACGATAGTCCGCTGGTGACCCGGACCTGCAGCTCCGGATGCGTGACGCGAAGACTGACCAGAGCCCGTGGCATGACTCCCGTTAACGCCGTTGGCACGGCCCCAAGCTCCAGCGTTCCGACCATTTCACCACCAACGAAGCTGTTGGTCAGTCCATCGCAAAGACCGACAATCTCCCGCGCCCGCTCGACCAGCTCCTTGCCATGGGCATTCAACAACGGTGGGCGAGTGTCACGATCAAACAGGCGCGTATTCAGGCCATCTTCGAGCGCCTTGACATGCAGACTGACCGCGGACTGCGTCAGGCCAATGGCCTCGGCGGCACCGACAAAGGAACGGTGTTCGGCAATGGCGATCAGGGTTTTCAGGTGGCGGATGTCCATAAACGCAGACTAATCGGTTGATCCGGTTTGTGCAAAATCAAGAAACTGGGGTAAATTTAAACAAACTGGACCGGCAAGGAACAAACAATGAAACGGAACTTTCACGTGCGGCGTCTCTCCCCCCTTGGGCCAAGCGAAATTATTGGCCTGGACGTGAACAGCGTTCAGGATCAGGAAGCCATCAACGAAATCCGGTCCCTGTGGAATGAGTCGGGCGGTATTCTGGTGTTTCGTGATCAGGACCTGACTCCCGAACAGCATATCGCCTTCAGCCGAAATTTCGGCCCGCTGTTCGGTGGGCCGGATGGCGTGCCGCTCCAGGATACGGTCAGTCGCTACATCCACCCGGATTATCCGGAAATCTATCGGGTGTCCAATCAGGTGGATACGGTCGGCGCGCCGCTGGGACGGGCGCGGGCCGGGACCTACTGGCATTCCGATGTGAGTTTTCGCGAACGACCCGCCTCGGCCTCTGTTTTATACGGCAAACAGGTTCCGAATGTCGGCGGCGATACGCTGTTTGCCAATACCCAGGCCGCTTACGAGGACCTCAGCCAGACCATGAAAGAGACGTTGACGCCACTTCGGGCAGTTCATGATTTTGCCGTCGCCGCCGCCACCCAATACGCCAAACCCATCGTCATCGACGATGATTTCGATGGCACCAACCGGGCCGTTCATCCCGTTGTCCGCACCCATGCCGACACCGGGGACAAGGCGCTGTTCGTCAACCCGGGCTTCACCTCCCATCTTTATGGTTTTTCTGTGAACGAAAGCGCCGCACTCCTCGGCTTTCTTTATGGACACCTGACCAGGCCTGAATTTATTTACCGTCATCGCTGGTGCGAAAACGATCTTTTGATGTGGGATAACCGCATGAATATTCATTATGCCGTCGCCGATTACGGTGATGCGCCGCGCTATCTGGAACGGACCACGGTCATCGGCGAACAACCGCGCTAGCCTCCATCCCCGCCAGCGTCTAAACTGCCCGAAATGCAATCATAGAGAACCGGTCATGCTGGAATCCCTTCCCCTTATCAAACTTTCCGACGTCCGTAAAAGTTTCGGCGACAATCTTGCCCTTCAGGGGGTTGATCTGGAGGTCGCGCGTGGTGATTCGCTGGTTCTTGTCGGCGGGTCCGGAGCAGGCAAGACCCTGATGCTTAAATGTGTCATGGGCCTGATTCCCTTCGATAGCGGACATATTGAGATCGAGGGTCGGGAAATTGGCAGCCGCGGCGATGCCGACCGCAAGGCGCTGCTTGACCGGTTTGGCATGACCTTTCAGAAATCGGGGCTGTTCGATTCCATGGTCACCTGGGAAAACGTCGCTTTCCAGCACCTCCAGGAAGGCATGGCCCCGGCGAAAGCCAAAGCCCTCGCCATCGACAAACTGGCCGCTGTTGGTCTTGACGCTCAGACCGCCGACCTGCTCCCCAATGAATTATCAGGCGGCATGCAAAAACGGGTCGGCCTGGCCCGCGCCATCGCCAATGATCCGGAAATTCTGTTTCTGGACGAACCCACGGCCGGGCTTGACCCGATCATGACCAACGTCATCAACGAGCTGATCCTCGACATCGTCGGCCAGTTGGGGGCCACGGTGGTGTCAATTACATCCGACATGTCGAGCCTGAAAATCATCTCCAACCGGGTCGCCATGCTGCACGACGGCAAAATCATCTGGGACGGCCAGACCAGAGACGTCGAAGATTCCGGCAACCCCTACGTTGACCAGTTCGTCCACAGCCGCGCCGAAGGACCGATCGAGATGGCGGTCACGGCGTTATAGCCACGCCTTCACGACAAACCTCAGAATCCGTTAAGTATCGGCCCAGATGTCAATCCTCACAGAAAGTGAGAAATTTCTCATGAACTGTGAGAATTGCCCGGTGTTGATCGCAAACCGGACCACTTTTTCAGACAAAAATTTCGGCTAATTTTGACCCTAAGCGGCCATAGAGCCATCCTTACGTGAGGCCTGCTTTAGGTGCGTTTGGATAACGCCGATTTCGATATGGCCACAACAGCGCAGAGAACGATTGCCGCACCAATCCACTGAACCAACGTGAGCCTTTCGCTGAGCAGAACGTATGCGAGTGCTATCGTGAAAACAGGAACGAGATTGAGGTAAAGGCCAGCTCGTCCAGCTTCTATATGTTTCAAGCCCAGCAGGAAGATATAGAACCCAAGACCGTAATAGCAAAGTCCACTCATTGCGGCGGCAGAGAATGAAGACGCAGGCGGGAAACCGCCAACATTTATGCCGAAAATCTTTGCTGTTACCCACACAACAACAACGACTGTGAAAGCGGTAAACTGCACTATGATAGTAGCGTACAGGGTGTCGGTTGTTGTTGAGAGACGACGCATCCACACGAAATAGAGCGCCGCGCTGACGGTTGAAAAAGTGGCAAAGAGCGCGCCGAGAGCCCGGTTATTTGCCTGGCCGGTTTCGCCATTAAGCACAATCACCAAGACACCGGCTATTGCTACGGCACCGAGCAGCAGGGTTGCAGCGTTCATCCGTTCAGACAAAAGCAGCCATGCGAGTCCGATAATGAGAATTGGCTGGGTGGCGAATATGACAGACGCTTCACTGACAGGGATAAAGACAAGCGCCATGATCGTTCCGACAGAACCGGCGCCGAGGATCGTTCCCGCAATCACCAGTCCTTTTAAAGACCGGCCTAAATCAAACCTCTTTCGATTGACCAACGCGACCACGAACAAAAAGCCAAGAGACCCCACGAACTGCGATGCGAGAAATGGCAGGGGCTCAATATTTGGAATGGAAATGCCGAAGCCACCGGTCAAAAGACCCTTTGCAATCACCGACCCGAAACTGAGGCAGAAGACGGCCAATATCAGCAAGGCGATGGGACGCAGCATTTAAATTTCCTTCGTTAAATCGTCCCCGAGGCGCAAAAACAAAATGCTCCGGTCAATGGCAAATCTCAAGAAGATTGTCGCATAGCCGAATATTCGGAGCATCCGTTTGAAACCCTTACTTCCAGCTTTTTGTATCCGATATAAAGTTAAGGAATCACGGGCGTCCAGTTATGACCGGACCTCTACGAAACGTTCGCGAAACCCTGTCAGGGTTAAATGGCCGCTTGTGGCTAGCCAGCGCCTAAATTCGCTCCCTCAGATTCCGTCTGGTCCCAAGGGGGCAGCGGACATTTCGTCTCAATTGGTCTGATAATTAGGCGGCTTGTCGCAGCTTCTCTGAGAACCCGTATCACGAACTGTGAGAATACCAGCCATTATAAGCTCATGTTTCTCACTAACTCTGAAAACCCAAACTAGATATCGGCCTAGATATCGGCATGGGCAGGTTTGCCTGCAACCCCTTTGTAGAGAACACCCTGACGCAGTTTCATGATCCGTTCATGCTCGGCCAAGGCGGTGGCGTCCATATCGGCTTTGGGCGGCGTTTCATGAATGAAATGCCCGAATTTGTCCGCACCACGAACCAGCCAGGCGCTGTCATCTGGCGCATTCAGTTGTTTAACATGCGGTGCGATGTAGCGCACCGCGACACCAATGCGCCGATCCGTTGAACGGTTGGGTTCAGACGCATGAACGGTGCGGATATTGTGGAGCGACACCTGACCCGGCGCCAACTCGAGCGCGACCGCCTGACGTTCATCCACATCCACCGCGATTTCCTGGCCGCGGGTCAAAAGGTTCTTCTCGGACAAGGTATCTTTATGTTCAATCTGATCCCAGTTGTGGGTCCCCGGCATCATTTTCATGCACCCTGACTCAATCGTCGCAGGCGACAGGGCGATCCAGGCGGTCAAGACGTCGGGTTTCGACAGCCCCCAATAGGTCGAATCCTGATGCCACGTAACGAACGTGCCCTGCCTCGGTTCTTTGACAAACAGGCTGCATCCCCAGACGAAAATGTCTTCCCCCATGACATCCTCGACAGCATCGAGAATCAAGTCATGCCTGGCCAGCTCGGCGACCCAGGTCTGTAGCAAATACAGCTTCTGGCCCTTTGAGAGTTCGTACCAGCCGCCATGCGCGGCTTCGTAGGCCTCAAAGTGGCGACGATAATCGGCAACTTCAGTCGGGCTCAGGATATCAATGGGACCGAAGAACCCGTCGTCGTGATAGCGCGCGATCTGTGATTCTGTAAGTTTCTTTGGCACCGAGGAAACTCCCCTTGCTTGTCGGACCCGCCTGAATCATCCTGCATTAAATGGCAGATCAGGCCACCTGTAAATGACCCCCTCCTTCTACCTGAGCAGAGAGGACGAGTGATGACTTTTCGCGACACGCTTCTCGCCCTGTCGGTGCCCGTGCTCTGGGGACTGGGCCTGACCTTTTCCAAGGTTGCTGTCGCCGAATTCCCGCCCATCCTGCTGATGACATTTCGCTTTGCCCTGACCGCCTGTCTGCTGGTGTGGTTTGTGCCGGTTCCCCGTAACCTGCTGAAACAGATATTCTGGATCGCCCTGGTCTCGGCCGCCATTCAGTACGGCCTGACATTTTATGGCCTGAAATTGCTTGATGCGTCGACCGCAGCACTGGTGATGCAGCTGGAAGTCCCCTTTCTCGTCCTTCTGGGCGCGCTGGTGCTGAAAGAACCGGTCGGCTGGGCGCGGGTAACCGGGATTATCATCGCCTTTGTCGGCGTTTTGGTGATCGCCGGCGAACCCCGGCTCGAAGATAACCATTGGGGGATATTGCTGAGCGCGTCCGGCGCGTTCACCTGGGCCGTCGGGCAGATCATGATCCGCAGGCTCGGTAGCGTTGGCGGTTTTATGCTGATCGCCTGGGTCGCCGTATTCGCGACGCCGCAATTGTTTGTCGCGTCGCTGATTGTTGAAGGCAACCCGGTCCCGGCGATCATGGCGGCATCATGGAAAGTCTGGGCGGTGGTGCTTTATCTTGGGATTATCATGACCGCCGTCGGCTACGGCATCTGGTACAATCTGATCGGCCGCCTGCCGGTTAACCGGGTCGGACCGTTTCTGCTGTTGTTGCCGGTGGTTGCCATCGCCGGTTCCGTAACCTTGCTGGATGAGACGCTGACCTGGTGGCTGGTCGGCGGTGGATGTGCGATTTTATCCGGCGTCGGTTTGATCGTTTTCGAAGATTCCCGCTCCTGATAACGAGAGTGTCAGGTCTTGGGTTCCGCTTGCTGATTTTCTACCGATAGGTCCGCCAAATGACCGGTCAGGCTCTGGGCTTCAACAAAAACCCTTTTCACCTGCGGATAAGCGGCTTTGATATCGCGCTCCATTTTGGAAATCAGCCGCTCTATATCGTTTGCTGACAGGTTGTCTCCAAAATCGAGACTGATATTGACCAGCACATCCTTCGGCCCGAGATGCATGGTCCTCAACTCATTGACGCCTGACACCCCGTCTTCCCCTTCGGCAATGGTGCGGATACCCCGCACAACCGGGTTACTGGCGCTTTCCCCAACCAGCAGACTTTTGCATTCATAGGCCAGGAACGCGGCGACGATCGCCAGGATCACGCCGATAACCACGGAAGCCACACCATCAAGCACCGGCAGGTCGTACGCTTCGCCGAGCGCGATGCCGGCAAAGGCAACGCCCAGCCCCAACGTCGCCGCCGTGTCTTCGAACAGCACGGTGAACAGCGCGGCATCCTTGCTTTGGTGAATCGCTTCGATATAACTCAAATCTCCCTTGCTCTGGCGGAATTCTCTCATGGCCACCCACCAGGCGGCCCCTTCAAACACAAAAGCCACGGCGAGGATGATGTAATTGACATAAGCATCGGTGATTTCTTCCGGATGCTGGATTTTCCCGATTCCTTCATAAATGGAAACCCCCGCGCCAACCGCAAAAATCAGGATGGCAACGACGAAGGACCAGAAATAGAGCTCCATACCATAGCCGAAGGGATGGCTTTCATCGGCAGGCCTTTTCGCCCGCGCCATACCATACAGGATCAACCCCTGATTGCCGGTATCGACCAGCGAGTGGATGGCCTCGCTGAGCATGGCGGAACTTCCCGTATACGAAGATGCCGCAAATTTAGTGATGGAGATGAGGGCGTTACCCGCCAACGCCGCCAGAACCACTCTTTTCGACCCATCTACAGACACCGGCCCGCTCCTTGTTTTAAAATTTACCACCCCCTTTTTAACACCATTGCCAGAGTGGCAAAGTCTCTAATGCAGGCTTTGTTCAAACCCGTTCACATCTTGGGGGGATTAGAGCTTGCCCGACGTATCGGTTATCAGTTATGCAAGACCTTCTGGTGGAGAGTTTTGTGACACAAGAACTTAAAAAAATCCTCTATGTCGAGGACGAAGTCGATATTCAAAAAGTCGTCAAGATGGCGCTCGAAATGATCGGTGGGTTTGAGGTGCTGGTCTGCAGCTCAGGGCCGGAAGCGCTGGAAAAAGCGCCAGAATTCAAGCCCGATCTCTGCCTGCTGGACGTCATGATGCCTGGCATGGATGGGCCGGCGACCCTGGAAGCGCTTCGCAAGATCGAGATGTTCGCCAAGACCCCTTTTGCCTTTCTGACCGCCAAAGTTCAAAGCGAGGAAATCTCCCGCTTCAAGGCGCTGGGCGCCATTGATGTTATCATCAAGCCGTTTGACCCCATGGCCCTGCCCGATCAGGTCCGGAATATCTGGAACCAGCGTTAAGGCCACCCCCTTCCGCGAACACGGACACCCCCCCCCCTGAATAAACGGGCGAGCGGGGCCGCTTTAAATCTATCGATTCAGTATGGCGCGAAAACTGGAGCGGGTGAGGAGAATCGAACTCCCGTATTCAGCTTGGGAAGCTGCTGCTCTACCATTGAGCTACACCCGCATCTAGTGGCCGCAAGTGTCTCATTATATTCGGACAGGTCAAGAAAAAGACCGCAGGCCAACATGTCCAATTGTTCAAATTGTGATCACATGGCAGTCACGGCCTCGTTATTTTCAAGCTATCGGAACCATCGCTATCATCCTGACAACTGAAACCGGACAAAACGGAAGAAAAAACCGATGCGAAGCTTGATCCTCGCTTTGTTTCTGAGCCTGGCGGCTGTAACGGCCCAGGCGGAAAACCAGACGCCTTACTCAGGAACCGTTGTGGTTGAAACCGGAAAGCCGTTCGCCAGCTACCTGAAAAAACTGAAGAGCGCCATTACTGCGAACAGGCTTGGCATTGTCGCCCAGGCCTGCGCCACCTGCGGGGCCAAAGCCATCGGCGTTAGCATCCCAGGCAACCGGGTGATCATGGTTTTCGCCGCCAATTTTGCCGTTCGGATGCTCAAGGCCAGTGAGGCGGCGGGCATAGAGGCCCCTCTGCGCCTTTATGTTACCGAACGTTCGGATGGGACGGCCCGCCTGACCTACCGCCTGCCCAGCCATGTGTTCGCCCCCTATGAAGTTACGGCGCTTGATCAGATGGCGGTTGAACTTGACCAGATTTTTGCGGAAATCATCAGACAGGCCGGGTCCTGACTTAAAAAATCACACTTTCTGGAGGCGCGAACCCGGGCATCACCTCAGTGACACCCGGAACGCACTGGAACGATGAGACACCCGCCTTCAGTCTTTTTCACGCCGGGCGCCATCATCGTCGTCATTGTAGTAACGGCCATGGCCCCAACCCGAGATGCTGTTTTTCAGTTCCTTCTTGGTGACCTTGCCGTCACCATTCATGTCGTGGCGGCCGATCATCCCGGCCATGGACGAACGAAACTCGTCTTCCGTGACTTTGCCGTTCCCATCGTCGTCGAATGCCTGGAAGCGGTCGACCATCCGATTCCGTGTGGACTGGAGCCAGAGTTTCTGAAACTCTGAAAGGTCGAGCTGCCCGTCCTTGTTGTCATCAAATTTCTGATGACGCTGCATCCGGAACTGGTCCATTTCTTCCTGACTGACCGCACCGTCCCCATTCAGGTCATGGAGCTTGAATGCCTTGTCCATCATCTGATAATGATCTCCCATCCCGTACATCATTTGGCCGTGATTTCCCATGCTTCCCATCATGCCGGGATGGTGCATCCCATATCCGGGGTGCCATCCCTGGCTTCTGGCGACAACGGCACTGCCAAGTGCCCCGATACCGATAACGGCGACAACGGCGGCAATTGCGATTTTTGTATGGCGTTTCATTTTGAACCTCATCGTATCTGAGTTTGAATTACCTTGCTAACAGGCACCATATAAGCACCAAGGTGTCGCAAAAGTTTGCCAGCAGGGCCGCTGTTTCGTCGCAAAATGTGGCATCTTGCGGGGATGATACAATTTGATACATTTTTTTTGTAGCCCGGCGGGCGGGCACGGCTCAAACTCGTCGGGTAGAATTGTTGTCAGGAGCGTTTATGAACGCCACACCACATGTTCTGGTTGTCGATGACCATCCCGATATCCGCGAGCCGCTGGCGAAATATCTGGAGACTCACGGTTTCCGCGCGACGCCCGCCGACAGCGCAGCGACAGCGCGGCGCATCCTGAAAGACAGCGCCATCGATCTTGTGGTGCTCGATATCATGATGCCGGGAGAGGACGGCCTGTCGTTGTGCCGCCACCTCCGTGAAACAACCCGGCTGCCGGTCATCCTGCTGACCGCCATGACCGAAGAAACCGACCGCATCGTCGGGCTGGAAATGGGCGCCGATGATTATGTTTCCAAACCCTTTAACCCACGTGAACTGCTGGCCCGCATCAAGGCCGTTTTGCGCCGCACCAACAGCCTGCCGCCCGAACCGGAGCCCCTCAGCCAGGACTGTATCGAATTCCCGCCCTGGGTGCTGGACGCCAAGCGCCGCGAACTGATCGGCAAAGACGGCGTGTCGTCTCCCCTGAGCACGGCTGAGTTCAATCTTCTGCGTGCCTTTCTCATGCATCCGGGGCGGGTTCTCAACCGCGATCAGCTGCTCGACCTGACACAGTCCAGAAGCGCAGACGTATTTGACCGAACCATCGACAATCAGGTCAGTCGGCTGCGTAAGAAAATTGAAATCGACCCGAAAAACCCGGAGATCATTCAGACGGTCTGGGGCGGTGGTTATCTGTTCGCAGCGGAGGTGAAATCCAGATGAGTATTCTGCGCCGCCTAGTCCCGAAAAGCCTGGCCGGTCAGTTGATCGGGCTTTTGCTGCTGGCGCTTGCTGGCGGGCATCTCGTGGCCTTCGGTATTTTCAGCGACGAGCGGCGTCAGGCCATCGAAGCGACAACCCGCGGACAAATCCTTACCCGGACGTCCGCTGTCGTGCGCCTGCTCGACGCTACCCCCCAAGAGCTGCACGACCGCGTCGTCAACAGCGCAAGTACGGCACGCCTGCACTTCTCCCTGAGCGATCAGCCGGACAGCAAAATCCCGCCTGCCAGCAGCCGTGAAATCGCGCTCGCCCGGCGGCTTCACACACAACTGGGCCCGCTGGCCAAAGAAATTCGTATTCAGCTGAAGGGTAATGAATATTTCGGCGGCTGGCGGCATATGCATGAAGAAGACAATGATCGCGGTCATCACCGGGGCATGCGCCGGTTTCACAATCTTGATCTCCAATTATCCGTCAAGACCGCTCATGGCGTCTGGCTCAACGTCAAAACCGATATCGGTTCGTTCCGCCAAGCCTGGGCCGGGCGCTCTCTGCTGGCGCTGGCGGTCACCAGTCTTGCCGTAATCGGTGTCGTCATTCTGATGGTGCGCCGAATTACACGCCCGCTGCGACGTCTGACTGTGGCGGCGGAGGGCCTGGGTCGCGGTGAAAAAATCCCAGATATCATCGCAGAAGGTCCCGAAGATGTACGCCGCACCGTGGATGCCTTCAACCAGATGCGACAGCGTCTGCAACGGTTTATTGAAGACCGCACCAACATGCTGGCCGCTGTTTCCCACGATCTGAAAACGCCGATCACGGCATTGCGCATTCGCGCCGAGTTTATCGAAGACAAAGAGCTACGGGCAAAGATCATCCAGGCTCTCGATGACATGCAGGCGATTACCGAATCGACCCTGAGTTTTGCCCGTGAAGACGCCGAACGCGAGGAAAACCGGCCAACCGATCTTTCTGCCCTGCTTGATAGCCTGTGCGCGGATTTCACCGACCGGGGGCATCAGGTTTCTCTATCGCCGACGGAAAGGGTCGTCCTTTCATGCCGCCCAACCAGCCTGAAACGCGCCCTCAACAATGTGCTGGAAAACGCCATCGCCTACGGAGAACGGGCGGAGCTGAATCTGGCCGTCAATGCCGATACCAATAGCGCCAGCATCACCATTGACGACAACGGTCCCGGTATACCCGAAAGCGACCTGGAACGCGTATTCCAGCCCTTTGTCCGCGTCGAGGCGTCGCGCAACCGCCAAACCGGAGGAACCGGCCTTGGCCTGACGATCGCCCGCTCCATCATACGCAGTCATGGCGGCGAAATCACCCTGATCAACCGGGAAAACGGCGGTCTCAGGGTCAGTGTTCATATTCCGGGTCAGCGGCACTGATCCGCCTGATAACCAAGTTGTGATTGGCATCAACGGGTGCACAACGCCTAAAAGTAGACTAAGGTCCGTCGGGCCGGTTTGCTGTCATAAAAACAACGAGAAACCAAATGCCCGACGGGTCAATCGCCAATCTCGCAAAGCTTGATATTTCCAAATTTCAGGACCCTTACATTACCGCCAAGGGAGAAGAGCGCGCCGTCGTCGCCCTGACGAAGTTGCGCACACTGTGGTTCAACACGGGCAGCCTGTGCAACATCACGTGCCGCAACTGTTATATGGAATCAAGCCCCAAAAACGACGAGTTGAGCTATCTGTCCCTGGATGACGTCACCCGTTATCTCGATGAGATTGAACGTGAAAATTACGACGTCGGCGAGATCGCCTTCACGGGCGGGGAACCGTTCATGAACCGCGACCTTGTCCAGATGATGGAACAGGCCCTCGGGCGCGGCTACCGGGTTCTGGTACTCACCAACGCCATGAAACCCCTGTGGCAGGCCCGCCAAAAACTGCTCGATATTCAATCCCGTCACCGTCAGGCCCTGTCGATCCGTGTTTCCATGGACCACTACGCCCGCCAAAAGCATGAACTGGAACGCGGCCCGGATACTTGGGCTCCCATGCTCAAGGGCCTCGGGTGGCTGGCCGAAAATGCCTTTAACCTGACTGTCGCCGGGCGCACCTGCTGGGACGAGGACGAAGACCGCTCACGCCAGGAATACGGTCGCCTGTTTGCCGAACAGGGGATTCCGGTCGATGCCACCGATCCGTCCCGGCTTGTCCTGTTCCCGGAAATGGACGCGGCGCTTGATGTCCCCGAAATCACAGTCAGTTGCTGGGATATTCTGGGTGTCGCCCCGGAAACCATGATGTGCGCAACATCTCGCATGATCATCAAACGCAAAGGGGCTGAAACACCGGTTGTCGTCCCCTGCACGCTACTGCCCTACGACCCGGCCTTTGAAATGGGCGAGGACCTGTCGTGCTCCCCCGAAACCGTTCACCTCAATCACCCTCATTGCGCCCGGTTTTGCGTGTTGGGTGGCGCATCGTGCAGTCCTGACTGACATGATCCGCGACCTCGACACCCTCACGGGGCCCGTTCTGATTTTCGGCGGTCCCTATTCCAATCTGCAGGCGACTGAAGCCCTGCTCAACGAAGCGGCGCGTCTTCAGATCCCGTTGCATAATGTCATTTGTACCGGTGATATCATCGCCTATGCCGGCGATCCGGCCCAGACCCTTGAAGCCGTCATTCAGTCGGGTATCCATACCGTTATGGGCAACTGCGAGGAATCCTTTGGCACTGACGGTGATGACTGCGGTTGCGGGTTCGATGAGGGCAGCGACTGCGATCTGTTATCACGCCAATGGTACGCCCACGCCAGCGCCACACTGTCACCCTGGCATCGCCAGTGGATGCGCGCCCTGCCCCGCCAATTGCGTTTCAGTATGGGTGAGTTCCGTTTTGCGGTCATTCATGGGGGCGTCAACGATATCAGCCGCTGGGTTTTCAAATCCACACCGGAACCAGTCAAACGCCAGGAAATTGCCAACCTTGACGGATGCCGCCCTGTAGATGGTGTAATCGCCGGACACTGCGGCCTGCCCTTTGCTGACGATCTCGGCGATAAACTGTGGCTCAACCCCGGCGTTATCGGCATGCCCGCCAACGATGGCGCGACCCAGACCTGGTTCACCATCATCGACACCGGACCGGGTGGCCTTAACGTCAAATTTCACGCCCTGTCCTACGATCATGATGCCGCCGCCCGGCGCATGGACGACCTGAACCTCGCGCCCGCTTATCGCGATACGCTGACCAGCGGCCTTTGGCCCAACATGGACGTGCTGCCCGACGCCGAACGCCTGCGGGCCGGACAGCCTATCAAACCTGAAACGCTTTGCTGGTCACCACGACAGCTGGCCGCCGCCGAGTAGGCGGAATACCGTTCACCCCCAGGCCGGTTCCGTTTTCATCAGTTCGATGACATCTTTCAAAGGTTGCGGCCTCGACATGTAATACCCCTGCCCGTACTGGCAACCGAGGATGCGGAGCTTGTCCATCTGGTCTTTTTCCTCGATGCCTTCGGCGACAATATTCAGATCAAGCGCCAGGGCCAACTGGATGATGCTGAGCACGATACGCCGGGCATTTTCGGATTTATCCATGTTGATGACGAAGGCGCGGTCGATTTTCAACGTATCCAGAGGGAACTGGTGCAGGTAGCTGAGGCTGGAATATCCGGTGCCGAAATCATCAATGGCGATGGAAACCCCGGATTCCCTCAACTTAGCCAGAGCCATAGCCGCCTGATCGGCGTTTTCGACCATCAGGCTTTCGGTGATTTCCAGTTTGATATCGCCAGGAACCGCACCGCTGCCCGCCACCATTTCCGTAAGGACGCGGGTTTCGGCCATATCTGAAAGCTGGACGCCTGACACGTTGATACTCATGAAGGGCGCCGGTCGATCCGGCGTCAAAGAGCGCGAAAGAGACGCCAGTTCAATCTGGTCGCGCAGGCCGGTTTTAAGAATCCAGCGCCCCAGTTCGATGATCAGACCAGTTTCTTCGGCGAGCGGGATAAATTCAACAGGAGAAACAAATCCGCCATCCTTCTTACGCCAGCGGATCAGGGCTTCGAACCCGGCAATATATCCGCCGTCAAGATCAACGATCGGCTGGTAATGCATTTCAAACTCGTCCGCCTCAAGCGCTTCGCGCAAGGTCCGCTCGGCGTTAATCCGGTCAAACGCCAGGGAACGGATTTCATCCAGTGACAGCGCATCATCCCCAGACTTGTCCCTTAACCCGGACATCTGATTCTGGGAATTACGAAACCGGGTCAGCACCACACGCAGCAACAGGTTCATCATCGGGTCAATGGAGGACAGCGGCTTGATCATGCGCGAACGTTCGATGACGATCACTTCCGTATCAACCATGGCCGTCACGGTGGCGGATCTGGGCGCATCGTCGATCATCGACATTTCGCCGAAAATCTCGCCTTGCTCCAGTTCCGCGACCACCCTTTTTTCACCGTTCTTTTCGATTGAGACCTCAACCCGGCCGGTTTCAATGAAAAAAGCGTTATGGCCACGGTCACCTATCCGGAAAATCTCTTCCCCGGCGGTAAACCGCGTGGAATAAACCGACTTCGACATCCCGCACTCCTGAATTCCTGACAGTATTTTTCGAACTAAAGCATTGTTTCAGAATCGACGCAGTGTTGGCAATCACTCCATTCCGGCGCAGCGCCTAATATCCTTTGGAGAGATCAATCAGATTAAGGGGCGATTCACCACCCTCGACCCGGCGGATGTTTTGCGCCATGTAGCGGGCCGCTGACTGGGGCACGGTCAAGCTCGCCATATGCGGCGTCATGCTGACCCTGGGGTGGGTCCAGAACGGGTGATCCGGGTCCGGCGGTTCCTGATGAAAAACATCAAGCACCGCCGCCGAAAGGTTTCCCGAATCGAGAGCCGCAATCAGGTCTTCATCGACCACATGGCCGCCGCGCGCGCAATTGATAACAATGGCATCATTGGGCATTCTGGAAAACACATCGGCGTTAAGAATACCCGTCGTTTCATCTGTCAGGGGCAGCAGACAAACCAGTATCCGGCTTTGGGAGACGATTTCGTCAAACCCTTCGGCACCGTGCAGGCAGCTCACCCCTTCGATGGACTTCGGCGAACGGCTCCAGCCCAGAACGTTAAAGTGGAGCGCGCTTAAGGTTTTTGCCGCGTCCCCCCCCAGTTCCCCCAACCCGAGGACACCAACCTTGGTCTGTTCCGTATCCGCCTGCGCATGGTTTTCCCACTGCCGCGCCATCATCATGCCTGCATAGTCGCCCATGCGCCGGTGGTGGTGCAGCACCCAATAGACGACATATTCAGTCATGCCCTGAGTCAGGCAGCGGTCAACCAGTCTGGCGATGGGAACATCCCGCGGCAAGTCCGGGTCGCAGGTAATGCCGTCAATTCCCGCACCCAGGGACAGAATCGCCTTCAGGTTCGGATATTTTGCAATTTCCCCGGCGGGCGGTTTCCAGGCGATGATGTAATCAATATCCTGTTTGGCGACCGGACAGTCGGGGAAGACATACAAATTGATTCCCGGCAGTTCCGCCAAAAGGCACTGTTTCCAGAGGTCCGCCTTGTCGACCGAGGAAATAAATAAAATGTTCATGGGGTTCCTTTATGTACTGACCGCGCCAGTATCGTCCGCCTTCATTTCAAACGCCGCCGCCATCAGCGCACGGGTATAGGGGGTGGAGGGATGATCAAGCACCGCTTCCGCCGCTCCCGCCTCAACGACCTTGCCTTCTTTCATGACGATAATGTCATGACTGACGGCGCGAACAACCTTCAGGTCATGGCTGATAAACATGTAGGCGAGATTATAGCGCTTTTGCAAGTCGCGCAGCAGATCAACGATCTGCGCCTGAACGGACATATCAAGGGCGCTGGTCGGCTCGTCAAGGACAATAAATTTTGGCCGCAACACAAGGGCGCGGGCGATGGAGATGCGCTGGCGCTGACCCCCGGAAAATTCATGCGGGTAACGGTCCTGCATGTCGGGTTCCAGTCCCACTTCGCACAGCACCTCACCGATCAGTTTCCGTCGCTGGTCATAACTGCCCCCGAGCTTGTGGACAATCAGCCCTTCTTCGATGATCTGACCGATGGACAGGCGCGGGCTCAGGGAACCAAAAGGGTCCTGAAAGACGATCTGCATTTCACGGCGTAGCGGGCGCAGGCCGTTTCTGTCCAGCGCCTGCAGATCATTGCCTTCAAAGACAATACCGCCGTCGCTTTTTTCCAGCTTGAGAAGCGCTTTGCCGAGTGTCGATTTGCCCGACCCCGACTCACCGACGACACCGAGCGTCTGACCTTCGCGGATGACAAGGGAAATGCCATCAACCGCCTTGATATGCCCGACCACCCGCCTGAGCAGGCCTTTTTTGATCGGATACCAGACTTTCACGTCCGTTCCCGACATGATCGCCTTGTCGTCGGCGCCCGCCGGTTCCGGCCGACCGCTTGGCTCCGACCCCAGCAGGTGACGGGTATAGTCGTGCCCAGGTTGCTCGAAAATATCCTCTACCGGGCCCTGTTCGACGATTTCACCATCGCTCATCACACAAACCCGGTCAGCCAAGGCCCGGACGATGCCGAGATCATGAGTGATAAACAGGATCGCCATACCCAGTTTTTCCTGTAGTTCCTTGAGCAGTTTCAGGACCTGCGCCTGAATGGTGACATCAAGGGCGGTGGTCGGCTCGTCGGCGATCAACAGGTCCGGGTCATTGGCCAACGCCATGGCGATCATGATGCGCTGCTGCTGACCGCCCGAAAATTCATGCGGCAGAGCGCCCAGACGCGATGTCGCTTCTTCCAGCCCGACCAGCCCGAGCAACTCGACAACACGAGCATGGGCCTGCGTGGGCGTCATTTTCTTGTGCAGATACAAGACTTCGGAAATCTGCTTTTCGACAGAATGAAGCGGATTGAGGGACGTCAGGGGCTCCTGAAAGATCATTGATATCTGATCACCGCGCAGCTCCCGCATGCGGGCGTCAGGCCTGCCGACAAGTTCTTCGCTATTGTAGGTGATTGAACCGCCGGGATGGCGGGCCCTCGGATAGGGCAGCAGTTGCATGATCGACAGCGCCGTAACCGACTTTCCCGACCCGGATTCCCCCACAAGCGCCACCGTTTCGCCTTTGTCGATTGAGAACGAGATGCCGCGAAGCGCCCGGACCTCCCCCATCCCATCGCCGAAGGTTGTGCTCAAATCCTTGATGTCGAGCAGTCTGCTCATCGGTAAACCTTCCTCGGGTCAAAGGCGTCGCGCACGGCTTCACCGGTGAACACCAGCAAACTCAGCATGGCGGCGATCACAAGAAACCCGGAAATGCCCAACCACGGCGCCTGCAAATTGGCCTTGCCCTGATTGAGCAATTCACCCAGGGAAGGTGAGCCCACGGGCAGGCCGAAGCCCAGAAAATCAAGCGCCGTCAATGTCGTCACGGAACCCGCCAACGTAAACGGCATGAAGGTAATAGTGGCGACGGTGGCGTTGGGCAGCACGTGTTTGAAGATGATTTTCAAATCCGAAACGCCAAGCGCCTTGGCTGCGCGAACAAAGTCAAGATTGCGCGCCTTAAGAAATTCCGCCCGGACCACGCCGACGAATCCCATCCAGCTGAACAGCAGCATCAGCGCCAGCAACCACCAGAAATTGGGTGTAATGACGCTGGCCATGATGATCAGCAGATAGAGTACCGGCATACCGCCCCAGATTTCCATAAAGCGCTGCCCCAACAGATCAAGCAGGCCGCCATAAAAGCCCTGAAAGGCACCGACCGAGATTCCCACCGCGGCACTGACGAAGGTCAGGGTCAGGCCAAACAGAACCGAAATACGAAAGCCATATATAAGCCGCGCCACGACATCGCGACCCTGGTCATCCGTGCCGAGCAGGTTAACGGCATCGGGCGGGGCCGGGGCGGGAACGGGCAAGTTAAGGTTCACGGTATCAAAACTGAACCGTATCGGAGGCCAGATCATCCAGCCCTTTTTCTCGATCAGCTCGATAACGAATTCGTCGCGGTAATCGGCTTCGGTTTCAAACTCGCCGCCAAAGGCGGTCTCCGGATAAGCCTTGAGAACGGGCGCATAAAGTTCACCGTCGTAACTCACCAGTATGGGCCGGTCGTTGGCGATGACTTCGGCAAACAGGCTGAGGACAAACATGACGAGGAAAATCCAGAAAGACCAGTACCCACGCCGGTTGCGTTTGAAATTGTCGATCCGGCGGCGGGTGATCGGCGTGATCGGAATTCCGCAAAACCGTTCTCGGGCGTGCTCTCTCATTGGGTCAGGTATCCCTGGCTTCAAAATCGATACGCGGATCAATGATGTGATACATGATGTCGCCAATAATTCCCATGATCAGGCCAAGGACCGTAAAGAAAAACAGGGTGCCGAACATCACCGGGTAATCCCGTTTTAACGCCGCTTCGAATCCCAGCAGCCCGAGGCCATCCAGTGAAAAGATGATTTCAGTCAACATCGCACTGGTAAACAGGATGCCGATAAAGGCCGCCGGAAATCCGGCGATGACAATCAGCATAGCGTTTCTGAAAATATGACCATAGAGCACGCGGTTCTGGGTCAGTCCCTTGGCCCTGGCCGTCAGCACATATTGTTTGTTGATTTCCTCAAGGAAGGAATTTTTGGTCAGCATGGTCAGACCCGCAAACCCGCCGATCACCATGGACAGCAACGGCAGCGCCAAGTGCCAGAAGTAATCGCCGATTTTAGCCAAAGTGGAAAGATCATCGAAGTTGGGGGACGTCAGTCCGCGCAACGGGAACCAGTCGAAATAACGCCCCCCCGAGAACAGCACAATCAACAGAATGGCGAACAGAAACCCCGGCACCGCATTGCCAAAAATGACCAGGCCCGATGTCCAGACATCGAATTTCGACCCATCCCGCACGGCCTTGGCGACACCGAGGGGGATGGAGATCAGATACACCAGAAGCGTTGTCCACAGGCCCAGGGAAATGGACACCGGCATCTTGTCGATTACCAGTTGCACGACGCTCTTATCTTGAAAAAAACTGTCGCCGAAATCAAATCGAAGGTAGTTCCCCATCATGTGGACAAACCGTTCGCCCAGCGGTTTGTCGAGCCCGAACTGGCGCTCGATATCCTTGACCAGTTCCGGCGGCAGGCCCTGCGCCCCGCGATAGCGGCTTGATAACCCGGCGTCGTTGCCCGATTGTTGACGTTGTGGTGCGTTGGCCCCGGCCTCGCCCCCCGCATCACCGCCGACCCGAGCGGTCACATCAACGGCGCTGCCGCTGATCTGGGCGATCATCTGCTCGACCGGCCCCCCTGGCACGAATTGGACGACGGCAAAGTTGATAACCATGATCCCGAGCACGGTGGGGATGATCAGCAGCAGGCGACGAACGATGTAGGCGTACATCTTTGTCGATCAGTCCTTGGACGAAGAGAGTCTGCCCTTAAGGGCTTTTTCCTTCGCCGGATCAACCCACCAAGCCAGAAACTGGTTGCCCTGAATGGGTGTAATCCGCGGCCGACCGAACTTGTTCCAGTAGGCAACGCGGTCATATTTGGAATGAAAATGCGGGATCACCCAATACCCCCACTGCAGGACCCGGTCGAGCGCCCGAACGGCGGTAACCAGACCTTTGCGGTCGGCGGCGGAAATGACCTTTTCAATCAGCTCGTCGATGACTGGGTCCTTGATGCCAATGGTATTGCGCCCCCCTTCCATATCGGCGGCGGCAGATCCCCAGAACGAACGCTGCTCATTGCCAGGAGACAGCGATTGTCCGGCTCCGCCGACAATCATGTCATAGTCATGCGTGTCGATGCGGCGCTGATACTGAGATGATTCGACGGTCCGCACCTTAACCTTGACGCCCAGCCTTTCGAGATTTTTGGCAAACGGCAGGACAACGCGTTCAAACAGGGGGCTGACCAGCAGCACTTCAAATTCCAGGACCTGACCGGTTTTTTCGTTGACCCGCTTGCCGTCCTTGATCACCCAACCGGCGGCTTTCAGGATTTTTGACGCAATACGCAAGTTTTTGCGGATATTTCCAGACCCGTCGCTTGCGGGCGGGTTATATTCGGCGGTAAACACCTCATCTGGAATTCGTCCCCGGTAAGGTTCCAATAGCGCCAGTTCGTCCTTGCCCGGCAGCCCGGTGGCGGCCAACTCGGAATTATCGAAGTAGCTTCGGGTGCGTGAATACTGCCCGTAAAAAAGGTTCTTGTTCGACCACTCGAAATCAAATCCGTAAGCCAGGGCCTTTCTAACGTTGCGGTCCTTAAAGATGTCACGCCGCGTGTTGAAAACAAAGGCCTGCATGCCCGAAGACCGGTTGTGGGGGATTTCTTCCTTTTTAATCAGCCCCTTTTCCACGTTGGGTATGTTATACGCCGTCGCCCAGGCCTTGGAGGAATTTTCCGCACGGTAATCAAACTCGCCCGCCTTGAAAGCTTCCAGGGCGATGGTCGAATCCCGGTAGTAATCATATCGGATTTGGTCAAAATTATACTGGCCTTTGTTGACCGGAAGGTTCTCCCCCCACCAGTTCTTGACCCTTTTGTAGGTAATCGTTCGGCCCGGCTCAAATTTTTCGATTTTATAGGGGCCGCTGCCGACCGGCGGCTCCAGCGTCGTCTTGGAAAAATCACGGCCCTGCCAGTAATGCTTGGGCAGAACCGTCAACTGGCCGACGATCAGCGGCAATTCGCGGTTTTCACCGGGCTTGAAATTAAAGCGCACGGTTCGTTCGCCGACCTTCACCACATCGGCGACGCTGGCGTAATAAAACCGGTAAAAGGGCGTGCCTTTTTCCCGTAGGGTATTAAAGGTCCAGATCACATCCTCAACGGTCACCGGCTTGCCGTCGTGCCATCTGGCTTCCTTGCGGAGCGTATAGGCGACCCAGGAGCGATCTTTGGGAACCTGAACGGATTCGGCCAGTTGACCGTATTGCGAGAAGGCCTCATCCGCCGACCCGTACATCAGGTTGTCATAAAGGAACCCAAGGCCCGCCGCCGCATTACCCTTGATGATAAAGCTGTTGAAGGTATCGAAAGTCCCCGACGCGCCCAACCGCACCGAACCGCCCTTCGGCGCATCAACATTGACGTAATCGAAATGTTTGAACCCGGGTCCGTATTTCAGGTCGCCATGCATGGCGATGCCATGGGCGGGTTTGACATCTTCTGCGACGAGCGGAGATACAGATAGCGATAAAACCGTCAGAACGGCGGCGAGATGGCGCATTTATCTTCCCTTGTGACCAGCTAACGTTCGGCTCAGGTGAATATTGGAACGTTGACCGCCCCGGATCAAGCTATGCCATGAAAATGTGGCAGAGATGTGATCACCTCAGGACAAATTCAGGGTATCAATCGCCTGTTCATGAAGCGCTGCATTCCCCGATGCGAGGACGCTCCCGTCGGAATTCATGCCAAGTCTGTTGCCCTGCCAGTCCGTCATGATCCCGCCCGCCCCCTCGACAACAGGAACAATGGCGGCAAAATCATACGGCTGGAGTGTGTCTTCGCAGACGATATCCGTCCACCCCGACGCCATCAGGCCATAGCCCTGACATTCGGCGCCGTAAACGGTCCGGCGGGTCGATTTCCGCAAATTTTCAAACCGTGGAAAATTTGTATCGGTAAACATTTGCGGCGACGTCGCGTAAAGCCAGGCATCACGCAGTGACGCACACGGGCGCACACGGGCCGGTTCACCCTGAAACAGCGTCGGACGGCCTTTCACCCCAACCCAGCGCTCGGACAGGGCCGGCATGTCGATAATGCCGAGCAGGGGCAGGCCTTCATGCAGCAGGGCGATCAGGGTGCCAAACAGAGGTTTTCCGGTCACAAACGCCTGGGTGCCGTCAATCGGGTCCAGAACCCAGACGTAGTCGGCATCTTCGTTTTTGTTGCCATGCTCTTCACCGACAATGCCGTGACCGGGGTGCGCGGCCTCAATCATTTGGCGCATGGTGGTTTCGGCTTCGCGGTCGGCGATACTGACCGGGCTTTCATCCGACTTATTGTCGATTTCCAGCGCCGAGCGAAAATATTTCATCGACACCGGGCGCACGGCATCGGCCAGCCGGTTGGCCAGCTCGAGATGCCGATCAATGTGGTCGGTGTTCAAGTTGGAAACGATCAGGGCAGCGCTTTGGGCGCCGCGCTCAATGACCGCAGGTAGAGGATCAGGGCCGCCCGGTCGGCTGTTTTCTTGACCCCGGAAAAGCTCATTTTCGTGCCGTTGACAAAGCCCTTTGGACTGGTGAGGAAGGTGTCCAGGTCTTCAAAACTCCAGTCGCCGCCCTTGGCGGACATGGCGGCGGAATATTTAAATCCGGCGGCAGACCCTTTGGCCCGGCCAACCACATCCCAGAGATTGGGGCCAACCTTGTTTTTGCCGCCCTCATCGGCGGAATGACAGGCCTTGCACTTCTTGAAGATCTTTTCTCCCTTGCCCGCGTCTGCCGACGCCAGCAACGTCAGGATATCTTCGACCGCAGCGCTTTCGGGCTTGACCTCGTCCTTGGCGGTGTCGTCCGCGGCGACCACCCGATAGGCGGACGTTTCCAGCTTTTCCACATGAACCAGCGCGTTGCCGATCATATTGGAGCCGAACGCAACCCATGCCGCGACAAGCACTCCGAACCCGATTTTTTCCCAACTCGAGAAATGCATGAAAACTCCCTCCGAAAATGTGAGCAGAATTTAGCGATATGTATCCCAAGGTGCAACGATTAGGTTTTCCAAAATGGAATCTCGCCGGTATTCTCCGGCCATGAGCAAACCAAACAACCCCATTGTCCTGATTCCATCGCGCCTCGCTTCTCAACGCCTGCCGAACAAACCGCTTGCCGACATTAACGGCACCCCGATGATTGTCCACTGCCTGCACCGGACCCTGGAGGCCGATCTTGGACCCGTCGTCGTCGCCTGCGGCGATCAGGAAATCGTTGATGCAATCAAAGCGGCGGGCGGTCAGGCGGTGATGACCGACCCGGATCACCCGTCAGGGTCTGATCGTATCTACGAAGCGTTATGCCGGGTTGACCCGGATGGCAAACACGACTGCATCATCAATGTGCAGGGCGACCTGCCAACCATCGATCCCGCCATTATCCGGACGGTGTTCGAACCGCTGGCCGACCCTGATGTGGATATTGCCACATTGGTTAGCGAGTTTGCCGATGAGAACGAACGCGCCAACCCGAACATTCCAACCGCCGTTGTCGGCTATTCACCCGGAACCCGAATTGGCCGGGCCCTGTATTTCACCCGTGCGGTGATGCCGGTCGGCTATTATCATATCGGCCTCTATGCCTATCGCCGGAACGCCCTTCAGCGATTTGTCGAACTTGCCCCGGGCGTCCTTGAAATACGCGAAAAACTGGAACAGTTGCGCGCACTGGAAAACGGCATGCGCATTGATGCCGCCCTCGTTGACACGATACCCTTCGGCGTCGATACTCCTGCCGACTTGGAAAAGGCCCGCGAACTGCTGGCCTGATTGTTATGACGATAGAGGCCGCCTGATGTCCGATATGAGCAGAATGATTTCCTTTCAGGGAGCCCCCGGCGCCAATTCGGACATGGCCTGCCGTGACGCCTATCCGGACATAACGCCGCTGCCGTGTCGGACGTTCTCGGAAGCGTTTTCAGCGGTGCGCAGCGGCAAGGCCGAACTGGGCATGATCCCCATCGAAAATTCCGTCGCCGGGCGGGTCGCCGACATCCATCACCTCCTGCCTGAGTCGGGCCTGCATATCGTTGGTGAATACTTTTTGCGAATAAATTTTCATCTGTTCGCTGTCCCCGGCGCGACCATGGCCGATATCACCCATGTTCACAGCCATATTCACGCCTTGCCGCAGTGTTCAAAATTCATTGCCGAACACGGGTTTGAGCCCGTCGTCCATGGGGATACCGCGGGCGCCGCCGCCGATGTCGCCAAATGGGGCGACAAAACCCAGGCCTCGATCAGCACCCAACTGGCGGGAGATCTGTATAAACTGAATAACCTGGCCCACGACCTTGAAGACGCCGATCACAATACAACGCGCTTCATCGTTATGGCCCGCGAACCCAAAATTCCAGATCCGTCTGAGCCCGACCTGATGACCACTTTTGTGTTTCGCGTGCGCAACATCCCTGCGGCGTTATACAAGGCCATGGGCGGCTTCGCCACCAACGGCGTCAACATGACGAAGCTGGAAAGTTATCTGCGCGGTGACTTCGTTGCGGCCCAGTTTTATGCTGATGTGGAAGGACACCCGGAACACGAAGATTTGAAAAATGCCCTTGAGGAATTACATTTTTTCACTCATTCTGTTAATCTGCTTGGCACCTACCCGGCCCACCAATTTCGTCTTGAGCAAATGGGTCGCCATGGGGACTGAAACAGTCTGAGCGACCCATAGAGTTAACGTCTTGCGCTTATATTTCCAAAATTTATGTCCGGCTTGCATATCCAGATAATCGGGACAGTATCCGGCCCTCGACCAAAGACAAAGGCGTTGCGGATGCAGATTCAGACCCAGCAAATTGAAATTCCCAAACTGACAAACCCTAATTTCTCCATATTGATGGATATATGGACTGGGCTCTGCGATGGGCGGCTTGCCCCCGCATGGCGCGACGTGAAACTGCCGACATTTCCAGGCAAGATCATCCCCTTCATCACCGTCGTCGACATCGTGGAATCGCCGGACCAGTTTTCCTACCGGTTTTGGGGAACGGGGCATTCCCGGGTCAAAGGTATCGATCTGACCGGAAAGTCCCCACAGTTGCTAACCCCGAAAGCGGTTGCCGATTTGGTCTGTGAGGAATTCACGCAGGTCCGTGACAACAAAATTCCAATGGCCTTTGTCCATGACATCAGACCCCAGCCCGATGAACCGTCTAAAATTCAGGAAACACTGCGTTTGCCGCTGTCCTGCGATGGCCAAACCGTGACCAATATCCTGTCTTTGGCTGACTGGCAGACGGACCAGACTTACTGGTCAAATATGTATGCCCGGCTGAAAACAGATTCCGCCGCCGCCACACTCTGATCGCCCACTCGGTCTCATTGGCCGTTGCGCCGCGCAGGCAGATTTTCCGAAAATTCGCCTCAAACCTGCATATTGATCTTCATCAAAGCTTTCCGGCGAAAGCTGTTTTACTCTGCCAACAGGTACCCGACTCGGACCATTCGGAGTTTTGGCATGTCGATCAGAAAAATTCTCGTCCCCCTTAGTGGTCAATATGACCCCGAAGATCCGGTTTCCCTGGAACGCCCGGCGCTGGAAACCGCCTTCAGACTGGGCCGTCGTCTGCGCGCCCATATTGAGGTTGTCTGTATTGAGGCCGAATCCCAACAAGCTCACGAAAACGTCGCCCCGTGGATTCCGGGCGGAGCCGTCAAATCCCTGATTGACGCAATCGAAGCCGAAAGCAATCAGCGCCGTGTGCGGGCCAGGGAGCTGTATGAAACCGTTTGTCAAGAATTCGACGCAACCCAGGCGATCGCACCCGGCATTCATCCCCATACGACAGCGAACTTTCTGGAGCAATTCGGTGACATTCGAGATTCTCTTGTCCTGCGTGGCAGGCTGTCCGACCTGATCGTAACTGCATGTCCTCCGATCGACTGGAAGGGGACTTTGCCGTTAATTCTGGACGGGGCGCTTCGCCAAAGCGGACGCCCGGTTCTGGTTTCACCGCCGCTGACGCTACCGACGCTGGGAGACCGGATCGCCATCGCCTGGAACGGAAGCGCCGGTTCCATGCGGGCCGTAAGCATGGCCATGAACATCCTGCGGACGGCCAAAGACGTGGTCGTGATTTCCGTCAATGAAGACCGTACCTACGACCTCAGCGGCGACAGTCTGGTTGAATATCTGCGCTGGCACGGGGTCATAGCCCGCCTGCAGGCTTTCGATGGAAGAGGAGATCCAGCCGGCGAGGTCATCCTTGAACAGCTGTCCAGAGAAACAGCCGATATGCTGGTCATGGGCGCCTATACACGAAGCCACTTGCAACGTATTATCTTTGGCGGTGTCACCAATGAGGTGTTCGCTAAAATGCCGGTCCCGGTTTTCATGGTGGAATAGGACGCGCGCGGGTCGTCCCAAACAAAATTACTGAAATCACACAGCATGCATGACCTGCCCGCTAAACTTTCGGACCCGGTCGTCACCGAATGGCACACTTTAGACCTGACTGAAACCTGCGCCCGGCTGAAGGTCGATCTGGCGGGCGGGCTGTCATCGGAAGTGGCCGGTGAACAACTTGAAAAGGGCGGCCCCAACCGGCTTGCCGAGAAACCACCGCGAAAGCCGTGGATGCTGTTTGCCGAGCAATTCCGAAGTCTTCTCATCGGCCTACTTGTCGGCGCGGCGCTGCTCGCCGGCATGATCGGAGAGCTCAGCGATTCGATCGTCATTCTTGTCGTTGTCACCCTGAACGCCTTTCTTGGATTTTTTCAGGAGTATCGCGCCGAACAGAGTCTCGCCGCCCTCAAGCAGATGCTGGCCGACATGTCTCGGGTGCGGCGTGACGGCGAAATTATGGAAATTCCTTCCGACCAGCTGGTGCTTGGCGATGTGGTATTGCTGGAGGCCGGAGAGAAGATTCCCGCAGATGGCCGCCTGAGTGTCGCACGCAGCCTGGAAATTGATGAATCCCCGCTAAGCGGGGAATCCTATCCGGTTGCAAAAGCAGCCGAAAAAATAGCCGATGCGCCCTTGGCCGAACGCACAAACATGGTTTTTATGGGTACGACGGTGACCCGGGGACGGGGCGAGTTCATTGTGACCGGAACGGCCATGAACACGGCCATGGGCCAGTTGGCAAATATGCTGGAGTCCGCGGAAGAAGGGGCGACCCCGCTACAGGTTCAGCTTGATGGCCTGGGTCGCAGATTGGCGGTCATCGCCATTGTGATCGTTGTGCTCATTCTGGTATGGGGCCTGCTTCGTGGTGAACCATGGGTTCAGTCAATCATGACCGCGATCGCGCTGGCCGTCGCCGCGATCCCGGAAGGCCTGCCTGCCGTGGTCACGGTCACGCTGGCGCTCGGCATGCATCACATGGCCAAACAAGGCGCAATTGTCCGGCGGCTGGCCGCTGTCGAAACGCTGGGCTGCACCAGTGTCATCTGTTCCGACAAGACCGGGACCCTGACGCTTAACCAGATGACGGCGCGCGCGATCCGCGTCGGCGACCAAACCCTGACGCTGTCCGGCAGCGGCTATCAGGTCAATGGCGAGATTTCGGGTGACCCCGCCCGTCCACCGGAACTGGCGACACTTCTGCACATCGCCGCACTGTGCAATGACAGCGCCGTACAGAATGGACAGGCCATCGGCGACCCCATGGAAGCCGCGCTTCTGGTGCTGGCGCAAAAAGGTGGGGTTGACCCGGTGGGATTGGCGCGGCAACTGCCGAGATTGGGTGAAATCCCCTTCGATTCCGAACATAAGTTTATGGCCACCTTTCATCAAGATGGCGACGTTGTGCGCCTGTTCGTTAAAGGAGCGCCTGACGTGTTGGCGTCCAGATGCAACAGGACGTCCGGCATGGACGCTCGGGAAACCCTGGACCCGGCGCACATAACCTCTGGCATGGAACAGCTTGCGTCCGACGCGCTTCGCGTGCTGGCGCTGGCGGGTAAGGACATTCCGGCTGCGGAATTCGATCCGGATGGCGATCTGTTTATCCATACACAAGACATGACGTTTATTGGACTGGTCGGCCTGATGGACCCGCCGCGCCCGGATGTGCGCGACGCCATCCGTCAGTGTCACGCGGCCGGAATCCAGATAAAGATGATTACCGGGGATCATCGCATTACCGCATCGGAGATCGCCCGCGAACTCAGCATTCCGGGCAGTGTCCTGACCGGCGAGGAATTGGACGCCATCGCCGATGATCAACTTGCCGACGCCATCGAAGGCGTCGGCGTATTTGCCCGCGTGGCCCCGGAACACAAGCTGCGGTTGGTCAATGCCCTGAAAAAACATGGCCATATCGTCGCCATGACCGGCGACGGTGTGAATGATGCACCGGCCATCAAAAGCGCTGACATCGGCATCGCCATGGGGATTTCCGGCACTGATGTCACCAAGGAAGCCGCAACGATGGTCCTGACCGATGACAGTTTCACCACCATCGTCGGTGCCGTTAGCCGGGGCCGTACCATTTACGACAACATCGTCAAGTTCATCCGCTTTCAGCTATCGACCAACATCGGCGCCATGCTGTGTGTGCTGGCCGCCCCCCTGTTTGGTCTGCCCCTGCCGTTTTCGGCCATTCAGCTTCTTTGGATCAACATCATCATGGATGGCCCGCCCGCCATGGCGTTGGCCCTCGATCCGGCAGGTCCCGGCATCATGCGCGAACAGCCCCGCAGACCCGGCGAGAAAATCCTGACCCTGCGCCGGTTTTTACAGCTGCTGTTTTATGGCGCCATCATGACCGTCGGCACGCTTTGGCTGTTCAAGGCTTCACTGGCTGATGGCCCTGCCGGGCGGGCCTTCACTCTGGCGTTCACGACCTTTGTGCTGTTTCAGGTGTTTAACGTTTTTAACGCGCGGGCCGAAAAGGGGTCGGCCCTGACTCGGAATTTCTTCAAAAACATCAATTTGTGGCTGGCGCTTGCAGGTGTTGTCGGTATGCAGGCAACCATGGTGATGTGGGGCCCGGCACAGGCAATTTTCCACACGGTTCCGCTATCCCCAGCGGACTGGCTGACCGCCACGGCCACAGCCGCGTCCATACTGGTGATTGAGGAGGGCCGGAAATTTGTCAGCACCCTGATACATCCGGCAGAAACAACCACCGGAACCGCGATCTAAGACGCGGAGTGCCGGACGCAGCTCCTCATCAGGTTCGTCCGGTCTTCGATACTGTTAAAAAGTGTATCGGGCATCAACACATAACCCTTTTTCACGGGCCCGCTTGGGAAATAACGAAGCGCTTGACCGCCTTCAGACACGACCATTTCACGCGCCGCATCAGGCAGTTTCAGGGCGAAGCCCACTGGTGTCAGCGACATGCAGATTTGTCCGTTCACATAAACGGCGGCCCCACTGAAAAAATGGGTGCATTCAATATCCATGTCCGCACCCAACTCTTCGACCAGGGGCTGGATCAGTTCATGAAGCTGACTGAACCAGGGTTGGGCCATCAGCCGGAAACCTTATCAAGCCAGGTATCGATCAGGTAACGCGAAATCGAATCCTTGCGCGGCAACCGGTTCGGCTTGCTCATATCCCCCCAGTCACCAAAAGTTCTGATCTCTTCGGCGGTGAACCAGCGGGCATCTTGAATTTCATCATCGTCGATCAAGATTTCCCGTGTTGTGGCGACGGCCCAGAACCCCAGCATGATCGACGCCGGAAACGGCCAGGGCTGGGAGGCCTGATAGTGCACATTGTCAACCCGCACCCCAACCTCCTCATGAACTTCGCGCGCCACCGCCTCTTCCAGGGTTTCACCAGGTTCAACAAAACCGGCAAGCGTCGAAAAATTTCCCTGCGCCCATTTCGAATGATTGCCGAGCAGGCAGCGGGGCGGCTCACCGGGATCGGGGCGGTCTTCGACCAGCATAATGACGGCTGGATCGGTTCTGGGGAAGGTCGGCCGGGCGCAGGTGGGGTTGCTGCACAACCGCATGTGCCCGCCGTCCTGCGAGACGGTCTCGTGCCCACATCGTCCGCAGAACTGATGCTGGCGATGCCAATAGAGCAATCCGCGGGCATAGGCCATCAGCGTCGCATCTTTGGCATTGACGACCGGACCGGCCTGACAGAGATCGACAAAATTGCCGCGCCCGACGGTCTGATGCACGGCCTTTTCATCATACGAAGACATATCGGCGCCAAACACCGCCCGATCATCGCGAAGCCCCAGAAACACGATCTCCTGTGCACCGTCGATAACGTTGGCGGCTTCCTGGCTGGCGAAGATGACGGCTTCCGGCCGGGCTTCCCCGTTGCCGTTGCCGTCGGCGTCGAGCCCGACAACCAAGTTAAGATTGCGCCAGATCGGTACGATATGGCTGTGTGGGTCCTGCAACCGCTTTGATAACCAGTCCGAATCTTTCCGACGCCCTCCCGCCCGGTCAAGGTCGCTGCCCGTATAACGTATGTGATGTTTCATGGATGCAAATTGACACAGACGGGTTCAGCAGGCAACCGTCAGAAAATCCACGCGATCCCGTATATTGCGTGAATAGTTGATCACAACACAAGATTTCGTGCTATACAGAGTTTCGGGGACAGGCTGCGAAAGTACGGCGTCAAAAAGTGCGACAGGTTTTAAAGATTTCCAGGAAGATTGTTCCGGGCCTTGCGCTGCTGGCCTTCGGCGGGTGTTCCTGGCCGGCAACAGACCTTTCCTTTATCCCGGCGATTCCGGGGTTTTCATCGCTTCCATCGGTTAGCGAGATGCTCCCCGGCCTTAACGACCTTGATTGTTCAACGGTTTCTCCCAAGGCGCTGAAGCGGGTAAACTGGACCCGGGTCCCCAGGATTAACATGCGAATCCGCAATAACGAATACGAACCGATGATTATCCAGATGACCCAGGGCTGGCCCTACGCCTTCCGCATCAGCAACCGTGACCGCAGGTCCCATACGTTCAACGCGGAACGGTTTCTCAAATCAATGGCCGTGATTCGCATAACCATCGATGGTAAACGTCAGGATGAAACCTGTATCTCGTCTCTGGACATTCCAGCCGGGGCTACAGCCGAATTGCATCTGGTGGCGGCTATTGACGGACACTTCGAATTTGAGGACAACTGGCTGCCTGCGGCGACGCTGCTCAGCGGCGGGGCGGATGGCGTGATCATCGTTGAGGAGCGTCACAAGGTGACAGGGAACTAACGAATGAAGCCAAAAAGCGTTCTGATCATTGATGATGACAGGCCCATGGTCAACCTCATGGCCGCCATCGTCATGAGCCAGGGACATCAACCAACCACGTCGAGCGATATTGAGACCGGGCTCAGCGGATTTCGCCCCGGGCTTTATGATCTGGTGATATCCGATATTTTTATGGAGGGGGCTGGCGGCATTGAAGGAATCATGCGCATGCGCAAGATAGATCGCGCCATTCCCATAATCGCTGTATCCGCAGGCTACAGCGACATGTCGCCGGACAAGGCCGTTCGGGCGGCAGAGAAAATTGGGGCCGACTACGGCGTCGCCAAACCGTTCACGCCGGAAGATCTGGCCGCCCTTATCAACGAGATACTTGGACCGGTGTCAAAATAAAACACTGCCCCCCACGCCGTTTGTATTGGAGTCTCCGGAACCTCTTGATATACTCGTTTTTGGAGGTTGGCCCGGACAGGTTCCTCGCCAACCCGGTCAGATCCGGAAGGAAGCAGCCGTAACGAGTTTCGACCTGGGTCGGTGTCCAGCCTCCACCTTAATTATTTTTTGGCTGATTCCCCCAGATAGGCAGTAGAGGCTTTATGATCGAAGACTCAGAATCCGCCGTCTATCAGGTTCTCGCCCGTAAATATCGCCCCACCGCCTTTTCCGGCCTGATCGGCCAGGACGTTCTGGTCCGCACCCTGTCCAACGCCTTTCAGTCGGGGCGTTTGGCCCACGCCTTCATTCTCACCGGGGTGCGCGGTATCGGGAAAACCACAACGGCCAGGATTATTGCCCGCGCCCTGAACTGTATCGGCCCTGACGGCAACGGCCAGCCGACAACGGAACCATGTGGTGAGTGTGAGCATTGCACGGCCATATCCCGTGATCGTCATGTCGATGTGCTGGAAATGGATGCCGCCAGCCGTACCGGTGTTGATGACATCAGGGAATTGATCGACGGGGTACGCTATCGACCGACTTCGGCGCGCTACAAGGTCTACATCATCGATGAAGTGCACATGCTGTCGAAAAACGCCTTCAACGCGCTGCTAAAAACGCTGGAAGAACCGCCAGAACACGTCAAATTCGTTTTCGCCACCACCGAAATCCGCAAAGTCCCAATCACCGTTCTCAGCCGTTGCCAGCGCTTCGATCTCAACCGCGTCGATGTGGAGACGTTGAGCACACATTTTTCCACCATCGTCGCCAATGAGGGCGCGGCAATAGCCGATACGGCGCTGCACCTGATTGCCCGGGCGGCCGATGGTTCGGTGCGTGACGGCCTGAGTCTGCTGGATCAGGCGATTTCGCAAACCAGCGGCGAAATCGAGGAAAAATCCGTTCGCGAAATGCTGGGACTGGCGGACCGCTCGCAGACATTTTCACTGCTGGAATTAGTCCTCGCGGGCGATATCGCCGCCGCCCTGGAGGCCTTCGAAGGGCACTACCGCGACGGCGCCGACCCTGTATCCCTGTTTGAAGACATGCTGGAAATCACCCATTTCCTGACTCGCATCAAGGTTATCCCCAGCGTTGCCGAGGCCATCACCATACCGGAAATCGAGCGCACCAAGGGCCGCGAAATCGCCGAACGGCTATCCATGGCGTCGTTGGCGCGAACCTGGCAAATGCTGTTGAAGGGATTGAACGAAGTCCGTTTGGCGCCTTCGCCGAAGCAGGCGGCTGATATGGTCCTGGTGCGGCTGGCCTATACAGCGGACCTGCCCACACCGGATGAAGCCGTGCGCATGATCTCCAGTGGCGACACCCCGGACAAACCCGCCACACCGTCAGCACCGACGCCAGCTTCGCCGCCGCCAGTTCAACCCGCCCATGGCGCGAGTGGTGGCGGCCCGGCAACCGCGGCGTCGCCCGCCTATGATCCCGATCCCCAGTCGCAGCCGGTTGATGACCGCCTTCCACCACCCGAGGCCCGCGCCACCCCTCAGACCTTCGAAGACGTTCTCGCGCTGGCCGATGAAAAACGCGAAGCCATGCTGCGCACTCATCTGATTTCCGATGTCAGGATCGTCCGATTCGAAGTCGGGCGGATCGAATTCAACCCGGGGGCCAACGCCCCGCGTGATCTGGCCGGACGACTGGCCGGATTTCTAAATGAACACACGAACACACGCTGGATGGTTTCCATCTCTTCTGAATCGGGGGAAGCAACGCTTCAGGAAAAACGCCGTTCGGAAGCGGACGCCCTGAAGACCGAAGCGGAAAACCTGCCCCTGGTGAAAGCGGTCATGGGCATGTTTCCCGGCGCCTCCCTAGAGGAGGTTCGAAAGCTCAATCCGGCGGAACTGCCGCCGCTTCGCAACCCCGACAATCAGGATCAGGAATAACCATGTACACCCTTCATTATTTTCCGGGCAACGCCAGTTTCGCCCCCCATGTGCTGCTCAATGAAGCGGGGGCGGATCATCGGCTGCAACTGGTTGACCGCAAGGTCAACGCCCACAAGGGCGCTGAATACCTGTCGATCAATCCGGCGGGACGGATTCCAACGCTCGAAGACGACGGTCTGGTGATGTTCGAATCAGCCGCCATATGCCTTCATCTGTGCGACAAACATCCAGACATGAAAATGGCCCCCGCCGTCGGAACGCCGGAACGGGCGATTTTCTATAAATGGCTGATGTACATGACAAACTCAATTCAGCCGGACGTCCTGCAATATTACTATACAAGCCGCTACACGACCGACCCCAAGGGCGTGGATGGCGTCAAGCAGTCGGCCAAGGAACGGTTGCAAAACTGGTTTGATATTATTGAGCAGAACATGGGGGATGGCCCCTATCTGCTGGGTGATCGCGTCAGCGCCGCCGATGTTTTCCTGCTGATGCTCAGCCGCTGGTCACATTTTCTGGATCGTGCGCCGAAGGCTCTGCCGCGCATCGGGCGGCTGCTGGAACTGGTTCTGGAACGCCCGGCGGTACAGAAAACCATTGAGGTCGAGGGTATCAAGGGTCATTTTTTGCGTTAACAGCCCGTTTCCGCCTTAACCCGCCGTCGCCACCGGCCTATCCGCACAGGGGTTTCAGGACCTTGCCATTTAATCGATCTCATTTACTGTTTTCGGTATGGATCAAATAGCGGAAACGGGAACGCCGAGCGCGTCCGATCAGACGGTTACGACGATCGGGTTTTTGCTGGTGCCGGACTTTTCGCCGATGTGCCTGTTTAACGCCCTCGACGTTCTGCGAACGGCCAACCGCTTTCTTGGCCGACTGTATTTTGGCTGGCGTGTATTTTCAACTGACGGGGATGCGGTGGTTTCGGCTAGTGGTGTGTCGATCACCGCCGACAGCCCCATGAGCATGGACGGCGAACTGGATATGTTGTTCGTTTGCGCCGGATTTCATCCTGAAAAACATTGCGCAAACGCCACGCTTTCCTGGTTGCGTGAACTCAAACGTCATGGCGTCAAACTCGGCGCAACCACGACTGGAACCTATATTCTTGCCCGGGCCGGAATTATCGGTGACCGCCACTGCACCATCCACAGTGAAAACCTGGCCAGCCTGCGGGAAAATTTTATTGATCTGAAAGTTACCGACGGGTTGTTCGAAATTGATCATGATCTCTACACCTGTTCCGGCGGGACATCGACCATCGACCTGTTCTGTCATCTCGTCGCCCTTGATCACGGAGGCGAAATCGCCGCCTCCGTCGCCAACCAGCTCCAGCATGATCGGGTGCGGACATCAAAGGATCATCAAAGCAATACCAAAAAGCTGGGTCTCAGGGTTCGCTCAAGAAAGGTCGCGCAGGCCATCGATATTATGGAGCAAAATATTGAACAGCCCCTGTCGCCCGCGGATATGTCGCGTCAGATCAAAATTACCCAGCGCCAGCTGCAACGCCTGTTCATGACCTATACCAACCGTTCGCCCATGAGCTTTTACCAGAACATCAGACTGAACCACAGCCGGCAACTGCTGCTGCAAACATCCCTGACCATAATTGAAGTTGCCGTAGCCTCCGGTTTTGTCTCCCATTCCCATTTTACCAAATGTTACCGCAACGCCTTTGGTTACCCGCCCAGCCAGGAACGAAAGACCGCCATGTAATACCGGGCAATTACATTATGCGAAACCGGGCCGGGGGATCATTCAGGTCGCGATCAGGAATTTGTTTTTACACGCCTCGCCCCAGGCGTTCATGAACTCCATCAGGTAAGGCCGCTTCTCACCTTCCGTTTCGATCATGGAAATCACGTCGGCCACAGCCCGGTCATGGCCCTCTATCGTCATCAACCCGCGATGCAGCATGGTGCGCAGGTAAACCAGATAGGTGTTGAGAACATCGGTCTCGCAATATTCACGCACCGCCTCGACCTCGCCATTGTCGATCATCCCGGCGACCTGTGATCCATCGACCCCGAACTTTCCGGGCAGCCCCAGAACCGAACAAACCTCGTTGAGCTTGACCCGGGCTGACGCGCCATAGTCGCTGAGCTGATCCATCAGATCACAATGCCAATCCCAGGAATAGCGGCTGGTGTAACTGTTCCATTTATCGCCACCCTGATGCAGCCAGGGGGCGGAGATGCCATGCACCATGGCCCGATATTTGAGAACCGGCAGATCGAACCCGCGCCCGTTGAAACTGACCAGCCTGGGGCGCAGGCGTTCGAAATACTGGAAAAAACCCAGCAACAACTGCTTTTCATTAAACCCGGCCTCGCCCCCCGAACGCAGCTCTTTGAGGAAATATCCTTCGTGTGAGCCGTCGCGTTCGATCTCGGTCTCCAGAAAACTGATGGCGACGACTTTATGAAAAGGCTGGCGCGGGAAGGCGTTGCGCCCGTCGGTGATCTCGAGATGATAACGTTCCAGCTCATCGCGCCGGGCCTGGGCGTCCGCTTCATCGAAACCGGTCAGGTTGGGCACCGCCTCCGTATCGGGCACGGTTTCAATATCAAAAACAAACAGGTTTTGGTGCTGCATGGTCATTACCGGTACTCTTTGCTATCAGAACAATGTTATACACTCCTCAACTGACGTCCTAACACCCCGAATGAGAGAAGCCGCATGAAAAATCTCGCCAGCATGATGAAACAGGCCCAGCAGATGCAGTCCAAAATGACGGAAATGCAGGAAAACCTGCAGAACGTCGAAGTCACCGGCTCATCGGCGGGCGGCATGTGTCAGGTGACGCTGAACGGCAAGGGTGAAGCCCGCAAGCTGAAGATCGACCCGTCACTCGTGACCCCCGAAGACGCCAGCGTCTTGGAAGACCTGATCCTCGCCGCCTTCAACGACGCCAAAACCAAGGTCGATACGGAAATGCGCGAAAAAATGTCCGAACTGACGGGCGGCCTGCAACTGCCGCCGGGCATGCAGCTGCCGTTCTGAAGCAGACGGATCAAATCTGACTTATGGTTTCCGAAGATATCGAACGCCTGATCTCTCTGCTGGCCAAACTGCCGGGCCTCGGCCCGCGGTCGGCCCGGCGCGCCACACTGGCGCTGATCAAACGCAAGGAAACCCTGCTGGTGCCGTTATCAAAAGCCATGGCGACCGCCGGTGAAGCGATCAGGACGTGTACGACCTGCGGCAACATGGACACCACCGACCCCTGCAAACTCTGTCAGGACTCGAGGCGCGACGACAAACTCATCTGCGTCGTCGAAGATGTCGCCGATCTCTGGGCATTGGAACGCACGGCGTCCTTTCGCGGGCGCTATCATGTTCTCGGCGGCACGCTGTCGGCTCTGGACGGCGTCGGCCCGGAAGACCTGAATATCCCCAAACTGATCGAGCGGGCCTCCTCACCACAGGTGGCCGAAGTCATCCTCGCCACCAACGCCACCGTCGACGGCCAGACCACGGCCCACTACATCGCCGACCGGCTGGCAAACTCAAACGTCATCCTGTCGGGCCTCGCCCACGGCGTCCCCGTCGGCGGCGAACTGGATTATCTGGATGATGGAACGTTGAGTGCGGCGTTGAAGGCAAGGCGGCCTGTTTAGAAATCCTTGGAAAATTTTGCCACGGGGTTTGGGTGTTTTTCCATCCATTCCCGGGCCATTTTTTGCGCGGCATCCTGTTCAACAGAGGTCAGGTCTTTTGCAGCCTTATTGCGGAACATCATTGCCATCTCGTCACCGGCTACAGCCGCCCATATATTCCACCACATCAAGGCACGAACACGGTCTTTGGGAACACCTAGTCCGTGGAAATATATATAACCAATAGATAAGGGGGCCTCGGTATTCCCCTGTTCAGAGGCACGAGTAAACCACTTGGTTGCTTCCTTGTAGTCTAGGGGCACCCCCAACCCTTGAATATACATCCTGCCCAGTTTATCCTGGGCTTCGTGATAATTCCTTTCTGCGGCAAGAGCGAACCACTTGAATGCCGCCGCATAGTCCTGCGGAACGCCTCGGCCGTGACTATAAGCCTGACCCATAAAAAACTGGGCCTCGGCATGTCCCTGATCAGCGGCGAGCGAAAACATTTTTAATGCTTGCTTGTCATCTCGGGAAACGCCGATTCCATAATAATACATTTCTCCGAGTTTGGTTTGTCCGGAGGCATCTCCCCGCTTGGTTGCGCGCTCAAACATTTTGACAGCACCAGCGATGTCTTTTGGAGTACCTCGGCCATCTCGGTACATTATGCCCAAGGGGACCTGAACGACTTCAAGCCCCTGTTTTGCGGCAAGGGCGTACCATTTGAAAGCCGCCTTATCGTCTCGGGGAACCTCTTCTCCCCTTTCATATAAGTAGCCCAACATGCTTTGGGCTGCGGCGCTCCCCTGCATACCAGCACGAGCATACCATTTAATTGCCTTTTTGATGTCCTGAACGACGCAATCACCCTTATGGTAAACACGACCAAGTTTGAGTTGAGCCATAACATTTTTCTGCTCTGCCGCGAGGGTGTACCACTTAATTCCAGCCTCGTGATCCCGAGCCACCCCCGACCCTTTGCAGTACATCTCACCCAGCAAAATTTGGGCAACTGCGCTCCCCTGATCAGCAGCAAGATTGAACCATTTGAGAGCGGCTTTATCGTCCCGAGGGACTCCTCGTGCAGTTTGGTACATTTTACCCAGACTTACCTGAGCGGCGGCATCCCCTTGTTCCGCCGCGCGGGTGTACCACATAACCGCTGCTTTGTCGTTTCGGCTGACGCCCTCTCCGTATTCGTACAAGGCCCCGAGAGAACGCTGGGCCTCGGCAAACCCCTGTTCGGCAGCGCGGATATACCATCTGGCGGCGGCAATATGGTCTTTTGAAGTCCCCTTTCCATCGTAATGCATGTGCCCAACATAGGTCATGGCGTAAACAACGCCCTGTTCCGCCGCAAGCATATACCATTTGAAGGCGGCTTTATCGTCCCGCAGGACGCCTTTGCCATTATAATACAGCACACCCAGATAAAACTGAGCCAGCGCCACCCCCTGTTCGGCGAGGGGTTTGAATTCCTTCGCCGCAGTGACAAAATCATTGTTCTTAAGGGCCTCCTCCCCCTTCTGAAGGTCGGCGGAAACCGCAGGGCCACCAGCCATCAACATGACGGAAAGAATGGAAAGAATTAAAAATCGCAGCATTGCAAAAATCTCACTTCAAGATCGAGCAACAGATTAACAGAAACCCGTTAAAAGCAAAATATGGTTGAAATATTTTTTCGCAAACAATCAAGCACCCTGTTCCGGGCGACAGGCTGACGGCCAGACCACAGCCCACGACATCGCCGACCGGCTGGCAAACTCAAACGTCATCCTGTCGGGCCTCGCCCATGGCGTCCCCGTCGGTGGCGAACTGGATTATCTGGATGATGGAACATTGAGTGCGGCGCTGAAGGCACGACGGCCGGTTTAGAAGTTCTTGGAAAATTTTGCCAAGGGGTTTGGGTGTTTTTCCATCCATTCACGGGCCATTTTTTGCGCCTTGCTTTTTTCCGCCGGTGACGCCATTCCCGCAAGCTCGTCCCGCAAACGTATCACTCCATCAACGTTGTACGTTAGCCTATTGCCATAGGCAGCCGCTATCATCAGCCACATCAACGCCCGGGGACCATCAACTGGAACACCTTGTCCACTGGCGTACATGTCGGTCAGAGCGATCATGGCGGGCACATGCCCCCGCTCCGCGGCTGATATGAACAGCTTGCGGGCCGCTTCGTGGTCCTGCGGCACGCCCTTTCCATCGGCATACAATTCCGCCAGATCGGTTTGTGCGCTGGAATTTCCCTGCATAGCTGAGAGAGAGTACCAATTCGCGGCGACCTTATAGTTTTGCGGAACGCCTTGCCCATCTTTGTACATTGACGCCAGCATGTATTGAGCTTCCTGATGCCCGGATTCCGCCACTTTGGTAATCAGCTTTACACCAACCTTGATGTTTTTACTGACACCCTGGCCGCGCATGTACATGTCTCCCAGGCTGACAGTTGCCCTTGCGTCCCCTTGCATCGAGGCTTTTGCAAACCATTTGGCCGCCGCCTCATAATTCCGCGGAACCCCTTTTCCCATGCGATATGATGAGCCCAGAATCGCCTGTGCGTCTACCTGCCCCTGCTCGGCGGCAAGCGTGTACAATTTGATGGCCGTCTTGTAATTTCGCGGGACGCCCTTTCCGTAAAAATACGCCGCGCCAAGAAAATATTGGGCGTCTTTATTTCCCTGTTCAACGGCGAGAGAGAGCCACTTGAAGGACGCCTTATAGTCAGTTGGCACACCTTTGCCCACTCGGTACATCGACCCCAGCAGAGTTTGGGCGGCGGAATCCCCCTGTTTTGCCGCACGGGTGAACCACATGACCGCGACTTTGTCGTTTTGGTTGACGCCATCGCCAGCCCTGTACAGGATGCCGAGGTCGCGTTGAGCCACGGCATACCCCCGTTCGGCAGCGCGGGTATACCATCTGGCCGCCGCAATACGATCTTCTGGGACACCTAATCCATTGTAGTACATATTTCCGACGTAGACCTGAGCGTCAACAACACCCTGCTTCGCCGCAAGAGTGTACCATTTGAGCGCCTCTCGGTCATCTTGCGGGACGCCCTTCCCAGAATAATATAGCGCTCCCATGTAATACTGAGCGTCTGCATCGCCCTGTTCAGCAAGAGGCCGCCACTCTTTCATCGCCGTCGCGAAATCGCCATTTTTACTGGCCTCCACCCCTTTCTGAAGGTCGGCGGAAACCGCAGGGCCACCAGCCATCAACGTGACGGAAAGAATGGAAAGAATTAGAAATCGCAGCATTGCAAAAATCTCGCTTCAAGATCGAGCAACAGATTAACAGAAACCCGTTAAAAGCAAAATATGATTGAAATATTTTTTCGCAAACAATCAAGCACCCTGTTCCGGGCGACAGGCTGACGGCCAGACCACGGCCCACGACATCGCCGACCGGCTGGCCGACGCAACCGTCACCCTCTCCGTCCTCGCCCACGGCGTCCCGGTCGGCGGCGAACTGGATTATCTGGATGATGGCACCCTGAGTGCGGCGCTGAAGGCAAGGCGGCCGGTTTGAAAAGCTTAGGAGAGCAATGGAGGAATCCACTTCCGCTTTTTGATGTATTCCCGACTTGAGTTCACATCTACCCTAAAGACTGGAGCTGACCCAACTCGGTCATTTAGTATGGTTCGAAATCTCATCTCTGCTAAGCGTCCTTATCTTGCTCTCGCCGGTCCTTCGGGAGGGCGGTTCAGGACACCCTCAATTTCCATCATTATATTTTCTGGAAGGGGGCCTAATTCAATGGCCCCGGCATTTTCTTCGGACTGATCGGAATTTTTTGCACCAGGCAGCGGGAGCGTGCGCGATGATTTTGCCAACAACCAGCACAGGGCACCTTGGGCTAAAGTCCTTCCCCCAATTGTGATCAGATCGCGCACTGCGTCCAATTGGCGCTCATATTCTGGTGCTACAGTGGAATCGGTGAAATACCCCTGCCATTGAGCGTCATTGCTGCGAACATCATCGCTGGCGACTTTTGAGCCATTGGAATATTTGCCGGTCAGCACACCCATCGCAAGTGGAGATCGATTTAGCTGAACCAGATCGTGAGTTTCCGCGACAGTTGATAAAGAAGCAGCATCGAAGAATAGGTTCATGGCGTGTTGCACAGCTATGAAGCCCTCACGACCTGCCACCGCATTTAGACTGTCCGGGAAATCCGTACTCCATCCATATGAAGCAATGTGTCCGAGTGATCGAATATTTTCGAGGGTGTCAAATACCTGTGTTGCGTTTTCAACCTCTAAATCATTGAGATGAAGTTGCATCAAGTCAATCTGGTCGCGTTGCAAGCGTTGCCGACTTTGTTCTATGGAATCTTTAATGTATGTCGCGTCAAAATTAGGACCAGTCATTTGCTTTTCTACTGCATCAAACGAGTGACCGAATTTGGACATTACAATGGCGTCTGGCCGGTCTTTCAATGCTTTCCCCAATAAGATTTCTGAATGGCCGGCACCATAAACGGCAGATGTATCGAAAACTCGAACACCTGATGCCCAAGCGGCATGGATTGCTTGTATTGAATATTGGTCATTCGTGCCGGAATACCCAACTGGCACCTCACCGGACCAAAAAGGTCCCCCAATGGCCCAACACCCCATACCAATGCGCGGTACGTTTGCAAACAGATTATCCATTTTCTTGACTTCCTTTCATAATTAAAGTTATTGTTTAGCTTAAAATATAGTCTATATCTCTAGTAAGACTCAAAAACTGAAAGCATCATTTCATTATTGAAACGAAAATAGACTGGTCTGATTTATGCCTGTTTCTTGCTGTCGCGCGCGGTGGTGGGCTTGCTGCAGGTGCTGCACAATCCGGTCTAAGCGCGCCGTCTCTTGGCCGTCATATGATCGTGCTTGAGCGTGCAATTGGTGAGACGCTGTTTAATCGCTTACCCCGCGGGTACGATTTGACCACAGCAGGAATGGAGTTGCTTGTTGAAGCGGAAGCCGTAGAGGAACAAGTACTTGCCATTGAGCGCCGCCGCGATAATGCGAGCGCTCACCTCCCTATTCACATCACCGCTGGGACGTGGATGACGCGGTTCTTGGTGGCGCATATACGTACCTTCAGCACAGAAGGGGTGCGACTGGTTTTTCACGCGTCAGAAGCACGCCATCATATTGGTCGACGAGAGGCTACAATCGGGCTACGAAATACCCGACCGATTGAGGCCTCTCTTGCCACCCGAAAAACCACATGTATCGCTTTCGCACCCTATGCCACTCCGTCAGCGGCACTGGAGAACAATTGGATAGCAACGACCGCGCACACTCCTTCGGCGAACTGGGTAAGAACACACAAAAAGAACGACATAAAGTTTGAAGTTAGCAGCCCACGCTCTCTTTTGGATTTAGCGCGACAGGGAATTGGACACGTGGTTTTACCATGTTTTGTTGGATGCCAAGAGCCAGAGTTGATTCAAAGCGGTCCTATCATAACCTCTCTATCCCATGATCAATGGTTGGTCGTACATGGCGAAGACCGTAATCAATCCGCAGTTCGCAACACAATAGATTTGATTGCAAAACTTATAGTGTCCTCACGCAGGGTCTTTGAAGGAAACACCTAAAATACCGGTAAATTTATAAAATTGACTCACCAGAACATGAGCCAATTAATGGCTGACATTGGCTGAGGCTGTTGAAGAACTCGGCTGTCAACACCAACCCCGATCACCTTCCGCTATGATGTGCTTAACGGACATCTGAACAATCAAATTGCCGAGCCGTTTTTCTCTGGAACCGTCCGGTCTGCATTTTAGTCCTTCAGGCTCACGGCCCTACTCCACCCCCTCCACTAACAAAGATGCCCCGTCGACGCCGGTGACTTTGACCTTGCTGCCCACCGGCGCGTCTTCACCGATGACCCGCCAGATGGAATCATCGACCTTGATCTTGCCTGTACCGTCGGTGATGGCGTCGTCCAGGGTGAAGGTTCGCCCGACGTACTGGGCGCCGCGCTGGTTGAGCAACGGTTGATCAGATTCGGTTGGGTGCCTGCCAACCCAAACCCTGCCGCCGATGCCGGAGACAACGGACAAGACACCGAAAATGCCCAGCTGAATTTCCCAGCCGAGGTCGGACAGAACCAGCAGGATCAGGCCGGTCAGCGCGGCGCCGATGCCGACCCACAGAAAGATGACACCGGGCGCCAGAATTTCGAGAACGACCAGAGCGATGGCGAAAATCCACCAATGCCAAAAAACCATGGAACTGAGGAATTCGACCATGATTATTTATCCCCCCATGGGCCGGGTTTGGCTCCACCGGACCCATCCTCATCACCGCCAAAGGCGCTTTTCGCCAGTTCGGCGACACCGGCCAGCGAGCCCAGAATGCCCGTAGATTCCATGGGCAGGAGGATGACCTTCTCATTGGGGGCGGAGGCAATGCTTTGCAGGGCATCGACATATTTCTGGGCGACAAAATAATTGATCGCCTGAACGTTGCCTTCGGCAATCGCCTTGGACACCACAGCCGTCACTTTGGCTTCGGCCTCGCCCTCGCGTTCGCGGGCTTCGGCATCGCGGAAGGCGGCTTCACGGCGCCCTTCGGCGTCAAGAATAGCGGCCTGTTTTTCACCTTCGGCTTTGAGGATTTCCGCCTGACGGAAACCTTCGGCTTCCAGAATGTTGGCGCGTTTGTCGCGTTCGGCCTTCATTTGGCGGGCCATGGATTCGACCAGATCACGCGGCGGCGAGATGTCCTTGATTTCGATCCGCGCCACCTTCACACCCCACGGGTTTGTCGCCTGATCGACGACGGTCAGCAACTGGCTGTTGATGGTATCGCGCTGCGACAACAGCTCATCCAAGTCCATGGAGCCCATGACGGTGCGGATGTTGGTCATCGTCAGATTAAGGATCGCCAATTCAAGATTGTTGACTTCGTAGGCGGCTTTGGCGGCGTCGATGATCTGGTAAAACACCACGCCATCGACCTGCACCATGGCGTTGTCCTTGGTGATCACTTCCTGCGACGGCACATCAAGAACCATTTCGCGCATGTTGAGTTCGTTGGCGACCCGGTCAACCATCGGCACGATCAGATGCAGGCCCGGTTGCAGGGTCTTGATATATTTGCCAAAGCGCTCGACCGTATACTGCATGCCCTGCGGCACCGTCTTGACCCCGAGGAAGACCAGGATGACCCCGAGCAAGCCGAACGTCATGGCGAAAATCGCCGACGCACCTATAGAATCAAAGAAACCCATCTGAAACCTCCTCTGTCGCGGTTAAACCGTGCCTGCGCAAACTATATCGCAGGTTTTGGGTTACGAATACTTTTAAGCCATAAATTAGAGGTAACCCGCGATGAGCCCTTCACAAGGCGGAGTCGGCGCTGAACGTTACAAGAGCCAACTGAATTACTCCGGGTCGGAAAAATCTGTTAACGCTTTCTGGTCCTCAACCTCTTCCGCGTCGCCCTCAATCAGATCACCGCGTTCGTGTTCGGTGAAGGAATAGGTGGGGACGTGTTCTGGGATTTGTTTGTGGCGGTTCGACTGCACACCGTAGGAAAGCATCTGGCGGATGCGCGGCAGCAGGCGCGAATTCATCGAACCCGTCATCTTGTTATAATGCTGGGTGGCGGATTTAAGACCTTTGCCGACGGCCACGGTCTCATCGACAATCACGCCGATGCTCTCGACGATCTTCTGCGCGCCATCGACGATCCTCGTCTGGTTTTCCGATTGGCGCTCGACATCAAGCTGCACACGGGCGAACCCGATCAGGCACGCCAGCGCCGCCGGACCGGCGATGGTGATCTGCAGCTTGGCCGCCTTGTGCAGGAATTTGGCGTCGGCGATGGAAACCTTTTCAATGGCCCCTTCGTTGGGCAGATACATGACACTGACCACTCTCGGGGACTCTCCTTCGCGACCTGATTCGCGATAGCCGGAGATCACTTCGGCTTTGTAATTTTTGTCGGACAGCGATTTCAGATGCGCGTTCATGGTCCGGCCCAGATTCTGGTACGCCAACGCTTCGGCGTCAGCCGTTTCGGCCTCGGCCAGATCAAGCAGGAACTTTGACGCCTTGCTGTCGATCACCAGCACCGTATTGCCCGGCAGGAAGACCATGGCGTCGGGGCGCAGACGTTTACCGTCAACCTGCTGCTGAATGGCGAAGTCCCGGTCCTTGACCAGGCCGAATGAAGTCAGGGTGTTCTCCAGCCCGATCTCCGAATACTGACCGGCCCCGCCGGGGCTGGAGAGGGCCCGCATCACCGTGTCCATGGTGTTGCGGTTGGTGTCCACGTCGGAATTCAGGGCATGGATGGTTTTGCCGACCTCGGTGATCTGGTTGACCAGCTGTTCCGTTGTTTCCTTGACGCGGGCTTCGGATTCCTTCTTGGCTTCTTCGGTCTGACGTTTGTGATCGTCCAAAAGCTTCGACGACATCTTGGCCGCCGAATCAAGCGCCCCGGCGCTCGCCGCCTCGATGGCGTGTTTTTTCATCTGCTCCAGATCACGCATGCGCTCGTCGTGGGATTCCTGGTTTTTCTGCAATTCGGTTCTCAACCGTTCTGAGCGTATCTCGGCTTCCGACAGACGCTGGCGCAGGGTATCGCGTTCTTCGCTCAGTTTGGCGACTTCGCCGCGTGTCATCTGATGGGCGACCTCTTCCGCCCCCAGCTTGGTCGTCGTCGCGGCAAGCTCGACCGCCATGCTGCCGGTTTCAGCGCGCAGATTTTCCAGCTCGGCCTCGATTTCCCGCAGGGTTGTCTCGCCCGCGAAAGTCATCTCGGCGATGCGTTTTTTCAGGCCGCGCCCCCAGGTGGCGAGAACGGCAGCCAGCACGACAGCCAGCCCGCCCACTATCGCCAACGCCATTACCGGGTCCGTTTTGACAATCTCAGCCATATCCGCACCATTCCACCACCACGTTCAAAGACTGAAAACTTGCCCTAGCGGCTGGGGAAACGCAAACTTACGCCCGCACACGCAGCGCCAAAGGAGGTTGATCCGATGAAACCACAAATATTTGCCGGCCTCGCCCTGTCCGTGCTGGCCTGCGCCGCACCCGCCCTTGCCGCCTCTGGAGAGGTTGGTGAAGCGGCTCGAAACGGTCTCAACCTGACAATCTATGGCAACGGCCTGGCCCTGTTTGATGAACAGCGCCGGGTCCGTTTAAAGAAGGGAATCAATACCTTAAACATCTTGGGAATTAGTCCCGGCATGATTGCTGACAGCGCACGGGTCGAAACGGGCGGCAAGCTGGCGCTTGATGAACAGGGGTTTCTGGCCGCCAACCTGTCGGCCAGAAACCTGCTGAAGACCTACCTCGGGAGGCGCGTGGAGATCATCACAACCAACCCGAAATCCGGCAAAGAAAGTATTCGGGAAGCCGACGTCCTTTCGGTCAATCCGGACATAATTTTGCGAATCGACGGGCGTATCGAAACCATGGCGCCGGGTCGGATCGGTTTTTCGCAAATCCCGGCAACCCTCAGGCCGCGTCCGGTGTTTCGTATCTCCGGGCGCTCCGCACTTGGTGGTGAAAGCGGCCTCGGTTTGAGCTATCTCTCCAACGGATTTTCCTGGCGAGCCAGCCATGCCCTGACGGTCGATGACAAATCGGCAACGGTGCGTCTGGAAAGCCGGGCGATGCTGATCAATCGTTCCGGCCTCGACATCAAGGCCGCCCACATTCAAATCGTGGCGGGCACCGTCCAGCGCCGCACCGGACCGGACCGCAACCAGCGCCCGGAAGCCGCGGCCCTGCGCATGATGAAGGCCAATGGCGCCCCGGCGGCCGATGGCATCGCGCCCCCGGCGCGCCAGTCTTTGGGTGGGTTTCACCTTTATGCGCTGAGTGGAAACATTGATCTCGCTGACCAGACCAGCAAACAGGTGACTCTGCTGGCGCCGGTCACGTTGCCCGTTAAGCGCCGGTTGATCAGCGAAAGCCACGCCAATCCCTTCGCCCGCCTTCAAGGGGCCCCTAACCCGACCCATCCGCGTATCCGCCTGACCCTGAACAACGACAAGACGGCGGGACCGGGGCAACCGATCCCCGGCGGCATCGTGCGGATTTACGGCAAGGATGCGGAAGGCCGGACCCGATTTCTGGGTGAGGATCATCTGCAGGACCTTCCGGTCGGGGCGGAAACATCGATTTCCGGTGGGCAGGCCTTCGACATCACGGTGACCCGCCATCAGACGGATTACCGGCGCGAAAACCTTGGCCGCAACACCTTCGAGATGGCCTATCGCATTACCCTCACCAATGGCGGTGAGCGGCCAGAGACCGTTCAGGTGATCGAAGCCATCGGCGGCGACTGGTCGGTTCTGGAGGAAAACCGCAAACATTCCCGCGACAACAACCGCATCAGTTGGACCATCGACGTCCCGGCGAAAGGCGGCGCCGACGTCACCTACCGGGTGCGGGTGAGGCGTTAATAAAGCACCCCGATCACGGCCCCGGTCAACGAAGTCGCCAGCAGACCCGACAGGATGGATTTCGGTCCAAGGTTCAGGATGTCGTCACGCCGTTCCGGCGCGATGGACAGCAGGCCGCCAATCATGATGCCGAGACTGCCCAGATTGGCGAACCCGCAGAGCGCATAGACGACGATCATGCGCGAACGCGGGTCCAGCAATTCGTCCCCCATTTTCGCCAGTTCCAGATAGGCGATGAATTCATTCAGCACAACTTTCGTGCCCAACAGTTGCCCGGCCGTCCCCGCCTGCTCCCAGGGCACGCCAAGCAGCCAGGCGAAAGGCGTCATGATCCAGCCGAACAGACGTTCAAGTGACAGGCTGGCTCCGGCAACTTCGGGAAACAGCCCGAGGATCATGTTGACCAGACTGACCAGCGCCACCATGACAATCAGCATGGCGACCACGTTGATCAACAAGGCAACCCCATCGGTCGTGCCTCGGGTTACGGCATCCATGGTGCTGGCGTATTGGCGAGGAACTTCGAACGATGTTTCGTCCCCACTCGTGTCGCCGCCCTCACCGGGCACCATCAACCGCGCCACCATGATCGCCGCAGGCGCACTGATCAACGATGCCGTCAGGATATGGCCAAGCGCATTGTCTATGGCCGTGCCCAGCACACTGGCGTAAAGCACCATCATGGTCCCGGCGATGGTCGCCATGCCCGCCGTCATGACCATGAACAGGTCGGAACGCGACAGCCGGGCGACATAGGGACGGACCAACAGGGGCGCTTCAACCATGCCAACAAAGACATTGGCGGCGACGGCAAACCCGCCCGCGCCACTGACACCCAGTGACTTTTCCAGCGCCCAGGCAAATCCACGGACGACAAGCGGTAAGACCCGCCAGTGAAACAAAACCGCCGACAGGGCGCTGACCACCAGAATGAGCGGCAGGGCCTGAAAGGCCAGGGAAAAACTTGCGCCAGGGTAAGATTCCTGAAACGGCAAGGTCCCGCCACCGATGTAGCCAAAAACAAACGAGGTGCCCGCCCTGGTCGCGTCCTGCAGGCCGGTGACGACACCATTAAGACCAAGGAAAACCGTCTGGATCGCGGAAACCTTCAACAGCAGAAGGGCCAAGGCCAACTGCAAACCGAGGCCGATCACGGCGATTTTCCAGCGCACCCGGGTTCGCTGTTCGCTGAACGCCCAGGCCAGGCCGGTGAAAAAAATAATGCCTAGTCCGCTCTGCCAAATCATCCGTCCGCATCCCCCCCCTGCCGTTTCCACCCAGACTATACTTGCCCGCCGCCCCGCCACAAGGTGTTAGGCTTGACGGGAGCGTGCAAAAATCCTATGTGCAGGGCGCACCAGATAGATTGTTTCGAAGCCGAATTTTCATGACCATCCTGCCCATCGTTATCGCCCCCGATTCCCGCCTCAAGATCAAGGCCGACCCCGTCGACGCAGTGGATGACAGCGTTCGCCAGCTAATGGATGACATGTTGGAAACCATGTATGATGCGCCGGGCATCGGGCTGGCGGCTGCGCAGGTGGGGGAAACCTGCCGGGTGATCGTGGTCGATGTTTCGCCGGAAGACGGTGAACGCAGTCCGATTTGTCTGGCCAACCCGGAATTGACGTGGCTGTCGGATGATGATCGCCCGCATGAAGAGGGCTGTTTGTCCCTGCCCGAACATTACGCCGAAGTCGTTCGTCCCGATGCGATCCGGGTCTCCTATCTGGATCGTGACAACCAGCCACAGGAACTGGAAGCTGACGGATTGCTCGCCACCTGTATTCAGCATGAAATGGATCATCTGGACGGCATTTTGTTTGTCGATCACGTTTCTTCCTTGAAGCGCAACATGATCCTGCGCAAACTGACAAAAGCAAAAAAGCTCGCTCAGCAATAGGCTTCTCCGTCGTCACATGACAGCGCTTCGAATTATCTTCATGGGCAGCCCGGAATTTTCCGTGCCGGTGCTGTCATCCTTGATTGAGGCCGGGCATGACATTGTCTGTGTCTATACACAACCACCCCGCCCCGCCGGGCGCGGCCAAAAAGAACGTCCCTGCCCGGTCCATGCCGCAGCACTTGAACACGGCCTGGAAGTCCGGACGCCAAAGACATTCAAAGATTCGGGTGCGGTAAATCAGTTTCAGGCGCTGAACGCCGATGTCGCCGTGGTCGTCGCCTATGGCCTGATCCTGCCGGAACCCATATTGCATGCGCCAAAACTGGGTTGTATCAATATCCACGCCTCCCTGCTGCCGCGCTGGCGCGGCGCAGCCCCCATTCACCGGGCCATTCTGGCTGGCGATAAGACGTCCGGGGTCTGCATCATGCAGATGGATAAAGGGCTGGATACGGGGCCGGTGCTGCTCCGCGAAGAAACCCCGATCACGGCGACAACAACGGCATCGGAACTCCACGACCGGCTCGCGGCGCTTGGCGCGAAGCTGATTGTTCCGGCTCTTGACGGCTTGGTCGATGGCCGTCTGGTGGCTCACCCCCAGCCCGATCAGGGCGTGACCTATGCCAGCAAGCTGGAAAAATCGGAAGGCGCACTGGACTGGAATCTGAATGCGCAGGAGTTGGAGCGAAAAATTCGCGCCTTTAATCCCTGGCCCGGCACGTGGTTCGAACACCACGGTGAAAAGATCAAGGTGCTGGCCGCGGTTCTGGAAACATCCCCCGATTCCAATGCCCAACCCGGGACCGTTGTTGACGAGGAGTTGTTGATCGCCTGCGGAACCGGTGCCCTTCGCCCGACACATCTGCAACGGCCGGGTCGGCAAAAACTGGCGCTGAAAGAGTTTCTGAGGGGTATGCCCCTGGATAAAGGGACCCGACTCGGTTAGGGAACGTCTTCCAGGGCCGCCAGCATGGGACCAGCATCTTCCATCTGGACAATGTTTTCAATGCCCTGTTTCATTTCGGACATGATAAACTCGGCACGACGACCGGGGCCACCGGCATCCTTATTGGGAAACAGTCGGGCCCAGGCGTCCATTTTCACGCTGAGCGCGCACAGCACGCCGCCAATCGACGTGTGATAGCCGGAAATCAGTTTTTCAACCTTGTGGAACCGTTCGGCGGAAACGTTGTCCCACATATATTTTGTACCCCGTTCGAAGTTTTCGAACCGGCCGGTAACCGCCGCCATGCGCTCGTTGATTGTCGATTCGATAGTCTTGATGGTATTCACCAGATTCTGATCATTCTTGAACTGGTAGTTGCCTTTCAGTTCGTTCATGGCGTCCAGAAATTCCGTAATGATCGGTTCAATGGCATCAAGGCATTCGCGGTAGTATGAGAGCGACAGGAAGATGTCACCATAATCTTCCATGAATTTTGGGATGTCTTCCGGATTGATACCCAGTTTTTCTGACATCACCTGAATTTTGCCAATGGCTTTTTTGACGTCCGGATCGCGGAACAGTTTGATGACGTCTTCGAAATTCTGCACCCCGACCTCATCATCGCCATAAATCTGCATGATCAGAGGGCGGGTAAAGTCGGTCATGTATTCCGTCAGTTGCTCGTTTTTCGCTTTGGAAAGCTTGAGCGCATCGTTGTCTTCGATATTGATGCCAAAATTGCGCAGGCTGATGCGCAGACTGTACACATCGTAGCTTGGCAGCAACGCCAGCTTGCGCAGCATGATCAGGTCATTGGGCGGTTCGGCCGGGTTCCATCCAAACTCATGGACCAGATCTTCGACTTCCAGTTGTCCACTGCCCGCGTCCGCGTCCGAGAAAAGCTCGACAACGCTTTTCAGGCGGACATTCTTGATCAGCCGCGCACGAAGAAGCGCCCTGGTTTCGATCGGCAGGATCGCCAACGGCAGAACATGTAGCGAATCCCGATCAGAATCACGAATCTCTTCAGAAATAACGGCTCTCTCTTTTCAGCAAAAAATGTATTATCTTCATAAACTTGTCACTAAAACCTTACAGAAACCATACAAAACCCAAAAATAACCATTAATTGCCAATGAACGGATATTTCAAAAATTGGCGATGTTGCGTTTTTTCCGTCGATTAGACCCGGCTTACCCGCTAAAACCCCTTCATGCCAAGATACAAAATAACAATTGAATACGATGGCGGTCCCTTTGTCGGCTGGCAACGCCAGGACAACGGCCTTGGTGTTCAGCAGGTTCTGGAAGACGCCATCGAAAGGTTTTCCGGTGAACGCATTATGGTTCAGGGTGCGGGCAGAACGGATGCCGGGGTCCATGCGCTGGGGCAGGTCGCGCACTTCGATCTGTCCCGGGACTGGCCGACGGACACCGTCCGCGACGCCCTGAACAATCTGGTTCGTCCGCACCCGGTATCGATCCTGTGCGCCGAAGAAACCGACGCCGAATTCAATGCCCGTTTCGACGCGACTCATCGTGCGTATCTTTACCGGATCACCAGCCGTCGCGCTCCGCCTGCAATCGAGGGTGAACGCACCTGGTGGGTCCCCGTAGCCCTGGACGCCGACGCCATGCATCATGCCGCCCAGGTGTTGCTGGGCAATCATGATTTTTCGACCTTCCGTGCGACGTACTGTCAGGCGAATTCACCGATCAAAACCCTGGATCAGCTGGGCGTAACCCGCAGCGGCATCGAGATTCACATCACCGCCCGGGCGCGGTCTTTTCTTCATCATCAGGTCCGCAATATCGCCGGGACCCTGCGGTTGATCGGCGAAGGCAAGTGGAGCGCCGATGACCTTAAAAATGCTCTGGAGGCCCGAGACCGGCGGGCGGGCGGGCCGACCGCTCCGGCGCACGCACTCTACCTGATGGAAGTCGGCTACTGAGTGCGGTTGTGCCAACCGTCTTTCATCCGTATATATGGAACCACGATGGAACAGATTCCCCTCAGCCTGAACCCCAATACGTCCGGCGCACAACAGCCGGAAAAAAAGCCAGTCATGGGCTGGTTCGCCGTCGCCTTTGGTTTTCTTGGCATTTTCACCTTCGGCTTCATCTTTGTCCCCCTTGGGTTTCTGTGCTCGCTGATCGCGCTTTTTACCGGGCAAGCCGTCTGGGGATTTGTCGGCCTGCTTCTTAATATCATGGGGCTGATAACCTCGCCCAAACTCCTGTTCCTGATCGGGGCCAGCGCGTTCGCCATGTGGTTTGACTGGAACGATTTCATCGAACCGGTCAAGCATATGATTGGTATCGGCGGTACGGAGGTTTAACACCACCCGCCACTTAACACCAACCGGCATCGGACGTGCCTGTCCTCAAACGCGGATTGGTGGCATAAAATTCTAGATTTGTGAATTGATCGACAGCTCTATACAGAGGCTTAACAGAAAATCCACGACAACGATGCCCGCCGCCGTAAGCGGGCGCAGGTCGAGGGCGATTGCGGCGACAAAACCCGTGTAGAAAAGGCTCCAGATCAGGGCGATCAGCGCCAGCCCATTGGCCGTGCCTTCCGACAGCACCTGCCAGTACCCCAAAATGATGATGGAAATATAGATCGTATTCTGCGGCACCATCGACCAGTTATAGGCGACGATGAAATCGATATATTTTCCGCGCCTATCGAGCGAACGGCTAAGCCCCTCCATGATCAACGGGAACGCACACCATGAAATGACGAAGGTAATGACTTCAAGCGTCAGATAGCGGGTGAAGGCCGGGGGCTCCTGGAAGTTATTGAAGCGGGTCAGCAGCAGAACCAGGAAAAACGGCGCAATGACAGCCGCCGCCGTGAATGACCGGAAAAATCCGCCGGGCGTAACGTTGAAATAATTCAGACCGTCCGGGGAAAACCGGGCCAGCCGGTAAGCACCGAACAACGATGTCAGAATTTCAGCGAGTGGCGCCATCAGGGTTTCTCTCAGGCCGCCCTGAAATAATGGTCCAAAAATTTCTCGTAGATATCGCTGAGTTGACCGATTTCTTCGATACTGACGTGCTCATCGACTTTGTGCGCCGTCCGGTTGAGCATGCCAAACTCGGCGACCGGACAGCAGTCCTTGATAAACCGCGCATCGGATGTGCCGCCCGTGGTGCTGAGTTCAGGCTCCAGGCCCCGAACCTCGTTGATGGCGGACGCCAGAAGATCGCTCAGTTTGCCGGGTGGTGTCAGGAACGCTTCACCGGATACGGAGATTCTCATGTCGCTGTCCCCGGCCCATTCAATCCGCCGCTGCTGCAACCAGGCGCTGAGGCTATCTCCCGTGTGCTGGTCGTTGAAGCGGATGTTGACCCGGCCCTTGGCCACGGCCGGGATCACATTGGTCGTCGCGTTGCCAACATCAATCGTGGTGATTTCCAGATTGGAGGGGGGGAAATGTTCGGTGCCGGTATCCAGAACCTCCCCGTTAACAGTGCTCAGAAAATCAAGTAGTCGCGGGATCGGGTTATCGGCCAGATGCGGGTAGGCGGAATGGCCCTGTGCGCCATAGACTTCGACGTGGGCGTTCATCGACCCACGCCGCCCGATCTTGACCATATCGCCCAGGGTGTCCGCGCTGGTTGGCTCCCCAACCAGGCAGTGGTCAAGGTGTTCGCCCTGCTCGCTCAACCAGTCCAGCATTTTTTTCGTGCCGTTGATCGCCGGGCCTTCTTCATCACCCGTGACCAGAAAACTGATGGACCCTGGCACCTGCCCACCATGTTTATCCAGGACCCGCGCGGCGGCGGTGGCAAAACAGGCAATCGCGCATTTCATGTCCGACGCGCCGCGCCCATAGAGCACACCGTCTTTGATTTCCGCGCCAAATGGATCAACGGTCCAGTCGCCAATGTCGCCTATGGGAACAACATCCGTATGTCCGGCAAAACAGATGTTGGGGGCGGCATCGCCGATCCGGGCATAAAGGTTGTCAACGTCGGGGGTGTCGTCATCAGAGAAAATCTGGCGATGGCAGGTGAACCCCAGCGCCTGCAGATAGTCCTGCAGGACATCCAGCGCGCCCTCGTCAACCGGGGTTACACTCGGGCAGCGAATCAACGCCTGAGACAGGAGAAGCGGATCACGATTTTGCGGCAGGGTCACGCGGCCTCAATCCCGCAGCAGATCATTGATGGAAGTTTTGGAGCGCGTCTGCGCATCGACGCGCTTAACGATAACGGCGCAGTACAGTGACGGACCCGGCGTCCCGTCAGGCAACGGTTTACCCGGCATATTGCCGGACACAACAACCGAATAGGCGGGTACCCGGCCAACAAAAATCTCTCCCGTGTTGCGGTCGATAATCTTGGTCGAAGCGGTGATGAACACGCCCATGGCGATGACAGAACCTTCTTCGATAACCACCCCTTCGACGACCTCCGACCGGGCGCCGATAAAGCAGTTGTCTTCAATGATCACCGGCCCGGCCTGCAACGGTTCCAGCACGCCGCCAATACCAACACCGCCGGACAGATGGCAATGCTTGCCGATCTGCGCACACGACCCGACCGTCGCCCAGGTATCGACCATCGTGCCTTCATCCACATAGGCCCCCAGATTGACGAACGACGGCATCAGAACAACATTCGGTCCGATATAGGCGGAACGGCGCACGGTGCAATTGGGCACGGCGCGAAAACCGGCTTCCCGGAACGCCGCGTCATCCATGCCGAGGAACTTCGACGGCACCTTGTCGAACCACACGGCTCCGTCCGGGCCACCGGAGATGGGGGCCATGTCATAGATGCGAAACGACAACAGCACGGCCTTTTTCAGCCATTGGTTCACTTGCCATTGGCCATCAATTTTTTCAGCGACCCGCGCTTTGCCGGAATCGAGCAGATCGAGTGCCGCTTCAACGGCGTCTCGAGTTTCCCCCTTGGTATCAACGGCGATGCCGTCGCGGTTTTCCCATGCGTTTTCGATGGCGTTTTGTAGATCGGTCATAATGGTCAGGCCTGTGTCTGTCAGTATCGGGGTCGAAAGTGTCAAAAAATCCCGGCGAAGATGGTCTACGGCGGGCGAGCTGTCAATATGAGGGATCAGGGTTCGGTCAACGCCCCCAGCCATTTCCCCAGATCGTCGGCGATGTGGTCGATATGTCCACCTTCCGATCCTTCGATCCCCCAATGGACATCGGTCCTGACCCAGACCGTGGTCATGCCCATCTCGGCCGCCGGGACGAGGTTGCGGGCCATGTCTTCGAACATGACGGCGGCATTTGGGTTGATCCCGAGCTGGGTGGTCATCCTGGCGTAAACACCAGGGTCGGGTTTTGGCGTATAGCCGCTGTCGATGATATCAAAGGTGGCGTCAAAATGATGATCAATGCCGAGATGGGTGGTGACGTTTCTGGCGTGATCCGATGAACCGTTGGTAAAGATCACCTTGCGACCCGGCAGCCGATCGAGCGCCTGATTGAGATTGGGGTCAGGAGCAATCGGCGCGAGGTCGATCTCGTGAACAAAATCGAGAAACTCAACCGGGTCGGTATTGTGAGTGCTCATCAGGCCACGCATGGTGGTGCCGTGTTCGCGAAAGAACGATTTCTGCAACTTGTGGGCGGCGTCCCAGTCCAGGTTGAGGTGCGCCATGATAAATCGTGTTATGTTCCGGTCGATCTGGTCAAACAGTCTGGATGACGCCGGGTAGAGGGTATTGTCGAGATCAAATATCCAGGTTTCGATGCGTTCGACCTCTTCGGACCTGAGAGCGGCGGTTGCGGAAACGTCCATGCGTGTACCTGTTTCTATTTGGCAGGATATCTTAGCAGTATATGGCGGTTGACCGGCTAAAAGACTACACCAAATGTTGATGAATTGCAGGCTGGTGAAGCCGGTTACGATCTTTTAGGATGTCAAAAAGTAATAATCGCACACAAGCGGACATATTTGGGGAGGGGATAGCTCATTGAACGGTGGGGCCAACAGTTGACGGGTGAAAGCAAAATCAAAGACGGTGCCAGCTACATTGGCAAGGCCGAGAAGGACGAGGTTCTGGTCGCCGGGTATCCGGGTGCGGCTGTCGTCGTTTCTCCCAATGTTGAGGTCCTGCGCGCCAATCCCAAGGGTGCCGGGCTGGAGACCCTGATCTCCCACGGCGCCGTTCCGGAAATCAATGACCTGGTCGCCAAGGCGCATGGTGTCGGCACGGTCGCGGCGGGCAGCGTCAATCTGCACAGCTCAAAGGGCGAAATCAGTCTGGAACTGACCGCCATTCCGATAGATCCCGGCCGTCTGCTGGTTCTGGCCCGCGACCTGACCATGGATAAAAACCTCCGCAGCGCACTCGTCGAATCGCGCCAACGTTACAAAGATCTGGTTGAAGTCTCCAGTGACTTTTCCTGGGAAACCTCGGTCGATGGTGTTTTCATGTTCGTCTCGTCGAAAGGCGCCATCGGCTATACGCCACCTGAACTGATTGATCATCAGGCCGCCGAGTTTCTCGTTGATCCCGAAAACTACACACCGCTTCCGTTTTACTCCAAACGACCCCTGGAAGACGTGGAAATCTGGATGAAAAAGAAAGGCGGCGAGACCGCCTGCATGATGCTGTCATGTGTGCCGCTTTTTGTTGAACAGGACGGCAAGGACGTCTGGAGCGGCACCCGCGGAGTTTGCCGCGATGTGACGGCGGAACGCCATAGCGAGGCGGCGCTGTCCAGGGCGCGCCATCGCGAACAGATTTTGAGTTATATCGTGTCCATGATCCGCGATGAACTTGAACCGGAAAACATGCTGACGGCGGCCGCTACGGCGGTAACCCGTGCGCTTGAAGTCACGGGATGCCGCATTCACCGCCTGACCACGCCCGGCAAATATATCGTCGCCGCCGAACATGGAAATCCGGGAGATGGCAGCACCCTGGAGGAACAAATTCATGAACTGGACGTCGATGGTGGCATCGTAACCTTTGACGCCGAAGGCTGGCACATTCTGGCGGCGGCCACCCAATACAGAAAAACCATCAATGGCGCAATCAGCATCTGGCGTCCGGCGGACCAGACACCCTGGGACGATGACTTTCAGATCCTGCTCAGTGATGTCGCCAATCAACTGGGGATCGCCAACGAACAGATCGCCAATCACGAACGTATTGTCGCGCTGTCGCGTACAGACAGCATGACCGGACTACTAAACCGCCGGGCCTTTTTTGAAGAAGAACTGCCGAGGCGCGTGGCCCGCTTGAAACGCAACCGCGAAACGGCGGCCCTGTTTTATGTAGATTTGGATAATTTTAAGCTGGTTAACGATGTTCGTGGTCATCAGGCCGGTGACGATGCGCTTTTGATGCTGCGCGATTTGCTGATGGAATTCACTCGCCCGGGCGACGTCATCGCCCGTCTTGGCGGGGACGAATTCGCCATGTGGCTTGACGGCATCCCTTCCGAAGCCACTCCGGCAAGGGCGGAAGCACTGCAAAAAGCCAGCTCCAAACTGCTGGAGTTTTCCGGTTCGGAAGACAAACCGCTGGGCCTGTCGGTCGGGATCGCCATTTACGACCCTACCCAGCAGGAATCTTTTCAGGACCTGGTATCCAGAGCAGATGAGGCGATGTACGGTGTGAAAAAAGCCGGCAAGGGAGGATTCCTGATCGCACCGCCGCCCAAACCAAGTACCTCAACCTGAATTGCCGGGCTTTAGGGGAGTTGAATGCGAGACGCGAACAGAAAAATAAGCGAGACTAAAATCTCTTACGAGGAAGCCCGGGAGCTCGCCGCCCACCAGGATACGGAAGTCCGGGCGGCGCTTGCACGGCGCGATGACATTCCCCCGGAAATCCTTTATTTTCTGGCCGAAGACACCGCCCCTGAAGTTCGCCGCACGATCGCTCAGAACGAAGTCGCCCCCGAGCAGTCCTCGCTTCTGCTGGCTCGGGACGGTCATGCGGGCGTTCGCGCCGATCTCGCCGGAAAGATTGGAAAACAGCCGCAGACGGAGACACCCGCAGGACAAAAACACCCGACCGCGACTCATAGCGCGCTCCGCATTCTGGCGAAAGACCAGGTTCCCGATGTGCGTGAAATGCTGGCGGATTCCATCAAGGACAAGCCCGGCGCGCCCACTGATGTGGTTAAAATACTGGCTGGCGACTCCAAGCTCGAAGTCTGCGGGCCGGTTCTTGAACACTCTCCCGTGCTTGATGACGCCGATCTGATCAGCATTATCGATAGCGCGTATACTCCGGGCGCCCTGAACTTCATTTCCCGGCGCCAGACCGTCCATGAACGCGTCAGCGACGCCATCGTCGAAGCCAACGATGTGAGCGCGATCTCGGACCTGCTGTCAAATCACGGCGCGCAGATCAGGGAGGCAACACTGGACGATCTGGTTGATCGGGCAGAAGAAATCGAACTGTGGCGGGCACCTATCTGCGGGCGTCCGGTATTGTCGGATTATGCCGTCGGCCATCTTTCCGAATTTGTTGACGATGTACTGCTCGAAAAACTGAAATCACGGGATGATCTCGATGACGATGAGAATGATGCCCTGGTCACCACTCTGGTTAACCGGCAACTGACCGGCGGCAACGGGGCGGTCGAGCTGGAAGTGGACCCACCCGCATCACAGGGTTTCCTGCGCGCAGACCTTCCGTTAAAAAACGTCCAGGCTATTTATTCGAAAAATGGTTTGTCCGTTGAAATCATCAATCGTGCGCTTGAATCTCAGGATTATGGTTTCGTTCTCGCGGCTCTGATCACCAGGACCAAATGCGACGAAAATACAGCGCGAAAGATTTTTTCCGAAAAAAGCGCCAAAGGTATCGTCGGGCTGTGCGTGATTGCCGATTTTCCTCCACAGCTGATGGTCAAGGTTCAGCAACGCATGGGCCGGATTGCACCGTCGGAGGTTATCAAGCCGGACGGGGAAGAACCTGTAATGAGCATTGACGATGCCGAGTGGCAGATCGATTTTTATTCCAAACTGGCGAGCCAGAGCCGATAATGGCGTCAGGGCTTGAGGGACGGTATCACAAACCATGAAAAAGTTACTGGACCGGTTTTTGAGCGGCAGCGAAGGAAAGGAACTCACCTACGAAGAAGCGAAAGAGCTTGCGCGCCATGAAGACCCGGATGTGCGGCGCAAACTTGCTGATCACAAGGACACCAAGCCGGAAATCCTGTATTATCTGACCGATGATCCGTCCCCGGACGTGCGTTCGGCCATCGCCAAAAATGAATCAACTCCGCATCAGGCGGATTTGCGTCTGGCCAACGACCATGACGAACGGGTGCGCAGTGATCTGGCCGAAAAAATCGCCCGGATCGCCCCGTATCTGGACCCGTCTGATCAGGATCGGGTCAAGGTCATGGCCTATGAGGCGCTGGAAATTCTGACCCGCGATCAGGTGACCCGGGTGCGCCAGATCATCTCAGAAACCCTGAAGGATGTTGCGGGCGCCCCGCCTGACGTCATTCGCACCCTGGCCTGGGATGCGGAGATCGTCGTTGCCGGACCGGTGCTGGAATTCTCGCCGGTACTAACCGATGAAGACCTGCTTGAAATCATCACCCATGGCACGGCGACCGGACAGCTCAGCGCCATATCTCGGCGCCATAAAGTGCCGGAATCGGTTGTCGATGCGCTGGTCGAGACTTCCGATGTTGAAGCCATCGGCCTGTTGCTGGCCAACAAAAGCGCACAGATCCGCGAAGAGACCCTGGATCGGGTAATCGATCAGGCGGCGGATGTCGAGAGCTGGCATTCGCCGCTTGTCGCACGGCCTCTGCTATCTCTGGTCTCCGCCAAAAAATTGGCCTCATTCGTGGCCGATAACCTGCTAAAAGATCTGACGCACCGGGTTGACTTTTCACCGGAGATATTAGAGGAAATCCGCTCTGTCGTTGAAAAGCGCATAGATAATCCGGACGCCAAAATCAAAGCCGAGGACAGCGAAACGCCACTTGAAGCGGCTTACGCCGAAGTTCAGAAACTTGATGCGATAAACGAGCTACATGAATCCAGCGTTCTGGCCGCGATCAAAAAAGGCCAGCGGGAATTTGTAATCGCCGCACTGGCGTTGCGCACGGAACTGCGGCCCATCGCCATGGAAAAGGTGGTTCGTAATCTTGGCCCGAAAGGAATTGTCGCCGCCACCTGGAAAGCCGGGTTTAGCGCCAAAACCGCGGAAATCATCCAGCGTGACATTGCCGGACTTGATGCCGATAAAATCCTGATGGCGGATGGCGCGGATTTCCCCCTGAGCGAGGATGACCTGGAATGGCAGTTCGAGGCCGTTTCGCAAGTCTAGAGTATCCGTTATGGGCAAGGCCTAATTTCGACCCATTTGCGATTATCCCTGATGAGGGCGTTTACCCGGAAATCAGCGTTCCAGCGCCGCCCGCCGTAAACAGTTCGACCAGAATGGCATGGGGCACACGTCCATCACTGATGACTGCCGCCTCAACACCATTGGCAACGGCGTTCAGACAGGTTTCCACCTTGGGGATCATGCCACCAGAAATCGTTCCATCTGCAATCGCCTCGCGCGCTTCACTGGCGGTCATATCGACAATCAGCTCTCCATCCTGATTGAGCACTCCGCTGACATCGGTGAGCATCAGCAGGCGTTTGGCGCCGATGGCGGCGGCAAGCGCCCCGGCGACTGTATCGGCGTTGATATTCAGCGTTTCCCCATTGGGGCCGACGCCGATGGGCGCAATGACCGGCGTAATTTCTGAACTCTCGAGACTTTTCAGAATGAACGGGTCGATTTCCGCGGGTTCGCCGACAAGCCCGAGGTCGAGGACCTGTTCGATATTGGAGTCCGGATCACGTTTGGTGCGTTTCAGTTTTTTCGCCCGGATCAGGGAGCTGTCTTTCCCACACAATCCGACCGCCCGCCCGCCGGCTTCGCTGATCGCACTGACGATGCTCTTGTTGATGGACCCCGCCAGAACCATCTCGACGATTTCCACGGTCTCCTGGTCGGTTACCCGAAGGCCGTCGATAAATTCGCTTTTCACACCTAGACGATCCAGCAAGGAGCCGATTTGCGGCCCCCCACCGTGGACCACAATGGGATTCAGCCCGACCTGACGCAACAGCACGACATCCCTGGCAAACAGCCTCGACATTTCCGTATCACCCATGGCGTGACCGCCGTACTTGATGACCACGGTCTTGTCCGCGTAGGGACGCATATAAGGAAGCGCCTCAGACAGCACTTTAGCCTGACTGAAATAGTTTTCCTGATTGCCTGGGTTTGCGTCTGTCATAATGTTCCTACCTTAAACATCTCAGGCCGGTCCCGCCAGCGCGGCAAGGGTCGCGCGCAGTTCAGCGATACCGTCGCCTTTCCTGGAACTGGTCAGCGGAATGTGTGGGTGTGCGGCCGGGCGTACGACCAATTCAGAGGAGATATTTTCGACCAGCGTGGCGAGTGGGACCGGTTTGACCTTGTCGCTTTTGGTCAGCACGATCTGGTAAGGCTGCGCCGCTTTATCCAACATGGTCATCACCGCCCGGTCACTGTCTTTCAGCCCATGGCGCGAGTCGATCAGAACGCAGGTTCGCCTCAAATCAACCCGCCCCCGAAGATAGGCGTCAACCAGGCCGGTCCATTGTTTGACCATGGATTTGGACACCCGTGCAAAGCCGTAGCCCGGCAAATCCGCCAGCATCAGCCGACTGCCCAGATCAAAAAAATTGATTTCGCGGGTGCGCCCGGGCGTGTTGGATGTACGCGCCAATGTCTTCTGCCCGACAAGGGCGTTGATCAGGCTGGACTTCCCCACGTTCGAGCGCCCGGCGAAGGCCACTTCCGGCAATTCCGCGTCCGGCAGCTGCTGCAAACTGACGCAGCCCAGGATGAAGGTACAGCTCTGCGTGAACAGGTGCCGCCCTTGCTCGATTTGTTCCGGCGAGAAGTCTTCGCTATCTGTATTCACGCGACCTCGCGATCAGCCGAAACTATTGTAGGGCCTGTTTGCCGGTAATTCCCATTCTGCGCATGATGAGCCATTGCTGGAGCATCGACAGGGAGTTGTTCCAGGCCCAGTAGATAACCAGCCCTGCCGGGAAACGGGCCAGCATGAAGGTAAACATGAGCGGCAGAAACAGGAATATCTTGGCCTGAATGGGGTCCGTGGGCTGTGGATTCAGCTTTTGCTGCAAGAACATCGTAATGCCCATGATCAAAGGCCACACCCCGATCATCAGGAAATCAGGCGGCGTGAACGGAATCAGCCCGAACAGATTGAAAACACTGGTCGGATCGGGTACCGACAAATCCTGAATCCAGCCAAAAAATGGCGCCTGGCGCATTTCAATCGTGACGAACAGCACTTTATAGAGTGAGAAAAATACCGGAATCTGGACGACAATCGGCAGGCAGCCGGAAGCCGGATTGACCTTCTCTTTCTTGTAAAGCGCCATCATTTCCTGGTTAAGCTTCATCTTGTCGTCGCCGTGGCGTTCGCGAAGCTTGGTCATCTCGGGAGCCAGCTTTTTCATCTTGCTCATTGAGGTGTAGGACTTGTTGGCCAGCGGGAACAGCACCATCTTGATGCCGACGGTGAGCAGCAGAATGCAGACTCCCAGGTTCATCACATGCTGGTTAAGCCATAACAGGGCATAGAAAATCGGCTTGGTAAGGAAATAGAACCAGCCAAAATCAATTGCCAGATCAAATCGTTCGACGCCGAATTTCTTTTCGTACTTGTCGAGCAGCGAAACTTCCTTGGCTCCGGCGAAAAAGTGGTTCTCGGCAATAATCGACCCATTGGCCGCCACGGACTGCTGTGGCCCCAGATAGTCGACCTGATACATGTCGATCAGGCCTTCCATGCGGTGTGAGAACCGCGTTCCCGAGTTCAGTTTCTGGTCCGGCACCAAGGCCGCCAGCCAGTATTTATCCGTGATGCCAATCCAGCCGCCCTTGGCGGTCTGTTTGATCTGTCTCTTGTCTTTGATATCGCTGTAGTCGATTTCAGAAAGCGTTTTATCGGATACCCCCAGCAGACCTTCATGCAGGATGTAGAAGTTGGTCGTTTTCGGGGTACCGCGACGCGAAATAAAACCGTACGGGTTAAGGGCCGCCGCGGAAGACCCGGTATTCGTCACTTTTTGGGATATGGTGAACATGTAGTCCGCATCAATCGAGTACGTGCGGGAAAACTTGAGGCCTTCGCCGTTGTCCCATGTCAGCGTTACGGGTTGCTCAGGGCTCAGCATCTTGCGGTTCGCCGTCCAGATCGACTCCTGCCCCGGGACCTTGACTCCAGCCCCGCCAACCCAGCCAAACTGTGCGTAATAGGCCCCGTCAACACCTTTCGGCGAAAGCAAAACAATTTCATTACTTTCCGGGTCCAGCTTCTCACGATAGTCGGCCAGAGTCAGATCATCAATACGGCCTCCCCTCAGCGCAATGGAGCCGTGCAGTCGCGGGGTGTTGATCGCAATTCGGTTATTTTTGGCCAGAATCTCGGCACGTGACGCGTTGATCGCCGGCGTGACGCTTGGCACCGATGGAACCAGTGTGCCGTCAGCCGTTGTTGGTGACGGCACCTGACCCGGCTGCGGGACCGCTCCGCTCGCCGACGGTTGCACCTCGACAGCCGCTGTCTGCGGTTGATCCATTGGCGCCGGTGGGCGAGTCGCATCGGTATAGACCTGAAAGCCGACCAGGATGGCGATGGACAGCACAATCGCCAGGATCATGTTTTTATTATCGATCATTTGCTTGCCAAAAATCTCTCATCAGAAGGGGCGGAGCATGCATCGGCATGCGGCCGGGGGTCAAGTGAATGCGAACAAGGTTCGGGGACAGGGTCATAACCGTGCCCTCCCCAGGGGTGACACCGCAGAATTCGTTTTAACGCCAGCCAGCTGCCTGAAGCCGGGCCGTGTTTTTCAAGCGCTTCAAGGGCGTAACCTGAACAGGTCGGCTGGTAACGGCAGGTTCCGGCCAGCACCGGCGAAATCAATAGCTGGTATCCGCGAACGACAACACGCAGAGAAAATGCGACGATTTTCACAAGCGGCTTCATGATACCGACTCTCCTCCGTTGAGTTTCCTGATCGCCGACTCCAAGTCTTTGATCAGTGCCGTATACGTTCGCTTTATCGTCGCCATCCGCCCGATAATGACCAGATCCTGGCCACCCCTGACACGTTTGGGCAAGACCTCCGCGGCGACAGCCTTCAAGCGCCGCCGCACCCGGTTTCGGATGACAGCATTGCCAACCTTTTTTGTCACGGTAAAACCCACACGAACAGCGTCTTCATTGCCATCGTCCGGATTTTCACCTTTTTGCCGTTGACGCGCCTGAACGATCAGTCCGTTCGTGACCCACTTTTTGCCCTGCCTTGCGGTCCGCAAAAACTCGCTACGTCGCTTGAGCCGTTTAATAGCTCGGGGACGGGGCGGGTTTTGGGATGTCAAAGAGGCCAAAAGCGGCTAAAACGGCCCGGTGATCAGGCGGACAGGCTTTTGCGTCCTTTTGCGCGCCGGTTACCAAGGACTCGGCGGCCACCGACGGTAGCCATACGAGACCGGAAACCGTGGCGGCGCTTACGGACAAGTTTACTTGGTTGATATGTACGCTTCACGGGTCTGCTCCCACGGGAAATTTGGCGTTGTATACGGTCTCCACAGGGGGAAGTCAACGACCTCAATCATCAAATCGCGCATTACTTTCGCGGGCCCGAAGGTGAATACAGACACAGCCTCGCGTTCACGAGATCGTTATCGCCAAATACGTGATCGTTATTGGCAATATTTTAAGAAACAAGCTTCAACAGTATTAGGATACACTCATCAAGGTCAGACAGATTGAAAGCCGTTCCCTCAATGGATGAAGCCGACGCCGCGAAGACACCAGACCAGGCGGCAAACCCGACCTGGAAGCGCCTGATTCCACTATTTTTTATCGGTCTGGTGATTGTCCTGTTCTTTGTCCTGGGGCTGGACAGTTATCTGACGTACGAAAGCCTTCGTGATCATCGCGAAACGTTGATGGCGTGGTATCAGTCCAATCAGTTTCTGGCGATTGCCTGTTTCGTTGTGATTTATGCGCTTGTTGTGGCCTTTTCTGTCCCCGGGGCCACATGGATGACACTGGCGGGAGGATTTTTGTTCGGAACAGTTTTGGCGACGGGTGTTGTCGTTGTGTCTGCAACAATCGGCGCGGTCGGAATATTCCTGATCGCTCGATACGCGCTGGCGGATTGTTTTCACGAAAAAACGGGACGCGCCGGGGCCTGCATGGAGCAGGGATTTCAGGAAAACGCGCTCAGTTACATGCTGTTCCTGCGGATGGTTCCGCTGTTCCCGTTCTGGCTGGTCAATCTGGTGCCCGCTTTTCTCAACGTACCGGTGCGAACCTTCGCAATCGGCACGTTTGTCGGCATTATTCCCGGCAGCGCCGTCTTTTGCAGCGTCGGCAACGGGCTGGGGGAGGTCTTTGAAGCGGGGGGCACACCCGATCTCATGATCATCTTCAAACCCGAAATTCTTGTCCCTATCCTGTGCCTTGCTATTCTGTCGCTTGTCCCGATCATATATAAAAAAATTAAGTCTGCTCAGTCCTAACCCTGATATTTGGATCTGTTAAATGACTGAAATGCTGAACGTTGATATCTGCGTTATTGGTGCCGGGTCCGCTGGCCTGTCGGTCGCCGCCGGAGCAGCGCAAATGGGCGCCAGCACTGTACTGATCGAAAAACACAAGATGGGTGGCGACTGCCTCAATACCGGCTGCGTGCCCTCGAAAGCGCTGCTGGCGGCGGCCCATGCCGCACACGCCATGAAGCAGGCGGCGGATTTCGGTGTTCATGCTGGCGATCCAAGGGTTGAGTCGTCGGAAGTTTATGACCACATCCGAAACACCATCGCCACGATTGAGCCCAATGATTCGATCGAACGTTTCGAAGGGCTTGGCGTTCAAGTCATTCAGGGCGAAGGACGGTTCGCCGGTCCGAACAAGGTGGTTGCCGGAGACACCGCCATCACGGCGCGGCGCGTCGTTATCGCCACCGGCAGCCGCGCCTTCGTACCCCCGATCCCCGGCCTCGACAGCGTGGCGTACCATACCAATGAAACCATCTTTGATGCCACCCGACTGCCCGAACACCTTGTCATCATTGGTGGCGGCCCTATCGGCATTGAGCTGGCGCAGGCTCACCAGCACCTGGGATCGAAAGTTACGGTGCTGGAGCTTTTCAGCGTCATGCCCAAGGACGACCCGGAACTCGTGGCCGTCGTCCGCCACCAGCTTGAGACAGACGGCGTCAATGTCATCGAGGGCGTGAAGATCAACGCGGTCGAGGCAACCGCGTCCGGCATTCGCGTCAACCTTGAACGAAATGGGGAGACCCGAACCATCGACGGCAGTGATCTGTTGATTGCCGCCGGGCGGGTCGCCAATGTTGATGGCCTTGAACTGGAAAAAGCCGGTATCCGGTATTCCAGCAAGGGCATAGACGTTGACCCCCGGCTCAGAACGTCCAACAAAAAAACCTTTGCCATCGGCGACGTCGCGGGTGGTTTCCAGTTCACTCATGTGGCCGGTTATCACGCCGGCATCGTTATCAAAAACGCGCTTTTTCGCCTGCCCGCCAAGGCCGATCACAGCACGGTGCCCTGGGTGACCTTCACCACACCCGAACTGGCGCAAATCGGACTGACGGAAGAACAGGCGCGCAAGGCTCATGGCGAGATCAGGATTCTGCGTTGGCCGTTTCATGAAAATGACCGCGCCCAGGCGGAACGAAAAACTGACGGGTTGATCAAGGTCATCACCACGCCGAAGGGGGAAATTCTCGGTTGTGGCATCGTCGGCCCGGCGGCTGGTGAACTGATCCAGACTTGGGTCCTGGCGATGACCCAAAACCTGAAGATTGGTGACGTGGCGCAGATGATCGCGCCGTATCCGACGCTGGGTGAAATTTCCAAGCGTGCGGCGGGAAGTTTTTATACACCATCCTTGTTCAGCGAGCGGACCCGGAAGATCGTCCGCTTTTTGTCGTGGTTCGGGTGAGTTCATGGCGGAACGAAAATCATCGTTGAGCAAAATCGCTGGCAGTCTGTCTGCGCGCGTCCTGCTGCTCACGGTATTTTTCGTGATGTTGGCCGAATTAATGATCTGGACGCCGTCAATCTCCCGCTTTCGCAAGGTTTACCTGGAAGAACACATTGTCCGTGCCCATCTGGCGACGCTGACCCTCGATTCGCTGCCCGAAGGGACCGTTGACATGGAGCTCGAAGATAAACTTTTGTATCATGCGGAAGCCTACGGCATCGCGTTAAACCAGCCGGACAAACGCATGTTGATGGTCAGCAAGGCCATGCCCCCTAGCGTTGATCTGAAAGTGGACCTTTCCGACGACGCCTTTTTCTTCTGGGTCAGAGGCGCATTTGACACCCTGACCCAGGATAAAAATCGTATCCTGAGAGTGATGGGGCGCTCTCCTAAAGACCCCAGCATCAAGGTTGAACTGATCATGGACGAAACGCCCATGCGCGAGGCCATGTATGACTATTCCGCACGCATATTCAATCTGTCCATCGGCATTTCCTTTTTTACCGCCTTTCTGGTCTATCTGAGCCTGCAATGGTTGATGATTCGCCCGATTCGCCGGATTACTGACAACATATCGGCATTCCGGCGCGCCCCGGAGGACGCGACCCGTGAAATCCAGCCCAGCGGACGCAGCGACGAGATTGGCATTACCGAACGTGAGCTTGCCAATATGCAGGACGAGGTCCGCCACGCCCTGTTGCAGAAAAATCGCCTTGCCACGCTGGGCGCGGCTGTCGCCAAGATCAACCATGACCTTCGTAACAGCCTGGCCGTTGCCGTGCTCGCCTTTGACCGCCTGGTCAACGTCGAAGACCCGGAAGTCAAACGGACCCTGCCGCGCCTTTACAACGCCATCGACCGGGCCGTGAAGCTGTGCAGCCAGACTCTCAATTATGTCGGCGATTCAGCGCCGCAACTGAAGATTGAGCAGCTTGATCTCCACGAACTGCTGGATGAAGTCGGGGCCAACCTGAACGCTGCCGACGAATTCGACATGGGTCCCGCGGACCAGCCTGAAATCGACTGGAAAAATACTGCTGGCACCGGCCTGAACATCGCCGGAGATCGCCAGCAGCTGTTCCGGGTGTTCAGCAACCTTGCCACCAATGCCATCGAAGCCGGGGCCAACACCATCACCCTGACATCGGCACGAGATGACAATCAGATCGCCATTGATTTTTCCGACAACGGTCCCGGCCTGCCCGAGCGGGCTAAAGAACGCATGTTCCAGCCGTTCGCCGGGTCATCCAAGGAAGGCGGAACCGGACTGGGGCTGGTCATCGTGAGGGAAATCGTCAAGGCTCATGGTGGCGATATTTCCTTCACCGAGCCTGCGCAGGGTACGACATTCCATCTGACGTTCCCTTCCAGCCGGGTCAAAATCTGATCAGTCCAGGGCGTAAACCAAACCCTTCAGATAGGCCGATTCAGGCAGATGGGGGTGGATGGGATGATCGGGTCCGCCGCCGCCGCGATGAATCACCCGTCCGCTGCGACCGGCCTGGGAGATGCCGTGGGCGGTCTCATTCATGAACCGGTCATCAAACATGTTGTATGAACACGACGCGACAAACAGAAACCCGCCGGGCTCGACAACACCCGCGGCCAGCCGCGCCAGTTTGCGATACCCCTTGGCGCCCGGTCCCAAATCCTTTCTAGTCTTCACAAAGGCCGGGGGATCGGCGATCACCACACCAAAACGTTTCTTGGCGGCGATGAATTGTTCCAGTGACGCAAAAACTTCACCTGGTTGCGTGTTGACCACATCGCTAAAGCCGTTCGCCGACGCCGCCATGACGGCCAGATTGAGAGCGGCTTCAGACTGATCAATGCAAGTAACTTCTGTGGCCCCGCCCGCCGCCGCCGTCACGCCGAAGCCGCCACCGTAGGCATAGAGATCAAGCACTGTTTTACCTTCAGTCAGGCCCGCAACATAAGCCCGATTGACCCCCTGATCGAAAAACCAGCCGGTTTTCTGACCGTGCAGCGGATCGGCATAGAAGGTCAGGCCGTTTTCACGGATTTCCACAGAACCGCCGATTTCGCCAAACCCCAGCCGGGTATAGGTTTCCAGGTTTTCCAGCTTACGAAAAGCCCCGGAATTGGCGAGAATGATGGCTGTCGGTGAAAGCAAGTCTTGCAGAATGGACTGAATTTCATCCAGCATGTGATCCATGCCCGCCGTCGCCGTCTGCACCACGACCACATCGCCATAACGATCAACAATCAAACCCGGCAAACCATCCGAATCACCGTAAACCAATCGGTAATGCGGCTCGTCATATAATTTTTGGCGAAGATCAAGCGCCTTTGTCAGGCGCGCGCTCAGGAAATCCCGATCAACGCTGCCCGCGCCGTTTCGCGTAAAAGCCCGATAACAGATCAGGCTGTGCGGGTTGAAGGTGCCGACCCCGATTTCCTTACCGTCTACGCGCGCGAGCGAAACCACGGAGCCCGGCTGAATGGCCTTGGTCTCATCATCCATGCGAACTTCGTTGGAATAGACCCACGGATGGCCCTGCTTGAATCGTTTATCGCCGCCGGGACGTAACATGACGCGCGGTGGCGTTGATGAATAAAGCATGTTTTTCTGACTTTCTGGCTATGATGAGGAGCCTTATAGCAGGTTAATCGCCGATGGCGACCCCCTCGCGGCGTTTATCCGCGCCCCCTTCCAGCCCGTATTTTGTGACCCGAACGCCATGCAGTCCGCTGACCTGCCTGACCAGCTTGACCGTATGGCCCATGTCTTCGAGTAACGGTTTCAGACTTTCCAGTTCGCTGCCCTTTTCCAAATCCGTCGAGCCGTTGCGGTTGACGAAGTTGGGCGCATCAATGGCGGCATCCATATCCATTTTCCAGTCGAGCGCCGCGATAATCGTTTTAACCACGTAACCGATAATCCTGGACCCGCCCGGCGACCCGACCGCCATCACCAGATGGCCCGCCTTATCGAACACCAGTGTCGGGGACATGGAACTTCTGGGCCGCTTTCCAGGACCGGCGCGGTTGGCGACGGGGGAACCATTACGGCTGGGGCGGAAGGAAAAATCAGTGAGTTGGTTATTTAGCAGGAACCCGCCGCTCATCAGCCGCGAGCCGAAGGCGTTTTCAATGCTCGACGTCATCGACAGTGCATTGCCTTCACCATCGACAATGCTCATATGGGTCGTCGAAAGGCCGTGTTCGTTCTCACTGGGGGCGTATTTCAGCCGGGCACTGAGGCCCGGCATACCGGGAAAGCGTTTGCCCCCGGCCTTAAATCTGGAAATCTCGCCAGCGCGAATCTTCAGATAATCCTTGCCGATCATGCCCTGTGTCGGCACCGGAATAAAATCGGGGTCGGCGATGTAGGTATTGCGGTCCGCAAACGCCAGGGCGCTGGCTTCGGCGATCAGATGAACCGGGCGGGCGCTGAACGGAACAAACCCGCCGAGGTCAAACTGTTGCGAAATCCCCAATATCTGCAACGTCGTCAGACCACCGGAAGAGGGTGGACCCATGCCGCAGACTTTCCATTGGCGATAATCCATACAGACCGGCGGGCGCTGTTTGGCTTCATATCCGGCCATGTCGGCCAGGGTCATGCCACTCGGGTTTTTAGGCGCATTGCGAACTGTCTGCACAATGCTCTCGGCCAAGGGCCCTGAGTAAAGTGCGGACACGCCCTTCTCCGCCAACATTCTCAGGGTCATCGCAAGGTCCGGGTTTTTCAGCAGCGTTCCGGCTTTTTTCGGCGACCCGTCGGTTTCATAGAAATAGGCTTTGGTGGCGGGAATGGTTTTAAGGTACTTGTCTTGCGCCACCAGACCCGCCAGACGCGGTGAAATCGAAAATCCTTTTTCGGCGAGCGTGATCGCTGGTTTGAACAAAATCTTCCACGGCAGCTTGCCGTGTTTCTTATGCGCCATCTCAAACATTCGCATAACGCCCGGCACACCGACGGCCGAGCCGCCGACAACCGCCTCATAGAATTTTTTTGGGCTGCCGTCGGCCTTCAGAAACATCTCCGGTGTTGTCGATTGCGGTGCGGTTTCGCGACCGTCGAAGGACTCTACGGCACCGGAAGGTTTGTCAAAATACAGTACAAACGCCCCACCGCCGATACCCGACGACTGGGGTTCAACAAGGGTAAGCACCATTTGCGCGGCGATGGCCGCGTCAATCGCAGACCCGCCCGCCCGCAGCATTTCACGCCCAGCCTGAGCGGCCAGCGGGTTGGCGGTGGAAATCATGTAGTTCTGAGTATAGACCGACGTCGTGTTCACGGGTGGTGGTGGCGTACTCTGACAGGCAGCTAAAGCGACGCTACAGATGGCGACTGGCATCGAAATTTTCATGGTAGAATCATCCCTCGATCAGCTGACCTCATGGTGCGGTCCCTCCGCACCGGTGGCACTTTAGGATAAAAGTGCCATACTCATTTAATGACAAATTTGTGGAGACGCCACAATGATAGACCAGATCGTCCAGAATTTGCGTGAAAATACCCTTGTCTGGCTGATGGTAATGTTCATCGGGGTCTTTTATTGGGGGTTTCGCGCCCGTTGGCAGGCGCGGCGCGGTGGCAGCAAAAAACCGGATGCAGATTAGCCAAAATCGGGCTTTATGAACTGCTTCGCCAGCGTCAACGTCTGGTTGGCGTAATTCGACCCGATACCGGCGCCGTATATTTTGTCGGGAACGTCGGTCAACCGTTCATAGACCAGCCGCCCGACGATTTGCCCGTCGTCGATAACGAACGGCACTTCGTGACTGCGGACTTCAAGAACGGCCCGGGTCCCCGCCCGCCCATCATCAGAGACGCCGAATCCGGGGTCGAAAAATCCAGCATAATGAACCCGGAACTCACCCACCAGGGTATCATAGGCAACCATTTCGGCGGCGTGATCCATCGGCACCCGGACGGCCTCTTTTGACGCCAGAATATAAAAGTCGCCGGGGTTCAGGACCAGTCCCTCGCCAGAGCGGACGTACAGCGGCTCCCAAAAGTCGCGCCCGTCATAGTGGGCGATTTTGGCCAGATCAATCACCCCGGTATGACGTTTCGCCCGATAGCCGATCAGCCCGTCTTTGGTCTCTCCCGAAAGGTCAACGCTGAACGGGACCCCGCCCGCAATATCCTGCCCCCCCATCCCGCTATCGGTCAGGGCGACGGAATCGTTCAGGCGGCGCATGTCGGAATCCGAAAAGGACGGTTCGCCATATCGAAGCCGCAGTTGATTCAACCGCGTCCCCGGCGTCACCTTGACGGAAAACGCTCGAGGACTGATTTCAGCATACAGCGGCCCCGTGTAACCGGCGCGTACGCGATCAAATTCCGACGCCCTGTCTTCTGCGCCATTGGTGATCAGGCGGGTAAAAATATCCAGCCGTCCGGTCGAACTTTTCGGATTTGCAATTCCGGAAAGCCCGTCTGGCAAGTGAACCGATTCCTCAAGTGGGACGATGTAAACACACTCGCGTTCAAGAACCGCGCCTGGGGAAAGGTCAATCTCATGCATGCCAAGCGCGGCGACCTTATCCATAACCTGCACACCGCCTGCCGGCAGAAAACTGGCCCGCACGCGATAGGCTTTTGAGCCCAGCCGCAAATCCAGACTGGCCGGCTGAATCTGTTCTTCTGGAATTTCGACGCCCGCTTTTATGACACCCTGGGCAATCAGTGCCCTGATTTCCTGTGCCGGGCAAATCCCTGTAAATTCACGCCGGGGCGATTTCATTTCTACATCGGTCATACTCCAGTCGTGGTAGCAGCGCGCCGCATTGACTTCAACCCCATAGAATCCCGATGGGGAGTTCGGATTGCCTTGCATCTTTTATTGTGCGGCGCAGCACTCTCGTCTATGCTGCGGCGCAATATTCCAGCCCCTTGGCGGACTTGTGCTGAAGGAAGACCACGATGACCAAAAACGGTACGCTTTCCTCCCGGGTTTCTACAGCAGACATCGGCGCGCGAAAAAACAAGACGCCTATCGTCGCCCTGACCGCCTACACCACACCGATGGCGCAGCGGCTGGACGATCATGTTGACATGCTGTTGGTCGGTGACTCGCTGGCCATGGTGATATACGGCATGGACACGACGGTTGGCCTGTCCCTGGAGACCATGATCGCCCATGGACAGGCGGTCATGCGCGGCGCGCGTCATTCGTGCGTCATTATCGATCTGCCCGCCGGATCTTATGAAGCGGGTCCCGAACAGGCCGTGCAATCGGCCACACGGGTGATCAATGAAACCGGTGCCCAGGGTATCAAGCTGGAAGGCGGAACGGCGATAGCGGCCCAAATCGAAGCGATCGTCGCCTCCGGCATCCCGGTCCTCGCCCATATCGGACTGTTGCCCCAGAAAGTGACCGAAGCGGGGGGCTATAAAATTCAAGGTCGTGATGACGCCGGGTATCGGGCGATACTCGACGATGCCCAGGCGGTGGCGGATGCCGGGGCGTTTGCCGTGGTGATTGAGGGGACGGTTGAAACCCTGGCCCGCGAAATTACCGAGACCCTGGCGATCCCGACCATCGGGATCGGGGCGTCCCCCGCCTGCGACGGGCAGATACTGGTCGTTGATGACATGCTTGGCATGTTCAGCGATTTCACGCCGAAATTCGTCAAACGATACGGTGACATCGGCAAATCCGTTGAGCGGGCGGCCGGTGATTTCGCCAGGGATGTGCAAACACGGCGGTTCCCGGACATGAAACACGTGTACCATTCAGGCCAGAACGTCAAAGCGGCGAGTTAGATTATGGAAACCGTACGCACCATCAAGGATCTTCGCACGCAATTGAAGGACTGGCGCAAAAGTGGGCACTCAATCGGACTGGTGCCGACCATGGGCGGGCTTCACGACGGCCACCTGTCGCTGATCGCCAGCGCCAAAAAGCACGCCGACAAGGCCGTGGCCACGCTGTTCGTCAACCCATCACAGTTTGCCCCCCATGAAGATTTTGCCACCTACCCCCGCAACGAAATCGGCGATCTGGAAAAATTTGAAAATTCAGGCGCCGACCTGATCTTCGCGCCGAACGTCGCCGAGATTTATCCGGACGGACATTCCACCAAGATCGAAGTGCAGGGTATTTCTCAGGTCCTGGAAGGCGAATTCCGGCCCCACTTTTTCAGCGGCGTCGCCACCGTGGTCGCCAAGCTGCTGTTGCAGGCCCTGCCCGATGTCGCCGTGTTCGGGGAAAAGGATTACCAGCAGCTCTGCGTCATCCGCTCCATGGTCCGTGATCTGGATATTCCGGTCGATATCATCGGTGCGTCCACCGTCCGCGAAGCCGATGGCCTCGCCATGTCGTCGCGCAACCATTACCTGACCGCAGACGAACGCAAAATCGCCCCGGCGCTGTACCGGATCATTTCCGAAATCGCTGAAAAGGTCAGGAGTGGTCAGCGCCCAGTTGACCAGCGCCCGTGGGCAGAAGCGGAACTGACCAGGGCCGGGTTCGGCGCCGTCGATTACCTGGCCGTGCGCGACGCTGAATCCCTGGAACCGGTCAGCGACGCCTCACGCCCGGCCCGCGTCCTCGCCGCCGCCTGGCTGGGCAGCACCCGGCTGATTGATAACGTCGCGGTATAGAAGACCGCCGTGATCAGGCGTTTTTCTCGGCTTGATCCCGATTGACCCGGGCCAGCGCCGCCACCGGTTTGTGGTCCAGAATTTCCTGTTCGGTTAGACCATGAAGTTCGTGCGGGAAGACCAGCCAGTCTTCGGTTTCATGGATAAAATAATCCGGGACGCTGACCACGCGGCGTTTTGAGGGTTTGTAATAGACCGTTGCGATACGGATGATTTCTGGCGTGTTGCGCCGGGATTCCTTCTTCAACTTATCAATCACCGCCTGAATGGAACGCCCGGTGTCGAACACGTCGTCTATGATCAGCAGCGCATCCTCGGCATTCACATTATCGACGACATAATTCAGGCCGTGCACCCGAACCTCGTCGCGTTGCTCCTCAATGCCGTCGTAGGATGAGGTGCGTATGGATATGTGATCCGTCTTCACGCCCAGATGATCCAGCGCCTCCTGAACGGCGATACCGACCGGGGTGCCGCCCCGCCAGACGCCAACGATGTAGTTGGGGCGAAATCCGTTTTCATAAATTTTTCGCGCCAGGCGGAACGAATCGTCAAGCAGGTCCTGGGCTTTGATGAAGGTTTTTTCAGGCATATTAAATAGGTTCTCCGGAACTAGGGTCAGGACTCATTAACTGAGATAGAATATCACAGTAGCTGCGATACATATTGCTGAAAAGAAAGTATGCGCGCAGCGATCATAATGGGTGGCGATGCGCCGCCAATCTTTAAGTTTTCCGAA
>Ga0316202_10000209_pt1 | contig 83670 bp, 51 predicted proteins | sample 3monrhotite_MG_FD_204934 | JGI IMG/M metagenome (GOLD analysis project Ga0316202, IMG submission 204934) | Microbial mat bacterial communities from mineral coupon in-situ incubated in ocean water Damariscotta River, Maine, United States -... | ecosystem: Environmental > Aquatic > Marine >...
GTCCATGCCCAAAGGGCTTAGGACGAAGGCTCAGGCGGCCCACCGACGTCGAGCGAGGGGGGTCCATGCTTCTGCAAAGAACGGGTCGAAAGGGGTCCTAGTTATTGAGAATCAACATGGATGCGCTTCCGATACGACCCTGCTGGGCTCATCGCTCAAGGCAGCTCGCACCCCATGACCCAGCTGGAGAGTGCGCGCTACGACCGGAGGGAGCTTGCTCAGATCTTGCTGCGGGACCTCTCGAAGCAAGTCAAGGCCAATGGCGGTCGCACGACCCGCAACGGCGACAAGCGGATGAAGCGGAGGAGGACTCCCAAGCGGGTCCGACGCCGTCACGGCTAGCCCAGCGCGCCAACTCTTGGCAGGGAGAAGAGGCTTGGCCTCGAAGCGCGGCGTGGCCTCGCCTCAGCGCAGCTTCGCTTTGGAGTCGCTCACGCCAGAGGCCCAGTGCTTGCTTTGTCGAAAGGCGGGTCTAGCGCTGACCTGCGCCGCGGATCGCGTCGCTGAGTCCTTGACGCGCTCGGGCGTCGATCGCGCCGCCGTTCTCGTAGAGGGCGGTGTCGGCTTGGCCGGTGGCTTGAACGATGGCGCGCCGACGCTCGAACTCCTCGGCCAGCTCGCGCTGACCGCGGTCGCGGAAGAGGGTCGCCATGCTGGCGTAGACGCTGGCCTCGTCCTCGTAGGCTTGGAGGCGGTTCTTGGAGCCGCCGGCGAGGGCCTCCTCGAGCCCTGCCCGAGCGCGCTCGCGGCCGTGATCCGCGAAGGTGTCGCTGCGGCCGCGCCAGGGGTCTCCGGCGTCGTCGGCGCGAGCGCCTCGGAGGGACCAGTCGACGTGGGCCAAGTCCGCCAGGAAGGGCTCGCTGCGGCGGCCGGCCTTGTAGACGCCGTCCAGCTGCTCGCGGCGACGCTGCTCGTAGGACTCGAGGAGCTCGTTGACCTCGGCGTCTAGGGCCGCGTTGCCCTGAGAGGTCAGGTGGTCGGCGTAGGCCTCGACGGACCCGAAGCGCTTGATCAAGTTCTCGGCCAGGTTTGGGTTCTTGCCGAGGTTGTTGATCGCAGCCTTCCGCTTGTCCTCAGCCAGCTTGGCCTTCTCTGCTAGGCCCTCGAGCTTCTCGGCCAGGCGGATCTCCTCGGCGTGGAGGGGGCCGTAGAGGTAGTCGCGATAGTCGATCCAAGCCCCGTGGTAGGCGTCGCTGGCGGCGCGAACCTCCTCGAGGGTCGCCTTGGGATCGTTGATCGCGTCCACGAAGGTCACGCCCGCCTCGCCCAGGGTCTCGCGAGCCTTCTCGAGGTCGAGCCACTCGTTGGCCTCGTTGTCGATCTTCTCGGCGACGTAGAGGATCACGGCCAGCTCGGCCGCGGTGTAGAACCAGCCCCCGAAGCGGGCTAGGCGGCCGCCGCGGAGCCCCTTGGCCAGGATCCCCGCCTTGCGCGCCTTCTTGAGGTTCATGACCCAGCTCAGGCCGCGAACGCCGGTTCGAACGGCGCCGCTCGAGAGGCCCAGCGAGGTCAGCGAGATCGCGAAGGCCTTCCCCTCGAACTCTCCCTCGACCAGCATCGGGAGCGCGAGGCCCGCGGCCAGGACGAGGTTCGTCTTGAGCATTCCGTTGATGAAGCGGGGGCGGACGTAGCGCTGGAGATACTTGACGTAGGCGACCTCGGTCACCCGCGCGCCGGCCACGAAGAGTCCGTAGTGCTTGTAGAAGTCGGTCGTGAGCAGCCCCGCGAAGAACTCCTCCATTCGGGCCTTGTCCCCGGTCCCAGCCACGACGGCCAGCTCCTTGAGGAAGAGGGCCATTCCAAAGTGCGCCAGGCCGCCGGCCTCGGCGAGGCTCGAGCGGCGGACGCCCTTCCAGTTCAAGGTCCCGTCGGCTCGGCGGAAGCGCTCGAGCTCCTTGGCCAAGCGCTGGGCTGGCTCAGCCTTGCTCCGCTGATAGCGCTCGCGCGCCTCCTCGGAGATCACGCTCCGCTCTACGTTGGTCTTCGTCGCGTCAGGACGCTGAAGCGAGCGCTTCATCATCTCCTCGACGGCGAGGAGCTCGATGGCCTTCCGCTCGCTGACGCCGTGCTTCTTGGCCAGCTCGAGGGCTCGCTCCCAACCCGAGGACATCGTCCGCTCCAGCGACTTGCGGGCGGCCTCGTTGGTCACGACCTCGCCGTAGCGGTTCTGGACCGCCTCCAGGTTGCTGACGTGGACCCCGCCTAGGTTCGCGAGATCGCCCGGGATCGTCAACAGGCGACCCTTGTGGCGATCGAGGAGCCGCGCGCCCTCGGCCGTCTCGGCCAGGTTGGCGCCCTCGGTGATGATCTTGCGCTTGCCCTGGTGGGTCCCGCTGCGGGAGAGCTCGGGGACGGTCTTCTCGTTGAGGACCTGGCCCAGGGCGTTGTAGCCGACGATGTCGACCTTGAGATTCGAGACGTCTCCGTTGAGCTTGAAGTGGCTCGCGAGCTCGCCGCCCTTGAAGGTCCTCAGGTCGTGCCGACCCGCGCGGAGGGCCTCGACGTCCTTCAGCCAGGCCTCGACCTCGGCGTGGGTCGCGTTGGCGCCCTTGGGGTGCTGCAGGAGCCCCGGACGCATCTCTCCGTCCAGCATCCACAGCTCTTGGATCGCGATCACTCGCGACCCCTCGCGGACCGCGGCCATTCCGAAGCCCTTGCCGACCTCGCCCCAGCCCTGGGAGGCGACCGTCGCCTTCTTGAAGTCGAGGCCCTCGGCCTGACCCGCGAGCTTGCTCGACATCCACACGCCTTCGCCTGTGGAGACTGCCCGGTATTCGATGCCTCCCGTAGGCGAGATCTCGCCTGCAGCCGAAATGACCTCCTTGCCGCTCACGCCAATGCTCGGGCTGCCCTTGCCGTAGGTCTCGGAGAGGACCTTCATCTCGGCGGCCTTGGTGTTGACGTCGCCGGCCTGAATGTCGCTGCCGATCCCGACCCGAGCGCCGCCTCTGGTGTAGCCCTTGCCGAAGCTCCGCATCATCTCGGCTCGGTCCAGGACCTTGCTAGCGGGGTCGACCCAGTCGCCGACCTTGGCCTTGTATTGCGTCCCGACCTTGACGACTTGGCCAGCGCCGATCCCGCCCTTGGCCCCGCGGAAGCTCTCGCCAGCCGACGCGTCGCCGGTGATGGCGAGCTTGGCGTCCATCTTGAGGGCCAAGGCGTAGACCTCGGCCCCGAACACGCCCTTGTGGAGCCGGACCCCGCCCTTGTTGGTCTCGAGGCGCCGGGTGTCGACGCCGCGCTTGCCTTGGTTGGCGTTGGCGTTCTCCGCGAAGCCGATTCTGAACCAGGGGAAGCGGATCTGGGTCCCGTCGGCCAGAGTCACGGTGAAGTGTCCCTTACGGACCATGCTCGGCTTCAGGGCCCGCTCGATCTCGGCGTCGGAGTAGCCGAGGAGCTTGGCCCGCTCGCGAGTCGCGGTCTGGGCGTCGGCCGCCTGCCCGCGGGCCTCCTGGAGGAGCGCCTCCATCTCGGCCCGGTCGAGGAGACCCGGGAGGGGGTCTTGGGCGACCGCGACGCCCGAGGAGGCGAGCAAGAGGGTCACTAAGAGTGGGGCAGTTCGCATCGGAACTCCTTACGCGGGAGGAGGATACGCAACGAGGGGGGGGCACTGCCAGGGGATTCGGGCGCGGTGCCTGCTGAGCGCTAGAGGGTTAGGGCGAGCAATACGGTCAGGACCGGGATCCCGGTCGCCAACCCTCTGGAACAGCGACTCGATCGTGGCAGTCGCTGGCGCCGCCAAGAGCCTGCTGGCTTCGGGACGACCTGACGAGGCGGCCCGAGGCAGGCTCGACCCGAGGTGTATCCTCCACCCATGTCTAGCCTGAACTACCTCGTGTCCGCGATCCCCGTGGTCGCTCTCGCCTGTCTTGCCCCAACTCCCTCTGTCGCTCAGGAGGACACGCCAAGATCGAGCGCCGAGCCGAGCCCGCTCGAGGTCGAGGTCGAACCCGCGCGCCAAGGAGAGCGGTGGAGGGTCGTGATGGCGCATGAGATCAGGGCCAATTGGAGCAGCAAGGCGGGGGGCAAGGCGGGGGGCAAGGCGAGAGGCAAGGCGAAGGGCAAGGCGAAGGGCAAGCTGAGACGGGTGAAAGGGGGGGAGAACAAGAGCCGAGCTTTCGTTGTAGCCTTCCCTTGGAGCGCCGACATCGAGGTCGCTCGCGTGAGCTCCTCCTCCGAGGTCGAGGCCTTGGCCTTCAAGCTTCTCGACGGTCTGTCGGGAGGTCAGAAGCCCCCGCCCCTCACGATTATCAGCAGGGGCGAGGCGCGGACGGAGGAGAACTTCCTCGCCCACATGTTCTGCCAACCGTGGCTCGCCTCGAAGGGGCTGGGGTTCAGCGCGGTCCGCGGGACTCTTCGCCCGGGTGAGGAACTCGACCTTGACGAGTCCCTTTGGGAGCGCCTGTTCTCGCTATCCACCACGGGTCCAGCCCACCTTCGGAGGGCCAAGTTTCTGGGCGTTGAGCCTGGCACCGGGAGAGGAGTCGTAGCGCTGACCCTAGAGCAGGCCCTCAAGGACACCCCTTTGAAGGGAGCGACCACCCTCGTCGCGTGGACAGGCCGATTGACCTTCGATCCGCGGGGTCCGCGCCTGGTGAGCGCCGACGCCAAGGCCGAGGTTGAGGTGATTCCTCCCCCGGGAGTGGCCGGAGAAGGCACCGGGCGGGGCAAGCTGAGCTATCGCTGCCGGATAAGGTCGGCGAAGGACGATCGGCCCTTAGGCGGCTACCCAACCCCCAGGCACCTCATGAAGGCCTTCGTTGCCGCGGCCAAAGAACGCGATCCGAAGGCTCTTAGCCGGTGCGTCTCGCCCAAAGTCAATCTGGGAGGCCGGGCGCTCCTTGAGGGAACGATGCCGCCTGAGAAGTTCAGCGTTCTCTGCAGCTTTCTCGAGCAATTGAAGGTGACCTCCGTCGACGTTCTGGACGGCGGGATAGCCCACGTCAAGGCCACATGCGAGGGGCGGCCGATGCTAGTGATCCTCGTGCGAGGACCGGAGGGCTGGCAACTCCAGTCCTTGCGTTAGTAGAGCGCCGGACCGAGTCCTGCTAGGCCTTGAGGGTGAGGCCCATGGGCACCGAGTCGCCGTAGAACTCCTGCTCGGTCCGGACCTCGCTCACGACGACCTCTTCGAGGGGGCGGAGCGTGTGCGCCTCGACCTTGAGGTTCTTGAGGTAGACCTTGGCCTTCTCGCGCTGGGCCTCGGTCACGTTCCTCGTCCGGTCGTCGGTCAGCCGAGCGAGCTGTACGGCAGCAAAAGTCGCCTCGCGACCCTTGATCTTGCAGCGGATCAATCGCTCGAGCCATCCGCCAGCGACCTCGGCCGAGACGAGGCGGTCCATCGGACCGTGGATCGGGACTCGCCCGCCCAAGCGCCCGAGCGCCCAGGGGCCCCAGCGGGGCGGCGCCTTGCCGGCCTCGAGCTGGGTGATCATGAGGTCGCCGAGGGTCTTCTTCTTCTTGGGCGTCAGGTGCTCGAGGGAAGCTCCCAGGCGCCAATACTCAGCCAAGAGCTGGCGGCTGGCGCCGCGCTTTCGCCCGAGCAGGAAGGGCTGCATCGGCGAGAAGATCGTCTCCTGCTGACCTCTCGAGAAGCCGCCCGCGATTCGGCGGAAGCACACCGCCCACTCCAAGCGGACCGCGTCGCGCTTGGGGTTGTACATCCCCTCCAGGTGGACCTTCCAGATCTCGTTGATCCGGAAGTCGTCGAGGGTCGCTCCGAAACCGGGGCGGAGGCAGAACCCGGCGAGGTTGAGCCAGCGCGACTCGTGGGCCGGCGAGCGCTTGCGCGCCTCGCGGACGTCAAGGAGCGCGTCGAAGAGGGCCCGGATCACCGGGACCGACCAGCCCTCGCGGGCCACCCCCAGGATCTCCTCGAGCTCCTTGCCGAGGCGCTCTAGGGCGCGCTGGCCATGGCTGGCCGGGAGCTGGATCACCTCTTGGAGTTTCCGCTGAGCGGCCTCGACCTTCTTGGGGTCGATGACGAGCCCTCCGGTCGGGGTCGTGTCTCGCTGGGTGGGGCCGCTGCCTTCGAGGGTCTCGGTCTGCTGAGTCTTCTGACCTGGGTCTGTGCCCTCGGCCCGTGGGCGGGTGTCGAGCTCGAGGCGCCAGCGCTTCTCGCCTTCCTTGGCGGCGGCCCAGATCTCGAGGGTCCCGATCTCGGTGTAGCGCGCGACGAGCTCCACCGGAATGTCCTTGGTCTTGGTCCCGCGCTTCTTGCCGAGGCGAATCAGGGTGTGGAGCGGCGAGAGCTCTTCGAACTCCTCAGGGTCGTCGAGCTCAACGATCGCGGCCTCTTCGTCGTCACGGACCGTGGAGGTGTGGAAGGGAAACACGACGGGGCGGTTGGCCTTGAGGACCAGGTCCAGGTCGCTAATGGTCACGACCTTGCCCTCCTCGATTCCACGCGGGATCAAGCAGAGCGCGCTCCGCCCCTTCCCGCGGGTTCCGACTTCGAGGTAGTAGGCGCGGCCGGCGCCGCTCTTGATCCGGGTTCCGCGTCCCCGCCGGACGAGGCCGTAGTAGGCGGCACCCCGAGCGACGGCTAGGTCCAGGTCGCTGCCCTTGAGCTCCTGGGGTCGCTTCTGCCACTTGCCGAGGGTGTCTAGGACGCGCTCGCGGAGGGCTTCTGTCTTGAACACGCCGCCGTTGAAGAGGACGTGATCGACTCGGGCCAGGCCGGCCTTGGTCGCTATGGTGCCGGCCTCGTTGGCGTGGCGCTTGAGGAAGTCCCGGAGGTGACGCGTGATGGCGGGGTCGGACTCGAAGGGCAGCCCGAACTCCTTGAGCCCCGAGCGCGCTCGCGGTTGGGCAGGAGCGTCCACAGCGATCTGAGGGAAGAACCCGTCCAGGATCGCTTGGACGACGTCGCCGGCCGCGATGGTGGCCTTGATGGTGCCGCCGATCAGCTTGCTGCTGCGCTTGGTGATCGCGAGCTGGACCGTGTCCTTCTCGCCCGAGAGGAGGCGGATCTTGGCCTCGCGGCAGCCCTGCACGAGGCCTTGCCAGGCCTGGGCGTCGAGGGACTTGTTGAGCTTGGCCTCGACCTGGCGCGCGAGGGCCAGGTCCATGTTGTCGCCGCCCAAGAGGAGGTGATCGCCGACGGCCGAGCGCTCGAAGCTCGGCTCGCCATCTTCGTCCTCGGTGACCTGGATCAGCGAGAAGTCGGTCGTGCCGCCGCCGACGTCGCACACCAAGACCGTCTCGCCGACGCTGAGGGTCTCCTTCCAGGTCTCTTCGTGGGCCGCGATCCAGGCGTAGAGCGCGGCCTGGGGCTCCTCGATGAGGAGGACGCGCAGACCGGCCTGGCGACAGGCGGTGACCGTCAGCTCGCGCGCGACCTCGTCGAAGCTGGCCGGGATCGTGACGACGACGGACTGCTCTTCGATCTTCTTGGTGGAGTCGCCGTCGGCGATCACGTGGTTCCAGGCGTCGCGGAGGTGGCGCAGGATCAGGGCCTCGACCTCGATGGGCGACTTCTTCTGGACGTCTTCGGGTCCGCCCCAGGGCAGGATCTGGCCCTTGCGGTCGACGCCGTCGTGGCAGAGCCAGCTCTTGGCCGAGGAAATCAGGCGGTCGGGGGTCACTGTCCCGCGACGACGCGCGAGCTCGCCGACGAGGAGGTTGGTCGGTCCGTCCCAGGGGAGCTTGACCTGGTCGTCGCTCAGCTCGTGCTCGCCGCGCACGTAGATCGAGCTCGGGAGGGTCCGGAGCTCCTCGACGAGGCCCGGTTCGCTGAGCTGGGGGACGTCGAAGGTCCTGACGTCACGGGCCTTGCGGCCCGAGCGGCGGTCCACGTAAGAGAGCGCGGTGTTCGTCGTCCCGAGGTCGATTCCGACCACGTAGCGGGTCTTGCGCGCCTCTCCCTGGGGGATCGGACGCTTGAAGACCGCGGTGTCCTTCTTCTTGGCCACCCTTACTCCTGCTCGCGGACGTTCCACTCCAGCTTGTGCGCCGCCCCGTCGCGACCGACGCAGTGGACCTCGAGGGTCCCGATCTCGGTCACGACCGAGCGGAGGGTGACCGGGACCACGGAGCCTGCCTCCTGGCCGTCTCCCGCCGGGATCGTGACCTCGAGGGGCGCCAGCTCCTCGAGCTCTTCGTCGCCCCAGCGATCGAGGAGTTGTCCTGCGGTGTCTTCCTTGCGGATCGTGGAGCCGAGGAAGCGGAACTCAGCCGGCTCGCCGATCAGGAGCGAGAACTCTCGCTCGCTGACCTGGGCCGAGGTGCCCTCTTCGAGGCCGAAGGGGGCGACGCAGAGCGCCTTGAGCGGCGCCGGCATGCCGGGGACCGCGGGGAGCGCGCTCTCGATGCCGACGTAGTAGCTGCGGGCGGTGCCGCCGCGGATCCGAACGCCCTTGCCCCGCCGGACGAGGCCGTAGTAGGCCGCGCCGCGGGCCACGGCCAGGTCCAGGTCTTCGCCCTCGAGGGCGCGCATAGGCTCCTGGCCCTTGGTGGCCCAGCTCGCGAGGACCTCGAGGGCGCGCTCGCGGAGGACGCCGCCCTTGAACACGCCGCCGTTGAAGAGGACCGCGCTCGGGTAGGCGAAGCCGTCCTCGACGCCGTCGACCTCGTCTTGAGCCTGGAGGAAGGCCGAGACGTGGCGGGTGATCCCGGCGTCGCTCGCGAAGGGGAGACCGATCTCGGCCAGGCCGACGCCGCGGCGCTTGGCCGGACCCTCGTCGCGCTTGCACTCGGGGAAGAACCCGTTGAGGAGGACCGTGTTCAGGTCGTCGCGGCGGAGCTCGGTCTTGAGGCTCGAGCCGATCAACTTGCTCCCGCGCCCGAGGACGGTCACCGGAGCCGTGTCCTTCTTGTCGGAGGTCAGGAGCTTCTCCTTGGCCGCGCGGCAGGCCTGCCAGAGCGAGCGCGCTTGCCAAGGGTTGAGGTCCTTGCCCTTCTCCTCCTTGAGCCGCTGGGCAGCGATGTGCGCCAGGGCCAGGTCCATGTTGTCGCCGCCGAGGAGGAGGTGCTCGCCGACGGCCACGCGCTCGAGGGAGAGGTTGCCCTCCTCTTCGCGGACCGCGATCAAGCTGAGGTCCGTGGTGCCGCCGCCGACGTCGAGGATCAGGACCAAGTCGCCGACCGCGAGCTGCTCACGCCAGCTCTCGCCGCCGGCGCCGAGCCAGCTGTAGAAGGCGGCTTGGGGCTCCTCGAGGAGGGTCACCCGCTGGAGGCCTGCGGCCCTGGCGGCCTCGACGGTCAGCTCGCGGGCCTCGGGGTCGAAGCTGGCGGGGACGGTCAGGAACACCTCTTGGGTCGCGAGCTTGTGCTCGTCGGCCTCGGCGGTGCTGTCCCAGGCGGCCCGGATGTACTTCAGGAGCCGAGTCTGGGCCTCGAGGGGCGAGATCTTGTCGACCTCCTCAGGGTCGCTGTCCCAGGGCAGGATCTTGCCGCGGCGATCGACGCCCGAGTGGCAGAGCCAGGACTTGCTCGAGTGCACGCCGCGGTCGGGGACCTTCGTCCCTTGGTCGCGAGCGAAGACGCCGACCAGCGAGCTCTGCTCGCTGTCGAAGGGGAGCGCCGCCTGCTCCTCGGCCAGCTCGTGCTCGCCTGGGAGATAGAGGAAGCTCGGGAGGAGGGTCTCGTCGGCGCAGGTCCCGGGCCGCACGAGCTGGGGGATCGCGAAGACTTGGATCTCGCCCGCGCCCTCCTCGCCCTCTTCGATCTCCGTGTCTATGTAGGAGATGGCGCAGTGGGTCGTGCCGAGGTCGATGCCGACGACGTAGGGACTTTGCTCGCTCACAGTTCAACCTCCGCGGCCGCGAGGACCTTGGTGTCTACGGTCTCCGAGACGGGAACCTTGACGGCCGTGCTGCGCCAGCCGTGGTGCATGAGGGTCCCCTTGAAGGGGGGGTCACCGCTGACCTTGCCGCTCAGCGAGATCGAGACCGGGTCGAATCCCTCGGGGACCGTGACCGGCGACTCTTCCTCGCCTTCGAGGATTCGCTCGAGGGCGAAGCCCTCGTCCATGACCTTCTTGCAGCCCTTGTGGATCGCGCGGACGGCGGCGCCGATCTGCTCGTCCTCGTATTCGTCAATGTCCTCTTGGAGGAAGTCGATGAGGCGGCCTTCACGCTGGAGCCAGGCCGCGAGGGCCAAGGCCCCGTCGTCGCGCGCCTCGCCGAGCTTGGCCTTGGCGGACTCGCGCTCGGTGGTCAGGCTCTCGACGCGCTCGGCGAGCTCCTTCTTCTCCTCCTCGGCTTTGGCCGCGCGGATCTCCGCCTCTTGCTTGGCCGCCGTGGCGTTCTCGCTCGTCTCGAGGGCGGCCGCTTGGGCCTTGACGGACTCGGCCTCGAGCTCGGTGATCTTGGCCTGAGCCTCGTCGCGCTCCTTGATGGCGGCGTCACGCTCGCTCTGGGCGGCGTCGCGCTCGCTCGTGAGGGCGGCAGCCTTCTCCTCGAGCTCCTTGCTCTTGCCGGCACCGCTCAGGTAGCCGTCGGGTAGAGCGTCTGGCGCCGGGAGCGCCGCCACGGGAATCACGCCGCGGAACAAGACCGCGAAGAACGCCTGCAATGCTAGGAAGAACCGCACAGGGCCACCTCTCCGAAGGGCGCACATACTACAACCCGCCTCCGTCCTTGGACGTCGCCGCGCCCACCTCGTCTCTACCCCCCTTGCGGCACGTATTGACCGGGACCGGACGTATACTCGACCTCTATGCCAGAGTTTTGGCTCGATCAGCTTCAAGGCGAACGCGCCGGCGTCGTGGACCACTTCCAAGCGGAGGTGGTGACCATGGGACGTGGCGACGAGGTCGATCTCCTCTACGACACGGCCGGGATCAGCTGGGAGCACAGCGAGATTCGCCTCCGCGACGGCGACTGGTGGCTGATCGACACCGGCTCGACGAACGGGACCTACGTCAACGACGAGCGAGCGCACAACGCGCGGCTCAAGAAGGACGACGTGATCCGCCTCGGCAAGCGCGGACCGGTAATGCGCTTCCTCCTCAGCGCGCCCAAGACGAGCGAGTCCTCAGGGACTGCGCCCAAGGCCCCGCCCGCCCGGCCCAAGAGTAAGAATCGCCCGCGCAAGCCTTCTGAGCCTGAGATCGCGCTTCCGGACCTCAGCTCCCCGAACAAGGCCCACTCGGACCTCCGTCCGGCCGGCCTCCAGAGCGAGTCCGGCCGCGGGGGCATGATCCCCTTGGTGATTCTGGCTGGCCTGAGCGTCGCGAGCCTGGTCCTCCTGATCCTGCTCTTCTTCGAATACGACAGTCAGAGTCAGCAGCTGAGCAAGGCGCGGGCGCGCGCCACGGAGGCCCGCGAGGAGCTCGTCCAGGCCAAGACGGAGCAGGCTAAGGCCGTCCAGAGCGCGACCCTGGACCTCAGGCGGAGCCTGGGGGCGGAGCTGGAGACGACCCAGAACCGCGCCCGGCGGCTGGAGAAGGAACTCGAGGTCGCGCGCAACCAAAACGAGGACCAGGCCAAGCGGATCTCGATCCTCAATCGCGAGCTGACTGCGCTTCGGCGCAGCCAAGCCCAGGGCGGAGACGGCCAGGCCAAGAGCTGGAAGGACATCGAGCGTCGCCTCCGGGGCTCGGTGGTCATGATCGCCTGCGTCCTCGAGGGCAAGGACAAGAACGGCAAGATCGTGCACCTCAACGGCTTCGGGACCGGCTTCTTCGCCAGCTCCCAAGGTCATATCGTGACGAACAAGCACGTCGTCGAGCCCTGGAAGTTCCGCGAGATGGCGCTCCGGATCGCCCGAGAGGGGATCGAGATCGACGCCAAGAGCTATCAGCTCTACGCCTGGCGGAGCGGGACCCGCTTCGTGCGCAAGAAGCGCGGCGGAGGTGGCTGGGAGCTTGATCCTTCCTCGGGCTACTCGACGAGCAAGAACACCCTCCAGATGGTTCGGACCGCTCCCGACAAGTGGGAGGTGATCTCGGGCCCTGACGAGAGCGTGCGCAAGGTTCAGATCCACGATCCGGGCGGCAACGGCGACCTCGCGATCCTGCGCGCGACCGCCAGCAGGATCCTCCCGATCCCTGTCGGGCGCAGCTCTCAGGCCGAGACCCTGAACGAGGTCATGGTCCTCGGCTTCCCCGCTGGGCCGAGCTACCTCAAGCAAGGCTTGGCCACGCCCTCGCCAGCCCTAGGCCACGTCCGCAAGCCCGACGGGACCATCGACGTCTCGGCGCCAATGATCCCCGGCAACTCCGGCGGTCCGCTGATCGACCACAGGGGTCGCGTGATCGGCGTCTGCACTCGCGGCGTCAAAGACACCGAGACCATGGGCTCCTGCATTCGGATCGAGCACGCGATGCGCCTGATCCACGGTGGCAGCTGGTGACCCGGGCCGGCTGACGAAGCCGGCAGCAACCGAATCGTCCCCCGAGCGAGCCCCATGTCCTCAGAGCTCGACAGCGTGAGCGCCACGGATTCGGGCGGCCTTCCCCCTGCTCCCCAGGCCCAGTCCCTGCTCCCGCTCATGATCCTGGCGGCCCTGACCGGGATCGGCGGGATCCTCCTGCTCCTCTTGGGGTTCGCCTACTCCGATCAAGGGGCTCAACTCGAAGAGGCTCGGGAGGACGCTCGCGCCGCGGACGAGGAGCGCGAGCGCCTCGAGCGAACCGATCCGCTCCCAGCGGCGTTCCGGGAGCTGAGACGAGATCTAGGTGGCAAGGTCGAGGAGGCCGAGCGGCATGCCGGCGCCCTCGAGGGCGAACTTCAGGCAACCCAGGAGGTCGGGCGGGAGCTCCAAGAAGAGATCGAGTCTCTGGTCCCGCAGCAGACCGACCTCAGGCGCAGCCTAGCCGCCGAGAGGGCCGCTCCCGACGAAGGCTGGAGCCTCGTCGAGCGCCAGCTTCGAGACTCGGTCCTCCTGATCGCTTGCGTCCTCGAGGGCAAGGATCCGCAGGGGCGAGGCGTGCGCCTGACGAACTTCGGGACGGGATTCTTCGCCAGCTCCCAAGGTCATATCGTGACGAACAAGCACGTCGTCGAACCTTGGAAGTTTCGCGAGCTGGCGCTCCGGATCGCGCGCGAAGGGATCGAGATCGACCCAGACTCTTATCGGCTCTACGCCTGGCGCAGCGGGGCCAGGTTCCTGCGCAGCCCAGGGCAGGGCCGTCAGCCCGAGCTGGACACGAGCTCGGCCCTCTCGACCGAGAGCGGCACCTTGGCCTTGGTCCGCGCGGCGCCCGACGCCTGGGAAGAGGTCGCGGGGCCCGAGGGGACCGTCCGCAAGATCAAGATTCACCTGAGGATGAGCAGCAGCGACTTCGCCATTTTGCGGGCGCGCGCCGAGCGGATCGTGCCGCTCCGAGCGGGTGACAGCTCGCGCGTCGCCGACGGGACCGAGGCCCTCGTCCTCGGCTTCGCTCTTTCTGCCTCTGACTCCTCCAATCAGGTCGCGTTTCCCAGCGCCAGCCTGGCGGAGGTCAGGAGATCGCGCTCGGGGCTCCAGCTCGACTCCGCGCTCTATCCAGGCCGCTCCGGGGCTCCTGTGGTCGACGCTCGGGGCCGCGTGATCGGAATCGCGACGCGGACCTGGACTCGCGAGGGCGAGGGTCAGGGCACCTCGGCGCTGCGGGTCGAGCTCGCGATGCGCTTGCTCCATGGCGGAGCCTGGTGAGGCTCAGGTCGCGTCGAGGGGCGGGACCTCGCCTACGACCGCTTGAGCCAGGGCTTTGAGGCGGAGCTGACTGGAGAGGCGAAACATGTCTCGGTCGAGCTCGGAGAACTCGGTCACGAGGCGCTCGCGATCCTCCTTGGAGAGGGCCATCCGCGCGGCGGGGAAGAGGATCTCCTCCTCGCCCTCCATGTGCTCGCCGTACTTGACCAAGAGGACTTCGATGAAGCGCTTGACCTTGGCGCAGCTCGAGGTGTCTCCCTGTCGCAGGGCGTCTAGGGCCCAGCTGCTCGAACACGAGCTCACCTTGCTCGTGGTCCTTCCAGAAGCGCGCCAACTCGCCGTTGGCCAGTCCCTTCTGCTGGAGGAGATCGAGGACCCGCTCCTCCTTGCGGTGGTGAGAGATGTTGTAGGTCTCGAGCCAGTCCACGGCCGAGCGCGCAGGCGAGAGCCAGAGCAAGACTGGTCGCTGCTCGACCTGTTTCGCGAGGGTCCGCAGGAGCCCGAGCATGATCCGGATCTGATCGTGCTCCTCGTCGAGGACCTTGAAGGGTCCGCTGCTCAGCTGAACCTCCTGCCTCCGCCCCGCTTAACCCAGCACCTCGCGCTCGAAGGAGTAGTGGACGCCGCGCAGCTCCAGACCGCTCAGGAAGTGCTCGAATGTCCCCGAGAGACCTAGCTTCTCGGGCGGGTGGACGCCAGGGCCGAGCTCGAGGGCGCCGGCCGAGAGGAGCCGGGCTGCGATGGTGGCTGGAAAGGCTGTCGTCCGCGACATGCTGGTCCGCTTGGTCGCGTGCTCGTAGCGGTCGAGGAGGTTCCAGGTCAAGCGCACGCGCTCGCCGCCCTCGCTGCCTTCGGCCACGATCCGCATCACCGTCAGGTCTTCCTCGTCCTCCTCGAAGGTCCACTTGGGGAAGAGGAGGGCGCTCGTGACCTCGAGGGGGATCACGGTCTGACCCTTGACCTGGATCGGCTCCTGACTGAGGAGACCCGTGTCGCGGAAGGCCTTCATCAGCGCCCGGTGGCCCGGGTAGCGCATCGTCTTCTCGACCATCTCTGGGACCTCGAGGGTCGCGCTCAGGCTCCGGAGCCCGTCGGTCACGAAGGCCTCCAGGGTCCCCACGCCCTCGAAGTCGAGCATCTCGGGCTCGCTCAAGGCCTCCTTGATCACTACCTGGCCGCCTTCGACGACGCGCGAGGGGCGGGTGTATTCCTCGAGCACGTCGGCGGGGGCGAAGCCGGCCTTGTATTCGAAGGGGAGGTGGCGGACCCGCGGGAGGCCGCCGACGTAGATCCCGAGGCGCTCGGTGGCGTCGAGGCGGCGCACCGCTTCCCCGCAGAGGAGGTTGCTCATGCCGGGCGCCACGCCGCAGTCCACGATGGCGGTCCCGCCGTGCTCCTTGGCCAGGGGGTCGAGGGTCCAGGCGTCCTCGGGCATGAAGGAAATGTCAGCGTATGACTTTCCGGCCTTCATGATCGTCTCCAGGGCCTTGAAGCCGAGGTGGCTGGCGAGGGCGCCGCAGACCACGTCGGCCTCGGCGATCGCGGCCTGGATCTGCCCCTGGTCGCTGAGGTCGGCGACGCGGGTCTGGAGGCCCTCGTTTCGTGCGGCGACCGTCGCCAAACGATCGGCGTCTCGGTCGACGAGGGTCACGGCGAAGGCCTCTCCGCCCTCGGCCGGCGGGCGGAGGAGGTCCTCCGCCATGATCGAGCCCACCATTCCGCCACCGAGGACGACCACCTGCTTCATAACGCCTCCACCCGCGTGATCCCGCGCGGGCGCGCATTTCACCACGGGCGAGCGCCCCAGACGAGGCGGGCGCGACACGAGCCAGCGCCCGGGTCCCGGGCTGGATTGGCTAAGCTTCGCTGCGAGGTCCTCATGTCTTCCCTACGCCCACCGGCCTGCTGGCTGACGCTTCTGCTCTTGACCTCGATCGGTGCTCGGGCGGTGGCCCAGGCCCCGCCGCCTGCCGAAGAGCGGACCTTCGTCCTGGTCGTCGGGATCGACGACTACCAAGACCCCAAGATCGGAGACCTGGCCTTCGCCGAGCGCGACGCTCAAGGGCTCGCGAACTTCTTCGCCGAGCACCCCCGGAGCCCCACCACCCGCGAGCGGGTTCAGTTGATCCGCGGGGCCGAGGCGACTCGGGTCGGCGTCCTGCGGGCGGTCCGGGATCACTTGATCCGCAAGGCCGTGGGTCCCCGCGACACCGCGATCCTCTACTTCGCAGGCCACGGGTTCACCGACCCCCAAGGGACCTACCTCGCGACCAAGGACACGCGGCTCGCCGACCTCCAGTTCACGGCGATCCGTTGGGCTGAGCTCCAGCACCTCTGGAGTCAGATCGGAGCTGGGCGGCGGGTGTTCTTGGTCGACGCCTGCCACTCGGGGGGACTGGCCGGTCTCCGCGGACCGGGCGGGATCGGGAAGCGAGTCCTGGCGGAGAAGGTGCCCGCGAGCGGTGCTTCGGTCCTGATCGCGGCCACAGGGCCCAATCAGCTCTCGGTCGAAGACCCGAAGCGAAAGCAAGGCGTGTTCACGGGAAGCGTCCTTGCAGGACTCGAGGGAGCGGCCGACGCAGATCGGGACGGGGTGGTGTCCTTGGGTGAGCTGAGCGCCTACCTCCAGGTGCAAGTCCCCCAGCGCGCCAAGCAGGCTGGCGGTAACCAGACCCCGACCCTGCGCTTGGCGGGGGACGAGGCCTTCGCCAAGGGTCTGGTTCTCAGCCGCGGGACGCCGACGGCGGCCAAGGCGCACCAGACGGAGCTGGACGCCCTGGTGGCGGAGCGCGAGCGTGTGGGCGCTGAGCGGGAGCGGGCCGAGGCCCGGGCGCGAGCCGCCGAGGCCAAGCTCGCCAGCCTCCAAGGTGCCTCCCAAGAGGAGCTGACCAAGGCTCGTCAGGACCTGGCCTGGGCCAAGGCCGCCGCCACCAAGGCCCGCCACATCGCCGCGCAGCTCCACCAAGAGCAGGAGCGGAGGGTCGCGGCTGAGGCCCGCGCAGCCAAGGCCGAAGCCGAGGCCGCCGAGCTCCGACGCAAGCTGGCAGCGCTCGAGGGAGACGCCGACGAGCAGGCCGCGGCCGAGCGCGACGCCGCCGCGGCGGCTGCTCGCAAGGCCCGCGTCGAGCGCTTCCGCCAGATCGCCCTCGGCGCGAGCGGGAAGCTCGGGGTCGGACCCCTAAGCGGCGTCTACGCGCCGATCGCCCTCCCCAAGGGCTTGAAGCACAAGGGCGCGCGCGAGGTGATCAACACCAAGGACGGGAGCGTCTTGATCTGGATTCCGCCGGCCAAGTTCCAAATGGGCAGCCCTGCCCGTCCAGACGAGCAGCCGCTGCGCGAGGTGAGCTTCGCGCGGGGCTACTACATAGCCAAGCATGAAGTGACCTGGGGACAATATCAGGCCTTCTGCAAGGCCACCAAGCGCACGCCGCCCCTGGCTCTGATTCCTAGAGTCAAGCACCTCCCGGGCGAAGATCACCCCGTCTACAACGTGTCCTGGGAGGACGCTAGGGCCTACTGCGCCTGGGCTCGCCTCCGGCTCCCGAGCGAGGCGGAGTGGGAATACGCGGCCCGGGGGCTAGACGCCAAGCGCCGCTACCCCTGGTCCGGCAAGGCCGGGCCGGAGCGCGTCAACCTGGCGGGCCGAGAGCGAGCTCTGCCAGGTCCCAGGGCGACCTGGAAGGACGCCTATCCCTGGACTGCGCCGGTGAGCGCCTTGACTCAGAGCGCCTCGCCTCACGGCTGCCTCAACATGGGCGGGAACGTCTCGGAGTGGGTCCAGGACAGCTTCTTTCCCACCTACCGCGGGACCGGTCTGGACGGATCAGCAGAGCAGAGGCCGTCGGCCGAGCGCGTCCGTCGCGGCGGGAGCTGGCGCGACGCTATCGAGGAGTGCACCGCGACTCGGCGTCGGGGAGCCCCGCCTGCGCACCGCAGCTCCGAGATTGGGTTCCGCGTGGCCCGCTCCCACGGGCGGTAGCTACTGCGGAGCCGGCAAGCAGAGGCGAAACCCGAGCCAGTTCAGGCGCTGCTTGGCGCTGACCGGCAGCCTCGAGGTCGCTGTGCACCACTCGCCAGGGCAACGCCAGGACCCGCCGCGCGCGACGCGTTCGTCGCGACCGCGTCGTCCGCGAGGTCCGCTGGGATCGGTCTGAGCGAGGTCTGGATACTCGCCGTAGCGATCGCTGGTCCACTCCCACACGTTGCCGAGCATGTCGAGGCAGCCGAAGGGCGAGGCACCGCCCGGGAAGGCTCCCACAGGGCTCGTGCCGCGGCCGCCGTAGAGGGGGTGCCGACTCCAGTTGCCTCGGCGAGGGTCGATCAGGTCGTCGCCCCAAGGTGAGAGGCCAGGCTCCTCGCCACGCGCCGCCCACTCCCACTCGGACTCGGTCAGGAGTCGCCCGCCGGCCCACTCGCAGTAGGCGGTGGCCTCGCTGAAGTTGACGTTCACGGCGGGATGGCTGACGGTGATGTCGAAGCCGGCCAGGTTGTGGAAGTCGACGGTCCGGGGCGGCTTGAGGCCCTTTTCGATGCAGTAGCGGCGGTACTCTCGCCAGGTCACGGGGGACTTCCCGACGAAGAGGTCCTGAGTCAGGGTCACCGCGTGGACGGGCTTCTCGCGGCCGAGGCTCTTGCGCTCTCCAGGGAGGCTGAAGTCCCGGCTGGCTCGCGGCGCGGCGCGGGTGCTCCCCATTCGATAGGTCCCCGGCGGCACGTGGAGCAGGATCGAGCCGTCGGTCGCGTTGACGTATTCCCCGGGCACTTTGCCTGCGCTGACGCCAGGGGGCAGCTTCAGTCGCCGGCGCTTCCCGCGGGAGCTGCGACTGGCGCTCTTGAGCCGTGAGCTGGTGCCCTTGCGGAGACCCTTCCGCTCCTCTGAGCGCCGCCCCGAGCGCCGACTGGAGAGTCGACCCGTCCCCGATCCCGTCGAGCTTCGCCCGAGGTGGAGGAGCGCTCTGCTGAGGGCGTTGTGGAAGGAGCGAGCGTCGTCGAAACGATCCCCGGGCTTCTTGGCCAAGGCTCTGGCGACGAGCTCGCTGATCTCCCAGCTCGTCCCGTTGACTTCGGCCAAGGGGGTCACGACCTTGGTCGTCAGGTTGAACAGGAAGGCTTGGAGCGGATCGGCTGCGTCGCGCTTGGGGAAGCAGGGGCGGACGCCGCTCAGCATCATGTAGAGCAGGACCCCGACGGCGTAGAGGTCGCTCCGCGCGTCGAGTTCGCGCCCCATGGCTTGCTCGGGGCTCATGTAGGCCAGGGTCCCGACTCGGGCCCCGACCATCGTCAGCTCCTCGACCTGACTCTCGTGGCCCTGGCCGCGAATCGCCTTGGCCAAGCCGAAGTCGAGGATCCGAACCTCCTCCCCCTCGGGGCCGTGAGTCAACATCAGGTTGCCGGGTTTGAGGTCGCGGTGAATCACGCCGGCGCGGTGCGCTTCCTCCAGTGCCTCGAGGGTCTGAATCGCGAGCGTCAACGCGCGACGGGTCTCGAAGATCGGCTCCTTCTTCATCGCGGCTTGGAGGGTGGTGCCCTCGACGAGGTCCATCGTGTAGTAGAGGAGCCCCTCCTCGCAGCCGAAGTCGCGCAGGGTCACGGCGTAGCGGTGGACGAAGGAGGTCGCGAGGTGAACCTCGCGCAGGAAGCGCTTCTTGGCGCGCGCCTCCTCGCGCGCCACGCCGGGCTTGAGGAGCTTGAGCGCCACGTCGCGGCCCAGGTCTACGTGGCGGGCCCGGTACACGATCCCGTGGGCTCCCTCGCCGAGCTGGGCGCGGAGCTTGTACTTGCCTGCGGCGATGCTGGAGTTCAGCCGGCCCACGGGCACATGGTCAGGCCCACCTCCGACAAAGACAAGTGCTGCGAGAGGGATCACTGAGCCCTGGCCTCGGCGCGATGTGCTCTAGGCCACGAGAACGACGAGGTGCTCTACGAGCGCGTGTGGAGGGTGAAGGGCACCGGCGCGCCTCCGCTCTTGATCGCTCGGAACTCGGAGAGAGCCTTGAGCGGGGAGGCTCCCCTACTCGTCGGCCGCAGGCAGGTCCTCGACCTCGAGCCGCGCGAAGCAGCGGCGCTCCGGCTGCCAGAGGGCGACCAGCTCGGCCCCCTCTGGGCAGGGCTCCCTAAAGGCCAGGCGCAGAAGCTGGGCCACTCGCAGCTCCTCCGTCGGGATCCGCTTGCCTCCCGCCAGGACGTAGAGGTCCAAGACGCCGCCTGGCGGGCGCTCTATGGTCACTGAGAGCGACTGGGCGTCCCAGCCCTCCAGGGTCAGGCGGAGGCCCGGGACGTCTGGGTGAGTCCAGGGCGCGGCGAGCTTCTTCCCAGGTCCCACGGGGACTTTTGCGATGCGAGGTGGTCCCTTGAAGGTCAGACCTGCCTGGGCTGAGACGCTCATGACCGGCTCCGTCGCGAGCCCGGATTGCAGGAGACGGGCCCTGAACTCGATGGCGGTGGAGCCGCCGGGGCGAGCCTCATGAACGAACTTGCCGTTGGAGATGTCTATGGCCGCGTCGGCGACGCGGAGCTCGTCTATGCGAAAGGTCAGGCTGAGCTGACTCTCGGGGTCGTGGACCTCGGGAGGATCGATCACCGCGATCAGGCGCAGCTCGTCGTCGACGAGGTCCCACTTGGTGACCCGCGCCTCGAGCTCCTCGTGCCAGAGCGGATCGAGGGGCGCCGCGCAGCCGCTCAGGAGCGACGCGAGGAGCGCGCCCGTGAGCGCGAGACCGGTTCGGAGCCCGCGCGCCATCGTCAGCTCGTCGGGAGCATTGCCTCGAGAGCCTCGAGGCGGCGCTCCGCGTTGCGGAGGCGCTTGCGGAGCTCGGGGAGCTTGCGAATCGCGGCCAGCGATCGCTTGGCCCGCTCACCCTCGAAGGCTGGCGAGCCGAGGACGCTCGAGCCCATGGGTACGTCGGCGTGGACGCCGGCCTTGGCGCCGATGGTCGCGCCATCGCCAATGTTGACGTGCCCGGCGATTCCGGCCTGCCCAGCTATGGTCACGCCGTGGCCGACCTTGCTCGAGCCGCTGACGCCGCTCTGGCTGACGAGGAAGCAGCCCATTCCGACTTGGACGGCATGTCCCAGTTGGACGAGGTTGTCGATCTTGGTCCCGCGGCCAACGCGGGTCTCGCCCATGGCCGCGCGGTCGATGGTGCAGTTGGCGCCGATCTCGACATCGGACTCGATGACGGTTCGTCCGATCTGGGGGATCTTGAGGTGGAGGCCGGTCACGCGGTCGGGGGCGAAGCCGAATCCGTCGGAGCCGATCACGGCGCCGGCGTAGATGTGGCAGCGCGGGCCGACTTCGCAGCCGTGGTGGACCGTCGCGTTGGGGCCAATGATCGTGTCGTCCCCGATCAGAGCTCCGGGGCCTATGTAGGCGCCAGGCATCAGATCGACCCGATCACCTATGACGGCGTCGGGCGCCACGTAGACGAAGGGCATGACGTTGACGTCGGCTCCGAGCTTGGCGCTCGGATCGACGGAGGCCTGCGCGCTGACGCCCGTCACGACCCGCGGGACCTTGGTCCAGTGGTTGAGGAGCTTGGCGAAGCCCATGTAAGGGTCGTCGAGGACGACGAGCGACGTCGTCTCGGGGCGCGGGAGGGCCGCGATCTCGGGCGAGACGAGAACTGCCGAGGCCTTCGTCGTCGCGAGCGCGCGGATGTACTTGCGGTTCGAGATGAACGCGATTGCTCCTGGAGCGGCTTCTTGGACCGGGAGGATCGTGTTGATCTCGACCTCACCCTCGCCCTCGACCTTCCCGTCGAGGAGGTCTGCGATCTCGCTGAGGCGCATGCTGGTCACCGGCATCGGGTGGCTCTCCAAGTCTTGGCGCGGGGTCTTCCCGCGATGGCCAGAAGGCTAGCAGCGCCCTCGCGAGCGGGCAAGCATCCTCACCAGGCGAGACCCCAGGAATAGAGCCCTCTACGGTGGTGCCGCTCGTACGAATCCGGTTTAATCCAGCCCCCCTTTGGATACCTCAGCCTCACGCCGGATTCCCTTCGTAGGGAGTTTCCTCTCAGAGGACTTCATCCTCCTCGACACGCCAGCCTCTTCAATGGAAGAGTTGATGGGCGAGTTCGTAGGGACCCTCCGGGCCCAAGGGGTCGTGACCGAGGAGATCGGGGAGAAGCTCGAGGCCGCGGTCCTGGCCCGCGAAGCCAAGGCCTCGACCGCGATCGGCCTCGGCGTGGCCGTGCCCCACGCCTACGTCGAGTTCCTCTCGCAACCGAAGGTGCTCTTCGCCCGCCTCAAGAAGCCCATCGATCTGGGCGCCCCTGACGATCTACCCACCGATCTGGTGTTCCTCCTCGTCGGGCACGAGGGCGACCAGGCCACTCACCTCGAGACGCTGATGCAGCTCTCGCGGCTGATGCAGCGCGACGGGTTCCGCGCTCAGATTCGCGGGGCCAAGACCATAGGCGATGTCCTGACGACGGCCGAGATCGCGAGTGAGGAGCTGCGGACTGGCCGCAAACCGAAAGCCACCCTGGCGCGTCAGGGGATCGAAGCCCGCACGGGGCGATTCGCGGGCGGGCTGATCGACGACGTCAAGCGTCGCCTGCCGCACTACCTAGACGACTTCAAGCAGGGCCTCCGGCCCCAGACTTTGGCCGCCACGATCTTCCTCTTCTTTGCCTGTTTCACGGGTGCCCTGACCTTTGGGGCGATCATGGCGGACGGAACCGGAGGTGCAATCGGCGTCAGCCAGATGATCGTCGTGACCGCCGTTGGTGGAGTTCTCTACGCGCTCTTCGGCGGCCAGCCGCTGATCGTGTTGGGGGGCGTCGGGCCGGTCCTGATCTTCACCACGATCCTCTACGACCAGACCCAGGAGCTGGGGATCCCCTTCCTCCCGGCCTACGCTTGGATCGGGCTCTGGGCGGGGGTGTTCACGGTCATCTTGGTGCTCACCGACGCCAGCGTGTGGTTGAGATACCTGACGAGATTCACCGACGAAGTGTTCGTGGTCCTGACCGCGTTCATCTTCATCGAGAAGGCCATCACGCTCCTCGCTGAGACCTTCTCGCAGAAGGAGTATGCGACGGCGCTCTCGACGGTCGTGTTGGCGGTCGGGACCTTTGGAATCGCGGTCGTCCTCCGCGACTTCCGCAGCCGGACCTACCTCCGCGATTGGGCTCGAAACTTCCTGGCCGACTTCGGGACCGTGATCGCGATCGGCGCCATGGCTTGGTTGGCTTGGACGATGAAGACCTCTACCGACCTGGCCCACGTCAAGCTGGACGTCGGGAGCGCCCTCTCGCTCCACCTCGTTGATCTGCGCGCGCTGCCGCTCGAGTGGGTCCTGCTCTCGGCCCTGCCAGGGGCGTTCCTGGCGATCCTGATCTTCCTCTGTCAGCAGATCACGGGTCGAGTCTGCAACGCCCCCGAGCTGAACCTGACCAAGGGCCCGGGCTATCACCTCGACCTGTTCGTGGTCGGGATCCTGCTCGTCGTCTCCTCGCTCTTCGGGCTGCCATGGTTGGTCGCGGCGACGGTGCGGTCCTTGAATCACGTTCAGGCGCTCTCGACGAGCCACGCCGTGGACACCCGCGACGGCGGCCACGTGACCATCGATCGCGTGGTGGAGAACCGCGTCAGCGCCATCGCGATCCATGTCCTGATCGCGTGCTCGCTCTTCCTGACGCCGATCCTGGAGCGGGTCCCCATGGCCTGCCTCTATGGGATCTTCCTCTACATGGGCTTCGTGTCCTTCTCAGGGAACCAACTCTTCCAGCGCTTGACGCTCTGGGTTCAGGACCCGGCCCTCTATCCGCCGACCCACTACCTGCGGAAGGTCCCCACCAAGACGGTCCACGTCTTTACGGCCATCCAGTTCACTTGCCTAGCCCTGCTCTGCGGCGTCCAATACAGTCAGCTCGCGCTCTTCTTTCCCCTCCTCTTGGCGCTCCTAGTCCCGATTCGGATCTTCCTGGACCGCCTCCTTGACCCTGACCATGTGGCCATCCTGGACGCCGAAGAAACGGTCGAAGACGAACTGGATCACGCGACATCATGAGCGCACCTACCCTGGACCGGCCCCGCGCCGAGGCTCTCTTGGAGGACATGGTTCGGACGCCGAGCCTCTCTGGCGAAGAACAGGCGGTGGCTGAGCTCATCGTCTCCCGGATGCTCGAGCTGGGCTACGACTCAGCCGAGGTCGACGGCGCAGGAAACGCCGTCGGGCACATAGGCTCGGGGCCCCGCCGCCTCGTCCTCCTCGGGCACATGGACACGGTCCCGGGGGTGGTGCCGATTCGTCGCGAGGGAGACCTCCTCTACGGACGGGGAAGCGTCGACGCCAAGGGTCCGCTTGCGACTTTTATCGCCGCCTCGGCCCTGGCGGGCGCAGCCCCTGACTGGACGATCACGGTCGTGGGCGCGGTCGAAGAGGAGGCGCCGACTTCGAAGGGCGCCCGCTTCGTCGCCCCTCTCTATCGCCCGGAGGCCTGCATCATAGGGGAGCCCAGCGGCCACGACGCAGTGACCCTGGGCTACAAGGGCCGCTTGGTCTGCGACTACCGCTATGCCCAGGGGACTTCGCACTCAGCGGGTCCCTTGCCGAGCGCGGGGCAGATCGGCGTCGCCTTCGTGAACGCTGCCCAAGCTGCAGCAGACGCGCTCAACGAGGACCAGAAGCGCGTCTTCGATCAGATCAGCCCGAACTTGCTCTCCATCCGGAGCGAGAACGACGGGTTGGAAGAGTCGGTCGCTCTCACGATCTCCTGGCGGGTCCCGCTCTGGTTCGAGCGCGAGCCATGGGAGGCGCGACTGCGTGAGGTGGCCAAGACGCTAGACGAGGAGGAGGGCAGCCACGAGCTGCGCTTCTACGGGAGCGAGGTCGCGCACAAGGGGACGAAGAACAACCCCCTCGTGAAGTCCTTCCTGAGCGCCATTCGCGCTCAGGGGCTCAAGCCGCGCTTCAAGGTCAAGACCGGCACCGCTGACCTGAACATCCTGGGTCCGGTCTGGGGCTGCCCGATCCTGGCCTATGGACCCGGGGATTCGTCCCTCGATCACACGCCAAACGAACACATCTCCCTCGACGAGTACTGGAGCGGGGTTCAGATCCTCCGCGCGGCGCTCGAGCGCCTAACAAGGGGCTAGCTGCTCGAGGTCCGTCCGCCGGCAGGGGGCTCGCTGAGCGGGCTGGCGGCTGGGGCCCGAAACGGGTTCAGAGGGGCGCCTGGCCGAAATTCCGGTATTCTCTCGCCGCGTGAACGTTCTCTTGATCGACGACGATGCGGGTATCCGAAAGTTGCTGGGCCGAGAGCTGTCCCGACGCGGGCTGAAGGTCTCCACGGCCGGAAGCGGCGCCGAGGGCCTCGAGCTCCTCGATCGGCAGGATTTTCCGGTGGTCGTCTGCGACGTGCAAATGCGCGGGCTGCAAGGCCTGGAGGTCTTGCGCAAGATCAAGGAGCGCGAGCCCGACACCAGCGAAGTGATCATGCTGACCGGGCACGGGACCATTGAGACCGCCATCGAGGCGATCAAGTGCGGCGCCTATCACTACCTGACCAAGCCCGTGAAGGTCGCCGAGCTGTCTGCCCTCGTCGAGAACGCGGCGGAGCGGGCCGGCCTCAAGCGCGACAACGTTCTCCTACGGCGCGAGGTCAACTCGCAGCGGCTTCGCCCCGCGAGCGACGGGAAGCCATCCCTCTTGGTCGTGGGCGAATCGAACGCCTGGCGCCAGGTCTGGAAGGTCGTGGGAAAGGTCGGCCCTACGGACAGCACCGTCCTCGTGCTCGGGCGGAGCGGCACGGGCAAGGAGATGGTCGCTCGGGAGCTGCACCGACTCAGCGCGCGATCGACTCGGCCCTTCGTGGCTGTGAACTGCGCAAGCGTGACCGCCTCACTCCTCGAGAGCGAGCTCTTTGGACACGAAGCCGGAGCGTTCACGAGCGCCCAAAAGCGGCGCCGGGGGCTCTTCGAACTCGCCGACGGAGGAACGCTCTTCCTCGACGAGATCGGTGAGACCAGCACCGAGTTCCAGGCGAACCTCCTCCGCGTCCTCGAGACGGGCGAATACCGGCGAGTCGGGGGAGACGTGACCCTCAACTCGGACGTCAGGCTGATCGCTGCGACGAACCGGAACCTCAAGAGCGAAATGGAGGCGGGAAACTTCCGCGAGGACCTCTATTACCGGCTCAACGTCCTGACCGTCGACCTGCCCGAGCTGAAGGATCGCTATGGGGACGTCGAACTCCTCGCCCGACACTTCCTGGAAGGAATGGCTCCAGGCAAGGAGCTTGACGAGGAAGCCCTGCGACTCCTGGCCCGCTACCCCTGGCCCGGCAACGTCCGCGAGCTGCGGAACGTGATCGAGCGAATGTCGATCCTGGCGGAGGGCGAGCGCCTCCTGCCCGAGGACGTCCCGGCCGACGTCCGAGAGGGCGCCGAGCTCAACATGACGCCAGCAGGCGGTGTGGCCGCGCCGGACCTTGCTCTCACCGACACCCCGCCCCCTCTCTCAGAGGTCGAGCGACGACACATTGAGGACGTCCTTCGCTTCACTGGCGGGAACAAGGCCCGCGCCGCTCGGATCCTGGGGATCACGGCCGCGACCCTCTACAACAAGCTCAAGGTCTACAAGGCGCACGACGCCCAAGGGCCCGTCGAAAAGCGAACCCAGCCAAACGAGAAGAAGCGTCCGACCGGACGCACGCCTCGCCGCTAGAGGCGTCCGACCGGACCTCTCGTTCGCAGGGAGCTGCGCTCCTCTTGGCTCGCCGAGAATCCCTCCGGTCGCTGCGTGATCGCCCTAGGACCAGGGCTTGCTGCCCTCGGCAGCTGCTCGGGATCGGACTACTCCGATCCGCCGGACTGCTCTTCGAGTCGGCGGTTGAGGCTAGGCCGGCTCATACCGAGCACGGCCGAGGCTCGGGAGCGATTGCTCTCGCAGACGTCTAGGACGTGGACGACCACGCGCTCCTCGAAGTCGCGCAGGAGCTGGGGAAGATCGAGACCTGCCGCGAGCGTCTCGCCGGGGCGCTCGGGTAAGAAGGCTCGGATCCAATCGGGGGCGGCCTGGAGCGTCTCCTCGGCCCCCGCTCGACCGTCGCGCTCGGCGCGAGAGCGGCGACGAGCTAGCGCGAAGCGATCCAGGCCGAGGAGAGCGCCTGCCTCGCGTTGGCTCGAGGTCGTTGCCATGGCAGAGAGGACGTAGAGGCTCTCGAGCGCCTTGACGATCGCCTCCAGGCGCACGGGAGCCAAGCCGCCAGCGTCGCTAGGGGGCTGACTCACCGTCGGCGTCGGCGCCGAGCGGGGCCCGCCGAGGTCGAGGTGGTGCGCTTCGATGGTGTCGCCTTGGAGGAACACGACCGCGCGCTGGATTAGGTTTCGCAGCTCGCGAATGTTCCCCGGAAAGGAGTGCGCCAGGAGCGCCTGGCGAGCGCACTCGCTAAACGTCGGCGTAGGACGACCTTGTCGGGCGGCGAACTCGGAGGCCAGGTTCTCAGCGATCAGGACCACGTCGTTGCCGCGCTCACGGAGCGGGGGCAGACGAATCGAGACCACGTCCAGGCGGTAGTAGAGATCGCGGCGGAACGAGCCCTCCGCGACTTCTTCCGCGAGTTCGCGATTCGTGGCGCACACGAGCTGGACGTTACTGACCTGGTCGCGCTCACCCCCGACTCGACGGTAGCGGCGCCGCTCCAAGAACCTGAGCAGCTTGGGTTGCAGGCCGAGGGGCAGCTCGCCGATCTCGTCGAGGAAGAGCACGCCCTTCTCAGCGAGCTCGACTTGGCCTCGCTTGCGAGTCGTGGCGCCGGTGAACGCTCCGCGCTCATGACCGAAGAGCTCGCTCTCCAGGAGCTGCTCAGGAATCGAGGGACACTCGACCTCCACGAAGGGGCCCTTGCGTCCTCCGTTGACGTGAAACCAACGCGCCAGGACGCTCTTGCCGGTTCCGCTCTCGCCGAGCAGGAGCACCGTGTCGACGTGACCCTCGATCACGGCCTCTAGGCGCTCTAGGCATTGGGTCCAACTCGGGTGTTCGCCGAGCAGCTCGACCGCTGTCCCAACTCGACTCATGGCTCGCCGGCTGGTGGGAGGCTTGCTGGGCAGAGGGACCTTGGCCGTGGCCTCCGGAGCCTGGGCGACGGCGCGCGGAGCCGTGGCCAGCGCCTCTCGAATGCCCTCCAGGAGCTGACTGAGCTCGATGGGCTTGGTCAAGTAGTCGGTCGCGCCGGCCTTGAGGGCCGTGACCGCGTTTCCAGCGTCTCCGTAAGAGGTCAGGACCACGACCCGAACCTCGCTGGACTGGCTCCGGAACCTGCGCAGGACCTCGACGCCATGGAGGTCGGGGAGGTTGAGGTCCAAGATCACGAGGTCCGGGCGCTCCTTGGCGAAGGCCTCTAGGGCAGCGCTGGCGGAGCCGGCGTGCGTGATCCGATACCCGTGCTCCTCGAGGTAGGTGCTGGCGAAGGTCCGGAAGGGGGCCTCGTCTTCGACGAAGAGAATGTGCTGACTCACCTAAGCTCGCCTTCTTGCTCACGCGGGAGCGTGATCTGAAAGGTGGTGCCGACTCCGAGTTCGCTCATGACCTCGACCCTGCCTTGATGAGCCTCGATGATTCGCTTCACGATCGAGAGTCCGATTCCGGATCCACCAGAGCGACGGCTGTAGTAGAGATCATAGACCCGGGGGAGGTCCTCGCTGGAGATGCCCTTCCCCGTATCCCGAACTTCGATGGTGATTTGGTGAGGCTCCACCTCGCAGGCCAGGGTTAGGGCTCCGCCCGCCTCCATGGCTTCGAGGGCGTTGCTCGCCAAGTTCACCAGAGCCTGCTTGAGTTGGTCCGGGTCCGCCTCGATCTGTAGATCGCTCGAGGCAGTGTCTTCCCGAACCACCGAGATCAAGGCTTCGGCAGCCCTCGGCCGCACGGCGTCCGCCACGAAGTTCAGCACGGTCGGGAGGTGGACCAACTCCAAATCTGGCGCCTTCCAGCGCGCCAGCGTCAAGGTCTGCCGGACCAAGCGCTGGAGCCGCTTGATCTCTGAGCGCAGGACTCGGTGGACCTCGGTCGCCTCAGCTGGATCGTGTTGCCGCGCCAAGAGGAGCTCGACGCCGCTCAGGAGGTTCGCGAGCGGGTTTCCGACTTCGTGCGCCAGGCCGGCTGCCAGCTCCCCGAAGGAGGCCATGCGCTCCTTCCAGCGCATTCGCTCCTCGAGGTTGAGCTGCGCGCGGAGGTCGCGGGTGATCTCTACCAAGCCGCCCAGGCTGCCCGCGCCATCGGGGACGGGAGCGATCGTGCTCTGGACTCGTATCTCGCGGTCGTCGTGTCCGATCCTCGTCGTGCGGAACTCCAGGGTTCGCCCCTGGGCTGCGGCCTCGAGCAGGCGCTCGAACTCGCCAACGCGGTTGTCGGGCACGATGGGGATCAGCTCGCCGATCACTTCGTGCGCCGAGTAGCCGTAGAGCGTCTGCGCGCCAGGGTTCCAGCTCGTGACCACGCCTTCGGGATCCATGGTCACGACCGCGTCCGGGACGCTCTCCACGACCCGCGAGAAGAGACGCATCTTCTGCTCGGTCTCGTGCCGGAGGGTCACGTCGCGCACGACGCAGTGCAGCCCGGCCAGCTCGCCCTTGGGTTGGATCCGCTGAGCGAGGAGCTCCACCACGTGTTCGCCGGCTTGATGCCGCACGGGGAAGGTCGCGAGCCGAGCTTCATGCAAGCCCTCGAGCCATTGCGCATAGTGCTCCGGAGAGACCTCTTCGGCGCCGAACAAGACTCGAGTTCCCTGCTCCCCGAACACGGTCCAGATCGCGGAGTTGACCGTCGCTTGAGGACCTAATACCTCCGCCGCGCGGCGGTTGACGCTTCGCAGCATTCCTTGTCGATCGACGGTGAAGATTCCGTCCTGGCTCTCCTCGAAGAGCTCTCGGTAGGAGCGCGCCGCGCGCTCGACCTCTGCCGTGCGGCTGGCTACGGCCAGCTGGAGCTCCTCGTTCCAGCGAGTCAGGCGACGCTGAGCATCGGCCAGAGCCCGGTTTTGGTGGGCCTGATCCTCGAGGAGGAGCTGGTTGCGGAAGTAGACCGCCGCCAGACTGCAGACGACGTCGAGCTCCGCCAAGGTCGGGGCGGAGAGCTTCTCTTGGAGCGCTGAGACCTCGATCACCCCTTCGATCTGGTGAGCCGGAGGGAGGACGCAATAAACCACCCTGCCTTCGACTTGGTAACTGGCGTAGTGTTCGAGTGCAGCCAGCAGCTCGGGCGAAGCGGTCTCGGACGCCCCTTCTTCGTGGAGGACTTCGATCCCCTTGATCCGCGCTGAGAGCATGACTCGGAGCGGCTCTTCTCCTCCCCTGCGAACTGCGATCCGGACCTTGGATCCTCGCGACGTCCTCGCGAAGTGGATGGCTACGCGCTCCAGGAACTCGCTCAGGTTCCCCGCCCGACTGAAGGCCCGCTCGATGGCGTGCACCAGCGGCAGGACCATGGTCGGGGCCGAGGTCCCTGGGTCGCTGAAGCCGCTGCCCTCGTTGGAGTCCGAGAGGGCCATCATGGAGGGGCTCGCGGCGGCCAAGATCTTGTCGTCGAGGACCTGCTCCTCGGTGAACAAGAGGTCGGTGCTCCCGACGTGGATCACGTCTCCGAGCTCGAGTTCGGTCTCTCCGTGAACCCGCGTTCCGTTCCTAAAGGTTCCATTTGTGGACGCCAGGTCTCTCAGTCTGAACCCTTCTGGGGTCGACTTGACCTGGGCGTGCTCAGGTCCGACCAGGAAATCGGGCAGCCTGAGCTCTACGCCCTTCCTGCGCCCAATCACATGGACCTCACCCACAGGGACCACGATCCCCTTTCGAAGCCCCGTCAACACGATCAGGTTTGGCACTAGGAACAACCTCTTCGCCCAGGCTCAACCCGCGCTGCTCTAAGGAGTTTGACCCTTAGAAGAGTCGCCTGCCAGCGCGCTTCGAAAAGGCGACCGAGGGTCGCCCAGACTCATCGTGCGGTCGCTCCCCCAAGGCGGTCTACCGCTTGCTACAACCGTTATCTCAATACGCTCCCAGCGCCCATGCTCCCCTCCATCGCACAAGATCTCGTCGCCCTCGGGCTCCGCCGACCCGAGGAGGTCGAGGGGACCCTATCGGGCGTAGATACTAGCGATGAGCGCTCCCTCCTAGAGCACCTCGACCTGACCGCAGCCGAGCACGCCGCTCTCGCGGACCGTCGCAGCCAAGACCGCCGAACCCTCGCCCGGGAGACGCGCAACTTGGCTCTCTCCCGCTGGGCGCGGGTCGAGGGCTTGCCTGATTCGCTCTTGGCCGAGGCTCGAGCTGCGAGGGACGCTCTAGGAGCTCTTGAGGCAGGTGGCCATGACCCGACCCGTCTCCCAGACAGCTCACTGACCAGCGATCAGTGTCGTGAATGTGGCCTCCGGATCGAGATCGAGCGGGGCCTCCGTCGCGAGATCCCCTACTGCCTAGCTTGCGGCAAGGTCCGCCTCTTCGACGCCACGAGCCGTGAAGAAACGCTGATGCCCGAGCGCTCGGCGGTTCACGAGCCGACCCCCGCCACTCGCGAGGACACCCTCAGCGAGGACACCTTCAATGAGGAGCACGCCCTCGAGCTCGGCGAAGAGACGATCGACGAGCCTCGCGCCGAGTTTCATGAAGACACCTTGCGTCCCGAGCGCCCGCTCGAGGAGTCCGAGCTAGGAGAGCACGCGCGCAAGATCCTCGAGGAGGACACCCTCAGCCCAGAGCGGACGCCACCGACGCGGCTTATCGAGGTCGTAGAGGACACGCTCAACCCCGAGCGGCCCCCGGCCGAGCCGGAGCTCGCAGAGGACACCCTCAACCCCGAGCGGCCCCCAGCCGAGGCGGAGCTCGCAGAGGACACGCTCAACCCCGAGCGGCCCCCAGCCGAGGCGGAGCTCGCAGAGGACACGCTCAACCCCGAGCGGCCCCCGGCCGAGCCGGAGCTCCCCGAGGAGACCCTCAGCGCGGAGCGCGAGCCTGAGGAGCAGGAGGCGACCCAGCTCCCTGGCAGCAGCGCCGTCATGTTCGGCGAGAGCGAGATCGTGTCCCTCGAGGACGAAGGCACGATGCTTCACGACCCCAGCGGTCCCCACGCCCGGATCGAGGAGACGCACCTGGGTGGGTCAGCCGTCGAGGAGGACGAAGTCGACGACGACGAGCGGACCTACATAGCGCCCGCGAAGGACACGCGCCTCGTCGACGAAGTCACCTGGGGATTCGGCGGGGCCGAGGAAGAGGACCTAGACGCCGAGCGGACCTTTCTCCCGGACTCCGGCTCTGGCGTGACCCCCCTGGGGTCGGTGATCGAGCAGCTCGACGACGAGCGGACCTTCATGGGTCAGTCCGAGCCCGAGGATCCGAACGAGATCACTTGGGGCTTCGGTGAGCGCCCCGACGACGCGCTGCCCGCCGTCAGCGAGGACGACGCTCTCGACGACGAGCGGACCTTCGTCGCAGAAGGGCCGAAGCTAGAGCGTGAGGTGACCTGGGGCTTTGGTGGCGAAGGCGAAGACCTCTCGGAGGACACGCTCCTCCCAGGCGGCGACACTGAGGCACCCACGATCCCGGCCGGTCAGCCCCTCTCCGAACGGACCCTGTGGTCCGAGGGCGACGACTCTGGGGTCTCCGCGACTGCGGCAGGCGACTCACGGCTCGAGGCGACCCACGGGGGCGAGGGCCTCTCCGAGGACACCCTGTGGCCAGAGGACCTCAGCGGCGAACCCACGCCGCCGACGGAGATCCGCGATCCGATTCCGCTCCCGGAGGGACCCAAGCCGCAGAAGCCTGGATTCGACGCGGTCCCCGAGAGCACGCTCTGGGAAGCGGGCGAATCGACCACGACCGGGCTCGAGGAGTCGACCTCGATCAGCACCATGGAGGACTTGGGCGGAGCGACCTTCTGGTCGCCTGCGGCAGCGGGCGGAGCGTCAGAGCTCGGCAAGAGCGCTGAGGCCACGGCCTTTGCTCCGGGCGGTGCCACGGCGACCTCCGAGGAGCAGCTCAAGGTCGCGAACGCGGTCTTTCTGGCCTGGGCCCAGGAGCAGGGGCTGGACGACGCCAAGCTCCTCGTGGCCCGCAAGGCGCAGTTCCCTGTTCAGAAGATCCTCGAGCGCGGCTGGATCGACCCCGCCAAGATCCGCCCGGCCCTCGAGGGAGGGCACCGCGTCGCCTGCGCCGACTGCAAGGCGGAGTATCAACTCGGACACGGCGTGGCGGCTTACGCCATAGCCATCCCCTGCGCCCGTTGTGGCGGCAAGCTCGGCGGCGAGACGGACGAAGCGACGGTCGTGGTCAAGGGAGCCTCCTCCCCCAAGCCCGCCCCGAAGCGGACCGCCAAGATCGGTCCCTACTCCCTGATCTCCGAGCTCGGTCGCGGAGGAATGGGCGCCGTCTACGAGGCTCAGGCCGAGGACGGGACCCCCGTCGCGCTCAAGGTCCTCAAGGCCTCCCTCGGCAAGGACAGCAACCACCGCCGGCGCTTCGAGCGGGAGGGACGCGCCCTCGAGCGCTTCACCCATCCCCACGTCGTGGGGCTGGTGGGCCGTGGCTTCGACAAGGAGTCGAAGCGGGCCTACCTCGCCATAGAGCTCGTGCGGGGCATGGACCTCAACGACCTCATCAAGCAGCGCCGTCGCCTGTCCCCGGGCGAGACGATCTACATCATGCGGGCCGTGGCCTCGGCCCTCGGCGCCGCCCACGAGAAGAACCTCCTCCACCGCGACATCAAGCCCGGCAACGTCCTCCTCACGCCCCATGGCGACGTCAAGGTCACCGACTTCGGGATCGCGCTCGAGGAAGACGTCTCCTTGCGACTGACGGCTCAAGGTGCCGTGCTCGGGACGCCCCAGTACATAGCCCCCGAAGCGATCGTGGACAGCGACTGGGGTCCGCCCGTCGACGTCTACGCATTGGGCTGCATGGCCTTCAAGACCGTCGCTGGGAGGCTCCCCTTCGTCCACCGGACCGTCCTCGAGCTCCTCGACGCGCACAAAGAGGAGACTCCGCCCCGCCTCGAGAAGCTCGTCGAGGACATCCCCCCAGTCCTGGCTGACCTCATCGATCGCATGCTGGCCAAGGACCCCAGCGCGCGACCGAGCTGCACCGAGATCCTCGAGCTCCTCGCCGAACACTCGCCCAAGCAAGAGGACCTGGCTGGGCTCTGGGGGGATCCCGGCGATGCGACGGTGGTGTTGCCGAGCGACCTCAAGGCCAGCGCCGCCCAAGCTCCCCTCAGCTCGAGCAACATCAGCGGCACCAGCGAGACCCTCAGCACGGGGCAGGTCTTCCACCACTACCTGCTCAAGGACGAGCTCGGCCGCGGCGGAATGGGCGTCGTGTATCGCGCTCGCCACCTCCGGCTCAAGAAGGAGGTCGCGGTCAAGGTCATGCTCGCGGGCGCCCTCGCGGGCGACGCCGAGCGACGGCGCTTCCTCCGCGAAGCCGAGGCCGCAGCCTCCCTTCAGCACCCCTACGTCGTCGGCGTCCTCGACTCGGGCGAATGGAACGAGAACCTCTACCTGGCCATGGACCACGTGGACGGGAAGCCGCTCCAATATCACTATCGAGAGCACCCCGAGCGCGAGCCGCTCCTGCGAATGTTCATGAAGGTCTGCGAAGGCGTCCACCACGCGCACTCGCGCGGCGTGATCCACCGAGACCTGAAGCCGGACAACGTCCTGGTGGACGCCAACGGCGATCCCCACGTCCTCGACTTCGGGATCGCCAAGCGGATCGACGCCCCCGAGGAGGAGGTCGAGGCCACCCTGGCCAACCTCACGACCGACGGCGACATCATGGGCACGCTCCGCTACATGCCGCCCGAGCAGGCCGCGGGTCGCGCCAACGAGGTCGACGTCCGCAGCGACGTCTACACCCTCGGCGGGATCCTCTATGAGCTGACGACCCTCGGCGGGGCCCCCTTCAAGGGGAACGTCGGGCAAATGATCCACAAGATCGTTCATGAGGAGCCGACGCCCCCGAGCAAGCTCAAGGAGGGCGTCCCTTGGGAGCTGGACGCGATCTGCCTCAAGGCCCTCTCGAAGAACGCGGACCAGCGTTATCAGAGCGCGCGTGAGCTAGCGGCTGACGTCGAGCGCTACTTGACGGGTGTCCCGGTCGTGGCCCAGCGAGCCAACGCGCTCTACCGCTTCCGCAAATGGGCTCGGCGAAACCGCGGCAAGATCGCGGCCACCTTGGCTGTGGCGACGATCCTGCTCTCGATCGTGGGAGCTTGGGCGGCGGATCGGATTCAGACCGAGCGCCAGCGGCGCGCTGACCTCTTCCAGGACGCCTTGGTGGGCTGGAACCAAGCTCAGGCGGGCAAGTTCCGCGACGCGCGGGAGACCTTCGGCGTGGCCCAGAGCCGACTCGCCGCGGGCGAAGCGCTCCCGGTCCCGACGGAGGTCAAGTCCTTGGTGCCACCGCGCCTGGCCGCGGGTCACCTCGACGAGACGGTCCTGGAGCGCTGGAAGGCCTACGCGACCGAACGCCTGGGCGTCGAAGACGCGCTCCTTCAAGTCGCCGCAGGACGAAAGGCGCTAGGAGCCAAGGACTTCGCGGGCGCCAACCGAGCCCTGAGCGCAGCCGAAGGCCTGGCCCGCGAGGAACCTGAGGTCCGCGCCTTGCGGGGCGAGCTGGGGGGGGCGCTCTTCGAGAGCGGTCAATCCCGCCTCGAGGCCGCGGGCAGCGTAGTCGACCTCGACGAGCGCCAAGCCGCCTTCGAGGCCGCCGGGCGAGTGCTCGAACAGGCTCGGGACCTCGGCGACTCGCGGGCGCCCGACGCCCTCCGTCAGCTAGACCGCTCCTTGATCGCACTCGAGCGAGAGCGCGGCGAGGCTAGCGCGCGAAAAGTCGCAAATGGACATATCGCCAAGGCTCGCGGGCTCTCGAGCGAGGCCGAGGCCCGCCTGAAGGGGCTGGGCGCCCTCCCCGAGGACCAACGCCGGGAGGCTCGCCTCGCTGGGCAGAGTCGACTCCGCGCCGCTGATCGTGAACTGACCCTGGCTCTGGGCGCGCTCCCGCGGCTCCCCTTGGCTCAAGAGCTCAAGACTCGGATCCACCTCCGCCTGGCCGAGCTGGCCCTGGGCGCGGAGGAGATCTCCCTGGCCGAACTGGCCCTGGAGGACGCGCGCCTCTACGGACGGCTGAGCTCCGAGGTCGCCGCGGTGGCTTCGCGGGTCGCGGCCGTGGACATGGCCGGACGTGCGTTCCGTGACCAGGTCGCTCGCGGCGACGCGGCCTTCGAAAAGGGCGACTACGAGGCCGCTCAGCGGGCCTACGCTCTGGCGCTCGCTCAACGAAACGACCCCGACGTCGCTCGCCTCAGGAAGCTCTCCGAGGCTCGGGGCCGCGCCGCTCGGGCTCGCGCCGCCAAGCAGCTTCGCAAGGAGCGCGAGGCCCTCCTGACGGTCCGGGCCCTCGACCCCCGAGACGCCGACGCCGCGACCCGGCTCGACGAGCTCCGCCAAGCCCTGTTCAGCGAAGCCCTCGAGGCAGCTCAGCGAACCTTGGCAGACGCGGTTCAGCAAGGCGACGGCTTCGATCGAGCGATCAAGTCCTACGAGGACGCCTTGGCCATAGAGCCTCGAGATCGCGGAGCGCTGCGAGGGCGGCTCGAGGCCTTCGCGCTCCGCGACCGACCGGCCGAGCGGGTCTTGGTCAGCGTCGGCTTGGATCAGATTACGACCGGCGTGGCCCGCTCTGACGAGGTCCTCCGCTTCTATATCGACCGGACCGAGGTCACACGTGAGGCCTTTGCGGAATTCGTGCGCGACGGCGGCTACCAGAAGAAGCGCTACTGGAGCGCCGCCGGCTGGGCCGCTCGTGAGCGCTACCGCGATCGAACCGGAGAGCGCGCGCCGGCGGGCTGGGTGGACGCCGCTCTCCCCCCTGGCACCGAGAAGCTGCCCGTGACGGGGGTCAGCTACTTCGAGGCTGAGGCCTACGCTCGCTGGCGAGGGCTCCGGCTCCCGAGCGACCGCGAGTGGCGCCTGGCCGCTTGCTTCGACCCGGCGCTTGGCCGGTTCCGTCGCAACCCCTGGCCTGAGGGGAGCGCGGTTCGACCCGTCGACCACCTGCGCGCCGTCGGACAGGAGTCGCGCGACGAGAGCCCCTTCGGAGCCATGGACCTCGGGCTCAACGCCAGCGAGTGGGTTCGTCCCGAGGGCGAGCCGAGCGGACCCAGCGCCAGGGCCTGGGTCCGGGGGCTCTCGATCCGCGCCTTCCCCTATGACCTCCAGCAAGGCGTCGACGCCTGGCGCAAGCAACCCCGCGCGACCTTCCGCGACGTCTCGGTCGGCTTCCGCTGCGTCGAAGACGTCCCCGCTGCCCCCGCCTATGTCCCGGGAGGAGACCGGTAATGCGCTCCCTGCTTGCGCCCCTGCTTCTCCTCGGCTTGAGCCTGGTCTGTCTGGGCGGCTGTCGTTCTGGCCCACCGCAGGAGGTACCCAAGTGGCCCCAGCAGGTCTCCAAGAGCACTTCCGAGGGTGAGGTCGCGGAGCGAACTCCGCTCCCCTTTCGCCTCGCCTTAGCTCCCCTTTCCCTGCAGTTCGACCCCGACGCGCGCTACCAGGGCGAGGCCAAGCGATATGCGCTCCGGCCCGACCTCCGCTCACTCCGCCAAGATCTGCGAAAGGGCCTCGAGGCCTTCGGAGTGTTCCAGCGCGTCGCTCCCCGAGGGCCCGAGGGGGCGACCCCCGAGCGTGTGGCCGAGATCGCCTGGGACGAGAACGATGATCTGATCTTGGAGATCGAGATCCTCGACTACCACCAGGCCTACATTGACCACGTCAACTTGGGGACCTGGTGGGTGTTCTACGTCGGAGCCGTGTTCCCAGCCTGGTGGGTCCCAGTCGACCGCTATGGCTGCCAGATCGAGGTCCAGGTTCGTCTTAAGGGCGTCCAAGGCGGGCCGCCGCTCCTGGAAGGAAACTACCTCGTCCGGGCCGAGGACAAGGGGATCCCGCAGGAACTGCGGCCCTTTGATCGCGGGTTCGTGGGGCTGCTCGACGTCTACGCGCTTTGGAACGTGTGGAACTCTCTCGACGAGAGCAACTGGCGCGCGATCGAGCGCTTGGTCGCGCCCCATGCCTGGCGAGAGCTCTTGCTCAAGATCTTCGACGACCTGGAAGAGCGCGTCGCCGCGCCCCTCCGGGACGCACAACGTCGTGAAGCGACGCTGCGCAAGATCCGCAAGCGCTTCGGCCTCATCGTTGGCGTCGAGCGTTACCTTGACCCCAGGATCGGGAGCGCCCCCCACGCGGCTGAGGACGCCCGGCGCGTTCGCGACCTCTTGGTCGCGCCCGAAGGCGGAGGACTGGATCCCAAACGTGATCTGCAAGTCCTCCTCGACGGCAAGGCGACCAAGGCCGCAGTCCTCGGGGCCCTCGAGAGCCTCGCGGAGCGCGCCGCCCCCAGTGACGAGGTGGTGATCTATCTCGCAGGCAACGGGGCCAGCGGCATCGCTCCCTTGGCGTCGCTGAGCGTTGCGAATCTCGGAGCAGACATAGCCCCCCTGGGCTCAGCCAGCCTGGCCCCGGTTGAATCCGGCGATCCTCTCGAACTTCCCTCTGCGGAGGATTCCAACGGGCAGGGAGGCGACGGAGTCGCTCCCTTGACCACGATCCGAGGCGTGTTCCTGACCGCTGATGCGCGAAGCGGTGAGCCCTGGGCGAGCGGCTTGACCCTCGAGGAGCTCGGCTTGGCCCTCCGGCAAGTCCGGGCCGGGAGGCTGCTCCTCGTGATCGACGTTGGCTTTGGCGCGGCCGCAGAGGGGGGGCGGACCTTCGCCCTCACGACGCCCGAGGGCGCCCCGCTCCCTGAGCTATCACCTGAGGCCATCGCGTTGGCTTTGGGGCTCGAGCCTGGACGGGCTGCGCTCCTTGCCGCAGGCCCTGGACAGACGGCTCTCGCGTTGCCCGGTGCTCAGGCTGGCCTCTTGACCTACGCCTTCGACCTCGGTGCCCGCGGCGCCGCGGATCAAGACGCCGACGGACGTGTCGCTCTGCCCGAGCTGAGCGAATACGTCCGACGCGAGGTCCGCGGTCGCGCGGGCTTGGAGGGCTTCGAACAGGAGCCGCTATTGATCGGGGCCGCCCCCGAGCTGGGATGGCCACGATGAGCTCACGGCGCCGCTCCGACCCCGCTCGCACCTTGCGCGTGTGTGCGCTCTCGGTCCTGCTCCTGAGCACGGCGGTGGTCAGCACTGGATGTATCTACGTGGTCCCGACCATCGTCGGGACCGTCGTCGCCACTGGACAAGGTGGCGGGACGGGCGGAAACGTCGTCTTGATCGACGAGGAGGCTGACCTCCTGTTTACGCGCGGGCCCTCCGACCAGGGCGACACCCCCGAGGGCAAGGGCCAAACCGCCGTCGCCCTCCAGCTCAGGGTGACGGCGACCAAGGCCACGACCATGGACCGGCTCGTGTTCTCGATCAGCGGCAGCGGCGACGACAACGCCCTGACCAACGTCGGTCTCTTCGAGGATGCCAACAACAACGCCCTCAAGGACGCGGGCGAGCGCCAGCTCGGGAGCTCGACGACCTTCTCGGGCGACGAGGGGACGGCGACCTTCGCCAACCTCCAGGAGTCCATAGCCGCGGGCCAGAGCCTGGACCTGGTCCTGGTGTTCGACATTCCCCAGAGCTCCTTCGACAACCAGACCCACGTCATCGAGCTCCGCGCCGTCGAAGACGTGACCGCCGAGACGATCCTCCTCAGCGGTCAGGCGCGGGCCGTCGAGGTCCTCGGCCTTCCGGTCCGCGGCGGGATCAAGACCGTCAGCGCCACGGGCGCCCTCTCGCTGCGGCCCGGGCCGAGCACCCCGGCCAACCAGACCGTGTTCCCCAACGCTCAGAGCGTCGTGATGAGCCAGTTCGAGCTCCGGACGACCAGCGTCGAGGCGATCAACGTCTCCGAGCTGATCGTGTCCCAATCGGGGAGCGGCGACCTGGCAGCTTCGGTCTCCCGGGCAGATCTCTACCAGGACATAAACGGAGACGGTCTCCTCGACGCCGGCGACCAAGCGATCACCCTCAACGCCGTTCCTGTCGGGCAGGAAGTTCGCTTTCAGAACTTGGCGCAGGTGATCCCGGCCAGCGGGATCGTGCAGTGGTTGGTGGTCTACACCTTCAGCGGCGCTGGAGTCGATGGCTCCAGCTTCCGGAGCGACGTCAAGCAGCAGAGCCACGTCAGCGCGACCGGAGTCCTCTCGAATCAGGGGATCACTCCGAGCGGGTTCCCCATCGTGTCCACGACTACGATCACCCTCCAGCGCGCCACGCTAAACGTCATCGTGGGACCCTTTCCCGGCGGCGGCCAGGCCTCGCCTGGCCAGGGCTCGGTCCCAGTCCTTCAGCTCCAGCTCACGACCGGGCCCGCCGAGCCGGTCGTCCTCTCTTCGTTGCGGATCACAGGCAGCGGGACGGGCAACGAGCAGACCGACGTGGCCTCGGCGCGTCTCTTCATTGACAGCAACGGGGACGGCTCACCCCTAGGCGAGGCGACGCAGCTCGGGCCCGTCTTGGTCTATGGCGGTGACAACGGGAGCCTGACCTTCAGCGGCTTTCAGCGGACGATCCCCGCCAACACGACCGAGTTCTGGGTTCTGTCCTACGACGTCGCCGCTGGCGCCAGCGCGGGGGTCAACTTCCAGACCACGCTGACTCCTGGCAGTGACTTCACGGCTACGGGCCAGGCCTCGGCCCTGCAGATCACGCCGACTGGGGCGGCCTTCAACGGCGGTCGCCTCGACGTCACGGGTAGCCTCTCGGTGGGCCCTGGGCCTGCCATGCCGCCTCCCGCGAGCGTGCTCGCGAACGACAGCAATGTGCCAGTCCTCCAGTTTCGCCTCAGCGCCGGCGTCGGCGAGCCGATCCGCCTGACCGGGGTCAACGTTCGGCCGGCGGGTGCCGCCAACGATCAGTCCGACATCACCTCGGTCGACCTCTACCTCGACAGCGACTCGAGCGGGACGGTGAACGCTGGCGACGTCTTGCTTCAAAGCTCGACCTACCCCGGGGACGATCAGCCGGTCGGGTTCGGCAACCCCGCAGGCCTGATCCCAGGGGACATTCCCTCGGGCGCCTCGCGCGACCTCCTCGTGCGCTACCAACTCAGCGGCCAGGCCTTCCAGAACGAGACCTTCACGGCCCGCGTCGACCCCGCTGACGTGACCGTGATCGGCGCCAACTCGGGCCTGACCCTCAACCCGGGCGGGAGCGCTGCCCAGAGCTCGACTCAGAGCGTTCGACGCGCTCGCTTCAGCGTCAGCACCGGTCCCCAAAACCCTGGCGACTCGGACGCCCTGGCAGGGCAACCGAACCTCCCGACCCTCCAGCTCCGGCTGGCGGTGGGACCCGGTGAAGACGCCACGATGAACTCGCTCACGATCCGGGGGAACGGAAACGCCGACGACACCTCGGACATCACCAACGCCACCCTCTACCTGGACCGCGGCACCACAGCCGGCGCCGTAGACGCCGGCGACCTGCAGCTCGGCTCAGCGCAAGTCTTCAGCGCGGACGACGGGTTCGTGCTCTTCAACACCGCGCCGGTGGCCTCCTTTACGGCAGGCACGACCCACGACCTCTTGGTGGTCTATCAGGTCTCGCCGACCTCCAACACGCCGCGGACCTTCAACGCCTACTTCGCGGGCGCCGCAGAGATCACGGGCACCGGGACCTCGAGCACCCTCTCGGCTCAGACCCTGGGGGCCGCGGTCAACGGCGGGAACAAGACGATCCGGCGCGGCTCGCTGGCCGTCGCCGCGGGGGCCAACATGCCCGCCGCCACGCCCGTGTTTCCGAACGTGCAGAACCTGAGCGTCCTCCAGCTGGCCTTGACCGCCGGGTTCCCAGAAGGCGTTCAGCTCAACAGTGTGCGGGTCGTGGCCTCGGGAACGGCGGACGAGGCTCAGGCCGTGACGACCCTCAAGCTGGTCCTCGACCAGAACGGCGACGGCTTCGCTGCAGCCAGCGACCCCGTCTTGGGCACGAGCGCCATCGCCAACGACGGGGCGGTGACCTTCAACCTCCCGGCGATCCCGGCTGCAGGCTCGCTTCAGGTCCCGGCGGGACAAACTAGGAATCTACTCCTCGTCTACGATTTGAGCGGCGTCTCGATTCCTCCGGGCGACCTTCGCCTCGAGCTCCAGGCCACCACCGACATCACGACCACGGGCCTCATCTCGCTCCAGCCGATCCCTCCGACGGGGACCGCGCCCATCACCGGCAACCAGATCCCGCTCCAGCTCGGGACCCTGGCCCTCTCGACGACCGCAGCCAACCCCGCCGCAGGCGACGTCCTGCGAAATCAGCAGGGCGTCGGCATGCTCCAGATCCGCGCCGTGACCGGCAGCGTCGAGAGCGTCCGCGTCGACTCGGTCCGCGTGACCCACACCGGGAGCGGGACCCCAGCCACGGCGGTCAACTTGGCGCGGCTCTACTTCGACACCAACGCCAACGGGATCCTCGACGCCGACACCCAGCTCGCGACGACGACCTTCAGCGGGACCACGGCGACCTTCACGATCCCGGGGGGGTTCAGCATAGCCTCGGTGGACAGCAGCCACTTCCTCGTGGTCTACGACTTCAACAACAGCGCAGGCGCGTCGGACACCTTCCAGGCCAACCTCTCGGCCAACGCAGACCTCAGCGCCGTCGGCAACAGCTCGACGCTCACGATCCCGCCCAGCGGGGCCCCGCTCTCGGGCGGGCTCAAGACCCTTCGCCAGGCGACCCTGGCCCTGAGCAACGGACTCAACGCGCCGACCAACCGGAGCGTGTTCCGCGACGAGAGGGACGTCGCTGTGATCCAGCTCCGTCTCGACGCGGGTCCGGCCGAGCCGGTCGAGGTCACGAGCGTCCGCGTCACGCCCACCGGAACCGGCAACTCCACTACCGAGATCTCTCGGGTCCGGCTCTACCTCGAGGGCGACCCCGCCGACGGCGTCCTCAACGGGGACCAGCTCGTGGGCGACTTCGCCAACTACGCGGGCGGCCCGCTCACCATCTCGCCGACCTCGAGCGTCTCGATTCCGGCGGGTGGCAACAAGAGCCTCCTCCTGATCGTAGACCACAACGCGCCGGCGGCCGCGGCTGGCGCGACCTTCGGGGCCCAGGTCCAAGCCACGACCGACATCGTGGCGCGAGGCGTGATCTCGGCGGACGCCGTCGCTCCAAGCGGGGTCCCCCCGGCGGTGGGCGCCGAGCACACCATCCAAGAGGCCAGCCTGACCCTGACTCAAGGCGACGCCCCCGTCGGCGACGGGACCATAGCCATCGTCCAGACCGGGGTCGCGGTCCTCCAAGCCAAGATCAGCGCCGGAGCTGCGGAGGCGGTCTCCATCACCTCCATGACCCTGACCTTTGTGGGCACGGGCAACGCTCAGACCGGCTTGACCGCGGTTCGCCTGTTCCGCGACAACAACAACAACGGAATCCTCGACGGCGACCCCCTCATCGCGACCAGCGCCTACGGCGGCGGCGGGACCCTGACCTTCAGCCTCGCGCCCGGGGCGCTGATCGTCCCCGCCGCGGGCTTCGCCCACGTCTTGGTTGCCTACGACGTCGGCGGGGCGGTCAACGACCTCGACACGTTCTCGGTCCGGATCGCCACTAGCACCGACCTCTCCGGCGTCGGGCAGAGCTCCTCGCTCCCCGTCCCGAGCGGAGGGACCTTCCCCCTCAACGGCGCGACCAAGACCGCGCGGCAACGGACCCTCACGATCCAGGCCGGCGTCGTGATCCCCGATCAGAGCGTGTTCATAAACCAGAGCGCGGTCCGGGCCCTGACGCTCAGGGCCACGGCGGGCTCAGGCGAGGGGATTCGAATCACGGGGATCACCCTGCGGGGAGACCCCGTAGGCACTGGCAACGACACCGGGATCTCGGTCCGCCTCTATCGCGACGTGAACGCCGACGGCCTCCTCGACGCGGGTGACTCCTTGGTCGGGGTTCAGGTGTTCGGGGCCGACGCTGGCCCTGTGACCTATGCCATTTCACCGAGCCTGGACGCCGCGCCGGCCGGGACGGTCACGATGCTCGCGGTCTATGACCTCCCCAACACCGCCGCCAACAACGACACCTTCCGGCTCCGCTTCAACGCCACGACCGACATCGCGGCCGTCGGCGCCACGAGCGGGGCCCCCGCGACCTATCTCGGCGGCCCCTTCCCGCTCAACGGTCCGCTCCTGACAGCGATTCGCTCCTCGCTCACGATCTCGGCTCCGACCCAGGTCCCCGTCGACGAGATCACCCGCAACGAGCAGGAGATTCCCATGGTCCGGTTCCGGGCGGCGGTGACCGGCGTCGAGGACGTCAAGCTCACGAGCGTCACGGTGCGCCCGGGGGCGGCGACGGGCGACGCCACCGACGCTCAGGTTCGCCTCTTTCAGGACGTGAACAACAACGGGACCCTCGAGACGGGTACGGACACTCAGCTCGGGACGACCCAGGCTGGCAACGCGACCAGCGTGACCTTCACCAACGCGGCAGGCTTCCTCAACGTCCCCGCCGGCGGGAGCCAGGACCTGCTCGTGGTCTGGGACTACGACGGGACGCCGACGCCGGGCCAGACCTTCGCCGCCCGGATCAACAGCGGTGACGTGGCGGCGATCGGGAGCAACACCGGCGGCGCGATCACCGTCAGCGGTGGACCTTTCTTGGGCGGGACCCAGACCGTGACCGACCCTAGCGTGGCCTTGGCTGCGGGTCCGTCTAATCCGACCGCCAGCCTGGAGTTCCCCGGCACCGCCAACATCCCCGTGCTCCAAGCTCGAGTCACGGCCGGAACCGTCGAGACGGTTCGCATGACCCAGGTCAGCGTGGCCGCGATCGGTTCGGGCAACGACGCGACGGACTTGACCCAGGTCCGCCTGTTCCGCGACGACAACAACAACGGGGTCCTCGACGGGGACACCCTCCTGGGCACGGCCCCAGGCGGCTACCCAGCAGACAACGGAACGATCAACTTCGCGATCACGGGCGGGCTCCTCGATATTCCCGCCGGTGGGTTCCGCGACCTGCTCGTGGTCTACGACCTGGGGCCTGGGGCCGTGGTCGGCGAGGCCTACCAAGCTCAGATCGCCAACACGAGCTTGACCGGCCAGGGCCTGGTCTCAATGATCGCCGCGACGCGGAGCGGCCCGACCGTCACGGGCGGCGTCAAGCGCGTCGACCTCGGCTCTCTGGCGGTCAGCGCAGGGCCCAACAACCCCGGCGCCAGCACGAGCCTTCGCAACGCCAACAACGTCTCCCAGCTCCAGCTGAACCTCGTCACGGGGCCCGCCGAGTCGGTCCAGGTGACCCAGGTCGTGGTCAACGGGAGCGGGACTGGCGACGAGCTGACCGACATCACGACCGCGTCGCTCTATCTCGACGACGGCGACGGCGTCGTGTCCGGCGGCGACACGCTGCTCTTGGGTGGGCAGGCCTACGTCGCCAACGACGGGACCCTGACCTTCGGCGGCCTGACCCTCGTGATCCCGGCCAGCTCGACGCGGCGCCTGCTCGTGACCTATGTCTACAGCGGAGCGGGCTCGGTCGGCGAGGACTTCACGGCTCGGGTCCAGAGCCCGGCGACCGACATCAGCGCCGTCGGCGTCAGCTCGACGGCCACCGTCACGCCGACGGGGGGGACGGTGACTGGAGGGACCAACACCTTCGTCCAGGGGAGCTTGAGCGCCGCCGCGGGGGCCAATAACCCCGGCCCCAGTAGCCGGCTCCGGAACGCGACCAACGTCCCCTTGATCCAGCTGGCGCTGACCGCTGGTCCGGCCGAGCCGATCCGCGTGACCCAGGTCGTGTTCCGCGGGAGCGGGACCGGCGACGAGGTCGCCGACGTGACCTCGGCCTCGCTCTACCTCGACGACGGCGACGGCGTGGTCTCGGGGAGCGACACCTTGCTCCTGGGCGCCCAGACCTACTCGGGCGACGACGGGACCCTGACCTTCAGCGGCTTGACCCAAGTCGTCCCCGCTGGCGCGACCCAGAACTTCCTCGTGGTCTACGACTTCAACGCCGCCGCTGCGGGGGTCGCGTTCGCAGCTCGCGTTCAGGACCCCTCCGCCGACGTCAGCGCGACTGGGGTCACGACTTCTCTCAGCGTCACTCCCAGCGGGCCCCTGGTTCAGGGCGGCGACACCAGCCTCGTGGAGGCGAGCCTGGCCCTGAGCGCTGGCGCCAACAACCCGGCCGCCAGCAACCAACTCCGCAACGCCACGCCCGTTTCCCAACTCCAGCTGAGCGCGGCGGCGGGGTCGGCTGAAGCCGTTCGGATCACCCAGGTCGTGATCAACGGGAGCGGAGGCGGAAGCGAGATCGCGGACGTGACTTCGGCTTCGCTCTACATGGACGACGGCGACGGGATCGTGAACGCTGGGGACACGCTCCTCCTCGCGGCCCAAACCTACTCCGGCGACGACGGGAGCCTGACCTTCGGCGGCCTGAGCGCGGTCGTCCCCGCCGGCTCGACGCGGAGTCTGCTCGTGGTCTACAGCTACAACGCTGCGACGGCGGGCGGCGACTTCACGGCCAGCCTGCAGACCCCCTCGACCGACGTCACAGCTGTCGGGGTCGACTCGGCCCTAGCCGTGACCCCCAGCGGCGCCCTGGTGACAGGTGGGACCACGACCCTGATCGGGGCGACCCTGGTCGCGAGCGCTGGCGCCAACAACCCTGGCGCCAGCAATCAGCTCCTGAACGCGACCCCCGTCTCGCAGCTCCAGGTCACCCTCGCCGCGGGCCCTGCAGAGGGGGTCCAGATCAGCCAGGTCGTGATCCGCGCCAGCGGCGGGGGAAACGACGTGGCCGACATCAGCTCGGCCTCGCTCTACCTCGACGAGGGCGACGGGGTCGTGGGTCCAGGGGACACGCTCCTTCAGGCGGCCCAGACCTACTCTGGGGACGACGGGACCCTGACCTTTAGCGGCTTGAGCGCCACGGTCTCAGCGGGGGCGACCCGGAACCTGCTCGTGGTCTACAGCTACGCCGCGGCGAGTCCCGGTGGCGACTACACCGCTCGACTGCAAGATCCAGCCGCAGACATTACGGCTGCAGGCATCGTCTCGGGCTTGGCGGTCACGCCGAGTGGTCCTCTCGTGACGGGTGGGGCCACGACCTTGGTCCAGGCTAGCCTGACCTTCAGCGCCGGCGCCAACAACCCTGGCGCTAGCAGCCAGCTCAGGAACGCGAGCCCAGTCTCGCAGCTCCAGCTGGCCCTGACCGCGGGCGGGGCCGAAGCGATCCGCGTCACGCAGGTCGTGATCAACGGGAGCGGATCTGGCTCGGAGGTCGCTGACGTGACCTCAGCCGCGCTCTACCTCGACGAGGGCGACGGCCTCGTGGGCCCCGGGGACACGCTCCTCCTCGCCAACCAGACCTACTCTGGGGACGACGGGACCCTGACCTTCGGCGGCTTGACTCAGGTCGTCCCAGCCGGCGCGACCCGGAACCTGCTCGTGGTCTACAGCTACAACGCCGCTGCGCCGGGAGGCAACTTCGCCGCGCGACTCCAGGCACCCGCGACCGACGTCAGCGCAGTCGGCGTCGACTCGGCCCAAGCCATCACCCCAGGCGGGCCCACGATCAACGGGGGGCTGACGACCCTCGTCGAGGCGAGCCTCAGCGTCAGCGCGGGCGCGAACAACCCGGGCGCGAGCAACCAGCTCCGCAACGCGAGTCCGGTCTCGCAGCTCCAGGTTCTCTTGACGGCGGGGGCCGGTGAGGACGTCCGCGTGACCCAGGTCGTGGTCACCGCAAGCGGGGGCGGAAGCGACGTCGCTGACCTCAGCTCAGCTTCGCTCTACCTCGACGACGGCGACGGGTCGCTCGGCGGCGGCGACACCCTCCTCTCGGCGAGCCAGACCTACTCGGGCGACAACGGGACCCTGACCTTCGGCGGCCTGACCCAGGTCGTCCCAGCCGGCGCGACTCGGAACCTGCTCGTGGTTTACACCTACGTGGCGACGGGCGCGGGTGGAACCTTCGCAGCGAGCCTCCAAAGCCCCGCTGACGTGACGGCGGTCGGCGTCAGCTCGGCGCAAGCGATCACGCCTTCGGGTCCCACCGTCACCGGCGGACTCGTGACCCTGGTGGAGCCGACCTTGGCGGCCAGCCTGGGCCCCAACAACCCGGCGGCCAGCAACATTCAGGCTGGTACGACGGGCGTCGAGGTCCTCCAGCTGCGTCTCAGCGCGGGGACGGCCGAGAGCGTCCAGATCAGCAACCTGACCTTGACCCCGAGCGGGATCGGCAACGACGCGACTGGGATCACCGCGGTCGCCCTCTACAACGACACCAACGGGAACGGTCAGCTCGACGGGGACCCCGTCCTGATCAACAGCGCTTGGGCAGGTGACGACACCGCGACCTCCTTCGCTCTCTCTCTGAGCGTTCCCGCCGGCGGGTTCCGCGACGTGCTCGTGGTCCTCAACGTCGCCGCGGGCGCCGCGATCAACGACACCTTCCGGGCCTCCCTGATCGCCAACGCCGACGTGACCGCGGTGGGCCAGGTCTCGGCGCTGGCGGTCAGTCCCAGCGGGGCGCCGCTCAATGGGGCCTTCAAGACCGTCGTGACCACGGCTCAGATCGTGGCCTCCCCGAGCGTGACCTTGCCTGCGGGGATCGCGACCGCCAGCAGTGAGTCCGTCCTGCTCCCCTTCCGGCTGACCGAGACCTCGGGTCTGGACTCCGTGCGGCTGGAGAGCCTGAGGGTCCGCGCCAGCGGAAGCGGCGGGGACGACACGGACGTGACCTTCGTTCGCCTCTACCGCGACACGGGAACCCTGGGCGTGATCGACGGCGACGTCCAGATCGGGCTCTCGGCCTTCTTCGCGAACGACGGCCTGGCGACCTTCGCTGGCCTGAGCGAGGTGATTCCGGTCAGCGGAGCCAGCAACTTCCTCGTCTCATACACCTTCGCCAGCTCGGCTCAGGCCACCGACGGAGAGACCTTCACGGCCCAGATCGAGGCCGGCGGGTTGACCCTAGTCGAGGTCGGCTCTGGCCAGAGCGTTACCCCGACGGGGCTCCCCCAGACAGGTCCGCAACGGACGATCTTGGGAGCCGAGCTCGCGGCGAGCGCTGGCGCCAACAACCCTGGCGCCGTGGCGGCTGCCCCTAGCGAGACCGACGTCGAGCTGCTCCAGCTTCAGCTCGCCACGAACCAGGCCGGCGGGGCCACTGTTACGAACCTGACGCTCCAGGCGGGCGTCGGGACGGGCAACGACGCGACGGGGATCACGGCCGCGACCCTCTACGAGGACCTCGACCTCGACGGGCAGGTCGGCCCCGGAGACCGCTCGATCCTTCGGGTCACGACTCCCTTCGCTGCGGACGGCGGGACGGCCAACTTCGCGATCTCGGAGACGCTCTCGGCTTCTAGCACTGCGACCTGGCTCGTGGCCTACGAGATGGCAGCGGGGGTCAGCGGAGGACAGACCTTCACGGCCTCGGTCAGCGCGATCACGGCTACGCCGCCTGCAACCAGCGGGCTCCCCGTCACGGGGGGCACGATCACCGTCGCGGGGAGCCTGACCCTGAGCCAGGGCGGCGCGCCGGCGCGACGCGTCCTCGCGATCCCGAGCGGTCCCGAGGAGGCGGCCCTGCTCCGCCTGAGCGCGGACGCCGCCGAGGCCTGGACCTTGACGGCGCTGACGGTCCAAGCCAGCGGAACAGCCGACGACCTAGCCGACATTGGCCAGGTCCGAGCCTGGCTCGACGACGGAGACGGGCTCTTCGAGCCTGGGACAGGGGACGGCGCGGCCCTCGCGACGGCGACCTTCGCGGCCCTGGACGGCTCAGCGACCCTGAGCGCCTTGGGCCAGGCGATCCCAGCCGGCGGGAGCGTCTCGCTCTGGATCTCGATTGACGTCAACGGGGCCGCGACGGCCGGGCGGAGCTTCCGCGTGGCCCTCGTCGACGGGAGCGACGTCGCAGCGACCGGTGATGTCTCGGGCTCGACTGCGATCAGAGGAGGGCTCGTGGGCGGCAGCTCGCTGGACCTCGGGTTCGACACGACCCTCTTCGGCGGCTCGAGCGTGGCCGCCCTCGCGTCGGCCGAGGTCGTGACCGACCTCGCGGCGGGCGACCTCGACGGGAACGGAGATCAGGACTTCGTCGCGCTCCGAGGCGACGGTCGGGTCGAGGTTCGCCTCGGCGACGGAAGCGGGACGACCTTCGCGCTCAAGGGGACCTTCTTCGGGCCCAACAGGCTCGCCCCGCGCCGCGTGGCCCTCGGCGACGTCAACCGAGACGGCTGGCTCGACGTGATCTTGGCCTTCGACACTCGCGCCACGGTGTTCACCAACCAAGGACTCGCCGACCCGGGCAACCTCAACGCCGCGGTCGAGTTCGCCGAGGCGGGGGCGACCTATCAGGACCTGGCCTTGGTCGACTATGACCGCGACGGGGACCTGGACCTGGTCCTGATCGACCGGACCGCCCCACGTGTCCGCGGGCGACGGAACGACGGGAGCGGAGGCTTCGCGACCACCGACGCCCTGGCCTTGGTCAACCTCCCGCGGCGCCTGGTCGCGGCTGACTTCGACCGCGACGGGCGCGTGGACCTCGCGCTGAGCGACGACAGCAACCAGGTCCGCCTGGCTCGAGGCAACGGGACCTTCTTCGCCCTCAGCGACGCTGACGCGGGCAACGTCAGCGGTGGCTTGGTCGCGAGCGACCTCGACCGCGACGGGTTCCCCGACGTGTTGGGGGTGGATGCGGCAGGCTCGCTCCTCCCCTACCTGAGCGACGCGCCCACGACCGCGACCCTGACTGCCCAGGCGGCAGAGGCTAGCGCGCCTGGCTTGACCCAGACCACGCCTGAGGACCTCGCGAGCGCGGACCTCGACGGCAACGGCGTCCCCGACTTCCTCTCGCCCCACAGCGGAGTCGACGGCCTCGTGGCCCGCGTCGTGAGCGCCAGCCTCCCCTTCCCGACCACGGGCGCCAGCTCCTACGCCACGGGGACGGACCCGGACCGGCTGACCGTCGCGGACTTCAACGGCGACGCCGACCCCGACGTGATCGTGGGGAGCACGGCCGTCACGGGACAAGTCGAGGTCGTCTTGGGCGATGGGAGCACTCTGGGTGGCCTGGCGTCCCTCACGAGCGCCTCGGCCCTGACCTGGAGCGACTTCTCGGCGGGGGTCGCGAGCGGCGACCTCGACCGCGACGGGCGCCCGGACCTCGTGAGCGTCGGGGCGGTGAACCTCGGCGTCTCGCTCCAGAGCGCTGACCTGGCCTTTGGGTCCTTCGTGGACACTGCCTTGGCCGGCGCCGCAGGTGGCGTGGCCATTGGCGACGTCGATCGCGACGGCGACCTCGACCTCGTGGTCACGATCCGCGGCCTGACGCAGGACCGGATCGAGGTCTATCCGGGCCAGGGTGACGGGAGCTTCGGCGCGCCCTTCAGCGCGCTCACGAGCGGAGACACCAACCCCGGAGCCGTCGTGCTCCTAGATAAGGACCGCAACGGCGTCCTAGACGCTGTGGTGGCCGAGGGGAGCGCGGTTCAGCTCTACCGCGGCAACGGGACCTCTCTGAGCAACGCTCAAGCCGGCGACACCTACAGCGCGCCCTCCCCGGTGAACGCTGTCCTGAGCGGAGACTTCAACCGCGACGGCCAGGCGGACGTGGCCGCGATCTGCTCGGCGGGGACCCTCGAGGTTCGCCTGGGGAGCGCTGGCTTCGGGTTCGGGGGGGCAGCCTCGACCACGCTGGCGGCGGGGATCGGAACCCCGAGCGCGGCGACCTTGGCCGATATCGATCGCGACGGCCTCCTGGACGTGATCGTGGCGGGCGCCCTGGGGCTGGAGATCCTGCGCGGGGACGGCGCGGGCGGGTTCACGAGTCAGGTCGTCGAGACGAACCAGGCCGGTCTGCGAGGAATCGCAGCCCTCGACCTCGACAAGGACGGTGACCTAGACCTCCTCGCGACTCATGGTGGCGGTTGGGCCCTCTACGTCAGCAGCGGCGGCTTCACCTACGCCCTCCCTCTGACCCAAGGCGCCAACGGTGGGGCGAGCCTCGAGAGCCTGGTCGTGATCGACCTCGACGGCGACGGCGATCAAGACGTGCTCTTCGGGAGTGAGCGTCGCGAGCTCCAGAGCGCCTTGGGCCGTTGAGCGTGTCAACCTCTGCTCTCACCCAGCCCTCACTGGCAGCACCGGTCGCTTTGGTTCGCTACGGGCTCCTAGCGCGGACCGCCGAGTTCCTCCCCCGCTCGCCTCACCCTCTCTCGGCTGGGACCGGCTGTGTGATCGAGACACCTCGTGGGATCGAGTTCGGTCGGATCGTGGCCGCGCTCCCCGGCGAAGGCCGAGAGGTCAGCGCGCCCCTGATCCGCCTCGCGACCCAGGAGGACCTAGAGCGGAGCAACGAGCTCGAGGAGATGCGCCTCGAGGATCGCGCCCGGGCCCAGGAGGTGGCGGGTGACCAGCTCCGTGTGATCGGGATCGAGCGGCTCCTGGGAGGCGAGCCCCTGATCCTCTACTACACCTCGCAGCAGCGGGTCGGGGTCCCCGAGTTCCTGGCTGGACTCCAGGAGGCCTTTGGGTTGGAGGTTCGCTTGGTGCACATCGCGGCCCGCCAGCGAGCCGCGCTGGTAGGCGGCTGCGGCCCTTGCGGGCGCTCCCTCTGCTGCTCGAGCTTCCTCCGCCGCATGGAGCCGGTCTCGATCCGCCAAGCCCAAGTCCAGGGTCTCGACCGCCCTGAGCGGAGCGCCGGGCGCTGCGGACGGCTCAAGTGCTGCCTGCGCTACGAGAGCTCGACCTACGAAGAGCAGCACCGCGACCTGCCGCGCGTGGGCTGGCAAGTCGAGACCGCGCGCGTCTCGGGCCGAGTCAAGGCCCTAAGCGTCCTCAGTCGACAGATATTGGTGCAGCCCGAGCGGGGCCGTTCGCGGCTGGTGTTTGCTGAGGAGATCCTCAACTCGAGCCCTCCGCCCAAGGAGCCCCTCCCTCTCGTGGGCGAAGAGCGCACGACGGGCGAGGCCGAGAAGGGGTGGTCTCACCTCGCCAAGCGCCTCTGGCGCCGCTTCCGTGAGGAGAAGGAGACTGATCCCGAACAGGAGCAGGCCGAGGAGTAGGTCCGAGCCCGGGTCGATCACCGCTCCGACGAGTCAGCCACTCGTCAACGGGGAAGCTCGGGCTAGTTCGCCGCCAAGATCTCTATGTCGTAGCCGTTGGGGTCCTTGACGAAGATGTAGGAGCTGCGATTGCCTGGCTTGCTCCTCCGATACCACCAGCCCTTGCCCTCGACCTCAGCGACAACGGCTTCGAGGTCCTCGACGACGAAGGCCAGGTGGCCAAATTGGTTCCCGAGTTCGTAGTCGCGGCCGTCGCAGTTGTAGGTCAACTCGAGGTGGTAGTTCCCGCTCTCGTCGGTCAGGAACACCAGCTTGGCTTCCTCGCCGATCGCCGACTCCCGCGCGACGCGCAGCCCGAGGAACTCAGTGTAGAAGGCCAGGGTTTCGTCGAGGTCCTTGACCCGGATCATGGTGTGCGCCATGCGCATGGGAGCTCTCCTAGGCTAGAGGAACTTGGGCAGGATCTCGTCCACGTAGCGCTTGAGGACGCTGCTGGCGCCGGTCGTCTCGCAGTAAGCCGCCAGGACATCCTCGGGGCTGTCTGGCATGGACGGATCGGAGTAGCCCTCGAGGTAGCGCATAAAGCGCTCCCGGTTGCGGACCATGCTCAGCTCGGGGTGGAACTGCGTCGCGTAGATCGCCTTGCCTGGGACCTTGAGGGCCTGGTTCGGGGAGCGATCAGAGCCCGCGAGGTGGACGAACCCTTCGGGGAGGCGCGTGACGTGGTCCTTGTGGCCGAGTTGGGCCTTGAAGCGCGGCTTGAGGGCGCCGAAGAGCTCGTCTTGCTCGCCGTCTGGGGTCACGTAGAGCTCGAAGGTCCCGACCTCGGCCCGGGCCTTGTCGACGACGACTTCGCCGCCTGCCGCCACGCAGAGGGCCTGGAACCCAAAGCACGAGGCGAAGGTCGGCTTGCCATCGCTAGCCAGCTCGCCCATGGCGTCGATAAAGCCCTTAAGCCAGGGGTACTCAGCTGTGTCGTTGACTCCGTATTCCCCAGAGCCTCCGACGAGGACGCAGTCCACTGCGGCGACTCGGTCGGCGGGAGGGGCTCCGTCGAGCAGCGACCAGACCTCTATCGTCTCGATATCCCGCTCGAGGATCTCGGCGAAGGCCTCGTGTTCGTGCGGTTGGGCGGCGTCGCCGGGATTGCGGGCTTGGAGCAAGAGGAAGCGCATGGCGAAACCTAGCCCGGTTTTGGGTCAGGGGAAAGCGCTGGTGTCGGCAGCAGAGCCCGAACTCTCGGGCTCAGATCCTGGGTCTGCCCCCGAGCTGGTAAGAAGTCGGTCCCACGAAACCGGAGGAGAGCATGAAGACAGCGATCGTGATCAATCAAGACAGCATGGGCCAGGGCGATCCTCAGCTGGGGAAGAGGATCCTCGGGACCTTCCTGACCAAGGCCGGGGCGGCCTTTCGCGAGCTGGAGGCCATCGTGTTCTACAACTCCGGCGTTCGCTGTCTGGCCGAGGGATCGCCCTACCTGCCGCAGCTCTCGACCCTCGACGAGCAGGGGGTCGACTTGATCGCTTGCGGGACCTGCGTCGACGCCTTCGAGCTCCGGGATCGGATTCGAGTCGGAGAGGTCGGCTCCATGGACCGAATCCTGTCTGAGCTCGACCAGGCAGCCAAGGTAGTCACGATCTAGTCGCTCTTTAATCGCGAGCGGCCAGGCTTGCGACCTGAGGGCAGGAGGCTCATCGTGTCTCCCCACCTCGGAGCACCCGTGCCTCTCCCCTTACCCACATCTCTGGAAGGCGTCGCCTTCGTCGAGGTCCTCCGCGGCGCTGAGGCTCCAGACGACGTCCATCCGAGCCTCCTGGTCGAGGTCCCTCACGGCGCGGACCAGCAGGTCCACTACGACGCGCTCCGGTCGCGCCTCCAAGGCGAGCTCCCCTCGGAGCTGGATCACTTCTTCCACGTCAACACCGACGTCGGAGCCTGGGCCTACGGACGCGCGACGGCCGAGGCTGTCCTGGAGGCCAACCCCACGCGCGCTGCGCTCCTGGTCAGGAGCCTGATTCCGCGGACCTTCATCGACTGCAACCGGCCCGCGACCAAGGAGGGCAGCGCCGAGCACGGCGTCACGGCCGGAATCCCGGGCTACGTCGAGGATCCGGCTGACCTCGAGCTCCTCAACAGCCTCCACCGCTCCTACGTCGAGCTGGCCGAGCGCGCCTTCGACGCGGTCTGCGGCGACGGGGGCTTCGCCCTCGTGCCTCACACCTACGCCCCGCGAACGGTCGGGATCTCGAGCGTCGGTCGAGACATCGTGGACCGACTCCACGAGGTCTACGCTCCAGATCTGGTCGAGACCTGGCCGCTGCGAGCGGAGGTCGATCTCCTGACCCGGGAGCAGGATGCCACGCTCCTCGCGCCCCAGGGTGTCGAAGAGAAGCTCCTAGCGGCCTTCTCGCTGGCGGGATTCAGCCCTGTGGCCAACGACACCTTCTTCCTCCACGAGGCGACCCTGGGACACGGCTGGTCGGCTGCGCACCCGGGCCGTGTGACCTGTCTCGAGATTCGTCGTGATCTGGTCGTTGAAGAGTGGCTCCCCTTCGTGGAAAAGAGCCCTTGTAGAGAGCGAATCGCGCGAGTGGCTGGGGTCTTGGCCCCGGCTTTCGACGATCTCCTCGCTACAGCACCCAGCGCTCGCTGAGCGCGAGGAGTTTCCCTTGAAGGACACGCCGGTCATGATTCTCGCCGGAGGCAAGGGCTCACGCCTTGGTCCCCTGACGACACACCGCGCCAAGCCGAGCGTCCCCTTCGGCGGACGCTATCGGATCATCGACTTCGTGCTGAGCAACATGCTCAACTCGGGGTATCGCAGGGTGTTCGTGCTCACCCAATACATGGCCCACAGCCTGATCCGGCACATCACGCGCAACTGGTCGGCTGCCTCAGGGATGTTCCTGGAGGTGACCCCAGCCCAAATGCGCAAGGGCAGCTTCTGGTACCGCGGCACGGCTGACGCCGTCTACCAGAACCTGAATCTCTTGGCCGAGGGCAGCGCGACCAACGTCGCGGTGTTCGGTGGCGACCACATCTACAAGTTCGACGTCTCCCAAATGGAGGCCTACCACGACGCCCTGAACGCTGACCTGACCGTGGCTGCGTTCCCGGTCAAGCGCTCCGAGGCCTCGCGCTTTGGCGTGATCCAGGTCGACGAGAACTGGAAGATCATTGGCTTCCAAGAGAAGCCCGAGGACCCGATCCCGATCCCCGGCCAGCCCGAAATGTGCCTCGTCAGCATGGGCAACTACGTGTTCAAGAAGACCGTGCTCGAAGAGGCCTGCAACTGGGTCGTGGACACGACCGACCGTGACACGAGCTTCGACTTCGGCAAGGACATCGTGCCCAACCTGGTCGAGACCGGCGCGGCCGTCTACGCCTATGACTTCCGCCAGAACCGGATCGAAGGCGAGCCCGAGAACGCGATCCCCTACTGGCAGGACGTGGGCACCATCGACTCCTACTTCTTCGCCAGCATGGACGTCCGGAGTCAGCTCCCGGCGCTCAACCTCTACAACCACCACTGGCGGATCCGGGCAGCGCAGCGCCACTACCCGCCTGCTCGCTTCGTGACGCACGGAACCCTGGGCGCGGCCGAGGTCCTCGACACCCTGATCAGCGAAGGGTCGATCGTCGCCAGCGCCGAGCTGAACCGAGTCCTCGTCGGCTACGACTGCTTCATTCACGCCGAGAGCGTGACGCACGACTCGATCCTGCTCTCGGGCTGCAACGTCGGCTCTAGGGCTCGCCTGACCAGCGTCCTCTGCGACAAGAACTGCAACATTGAGCAGGACGCCGTGATCGGCGAGGACGCTGTAGCTGACGCCGAGCGCTTCCCCTTCATCACCGAGACGGGCGTGATCGTGCTCCCTAAGGGAACCCACGTCCCGACCGAGGGTCCCATCGTTCTGACGGCGGACATGGCGGAGATCCTCCGCAACGACCCCGTGACCGCCAAGACCATGGCCGAGTTCGAGGGCAAGTTCAGCGTGTCCGTCCGTGGACGACACAGTCACATGTCCTCGGGGCCGCGCTATCGCCGCTTCGGCCCGACCGATCCCACCCCCCCCCACGCCCCGACCACGGAGTAGACGATGCGCGTCGCGTTCGTCTCCGCCGAGGCCGCTCCTTGGGCCAAGACCGGCGGTCTAGGTGACGTCGTGGGCGCCCTTCCGGCTGCCCTCAAGAACGTCGACCCCGACCTCGAGGTCTGCGTGTTCCTGCCGCTCTACGAGCGGGTCTGGACCAAGCTCCGCGACAAGGGGATCGAGCTCGAGATCACCGACATCGAGGTCGGCGCTCAGCTCTACGGGAAGGCCGAGTTCGGCCGAATTCGCCGCTACACCGACGAGAACGGCGTGATCTGGGCCTTCGTCGAGCACCACAACTTCTATCACCGCCAAGGTCTCTACGGAGACAGCCAGGGCGCCTACTTCGACGCCGCCGCGCGCTTTGGGTTCCTCTGTCGGGCGGCCCTGGACGCCGCCCCGCGCGTGCTGGGCGGAACCCCCGACGTGTTCCATTGCCACGACTGGCACACCGGCCCGCTGCCCATGTATCTCAAGACCCGCTATGCGCCGGCTTATCCGCGCGCGGCCTCGGTCATGACGATCCACAACCTCGGCTATCAGGGCATCTACGAGCAAGACGTCCTCCCTGGACTAGGTCTGCCCTGGTCGCTCTTCGATCTCCACCGCGCCGAATACCACGAACACGTGAACCTCCTCAAGGGCGGCGTGTCCTGCGCGGACGCGACGACGACGGTCAGCCCGACCTACGCCCGCGAAATGCTCACGCCCGAGGGCGGCCACGGCCTGGACGAGTTCCTCCGTCACCGCGCGCGCCACTTCCACGGGATCCTCAACGGCCTCGGCGAAGGTCAGCGCTCACCTCAGAGTGACCCCCACCTGGCGGCCAACTACGACGTCGGCGATATCTCCGGCAAGCACCGTTGCCGGGCGGCGCTCCTCTCAGAGACCGGCCTCCGGACCAACTACGGCGAGCCCGTTCTAGGTGTCGTGTCGCGCTTCGTCGGGCAAAAGGGCCTCGATATCGTGGCCGACATCGTCCCTCTCCTCCCGCGGCTGGGCGCCAAGCTAGTCGTCCTCGGGAGCGGGAGCCCGAACCTGGAGAACCGCTTCCGCGAGCTGGCCGAGGCCTATCCACAGCACCTCGCGCTCCGGACGGCCTTCGACCCGCCTCTCGCGCAGCGGATCTACGCCGGCGCCGACATCTTCTTGGTCCCCAGCCGCTTCGAGCCCTGCGGGCTGACCCAGCTCCAGTCCATGGCCTACGGGACGATCCCCGTGGTTCGCGCGGTGGGGGGCCTCAAGGACACCGTCCTCGACCCCCACTTCGCGGGCAACAACTCGACTGGCTTCGTGTTCTTCGACTTCGACGCGGGCTCGCTCTACGGAGCCCTCAAGCGCGCCATTGGCACGTATCGCAACGCGCCCGGCATGTGGCGTCTGCTCCAGAGGAACGGCATGAAGCGCGACGCGACCTGGGAGACCTCGGCCCGTCGCTATCGCGGGCTCTACGAGGCGGTTCGGCGCTAGTCGGGGCTCTGCTCTCGCTTTTGGCTCTCGCCTTCGGCTCTCGCTTCGGCGGAGGGGCTGGGTGGGGCGGAGTCGTGTTGAGCGCTTGAAGGGTGGAGTGTCTTGTTTGGAGCTCCGCCCGACGGGGGCGCGCGGCTCGAGGGCTAGTCCTTGACCTCGCCTAGCTCGAAGCTCTCAGCGATGAGGTCGAAGCCTGGCTTGGCCATCCGCTCGTCTTCGTCGAAGCGGATCTCACAGATCACGACAGCGCCCTTCTCGGTGGCGAAGGAAGCGACTCGGATTCGAGCCGGCATCAGCGCCATCAGGCCTCGGAGTTCGACTCCCTCGGCTTCCTCGTGGGAGCCCCAGCCGCGGAGCGGGTGGCGCCTGGGGTTTTGGATCAGGAGTGGTTGGCTCTCGAACTCTGCCACCATCGCCTCGACCATGGTCGGGAGGTGGGTGTCTGGAGGAAGGAGGTAGATGTTCACGCTGCCTTGGGCAGGCGCTGAGATATCAAAGGCCCTCTCCGGTCCAAAGTCTGGGTCCGGGGCGAGGTCCCAGTTCCCCGGATAGCGAAAGGAACACGTGGACCCCGAGTGAGTCTTCGGTTGGCGGACGTCAGCGGGGGCGGCCTTCTCGAAGGCGCCGGTCGCGAAGCCCTCAATGAACGCGCGGCCGAATTCGTTTTGCCAGATACCCACTAGGCAGAGCGCGCAGGCGAGGAGGAGTCCTCCTCCGATGATGAGCGGGAGCTTCGCTGATTTGGGCGCGGCGCGCGGAGGCGGGTCGGGGAGGTCCACGCGGCGAGTTTAGCGAGCGACCGTCTGTCGCGCTCGTCCCCGTCAGACCTAGTCTCAGAGACGTGAGGGGGTTGCTCTGACAGGTTGCCCCAGACCACGCGTCCAAGCACCCATACCGATCGAAGCTCCAGACGCGTGATCGGCCGGGTCCCCACCCCCCGGGCAAGCGCGTCGACTCTCGCCCCACTCAACGACGAGAGCGCTTCGATCCGCTCCGCTACCCTCTAGGTGTAGGGCGGATCTGGCAGGCCACTGGTGGAAGCGACCTCGAGCCACGCGGATCAATAGGGATCCACGTGCAACCAGTCCCGAAGGGACTACCTCGAGGAGTGCCATGAGCACCCAGACTTTCGACAGGACCAAGCCTCACCTCAACATCGGCACCATCGGTCACGTGGCCCATGGGAAGACCACGCTCACGGCCGCGATCACGCGCGCCCTGGGCGCGGCCGTCAGCTACGCCGACATCGCCGGCAAGCGCGGGATCGTCCGCAAGGACCGGATCGCGACCGTCACGGCGGACCACGTCGAGTACGAGACGGCCCATCGTCACTACGCTCACGTGGACTGCCCAGGGCACGCCGACTACGTCAAGAACATGATCATCGGTGCGGCTCAGATGGACGGGGCGATCCTGGTCGTCTCGGCCCTCGACGGGCTGATGCCGCAGACGCGCGAGCACATCCTGCTGGCGCGTCAGGTCGGCGTCCCCGCCATCGTGGTCGCGCTCAACATGATCGACCTCGCAGACGACCTCGAGCTCGTCGAGCTCATCGAGGAGGAGATCCGCGAGGTCCTCGAGGCCTTCGGCTTCCCTGGCGCTGAGATCCCCTTCGTGAGGATCTCGGCGCTCTCGGCGGCCGAGGGCGACGAGCAGGCCCTCGGTCAGATCCGTCACCTGATGGACGAGGTCGACCGCTACGTGCCAACCCCAGAGCGGGACACGGAGCGGCCCTTCCTGCTCCGGGTCGAGAACGCCTGCACGATCCCAGGTCGCGGCACCGTCGTGACCGGCCGGATCGAGCGGGGCGTGATCGAGGTCGGAGATCCGGTCGAGCTCGTCGGCCTGCGGGAGCCCCGCAAGTCTGTCGTGACCGGGATCGAGGCCTTCCACAAGCCGTGCGCCCAGGGTCTCCCGGGTGACAGCGTCGGGCTCCTCCTGAGAGGGGTTCGCCGCGACGAGGTCGAGCGGGGGATGGTCTTGGCCGCCCCCAGCAGCGTCGTTCCGCAGCGCCGCTTCCGGGCTCAGCTCTACGTGCTGAGCAAGGAGGAGGGCGGGCGTCGGCTCCCCTTCTTCGGGGGCTACAGCCCGCAGTTCTTCTTCGGAACGACCGACGTCACGGGACGGATCGGCCTCGGATTGGACACGGAGATGTGCATGCCCGGTGAGAACGCCGAGGTCACGGTCGAGCTGCAGAAGCCCGTCGCGCTCGAGGAGCAGTTTCGCTTCGCGGTCCGCGAGGGCGGCAAGACCGTCGCCTCCGGCCAGGTGATCGAGATCCTCGACGCCTGAACCAAGAGCGCGAGGGGTCCCCGAAGGACCCCTCGCGCTCGACTCTGAAGGAGGACCTATGGCTGGACCCGAAGTCGCTCAGCCGCGGTCAAGGGTTGTCCGTTCGCGAACACGAGTCGACCGCTCGAGTCGCGGAACACCGGCTCTTGCGCTCCGCTGGGCGTGACGAAGACTCCGCCGGGGGTCCCCACCGGCCTCGGCGCCGGTGGGGTCGTCCCCACGCTGCCCCCGCTCACAGGCCCGCTCCGAGCTGAGCGCATCAGGTTCCGCAGGTTCCTGAGCGCCGCAGACGCGGTCTCGTTGTTAGGTCGTCGGGGGACAGCCGGTGCCGAAGGCGAACGCGTCATGTCTCGGCGATAGCTCTCCGCTAGGGAGTCGACCAGAGCGCGACGTTCTGGCGAAGCGAAGGTCACCGAGCGGAGGCCATCCGGCGCCTCCTCAAGGACCGAGCGGTTCCCGTCGTCGATCACCCAGAGGCCTGGACGGGGGTTCTGAGTCTTGGGATACCTGGCCATGGCCTCCTGGGTCCGGTCTATGGCAGCGTTCAGCTCCGCGTCGTCGATTCGGCTCTCGAGGACGATCGCCCCCTCCCCCAGGGTCGCGAGCAAGTCAGGGCGACGCGGGTCACCGCGGTAAGCCAGCTCTCGGATCTGAGACAGGGCCTCTGCATTCGTCGCGAGGGCTCCCGTGACGACGAGGAGCGTCTCGCCCCGGAGATCCACGCTCATAAGCCGCGAGGCAGGTCCGGTGGTCAGGTTCAGACCACGCAGCGCATAGTCCCGAGCGTCCGCTGCGCTCTGGAACTGGAGCCGCTCCACGCTTCCTTGGCCCGTCACGATCCGGACCCCCTCGCCCTGAATTCCCTCTCTCCCTGGAGCCTGCGTGATCGCCCCGTGGAGGCTCCTCGAGTAAGGGGTCCCGTTACTCAGGGTTGGACCCTGCGGTCCGTCCTTGAGGACGTAGCCCAGAGACGTAAGGCCCGGTGTGGGCTTGAGCGCGAAGGTCTCCCTGACGTGTGAGGCTTGGGAGGGATCGGCTCCTAGGGAGGTCGCGAAAGCTCGATCAGACTCGGAGGCCGCCGAGAGGTCGGCGAAGACGCTTGGTTGGGCCCCAGCCACACTGAGGGAGGCTGTTAGGAGGAGGGAGACAAGGAGGAATCGCATTGGGTTGCCTTTTGTGCAGCGTCAACAAGCAGTGAACACCTGGCGATCCGCCCTCGTAACCTCTGCTCCGGTGGTCCTCAAATGGAGTTGCAGCCTCTTTCTTTGTCGATTTCGCGTCATTTTCGCTTCACGAAGTCTCGGGGCAGGGCGTCACTGTTAACGGTGGTTCCAGGTCCCTCGTTTCTCTCCAATCTGAGCCTCCGCCCGAGCAACCAACGACAAGAGCGCGAGGGCCAGGCCCTCGCGCTCTCTTACCAGCGGATTCGGCTAGTTCTGCTGCTTGTTCTCTCCCAGCGCCTTGCGCCTGCGCTCGCGCATCTTCTCGAGGAGCTCCTTGCGCTTCTCGTCGCTCAGCTCGACCTTGGGCTTCTTCTCTCGAGCGGGCTCCCTGACCGGGGACCCATACTTCACGCTTCAGCCATAGGCGCGAGTGTTGGCGGTGGTGACGGCCTTCCCCTCGAGGACAGCGGTCAGAGCCAGCTCCACGAACCCGACGTATTCGGGCGTGCTCGGGTCCCTGCGGTTGTCGAGGGCGCCCGTGTAGACGAGCTTGCCGGTCGCGTCGACGACGCAGAGGGTGGGGGTGACCTTGGCGCCGAAGAGGCGTCCGACGCTTCCCGTCTCGTCGGTCAGGATCGGGTAGTCGATCTTCCACCGCTTGGCACCGGCCTTGTTGACCTCGAGGCCATGGCCCTGCTTGCCTGGGCCACCGGAGTTGATCGCCAGCCAGACGACGCCCTGGCCCTTGAACTTCTTGGCGAGGCCGGTCGGGATCCCCTTGTTGTGGACCTTCTTGACCGAGGGACACTTGGGGTTGAACCACTCGATGACCACGACCTTCTTGGCCTTGGTGTAGTCGCTCAGTCGGTGGGTCTTGCCCGCGAGATCCTTCAGGCTGAAGTCGGGGGCCGGCTTGCCGAGGGTCGCCTTTTGTGGCGGCGGGGTTGTCGGCTCCTGCGCGGTCGCCAACGAAGGCAGGGCCAGGCAGAGGAAGCCGAGGCAAAAGACACGCGTCATGAAGTCACTCCAGGTTTGCGGGGGATCCCGGCACCATAGCGAGGGGCCAAGGCTACGTCTAAGACTCGTTCGAGCTTGGCCCCTAGGCTCCCTAGCGGGCGCGGGTCTGGACGCTCTCGCCCACGACCTCGAGCATCTTGAGGAGGTCGTCGTAGTCGGGGTGTCGCATTTGGACCCAAGCGTTGGCCTTGTAGCCCGCGCCGACGGGCTGGGTCGGAGTGCCAGGCGCGGGGAAGTGGGCGCCGATCACGAAGTCGCCGAGGTCACGGAAGAGCGCCTCCTGACCTTGGTGTCCCACGATGGTTCCGTCCTGGTCGGGACGGAGCGCAATCATGCCCGTGGCGTAGCGTCGCGAGGGGACGCCACCGGCCGGGAGTCCGCAGATCGCGCGGGCCCACTCGGCGTAGATGTCGAGGTCGTTGGCGGCTCGGTAGAGGTCCCAGGCGCCGACGCCAGGGGGGCGGCAAGCGATCTCGGAGAACATCAGGCCCTTCTTGGTGATGAACCACTCCATGTGAGTCGGGGCGGTCTCGATCCCTAGGACCTCGATCACGCGGCGGCCGAGCTTGCGGACCTCGGTGTAGCCCTCGGCTTCGATCCGGTTGGTGACGCAGAAGCGCGGCGAGATCCAGCGCGTGCGCATCCCGTGGAGCACGTTGGGGTAGTAGTGAGTGATGAACTCGTGGCGGACCTTGCCGTTGACCGTGATCGTGTCGAAGAAGCCCTCGTGGCCCTCGATGAACTCCTCGACGGCGTAGTCGATGTCGCGGCTGGCGAGTCCCGACTCCTGCATCACGCGCTCGTAGTCGGCCTCGTCGCTGATCTTGTAGGTGTCAGCCGCGCCGGCGCCGTCGCGGGGCTTGAGGATGATCGGGTAGCCGACCTCGTCAATGAAGGCCTTGACCTCCTTGGCGTTGGTGATCCCGCCCGAAGCCGCGCAGGGGACGCCCGCTGCGCGGAGGACCTCCTTCATGAGGGGCTTGTCGCGGCAGCGGTTCGTCGTCTCGACGCTGGTGCCGGGGATCTTGCACATCTCGCGGATCTCGGCCGCGCAGCGCATGTGGGCCTCGACCGTGGCCTCCATTCGGTCGACCCAGCCGCGCTGCTGGATCCGGCGCGTGGCCTTGAACATCGACTCGTGGTCGCAGACCGAGGGGACCTGCTCGTAGCAGGCCAGCCAGCTCTTGAGCTCAGGGTCCAGGTATTCCTGGGGCCGCTCGCCAATGGCGCTGACCGTGGCACCCACGGACTTGAGGGCTCGAGCGAACTCGCGCTGGTTACTCGGGAATGCCGGCTCGACGAGGATGACGTGCATAGGAAGGCTCCGGCCGCTCCCCGGGCTCAGGGAGGATGGCGTCTGGCCCGGTAGTAAACCCGAGATTCGGCCAGATTGAAGCTTGGGATCAGGCCCGAATCCCTCTTCCTCACGCTGGCTCCTGCGCCGACTCCCCGATAGCCTCTCGACCCCTCTAGCTCAGCCTTGGCCATGCGCACCCTCGCTTTCGTCCTCCCCTACGTGTTCGACACCTCGCTTCGCTTCCTGCGAGCCGCCTTGAGCGTGCCTGGGCTGCGGGTCGGGGTGATCAGCAGTGAGCCTCTCCGGCGCTTCGGCCCGGAGATCGCGGCTCAGGTTGCGGGGCATTGGCAGGTCAAGAACCCTCTCGAGGCCCAAGAGCTGGTGACCGCGACTCGCGGCCTGAGCAAGTTGATCGGCCCCGTCGAGGGGCTGCTGGGCGTGTTGGAGGAGCTTCAGGTCCCCCTGGCTCGAGCGCGCGAGGCGCTCTCGCTGCCTGGCATGAACGTCGAGACCGCGCTCAACTTCCGCGACAAGGCTCAGATGAAGGACGTCCTGCGGGCCGCCGGCGTCCCCTGCGCGCGGCATTGCCTAGCGACGACCGAAGCCGAGGCCCGGGCCTTCCTCAAGGAGGTCGACCTCCCGGTCGTGATCAAGCCTCAGGCTGGCGCCGGCGCGCGAAACACCTTCCGCCTCGACAGTCCGGAGCAAGTCGACGACGCGCTGAGGTCCTTCCCTCCGCGTCCCGAGCGCCCGACCCTCCTCGAGGAGTTCGTCGTCGGCCGCGAGCACTCCTTCGACTCGGTGTGCCTCGGCGGCGAGCTCCTCTGGGCCAGCGTCAGCCACTACCACCCGACCCCGCTCGAGGTCCTTCAGAACGACTGGATCCAGTGGTGCGTCCTCCTTCCGCGCGATGTGAGCGGCGAGGAATACGCGCCGATCCGTGAGGCCGGCGCCCAGGCCCTCAAGGCCCTGGGGATGGAGACGGGGATGAGCCACCTGGAGTGGTTCCGCCGCAAGGACGGGAGCGTGGTCGTCTCAGAGGTCGCCGCCCGACCTCCTGGTGCCCAGATCACGTCGCTCTTGAGCTACGCCTACGACAGGGACATGTACCAGGCCTGGGCCCGCCTGGTCGGGGCCGAGGCCTTCGACCCTCCGCAGCGGCGCTACGCCGTGGGCGCGGCCTATCTCCGCGGCCAAGGCCAAGGAGACCGCGTCGTCGGGATCCGCGGCCTCGAGCGCGCGCAAGCAGAGGTCGGCGACCTGGTCGTCGAAGCCAAGCTTCCTCGGGTCGGACAGTCGTCGGGCGGAGGCTATGAGGGCCAGGGCTACGCCATCGTGCGTCACCCCGAGACCGAAGTCGTCGAGCAGGCGCTTCAGACCATCGTGCGGCGCGTCCGCGTGGAGCTCGGCTAATGACCGCGGTCTTGTATCTCAACCCAGGCTTCCCGGCCGAGATGCCTAACTTCGTGATGGGCCTGGCCGAGGTCGGCGCCACGGTCGTCGGCGTCGGTGATATGCCGCGCCAGGCGCTCCCTGAGCGCTGCAAGCGGGCGCTCAGCAACTACATCCAGATTTCGTCCCTCTTTGACGAAGAGCGTGCGTTTCGCGAGATCGTGAGCGAGGTCCGCGAAGCGGGGGTCCGCTTCGACCGGATCGAGAGCCTCTGGGAGCCCCTCGTGATGCTCGCGGCGCGCCTCCGCCAAGCGCTGGGGGTCCCCGGCCTCACGCCACAGCAGGCGCTCCCCTTCCGCGACAAGGAGCTGATGAAGCAGAAGCTCGACGCGGCGGGGATCCGAACTCCGCGCCACTGTAGCTGCTCGGACGAAGCCTCGATCCGCGCCGCGGCTGAGCGAATCGGCTACCCGTTGATGATCAAGCCCATTGACGGCGCGGGCTCGGCCGACACCCATCGCCTCGACGACGCCTCCGACCTGAGCCGCGTGATCAAGGCCGTCCGCCACGTGCCCGTCGTGAGCGTGGAGGAGTTCGTCGAGGGTCGCGAATACACCTTCGATGCGATCTGCGCTGGCGGCCGCCCGCTCTACTACAACATCGCTTGGTATCGCCCTCGCCCGCTCATCGCGCGGACCGTGGAGTGGATCAGTCCCCAAGTCGTCGCGCTCCGCAACCCCGATCAGCCCGAGCTCGCGGCTGGCCGGCAGATGGGCTTCGAGGTCCTCGAGGCCCTCGAGTTCGAGGCCGGCTTCACTCACATGGAGTGGTACCTCAAGGACGACGGCGAGGTCGTGTTCGGTGAGATCGGCGCCCGCGTCGGCGGGGCCCGGCTCATCGATCAAATGAACTTCAGCAACGACGCCGACCTGTTCCGCGGCTGGGCCGAGGCGGTCTGCTACGGAACCCTCAGCGAGCCGATTCGCCGCCGTCACAACGTGGCCGTGATCTTCAAGCGCGCCCAAGGCGAGGGTCGGATCCACCGCATCTCCGGCCTCGCCAGCTACCTAGCGCGCTACGGTCAACACGTGGCAGCCCTAGACCTGCTGCCCGTGGGCGCCCACCGGCGAAACTGGCTTCAGACCCTGATCTCCGACGGCTACGCCATCGTTCGCCACCCCAACCTCGAGACGTGCCTCGCCATGGCCGACCGCTTTGGCACCGACGTCCAACTCTTTGCCCAATGAGCCGAGCGACCTCCGTGACCCTGTTGGGTCCCCAACGGCACAAGCCATTCATCAAAGACGTCCTCGAGGAATACGGGATCGAAGGCCAGCTGGCCGTGATCACCGGCGGTTGGGAGGAGCGCGAGGCTGAGGTCGACGACCTCGACCAGCACCTCGGACGCCCAACCCTCAACCTGCGGCTCCACGAACGCTTCCAAGACGTGATGGGCCGCGAACAGCGCTTCCAGCAGGCGCTCTTGGATCGCAACGACCGGCTGCGGATCGCGCAGACCCTCTATCGCCGGCGCCTCCACCAAGCCTTGGAGTCGGTCCGGAGCCTGTATGGCCTGACGCTCCCCAGGATGGAGCTCTTGATGGCCGAGCGCTCCGATGCCCTGCGGGCCGTGAGTGACCTCGATCACCACTACCTGACGCAGATCCGCGGGATCCACCAGGCCTTCCTGGATCTCTGGGATCCGACCCTAAACCCCTCCATCGCAGGCGCCAGAGCCGAGCTCAAGGAGGAGCTCCAGAGCTGTGGCGGGGTCCTGATCGCAGGCGGGAACGTGAGCGTCCTCCTTGATCAGCTCTACCTGCTCAAGTTGCGGCCTCTCCTGGGGACCCTGCCCATCGTGGCCTGGAGCGCCGGCGCCATGGTCCTGACCGACCGAATCGTGCTCTTCCACGACAGCCCGCCCCAGGGGCGCGGCGACCCCGAGATCTACGACGACGGCCTCCGACTCGCACCGCGCCTGGTCGCCCTGCCTCACGCCAAGCACCGCCTCAAGCTGCAGGACGAGCGCCGGGTCGGGATCTTGGCCGGACGCTTTGCCCCCGCGACCTGCGTCGCCCTCGACGAGGGCAACGGGGTCCACTGGGACGGCTACGAGTGGACGCCGATTGGCGGCGCCCGGACGCTGGTCGCCGACGGACAAGTGGTCGAGATGGTGAACCGGTGACCGCCCCCGCGCTCCAGGCCCTCTTCGATCAGGGCACGCCGACGCCGGAGCAGATCCAGACCTTCGTCGAGAGCAACGGACCCTTCCCGATCTATGCCGACGGTCAGGCGACCTTCGTGTTCGTGGGCGCGGCCGACTCGGTTCGCTGGCAGCACTACATCTTCGGACTCCCGACCAGCCAAGAGTTCAACAGGCTCGAGGGCACCGATCTCTGGCACCTCACGGTCCAGCTCCGCAAGATGTCGCGGATCGAATACAAGCTCCTGATCGACTACGGCGACAACGCCGTCCTGATCCGCGACCCCCTGAACCCGCTCCGAGCCCGAGACCCCTACGGGGCCAACTCGGTGTGCGCGACCGCTGGCTACGAGCGCCCCGAGTGGACTTGGCCGAGCGAGACGACTCGGGCCGGGCGAATGGAGACGCACAAGATCTACAGCGAGGCCCTGGGGGAGGACCGATACATCCAGGTCTACAAGCCGGCCCGGTTCCGCGAGAGCTGCCGCTATCCGCTCCTGGTCGTTCACGACGGGACCGACTACCAGCGCTTCTCAGCCTTCAAGATCGTGCTCGACAACTTGATTCACAGGCTCGAGATCCCGCCCATGATCGTGGCCTTCACCGACCCCGGCGATCGCCTGCGTGAATACGCCGCGGATCCTCGCCACGCCAAGCACATAGTCGAAGAGGTCATCCCCGAGCTCGAGGCTCACTACAACCTCGAGGAGCGGGCCCTCAGTCGCTGCATCATGGGCGCCAGCTTCGGCGGCGTCGCCAGCCTCTCGACGGCCTGGCGCTATCCGAAGGCCTTCGGGAAGCTCCTCCTCCAGTCAGGCTCCTTCGCCTTCACCGACATTGGCACCCACCACCGCGGCCCGGCCTTCGACCCGGTCGTGGAGTTCATGAACGAGTTCCGCAAGAGCCCAGGTCGGCCAGCGGAGAAGATCTACATGAGCTGTGGGATCTACGAATCACTCATCTATGAGAACCGCTCCATGGTTCCGCTCCTCCAAGAGTGCGGGATCTCGGTTCGCTTTGAAGAAGCCCGGGACGGACACAACTGGGAGAACTGGCGGGACCGCCTCCGCGGCGGCCTGTCTTGGCTCTTCCCCGGTCCGCTCTGGATGATCTACGAATAGGCCGCGCGATATGAACGCAATGAAAGCAACGACGAAGTGGTATTCGCACCGCACCGAGCACGACACTCAGATCGTCCGGTGGGGACACATGGGGACGCCTGTCCTGGTGTTCCCGACCGCCGGCGGTGACGCCGAGGAGATCGAGCGAATGCTGATGATCAAGGTCCTGAGCCCCTTGATCGACGCGGGCAAGATCAAGGTCTACTCGATCGACAGCCTGGCGGCTCGCGCTTGGGGCGACACCGACAAGTCGGCCCGCTACTGCACCGCGCTCCAGAACGCCTTCGACGGCTACCTCTACAACGAGGTCGTCCCGGCGATCCGGACGGACTGCAACTCGAAGGACATCGAGATCGTCGTTGCTGGCGCCTCGATCGGCTCCTTCAACGCCATGGCCTCGATCTGCCGGCACCCGGACGTGTTCAAGCACGCGATCTGCATGAGCGGGACCTACGACGTCGAGCGCTTCATCAAGGACCACGACGGGAACCCGATGCGTCGGGGTGACCTCAACTTCTACTTCAGCTCCCCGCTCCAGTACCTCCCGAACCTTGGGGAGTGCGAGCAGCTGCGTCTCTTGAGGACGCGCTCGATCATCATGGCCCACGGCGGCGGACAGTGGGAAGACCCCCAACAAGACTGGACCATGGCTTCGATCCTGGGCGCTAAGGGCGTCCCGAACCGCGTCGACCCCTGGGGTCCCGACTACGGGCATGACTGGCCGACCTGGCGCAGCATGCTCCCCAAATACCTGAGTGAAATCTAATGAGCGACACGAAGACGATTGGCCTCCTGGTCGGTGACGAGAACGATTGGCCCTCGACCCTCGAGGCGCTGATGCGCCGCGTCGGCTCAGAGGTCAAATACAAGGGCAAGAGCTACGAGGTCAACATCCGCCGGATGCGGATCGACCCCTTCTCGCTCCGAGACGAGAGCCGGAGCGACGTGATCATCGATCGCCTCGCCTACTGGCACTTCGCGCCGCGCGAGTGGCTGAAGAAGGTCGCGCTCCTCAACGGGACCTACCTCCTCAACAACCCCTTCACCTTCCAGGCCATGGAGAAGCACTCGGCCTACTGCGCCGCGATCCGCCTCGGGTTGAACATTCCCGACACCTGGCTGATCCCCCAGAAGAGCGCGCCCGAGGGCTACAAGGAGAAATACGAGCGCACGGCCGAGCGCTATCACAACCTCTTCAACCTGGGCCAGATCGGCGAGTCGATCGGCTACCCGCTCTTCATGAAGCCCTTCGACGGCGGCGGCTGGCGAGAGGTGACCCGGGTCAAGGACAAGGAGGCTCTCTACAAGGCCTACGACGAGTCCGGCCAGAGCCTGATGCACCTCCAGGCGGGCGTCGCGGACTACGACGTGTTCTGCCGCTCCCTCGCGATCGGTCCCCAGGTCATAAACCTCAAGTTCCGGCCCGACGAGCCGCAGCACGCGCGCTACGAGGTCTCTCACGGCTTCCTCAACGAGAAGGAGGGTCGCGAGGTTCGAATCACGAACAAGCTGATCAACGCCTTCTTCCGCTGGGACTTCAACTCCTGCGAGACGATCCACAAGGACGGCCAGATCTTCCCGATTGACTTCGCGAACGCCTGCCCAGACATCGCTGTCAACAGCCTCCACTACTACTACCCCTGGGCGATCAAGGCCCTCCTCTCGTGGGCGGTGTTCTGCGCCGTCTCGGGTCGGGAAATGGAGATCGCGCTCAACCCCAAGCCCTACTTCGAGATCGCTGACTCGGACATGCCCTTCGACGACAAGTTGACGGCCTACGAGAAGCTGGTCGACGCGCACTTCCAGCGCGAGGAGTTCGAGGCCTGGCGCAAGAACGAGTTCGCTCACATCGACGACGCGATGCTCGACCTGGTCGAGAGCACCGAGTTCGAGTCGATCCTCGAGAACACCGTGGCCGAGGTCTTCCCCAAGGGCGAGCAGGTGGCCTTCTACAACCACTTCCACGGGCTGATCCGCCACTGGGCCGAAACCCAGCGGCCGGCTCCTGAGGCAGCCACGGAGGCTCCTGCGGCCGAGGCTGCGGCCAAGCCAGTCGCGGTCAAGGCGGCTCCCGCCAAGGCCGAGGCTCCCAAGGCCAAGCCCCAGGCGAAGAAGGGCTCGTCCAAGAAGCCGTCCAAGAAGGGCAAGTAAGGACATGAGCTACGCCGGGAAGGTCGCGGTCATCACTGGCGCCAGCCGGGGGCTCGGAGCAGGTGTCGCTCAGGCCTTCTTGGACGCAGGCCTCAAGGTCGGCGTGTGCGCGCGGAACCAACCCGAGCTGACCGGGGCCAGCGTGGTCTCGGACGCCGTGGACGTCACGGACGCTGCGGGCCTCGAGGAGTTCGGCGAGCGGGTCGCGAGTCAGCTGGGGCCCATCGACCTCTGGATCAACAACGCCGCGATCTTGACTCCCATCGTGTTCGCGCGGGATCTGTCTCCCGTGGACCTTGCCCGGCACTTGGAGATCAACGTCACGGGCTGCTTGCTCGGGGCGCAGGTCTTCCTCCGGCACCGCGCGAAGCAAGCCGCGCTGATCAACGTCAGCAGCGGGGCGGCGCTCAAGGGCTACCCCGGCTGGACGGCCTACTGCGCGAGCAAGGCCGCCGTGGATCGCCTCAGCGAGTGCCTGGCCCTCGAAGAGGAAGGCACCGGACTCCGCGTCCTGAGCGTGGCGCCCGGCGTCATAGACACGGACATGCAGGCCACGATCCGCTCCACGCCCCGGGAACAGTTCCCCCTCGTGGACAAGTTCCTCCAGCTCAAGGAGGACGACGCCTTCAACACGCCGGCCTTCATAGCCAAGCATTACCTGGAGCTGGCCTTCGGAGCGGCTGCGCCTGACGAGGTCGTGGTGCGCCTTCCGAGCGAGAAGGGCTAGCGAGTCCTCGCTGGCTGCTGGCCGGAGCGCCATGTAGCGCTTGCTGCTCTTCTCCTGCTCCTCTTTGGAGCCTGTCTCCTCGTTTCTGCGTGTCAGGGAACCCTCCCTTCGCTCGGCCCCGTGAGCAAAGCCATGACGGCGGTGATTGCAGCGGAGGGCCCGCTCAACCGGTACTAGGACGCCTAATTTTCCTTGTCGCTCCCTCAGAGCCTCCCTATCGTGTCGGCCCAAGCGGCCTGCAGGACACCCCACGGGCCGCGCTCAAGGAGACACCCATGGCGTTGCCCTCCCTCTCCAAGGCCGTCTCGGCCCTCAAGATCAAGAAGAACCGTGACCTGCTCTGTGTCAGCGCGGGCATGGGCGCCCTGGTCGGCGGAATGAAGCTGACGGGCCTGGCGCTCTTCGCCAAGGGCATGGTCGGCCTCGAGAAGGAGTGGCGCGAGAAGCGCGACTTCGACGGGACCTGGGCCGAGCGCTTCGAGAAGTCGGCCGCCTTCTACGAGGGCACCCACATGGACCCCACCAACCGGGTCCTGCACCGAATCGGGATCCCCATGATCCTGGGCGGCGCCGCCGGGCTGATCGTGTGCCCGAGCTACCGGCCGATGTGGCTCGCGAGCAACGCCCTGTTCACTGTCGGCTGGGGACTAAACCTGGTGGGCCACGCGGTCTATGAGAAGAACGCCCCCGCCTTCGCAGACGACCCCCTGAGCTTTCTGATGGGGCCGCTCTGGGACCTCAAGCAGCTGCGCGGCGGGCAGAGCTCCGAGCCCGTCGAGGTCGCGAGCCCGGCGCCTGCGGAGCCCGAGCTGGAACCCGCCCTGGCCTAGGGACTCGTGCCCGCGCCCATCACCGCTGGGGTCTTCGACTCCTACCTAGACGACTCCCACCAGGCCTTTCGCGAGGTCTGCGCTCGCTTCGCCCGCGAGGAGATCGCGCCCCAGGTCGAGGCCTGGGAGGAGGCCGAGGGCTTCCCCCGGGAGCTCTACAGCAAGGCAGCCGAAGCAGGCATCCTGGGCCCCGGCCTGCCTGACGAGTACGGAGGCGGCGGCGGCGACCTGTTCCACATGCTCGTGAGCACCGAGGAGCTGCTCCGCGGCGGCTCGACGGGCGTCCTGGTGGGCCTCGGCTCCTTGGAGATCGCCCTCCCTCCGATCCTGGTGCTGGGGAGCCAGGACCAGAAGGAGCGCTTCATTCCAGCGGTACTCGCCGGCGAGACCATCGCCGCCCTCGCCATCAGCGAGCCCGGAGCAGGGAGCGACGTCAGCGCGATCACGACCCAGGCCGTCCGCGAGGGCGAGGACTACGTCTTGAGGGGCAGCAAGATCTTCGTGACCTCGGGGGTCCGCGCGGACCAACTCACCCTCCTGGCGCGAACGGGCCCCGATCCCCACGGCGGTCTGACCTTCTTCGTGGTCCCAGGCGACGCTGAGGGCCTGAGCGTCTCGCGCGCGATCAAGAAGACCGGCTGGCGCGCCAGCGACACGGCGGAGCTCTCCCTCGACGGCGTTCGAGTCCCGGCCACGTCCCGCCTGGGCGAGGAGGGGAGCGGCTTTCTTTGTCTCATGCGGACCTTCCTCCGCGAGCGAATGTACCTGGCGGCGATAGGCGTCGGGACCGCCGAGCTGGCCTACGAGGACGCCGCGGCCTACGTCAAGCAGCGCGAGGCCTTCGGGCGACCCCTCGTTGGGCACCAGGTCGTGCGGCACAAGCTGGCGGACATGGCCGGGCGGGTCCTGGCCGCTAAGGCGCTGGTCTACAACACCGTGGCCCGCGCGATCCGCGAGGAGGCCACGCCACCCGAGGTCGCCTTGACCAAGAATCAGGCCGCCGACTGCGCCGAGTGGGTCTGCCGCGAGGCCGTGCAGCTCTTGGGCGGCATGGGCTACTGCCGCGAGACCCGGGTCGAGGTCCTCTCGCGGGACGCCCGGCTCCTCAACATTGGCGGCGGAACTCGCGAGATCATGAACGAGATCGCGGGCCGCGCCTTCAGCTAGCCCGCCGAGGAGCCTCCATGTCGAGCGAAGCCTTTTGGACCTGGTTCAGCGGAGAGTCAGAGCGTCTCTTCCAGGCCCTCGACGACTCCGCCATAGAGGTCATGCAGGAGGTGAACGCCGTCCTCAAGGAGAGTCACCCGGGCGTGTTCTCTGAGTTCCCGGCCAAGCCCGGCGGCGCGCAGAAGGCCAAGATGGTCCTGACGCCGGACGGGGACGTGGAACTGATCGAGACCGTGCGCGAACTGGTGGCTGCGGCCCCTGCCCTCGAGCGCTGGAGCTTCGTCCCCTTCCGCCAGCGCGCGGCCTTGGGCGGCGCGATCGAGATGCACGGCGTGAGGCTCGAGGAGTCGGACGTCTTCTATCGCACCCTCTCGGGCCCGCGCGGCGAGCTCTGGATCACCCTCGTGATTCGCGGCCTGACCGAGGACGAGGACGACCCCCGGCCCCTGATGGCGATCCTCCTCATGGACCATTTGATCGGTGAGCTCGACTCCCTGACCACCATTGCCTCCCTGGCCCGTGAGCCGCTCGAAGACCCCGAGGACGAGAGCCTGCGTCCCCTGGCGACGATCCCGGAGTTGATCGACAGCTACAAGGACTCGGGCCTCGACCGCTGGGATTGCTATCGAACGGAGATCGACGCCGAGGGGACCGTGGCTTTCGTGACGGTCAAGCTCGGGCTCGGGGCTGTGGTGCCTTTGGCGCATCGCCCGACCCAGGTCCGGGTGATCGTCCCCTTCGTGAACCCCCGCGAGGACGGCTTGATCTCGGATAAGGAGGAGGTCGAGTTGCTCTGGCAGCTCGAGGACGAGCTGCGCGAGGCGCTGGCGGAGTCCTGCGACGCGATCTCGGTCGGGCGGGTCACGACCTCTGGGGTTCGCGACTTCGCGTTCTATGCCCCCGAGGGGCAAATGGTCGAAGCCCACGCCCAGCGCGTGTTCGCGGCCTATCCCCAATACGAGGTCGACGTCCGAGTCGAGGCTGATCCGGACTGGGAGTTCTTCAGCGAGTTCCTGATGCCGAGTCCCTTTGAGCACCTCCGGATGGTCATGGAGCGCGACCTAGACACCTTGGAGCAGGCCGGCGACGATCTAGACGCTCCCCGCGAGATCCTCTGGCTCCTCGCCTTCCGCGACACCGAGGGCCGAGAGGCCTACTTGGCAGGTCTCCCTGACACCTTTCGGGTCGTCGAGCTAGGCGACGAGGGGCAGGTCAGCGCGACCCTGGCCCACACCTCGCCAGCTCGCGCAGCCCAGGTCGGAGAGGTCGTCCACGAGCTCTTCGGACGCTTCGCCGAGATCCCAGGCTTCGTCGAGCAGTGGCGCTGTCCGCCAGCCGGCGAGTAGCCCCGCGCCCTCGGGCAGCCCTACCTCGCCTCGACCGGGCGAAACTCCCCAATCCCCTACCTAAGCCCGGCGTGCCGAGGCGACCCCGCCACTTCCCTCTCCGGAGCGCTCGATCTCCCCGCGAGACGATCTCTGCGCCCTCTGCGAGCTCTCCGCGACCTCTGCCTCAAGAACTCTTCGATCACACGACCCGAAACGACAACCAACACACCCGGCAGGGGCCCTAGGCCCCGGACTCAAAGGTCGCCAGGAGCTCTTCGTCGGCTGTAGCGTCAGCGTCGCGTCCGAGGCGCCGGAGCGCCACCGCGCGCTTCTTGAGCGCGTCGCGATCGTGGGAGCGGTGCGCGAGGATCGCGCTCCAATCGTCTACCGCGCCCTGGAAGTCACGGGCCTTGAAGCGGACCCGCCCGCGACGGCGGTGGACCTCGAGGTCGTCGGGGGAGAGCTCCAAGCAGCGATCGAAGTCGGCCAGGGCTCCTTCGTAGCGGCGCGCCTTGTAGCGGCAAGCGCCTCGGCTTGCGTAGCCAGCGGGGTCGTCGGGGCTGCACGCCACGAGGGCGTCGAAGTCCTCCTCGGCCCCCTCCAAGTCGCCGAGGCGGAAGCGGAGCGCGCCGCGCTCGCCGAGGGCGCTCGTGGTCCGGGGCTCGAGCTCGAGGGCGAGGTCGAAGTCCAGGGCTCCTGCCGCCAGCTCGTCGCGGGCTACGTGAGCGCGTCCACGCAGGACGAGGGCGTCGGGGTCTTCAGGGTGGAGCGCGAGGAACTCGTCGACGACGACCAAGGCCGCGCCGGGGTCCTTGCGCTCGCCGAGGAGGACTTGCGCGCGCTCGAGGACGGCGGCCCGCTGGTCAGGCTCGGGGGTCTTGGGCTTGCGACGAAAGCGCCGGCGAATCCGCTGGCGACGACCGTCGCTGGAGCCTTGGGTGCCCCAGACCCAGAGCGCCAGGGCCAAGGGGAGGATCGTGGCCAGGAACACGGCCCCGCCCGGCGCCGCGCCGTATTCGATGGTGACGGCGGCGCCGCCCAGGAACGCGACCACGATCCCGAGCGCGAGCCCGATCACGACTCCGCTGACGGGCGCCCCCTGGCGCCGCGCGAGGCCAGGTTGGGGACGATAGGCCGGGAGCTCGTCGGCGGACTCGAGGCCTATGGCTCCGCCCAAGGCGCTCGGGCGTGCCTCGCGCCGCGGACGGCCCGAGCGTCCCCGCTTGGGGACGCGCCCGGTGTCCTTCTTGGCCCTACCCGAAGGCGGCGTCCCCTCACGGGACGCCCGGGGCGCTCGCCCCGTATCGCGCTTGACGCGTCCTGAGGCCCGCTTGGGGACCCGGCCCGTGTCGCCCTTCTTGCGCTTGGCCTTCGTGACGACCTCGGCCGAAGCCCCGACCTCTGAGAGGTCCACCAGGGACTCAGCGCTCCCCGCCGAGAGCTGGGCGCCGGCGCGAAGCGCCTGAGCGAAGGCGGCGGCGCTGGGCGGCCGCCGCTCGGGCTCCTTGGCGAGGGCCGCCAAGCAGAGGGTGTCGAGCCAGGAAGGGACCCGAGCCTCGAGCTGACTCGGCGCTGGCGGGACCACGGCCAGGACCGACTCCAGGGCGCTCTGGGTCGTGTCGCCCGCGAAAGGCGGCTTCCCGGTCAGGAGGTAGTAGAGCGTGGCGCCGAGGCCGTGGACGTCGGCCGCCGGCGTGGCCGGACCGTAGGCCTCGGGGTCGGCCTGCTCGGGCGCCATGAACTCAGGGCTGCCTTTGATCTCCTCGGGGTGACTCCTGGCCAGGGCGTCCACGGACTGAAAGCGGGATGCGCTCAGGTCGCGCCGCGCCAGGCCGAAGTCGCAGAGGACCGCGAGCTCGCCCACGATCACGTTCTGGGGTTTCACGTCACGGTGGATCAGGCCGGCCTGGTGGCAATGCTCGAGGGCGTCGGCCACCTCAGCCACTCGCGCCGCAGACCAGAGGGGATCGGGGATCCCCTCGTCGAGGAACTCTTCGAAGGTCGGCCCGTCGATCAGCTCCAGCGCCAGGTAGTGGAGCTCTCCCTCTTGGCCGAGGTCTAGGACCCGCGGGAGGGAGGGGTGCTGGAGGCGGCTTAGGAGTTGGCCCTCCTGGCGAAAGCGCTCCGGATCAGCGGCCGGGGCCGCGGTGTCGAGGATCTTGAGGGCGACCCGGTGGCCGAGGCTGCGGTGACGCGCCTCAGCCACGACCGCCTGGCCTCCGCTGGCTATGGGCGCCACGAGCTCGAAGTTGCCCACGAGCTCACCTGCCACCTCGTGGCCGGCGCGGATTCGCTTGAGGAGGGCTTCGTGCTCTGCCACGGCTTAGGGGCGCAGCCGGGCTTGGCGGTCCCAGCGGCGATAGTCGCTGGGCGTGTTGCAGTTCATGAGGACGCTGGGGTCGCTGACCTCGACGTGGGCGAGGCGCCCCTCGTCCGCGAGGGCCCTCACGAGGTCCCGGGCGGACGACTCGGGGGTGAGGTTCATGAAGCGCGGGAGGGCGTCGGCTCCGATCAGGAGCGGGTGCCCGCGGCGTCCCTCGTGGCAGGGGACAGCGGCCTGAGCCTTAGGAGCGCTCGTGAGGCCTGCCACCAGCTCGGTCAGGACCTCTAAGCCCGGGAGGCAGGAGTCGACGGGCCACAGGAGGACCGCCGCCGCGTCGCCTGGGATCGCGCGCAGCCCGCGCAGGAGTGAGCCGGTCCGGCCCTTCTCCCAGGCCGCGTTGCGGACGAAGCGGGCGGCGGAGGTGCCGGCGGCCTTTCGCGTCTCCTCGGGATGGGCCCCGGTCACGACGACGGGGTCGCCCAAGCCGAGGTCCGAGCAAGTCTCCAGGATTCGCGCCAGCGCGGTCTGGCCGCCAAAGTCCAAGGCGGCCTTGGGGCTCCCCATGCGAGAGCTGGCTCCGGCTGCCAAGACCAAGGGGTAGACCTCGTCGGGGTTGAGGGGCTCCGCTGTGTCCTCCAGCGACTCTTCCTCTGAGCTCACTTGCCGCCCTCCTGCGGGGTCACCTCTGGCGTCTCCTTGGGAGTCTTCTGAGGGGCCGTCCCGCTCTTCTGGGAGGGGGCCTCGGGGGTCAGGGCTTCGCACACCAAGGGCGCGTCCTCGACGGCGAGGGCCGCGACCTCCGCCCCGGGCTCTAGGGGACCCGTGAGGAAGTGGGCGCTGACCTGGAACTCATAGCGTCCGGCCGCGAGCCCGGCCAGGTCGAGCTCGAAGCCCGCGTTCCCGAGGGAGCCGCGCGAGTCCTCGGGTGGGTCCTGCTCTGGGCCGTCGCGGAGGAAGAGGCGGTGGCGCCGCTTCTGGAGCGGCGCGTCCAGGCGCAGGCGGAGCACGAGGGTTCCGCTGGGCGTCGAGCAGGCGATCCACTGGACGCCCGAGGTCTTGAGGCTCGCCAACCCCGGATCCTTGCCGAGGCCGTCGCAGCGGACCGGCTTGGGGTTGCGGTTGCTCCAGACCCTGACGCTCCCCGCCGCCTGGCCGAAGTCGAAGGAGAGCCGGAGCGAGCTGGCCTTGTTGGCCTCGAGGGCGACCGGCAGCTCGAACTGCGTCCGGAGCTCGAGCCGGTTGCCATAGATCACGAGCTGCGAGCGTCTCGTCGTCTGGAGCCAGCGACCCCAGGTCAGGTAGGCCTCGGCGTGGACGCCCGCCAGGACGCGGACGGGTCCGTGGCGATAGCTGCGCCAGGTCGAGCGGACCTCGTCCATGCGGCGTTGAATGTTGAGGAAGAGGTAGCTGGCGCTGACGTGGAGCTTGGCGCGATCCAAGACGTCGATGCCATAGCCGCCCTTGGGGAGCGCGAAGCGGAGGCTGCGGAGGTCGAGGGCGTGGCCGTCAGGGCCGACCTTGGCCTGGACGCGCTGAGCGGTCCAGCCGCGGAGGGTGTCGCCGTTGAAGTCGAGGCTGACGTAGCGCCCTGGCGCCAAGGGGGGTGGGGCTTGCTCGAAGTGGAGCAGATAGACCCAGCCTCGACCCCGCGGGTCCTTCACGATCAGCTCTGCGAGGTCGCTCTGGCCGAGCTTGATGGAGCCCTTGGGGGCCCGGTCTCCCACGTCGCGAGCCATGAACACGAGCTCGTCGCCCTTGTCGAAGCGCCCCCCGTCGACGTCGCTCCGCCGCTCCTCGCCGGACTCGAAGGCGACCTGCCCGTCGGGGGTTCGTTCGTCGATCTGGAAGGGGATCGGCTTGAGCTTGCCCTCGCGGAAGGCGTAGAGCCGGATGGTGTCAATGCTCCGCTTGAGGAAGGGCTTGAGGTTACGTCCCGGGACGACGACGGGAGACTCGGGGCGCTTGAGGGTCGAGCGCTCAGGGTCGCCCTGGGCGAGCTCGGCAGCCCCCAGGGCTAGGGCCAGGATCAGCGTGAGCGTCGTCGGGAGGGGGAGGTTCACTTCTGGCGTCGCTTGCGGGTTCGGATCTTGACCTCTGGCTTGTAGATCACGGTGCTGTCGGCCGGGATCGTCCCCTTGATCGAGGCCAGGGAGTAGACGACGCTCCGGGCGCCGACCACGGTCCCGGGCGCTGTGACCGAGTTGCAGCCGATGGCCACGTCGTCGCCCAAGATCGCGCCGAGCTTGAGGAGGCCCGTCGGGACCAGGCGGCCTTCGGGATGGGTCACGTTGACGTTGCCTGGGAACACGCGGAAGTTCGCCAGCTTGACCCCCGCGCCGAGGTTGACCCGGCGACCCAGGATCGAGTCTCCGACGTAGTTGAAGTGACCTGCGCTGGCGACGTCGAGGAAGACCGCGTTCTTGCACTCGGTCGAGTGGCCGAGAATGCAGTCGCGTCCGGCGAGGACGTATTCGCGAAGGTAGGCTCCGTGGCGGACGACAGTGCCAGGGCCAAGGATCGCAGGGCCTTGCACGAAGGCTCCCGTCTCGATCCGGGCTCCCTCTGCCAGCCAGACCTTGCCGCGGACCGTGGCTCCGTCCTCGACGACGCCTTCGATCCGGTCCACCGCGCGCTCGTCGAGGTAGCTCCGGAGCCTGTCGCCGAGGGCCTCCCAGGCCAGCTCGCAGCCCTCGAAGAGGTCTGCGTGGGCGAAGCCCTCGAGGTCGAAGAGAGAAGCTGGGCTGAAGACGGAATCCGCGCTCATGGCACCTCCACCAGAAGGGACGCAGTTTCGCATTCTCAAGGGCGCTGATTCAGCCCTGAGGGGGGCTTTCCTGGCCGCGCGTGGCTAGCGGGGATGCGAGGATTTGGGCCATGAGTGACGAACGACTTCGAGAGCTGGAGCGGCGCTGGCAAGAGACCGGCGCCCTGGCGGACCAAGCCGCCTTCCTCAAGGAGCGAGTCCGGAGCGGAGGCCTCGAGCCCGAGCGGGTCCGACTGGCGGCCTTCCTGGGCTCTGAGCTGGCCAAGGCCGCCCTGGGCGCCGAGCCAGAGCCCCCCGGCGTCGAAGGCGACGTCGACCTTCAGGCTTGGGTCGAAGCCATAGCCGCCTACGGGCAGCCTGCCTTAGCGCGCTTGGCCGTGGCGGCGGCTGATCACTCAGCCCGGATGGTCTCTTCGTCTGGGATCCCACCTCGCGCCGTCCAGGCAGCCGAGGAGCAGATCCTCTGCCCTTGCGACGCGCACGCCGAGGAGGCCCGGCGCCGAGCTGATCCGGCCTGGGAGCCTCCCGATCACCCAATGCGAATGCCAGGAGACTTGGCCCTGGCCGCGCGGAGCGCAGCGCGAACAGCCGCTTCGAGTCTCCCGGAGGCGAGGGACGCCGCTCGCCTAGCCGCTCGAGAGGCGAGGCGTGCGCTGGACCGAGTCCCTGACCCCTTCGGTGGGACGGGCACAGCCTCCCTGCGAAGGACGATCACACGAGAGCTCCTGCCCTGGGCCCTCGACGAGGGCGACCCGATCCGCGCCAGGGTCGAGTCGCGCGACGCCTCGCGAGGCGGCTAGACCTCGTCGGGCTGGCAGACCCGGAGCGTCTCCTCCATCGTCGTCCGTCCAGCCAGGACCTTCTCCAAGGAGTCCTCGAAGAGGGTTCGCATCCCCGCCGCGCGCGCAGAGACCTCGATCTCGGCGGCGGTCGCCTCTTGGCTGATCTGATGGCGGAGCTTGCTGTTCATGAGCATCAGCTCGTGGATTCCCATGCGCCCGCGATAGCCGAGGCCCTTGCACTGCTCGCAGCCGACGGCGCGGCTGATCCGCGTTCCTTCCTGGGGGCCGAAGGCTCGCTCGAGGTAGCGAGCCTCGCCTGGGCTGGGGTCGTCGCGTCGCGCGCAGTGGCAGAGGCGCCGGACGAGGCGCTGGGCGCAGAGCGCCACGAGGGTGTTGGCGACGAGGAAGGGTTCGATCCCCAGCCGGACGAGGCGAGCGATGCTCGAGGCGGCGTCGTTGGTGTGGAGCGTCGAGAGGAGAAGGTGACCGGTCAGCGAGGCGTCGACGGCGATCTTGGCCGTCTCCTCGTCTCGGATCTCGCCGACGAGGATCACGTCCGGGTCATGGCGGAGGAAGCTCCGCAGGGCGCGCGCGAAGTCGAGGCCGATGGACTCCTTGATCTGGAGCTGCCCGATCAGCGGCATCACGTACTCGATGGGGTCCTCGGCCGTCACGACCTTGACCTCAGGGCCCGAGATCTCGCGGAGGGCGGCGTAGAGGGTCATGCTCTTGCCGGCGCCGGTCGGGCCGCAGTGCAGGATCAGCCCGTAGGGCGTCGTGATCGCGCGTCGATAGCGCTCGAGGTTGTGGTCGGAGAAGCCGAGCTCCTCGAGGGGGAGGGCCGAGCGCCGCTTCTCCAGGATCCGCATGCAGATCCACTCGCCGTGGAGCATGGGGAGGACCGAGACCCGGAGGTCGATGGGGAGCTCGGGGTTGTAGCGCCGGAAGTCGATCCGCCCGTCTTGAGGGAGCCGGCGCTCGGAGATGTCGAGGAGGCTCATGATCTTGAGCCGGGCCACCAGGGGACGCGCCACCGCTGAGGGGAGCGTCGTCCTCGGGCGACACGTCCCGTCGATCCGGTGCCGGATGAGGACCTCGCGCTCGCCGATCTCGACGTGAATGTCGCTCGCGCCGCGGAAGTAGGCGTCTTCGATGAGGCGGCTCGCGAGGCGCACGATGGGAGAGCTCTTCTCGTCGACCTCCTCTGGAGGGAAGTCCATCAGCGGTGTCGCGTCCGAGAGATCCTCCAGGGTGCTCGCGATCTGAGCCACGAGGTCGCCGCGGAGCGCGGAGCCGTCTTCGCTGGCCTCCTCGAGAGGCATGTCGGGGAACACGCGGCGGAGCTGGCGCCGGACCTCGGCCTCGGTCGCCGCCAAGCGCTCGCCGATCGTGCGTCCCGTCGCGAGCTCGAAGTCCTCGACGGATTGGCGGTCGAGGGGGTTCCCGAGGGCTGCCAGGAGCCGGCCGCCAGACTGGCTGGCCAGGGGGAGGATTCCGTAGCGGAGCAAGACCTGCCAGCCCAGAGGCCGGATCAAGCCCGCGTTGGGCTCGAACTGCGGCGGCGGAGACCAGAAGTTGCAGCCCGCCAGGAGCGCGACGCAGCGGCCCTTGGCCTCCTCGTCGAGGGCGGAGCCGAGGCCGAGGGAGCGTTGGACGGCGAGCACCAGGTGGCGGAGGCAGTCGTCGAGGAGCGCCAGCTCGGCCAGCGAGTAGTCGTGAGGCTCTACGAGGTGGTCGAACACGACGAGGACCGCGTTCAGGCGATCGCTGACCGGGAGTGGGACCGCAGCCAGGGTCTGGGTCGGGGTCCCACACGCCACGTCGAAGGCGCGTGGCTGCTCGTCCTCGCTGAAGGAGTCTTGGCAGAGCGGCTGGGGGAGCTCGCGCAGACAGCCCAGCTCGGCGAAGGGGATCGCGCTCCCAGCGAGGGAGTCCTCGAGCGCGCTCGCCCCCTTCAGGCCCTTGGGGAGGGCGACGCCGATCACGTCGGCCGACTTGACGCTCGGGTCGAGGACCAAGAGCGCCGCGGCCCGCGCCCCGACGGTGTCGCGCAGCTTGTGGATCGTCTGGCGGAGGACGCGCGTGATGGTGGTCGGCTTGGGCTCGCGTTTCTGAACCAGGAGTCGGCAGATCGCTTGGAGGATCTGTCGCCTGGCGTCGGCAGGGGGGATCCGCTGCTCGGGTTGGATCAGGCGTCCTGTGGGGGAATCAGGCATGTGCTTCAGGGTAGCGAGTCGGGGCGGCTCGTTCCCGCGCTCACTCCTCGCGGGGCGGGACGTCGACTTCGTAGATCTCGAACACCCCGAAGCGGTCGGCGGCCTCGGAGTAGACCGCGAGGCGGCGCCCGTCGGGGGAGAGGCTGACCGAGCTCGGGGACTGCTCGCTGAAGGGGCGCGCGTGAAGGACCTGGTCTTCCTTGAGGTCGTATGCGAGCAGCTCGCCGATATAGGTGTCCTTCCCTCTTTGGCGACTGGCGGCGAAGAGGAAGCGTCCGTCTCGCGAGAAGGTCACGCTAGAGGGCCTTCCCCGCAGGTGCTTGAACTTTCGCTCGACCTCGAGGCTGGGGAGCCTGACGATGTAGACGACGTTCTGAAACCCAGCGCTGACTGCCAGGAGAGGCTGCTTAGGGTGGAAGGCCAGGTCCCGGACGTCGCCCCAGCTGGGGGTGCGCTCGGTCGCTATTGACCAGTCCCGGACGTCCCAGAGGAATAGGCCTCCGGCGAAGCCACCCGAGACCAACCAGCGCTGGTCAGGAGAGAACTCGAGTGAGCTGACCTCGGGAGGTGCTTGCGAGCCACCCTTTTGGTTGGCGAGCCCACGGATCCCGCGGCGATGTCCGCGGAGGGTCTGGAGCAACTCTCCCCCGTCGAGGTCATAGATCAGGATCGTGCCCCGGTTCTCGGTGG
>Ga0316202_10000210_pt1 | contig 83445 bp, 83 predicted proteins | sample 3monrhotite_MG_FD_204934 | JGI IMG/M metagenome (GOLD analysis project Ga0316202, IMG submission 204934) | Microbial mat bacterial communities from mineral coupon in-situ incubated in ocean water Damariscotta River, Maine, United States -... | ecosystem: Environmental > Aquatic > Marine >...
GCTTGGCCGAAGCCGCCAACAAAATCGGCGAGGTGGTCGCGCTGATCACTGACATCGCGGATCAGACCAACCTGCTGGCGCTCAATGCCACCATCGAGGCGGCACGCGCGGGCGAAGCGGGCAAAGGCTTTGCCGTTGTGGCGTCCGAGGTCAAAAACCTCGCCAACCAAACCGCCAAAGCGACCGAAGAAATCTCCAACCAGATCGGCGGCATCCAGGGGGCAACACGGGATGCGGTGACAGCCATCGGATCTATCGGCGGCATCATTAACCAGATTAACGAGATCACCTCGGCCATCGCTGCCGCGGTTGAAGAACAGGGCGCGGCGACCCAAGAAATTGCCCGCAATGTCGAACAAGCCTCAAACGGCACTCAGGAAGTGTCGACAAACATTTCTCAGGTGACACAGGCAGCCTCGGAAACCGGCAGTTCGGCAAGCCAAATTCTCGATGCGGCGGGGCAATTGGGTCGTCAGGCCGATTTGCTCAATGGGGAAGTGAGCAAGTTCCTCGACACCATTCGCGGTTAACACCACGCTTCATAAATAAAAAAACGGGTGTCCTTCACGGAACGCCCGTTTTTTTGTGCGTTATCGCCTAGAGAATATTCAAGACACTTTCCGGCGGGCGGCCCATTGCGGCTTTGGCGCCATTGACCACGATGGGACGTTCGATGGCGCGTGGGTGGGCGACCAGGGCTTCGATCAGGGCGTCGTTGTCCAGTGCGGCGACGTCGATGCCTTCTTCCTTGGCTTCTTTGGTGCGCACGACCTCGGCGGCTGTTTTGCCCAGTTTGGACAGGATGTCTTTCAATTGCGCCGCGCTTGGCGGGGTAACCAAATATTCGACGATTTCCGGCTCGATACCTTTTTCACGGATCAAATCCAGCGTGGTGCGAGACTTGGAGCAGCGGGGGTTGTGATAGATGGTCACGGGCATAAGTTCAGGCCTCTTTCTTTGATGGCTTGGATGGTGGCATAAACACTTCCGGCGCATCGCCGGGCATGGATTCCACATATAGTGATGTTGAGGGAAAAGCAAAGCTCGAACCTGCGCCTTCAACCACGTCCTTTATATGGTAGGCCAGACGTTCCTTGATTTCCAACCAGGCTCCCCAATCGGTGGTCTTGGTGAAACAATACAGCATGATATCTATAGAGCTGTCGGAAAATTTGTCGATGCGCACGAAGGTCGAAACTTCAGGTGGATGGGCAAACTCGTCAGAGCCCAGAACGTATGCTTCGATCCCGTCGCGAATGGTTTTTAGCTGCTCGATGGTGGTGCGGTATTCTACCCCGATGTGCCAGTAAATGCGTCGGTGCGTCATGGCGGTGAAGTTGGTCACCGCATTGTCCGCCAGTTTGGTGTTGGGCACATATACGGGTGCTTTGTCAAAGCGGCGGATCATGGTGGAACGAAAGCCGATCTGTTCGACCGTGCCTTCGACCACGCCGTCCACGCGCACCCAATCGCCTTTGTTAAAACGCCGCTCGGCGATGATCAGGATGCCAGCGATCAGGTTCTTGAACAAATCCTGTGCGCCAAGCGCTACAGCGACACCAAACAGGCCAAGACCGGCCAGGATCGGCCCCACCTGGATACCCCAAATTTCCAGCACCGCTGCGACACCGACAAAGGCGATCAGGGCCTTTATTGCCTTGACCAGCCAATCCACCATCACGGCGGTGAACAGTTGTTCCAAGCGTGATAGCAAGTTCGATAACGGTTTGATGGCGCGGTACAGCGCCCAGAAAATTGCCGCGGTAATCAACGTGCGGACCAGTTTGTCAGCGATATCTTGCAAGTTGTCTTCAAGGTTCAGAAATTGCAACGCCAAGAACGCGCCAACAATCAAAGGCGCAAGGCGGATGGGTTCTTCCAACGCCGACAGCAATTCATCGTCCGCAAGTGAGCGGGTCTTGCTGACCTTAAAACGCAACGCCCCCACGATAAAGCGTGTGATCAAACCGCGTAGCAGCAAGAAGGTGATGAAAATACCCAGCGCGGAAATCAACGCCCCGATGTTGATGCCGAATACGCCGGTTTGCCAAACATCTTTCACCAGCGACCAAAGCGCGTTCAGGTCTTGCATACGTGTTCACCGTTTTGTCAGCCAGATTGAATATGTAGGGGGATGATAGTCATTGCGGCGGGCGAGTAAAGCAAGGAAGGGGCGAAAAGGTCTCTCATTGGCCCGGTTCGGATATCGTGATGCTTGCGCCGCGCAGTCGAACAGCGATCTCTCGGTCAGGGTGTGGATTGGCCAAGGTTGATGATTTGGTCGCGTCTACAGGGGCGGGTCTAGCAGATCTTCCAGCTCATCTTTGTCGTCACATTCAACGATGCGGCGCGCCATGTCGTACGAAAATCCAGCCCGTGCCATGGCAGCCAAATCGCGGTCTTTTTTGCCTTCGCGTTTGGCCGGGTCGGCATAGGGGCCGAGGCGACGGCGACGCGCCAGCTTGATGGCGGCGGCAAGTTCGGGTTCAGGGTGATCATCAACCAGGGCCTTGAGCGCGCGTTCGATGGTGTCCGCGTCTACACCCTTTTCCCGCAACTTCATGCGAATGACCCGTGCCGCGGTGCCGCGCGTCATCAAGGACCGGGCGCGGGTTTCGGCGTAAGTCAGGTCATTCAATAAACCTGCGTTTTGGTAGCGCCCAATCAGATTGTCGACCCAACCCTTGGCGACCTCGGTGTCCAAGTCTTCATGGAAATAGGAGGCTTTGAAAACGCGGCGTTCCAAGACGCGCCTAAGGTTTTCGGAACTCGATGCATAACGCTCAAGATAATGCAGTGCGATGTTCGCCAGGCGCTCCGGCGTGATCTTGCGCGGGATGCGAGGTTTGGAATTGTCAGACGGGGCTTTGCGAGCGCTCATGCAAGGACTATATAAGGTGCTACGCTCAAGACCAACGATCCTGATACCGCCCCCCCCTGACTTGACCTGCGATTGGCAACATTATGCAACAAATTACCACCAGCAACTGGCTTGGCCTCTACACGCTTTACATGCGCGAAGTGCGTCGATTTGTGAAGGTTTACACCCAGACCATCATTGGCCCGGTGGTGACCACATTGCTGTTTTTGGCGGTGTTCTCGTTGGCTTTGGGACGTGCGGTTACGGAAGTAAAGGGCGTGCCGTTCCTGGAATTTCTGGCCCCCGGTCTGATTATGATGGCAATGGTGCAAAATGCTTTCGCCAACACCTCGTCGTCGATGATGATTTCCAAAATTCAGGGCAACATCGTCGATACGCTGATGCCGCCTTTGAACGCACATGAACTTACGTTCGGCATCGCGATGGGCGGTATGACCCGCGGCGTGGTGGTGGGTATCGCTGTGACGGTGGTGCTGTCGATCTGGGTGCCGGTGCACATTCATCACATGGCCATCATCGTGTTCCACGCCATCGCGGCGTCCTTGATGCTATCTTTGTTGGGGGTGATCGGCGGAATTTGGTCGGATAAATTCGACCACATTGCAGCGTTGACCAATTTCATCATCACGCCGCTGTCATTTTTGTCGGGCACGTTTTATTCCATTGAACGCTTGCCGGAATTGGCACAAACCATCGCGCGGCTCAATCCGTTCTTTTATATGATTGACGGCTTTCGCTATGGGTTTATTGGTCAAGCCGATGCCTCGGTGCTTACCGGGATGGCGGTCGTGGGGCTGATGGATGTTGTGTTGTGGATCATCTGCTGGCGCATGTTCGACAGCGGCTACAAACTCAAACCATAGATTAAATTTATCATTGGCCTTCTTTTCTACAGGGCCATTGACAGAAAGGGCCGGGATTCCCATAATCCTCGGCTTTCCGGGCGGCTATGGTCGCCCGGTTGTCGTTTTTACGGTTTTGAACTGAATAGAAAGGAAACGTTCGTTATGTCCGCGCTGATGCCAACGTATGCGCCTGCGGATCTCGCTTTTGAAAAAGGCGAGGGGGTCTATCTGTACACGGCCGACGGACGACGATTCCTGGATTTCTGCGCTGGCATCGCGGTGAGCTGCATGGGCCACGCTCATCCTCATTTGGTCAACGCGCTGACGGAGCAGGCCAAAAAACTTTGGCATGTGTCGAACCTGTACGTCATCCCCGGCCAAATCGAACTGGCCGAAAGACTGGCTGCGGCGTCTTTTGCCGACCGGGTGTTCTTTTCCAATTCCGGCGCGGAAGCGTTGGAAGGGTCGATCAAGATTGCGCGCAAGTATCAAAAGGACAACGGCCACCCCGAACGCTACCGCGTGATCGCGTGCGAAAATGCCTTTCACGGCCGGACGCTGGCGACCATCTCGGCGGCTGGTCAGGCCAAGCTGCTGGATGGCTTCACCCCGACGGTGGATGGCTTTGATCAGGTGGCGTTTGGCAATCTCAATGAAATGCGCGCCGCCATCACCGATGAGACAGCGGCCATTTTGGTCGAGCCGGTACAGGGTGAAGGCGGTTTGCGTGCCGCACCTGAGGATTATTTGCAAGGCTTGCGCGATATTTGCGATGAATTCGGGCTTTTGCTGATGCTCGACGAAGTGCAATGCGGCATGGGGCGTACGGGTAAATTGTTTGCCCACGAATGGGCGGACGTCATCCCCGATGTGGTCGCCACGGCCAAAGGCATTGGCGGCGGGTTTCCGCTGGGGGCGATTTTGACGACGGAAAAAGCCGCGGTGCTGAAAGTCGGCAACCACGGCACGACCTACGGCGGCAATCCGCTGGCCATGGCGGTCGGTGGCGCGGTGCTGGACGAATTGCTTAAAGATGGCTTTTTCGATCATGTCGTTCAGGTTGGCAATACGCTGCGCAAAGGGCTGCAAGGCTTGGTGCAAAAGTTCCCCAGCGTGATCGTCGAAGCGCGCGGCCAAGGCCTGATGCAAGGCATCAAGCTGGCTGACAACATCGTCAACCGCGATTTCAAGACCGAGTTGGAAGGCGAAGGCCTGCTGCTCGCTCCGGCAGGAGACAACGTGTTGCGCCTTTTGCCACCGTTGATCATCGACGACAGCCATGTGGCGGAAGCCCTGGCCGTATTGGACACTGTAGCCGCCCGGCACGTCTAGGGGACTACGCTCAAACCAAGTTTTAAGTGAAGGAGAGCTGATATGTCGGCTCCGAAGCATTTTCTCGATTTACATGCGTTGGATGCAGGGACTCTGCGCTCAATCCTCGATCTCGCCTCTGCCATCAAGGTGGGTAAAGGGATGAGCGATGAGGGGGGCGATACCGAACTTTTGAGCGGTAAGACCCTGGCTATGATTTTCGAGAAACCATCCACGCGCACCCGCGTCTCGTTCGAGGTGGGAATGATCCAACTGGGCGGTCATGTCGTCGTTATGGACGATCATGGCAGCCAGTTGGGACGTGGCGAAACCGTAGCGGACACCGCACGCGTGCTGTCGCGTTATGTCGATGCGATCATGATCCGTACCGATGATCCCGCTAAATTGGATGAATTGGCGCACTATGCGTCCGTTCCCGTGATCAACGGCCTGACCGATGATAGTCACCCCTGTCAATTGATGGCGGACGTGATGACCTATGAAGAGCATCGCGGCCCGATCAAGGGGCGCAAGGTCGTGTGGTGCGGCGACGGCAATAATATGGCGGCAAGTTATGTGCACGCCGCACAGCGGTTCGGATTTTCTCTGGTTCTGGCGGTGCCGCAAGAACTGAGCGTCAATCAAGCCGTGCTCGATTGGGCAGCGGCAGAGGGTGCGGATATAACCATCACCCAAGACACCGATGTGGCCTGCGCCGAGGCGGACCTGATCGTCACGGACACCTGGGTATCCATGGGTGACGAAAATGCCGAGGCGCGGCACAAGCTGTTGCTGCCCTATCAGGTGGATGCACGCCGTATGACTTTGGCCAAACCGGACGCGCTGTTCATGCATTGCCTGCCCGCGCACCGGGACGAAGAAGCCACCGCAGAGGTCCTCGACGGCCCACAATCGGTGATTTGGGACGAAGCGGAAAACCGCCTGCACGCACAAAAGGGCGTTCTGGCTTGGTGCATGAGCTGATCGTGACACAATCCATACCCCCTGTTGCACCGCGAGAGGCAACGGCCCCCACACACATCGACTTTGCCCAGACCTTTCAGGTTGAGGGAGTAGATGTTCGTGGGCGTTTGGTGCGTCTGGGGCCGGCACTTGATGCGGTTTTGGACGCGCATGGCTATCCCGAACCCGTCTCGATCATGCTGGCGGAGACTTTGATGCTGGCCGTGACGCTGGCCAGTGCTTTGAAGTATGAGGGCATTTTCACGCTTCAGGTGCAAAGTGACGGCCCCATATCCTTGCTGGTCGCCGATATCACCTCTGACGGCGCGTTGCGTGGGTATGCGCGCTTTGACGACGCCCGCGTGGCCGAAGTCGCCAAGGGCGAAAGCGCGCCTGTGCCTCGTCTTCTGGGGGCCGGTCATCTGGCCTTTACGGTCGATCAGGGCGCGGATATGGAACGCTATCAGGGGATCGCCGAGTTGGACGGTGCGACACTGGCGGATTGTGCGCACAATTATTTCAGGCATTCCGAACAGCTGGACACAGCAATCTTTGTTTCGGCGCGTGCTGGCGCTGCAAACAGCGGCTCCCTCGCGGGCGCACTGATGGTGCAGCGCATGCCCAGCGCCAAAAATGATGACGAAGAGCATGAAGATGGCTGGCGCCGGGCCGTGGCGATTTTGGCCAGCCTGACTGAGGCGGAGCTGCTGGACCCTGAATTAAGCTCGGAAACGCTGTTGTTTCGCCTTTACCACGAAGACGGCGTGCGGGCGTATGAGGCCCATGACTTGTTTCACCGGTGCCGGTGCTCTCGTGAAAAGGTGGCCAATACCTTGAAAGCCTTTCCGCGCACGGAAATCACTACAGATGATGGGCAGTCTCAGGTGGTGTGTGAATTTTGCCGGGCCGACTACACTTTTACGCCCGAAGACCTGGACGCACTGTTCGCTTCTGGCGACGCGTAAACTGCCTGAATACTTTTTTGCACACTAACGTCTTGATGCCGTCACATTCCGGCTGCATCATGTCGCTATGATAAATCGTAGACATTTCTTGCTGCTGGCCGCCGTGACGTTGAGCGCTTGCGCCACCGATACCCCCATCGCGGGCCCGGTGCCGGAGATCGGCTTTCAGCATTTGCCCATCATTCGCCTTGATGTTTCCGACGTTCAGGTGCGCTCCACATACCAAAGCCCGCTGAAGGCGCCCAACGCCGAACATTTGTTCACCACCTCACCGGCGCAGGCGATGACCAACTGGGCGAAGGCGCGGCTTCGGGCTGCGGGGAAGCCGGGTTCCGGGTCGGGTGGCACGGCGGTGGCGTCGTTTATCATCGAAGACGCCTCGGTGATTGAAACCAAATTGGACAAGACCAAGGGTGTCGCCGGGCTTTTCACTTACGAACCGACGGAGCGTTACGACGCAAAAGCCGCGGCGCGTTTGGAGATCAGAGGCAGCGAAAGTGGCACTTACGCCGAGGTGCGGGTCAGCGCCAGTCGGTCTGTTGAGGTGCGCGAAAACGCCACCTTGGCAGAGCGGGAAAAGGCTTGGTTCGATATGACCGAAGCCTTGATGGGCGACTTCAATGCGCAGATGGGAAAAGAAATCGACAGCTATTTGGCGCGCTGGATTGTAACGGCTGGTCAGAATTGACGTCGGTCTGCGGGTCTTGAGCACGCGTTTCTGCTCCGATAGGGAAGGTACTTTCCCTTCGCGGTGAAGCTTTATCTTTCATGACGAATTTATCTTATGAATTGGCGTTGCATGAGGATACATCGTCACGGTGTGTGGAAATGCGTCTATTTAACACATTGATATTGCTTGTATATCAATAAAATTTATTGTTTTTTTATTTTAATAAACCAATAGATCACCCTGACTCTACGTCGATTTTTCATGATTTGTTCACGTTTGTGAATGGTTGCTCGTCACAAATTGCCCGTATAAATGGTGAAAACAAATCATAAAAAAGGACATTGGTGATGAAGAATATCGGCAAAAGCGATCTCAAACGTCAGTCCCAAAATCGTGTGTACGGTTTGACACTAGAGGGCCAGGTGCCGCTTGCCATTGTGATGTGGAACAGACACATGGGTACACACGAAGAATGTGTGTGTGAAAGCAAGATGCTCAGTCAGACCCTGTGCGGGTTTTGTCTGTTGAGCCGATTGCAAACCGAAGGTCTCGCTCAAGCGAGCCAAGCCTGTGCGCACTCTTTTTTACAGGCGGCCCAAACTATATCGGGTTACCTGATGGCACGGCGCGGTGAAACGGAGAAGCTTGCGGCTGAGTGACGTTCCGTTCAGGGGGGGGCGGTGAGGCGTGTCTTGCGCCCCTTCCGAGCAAGATAATCAGACGAACAGCTGAAACAGCTGGGTGTCAAACATGGTGACGATGCCCAGTGCTATGGTGGCCAGTCCCGTTGTGACTTGAATGCCCCGGTTGGCCCAGGTGAGAAACCGTGCCGACATGGCAATGGGCACGGCAATCAGCGCGCTGAGCGCCGCCATGCCCAGCATTGAGCCCACGCCAAAGATCATCACGTAGACAAAGCCACTGGCGATGGTGGGTGCGGTGGTAACGCTCAACATCAGCAAGGCCGCCGAACCGGCCATGCCGTGCATCATGCCGACGAACAGGGCGCGAAGTGGAAAAGGTTTGTGCTCATGGTCGTGGCCGGAACGACCGTGTTCCGAGACTTCACCTGCGTGGCTGTGAGCGTGAAAGTGCGGCGTGGCGGCGTGGTGCTTGTGAACGTGAAAGTGCACACGGTCACGGATCAAACGATAGAGAATATGCCCGCCCAGCCCCACCAGCATGACGCCAACGGCGAATTCAAGCCAGTTTGCGAGCGTATCGTGAATGGCAAAACCCAAAACCAAGGCAGCGCCGGCAAAACCCATAAGGGTCAGGGTATGGCCCAACCCCCACACGGCACCCGTACGGATAATTTGGGAAAATGAGGTTTGACGCGTCGCCATAGAGGAAACAGCGGCGATGTGGTCCGCCTCAAGTGCATGGCTCATTCCCATCAAAAACGCGAGCATCAAGAAAGAAAGCATAAAAGAAGTGGTCTCCGAGGGTGCTGAATGTGAGCGTAGAGTGCGCCCCCGTGGGGTATATTGCAATGTGGAAAATGGGTCGGAAAATAAAAGGGAAAAGCCTTTGAGAGGCTTATCCGCGCCAGAAGGTGCGCGAGAACAATACCAGGATGGTGAACAGTTCCAAGCGCCCCAGCAACATACCCGCGCTCATCAACCATTTCGCTGCGTCGGGCAGGCTTTGGAAAGTCCCGGACGGCCCAACAATGGGACCCAAGCCCGGACCGACGTTGGAAATAGCGGTCGCGGCGCTGGATACGGCGGTCAGAAAATCCAAACCCAACATGCCAAGACCAAGGGATAAAAAGGCGAACGACAGGCCGAACACGAAAAAGAACGACAAGATTGAGATGATCACCTCATCGGGAACCGGGCGCCGATTATAGTACGGAACAAATACGCCGTGGGGCTGCAACAGGTGGCGGATCTGCACCCGTGCGGCGGCGTACAGGACCTGAAATCGGAACACTTTGATGCCGCAGGTGGTGGACCCGGCGCAGCCGCCAATGAACATGATGAAGAAAAAAATCGGCAGGGCGAAAGTGCCCCACAGGCCGTAATCGTGATTGGTGTAGCCCGTTCCGGTCATCACCGAAACCACGTTGAAGGCCGAAAAACGCAGCGCATCAACGGGTGGCATGGCGGTCTCGTACCACAGCAAAGCTGCCACCACGACAACGATAACGCCCGCGATGCTGATGTAGCCGCGCACCTGTTCGTCACGCCACAGCTGCATTGGTTTGCCGCGGACCACTTGCAAAAACAGCAAAAACGGCATGCCGCCGACCAACATGCCCAGGGTCGTGATGACATCGATCTGCCAGCTGTCGAAATGCCCGACGGAGGCGTCGGAGGTCGAATATCCGCCAGTGGAGATGGTGGTCATGGCATGGACGGCGGATTCGAACGGCGTCATACCCGCCAACCACATCAGCAGCGCCCAAAAGGCGGTGAGCACGATGTATATGCTGACCAGGGCCAGCGAAATTTGCGCCGCGCGCGGCAGAACCTTTTCACCGGCGTCGAAGGCTTCAACCTTGAACATTTGCATGCCGCCGACACCCATCATCGGCATCACGGCGATGGCCATCACGACGATACCCAGACCGCCCATCCATTGGAGAATGCCGCGCCACAGCAAAATGCCGGGAGGGGCGTGGTCTAACCCGGTAATGACGGTGGAGCCGGTGGTGGTGATGCCCGACATGGCTTCGAAAAAGGCGTCCGTATAACTGAGCTGAAGTTCAGAGAAGGTAAACGGCAAAGCGGCAAACACCGTGAGCACCAACCAACTGAGACTGGTCATCACAAAGGCCTGTCGGACGTTGAGCTGTATCCGCCCCCGGGAACTGGTGAGGGTCAACGATACGCCGACAAACAGCGTCAATCCCGCCGAGACGGCGAAGACCTGCCAATCGGGATTGCCCGCGGCTGCATCGACGAGGGCCGGGATACACATGCCAAACGCCAATGTCGCCAGCAAGATGCCCAAAATCATCAGAACGGGTCGAAAATCCATCATTGGACGGTATCGCTGCCTTCCTTGAGCACAATCAAACTTATCGCCCGCATGCTAAGGCCATGCGAGGGTCGGCGCAATCATCATGGCTTTTGCATACGGGTCAAGGGGAAAGCACAAACCACTTGAACGGTTAAAGCAGTTCGGATGCGGTTGAGGAGGGGCTGCCCACCATCGATAAGAATTCCCGGCGGGTGCGATCATGATCTCGAAAGGCGCCAAGCATTTTCGAGGTGAGCATGGTTACGCCGGGCTTGTGAACGCCACGGCACGTCATGCACTGGTGCGATGCCTCGATCACCACCGCCACGCCCTCGGGCTGCAACACCTCATTGATGGCATTGGCGACCTGTGCGGTCATTTTTTCCTGAATTTGCAGGCGCTGAGCATATAGCTCGACCACTCGTGCCAATTTGGAAATGCCGACGACACGGCTTTTCGGCAAATACGCGACATGGGCCTTGCCAATGATCGGGGCCATGTGGTGCTCGCAATGGCTTTCAAAGCGGATGTCTTTGAGCAGCACCATCTCGTCGTAGCCTTCGACTTCCTCAAAGGTGCGCTGGAGGATTGCTTGCGGATCGGCATTGTAGCCCTGGAAGTATTCTTCGAACGCACGAACCACGCGCGCGGGGGTGTCTAGCAACCCTTCGCGGTCAGGGTCGTCGCCAGCCCATTGAATAAGGGTGCGCACGGCGCGCTCCGCCTCGGCTCGATCCGTTTCAGATCGCTTCGGGCTGTTGGCGTCGTCGTTTGCGACGCCCAAGGGCTTACGGTTGGCCAAGATAATATCCTTTTTCTGGTGCTCGGCGTGTGCAACTCGGCATGCGCAGCCGGACGTCTTAACCCATGTGGGGGGCCAGTGAGCTTTGTTCAAGCGTGTAAAATCTTAATGCAGTTGACGGCGCTGGTATGGGCAGTCCAACGAAAAGGCCGGGATGGTGGCGTCGAACGTATCCCCGGTTTCGGCTTCCATGACGTAGTGTCCACGCATGATGCCCGATGGAGTGCCCAGTGGTGTACCGCTGGTATATTCGAAACTTTCACCCGGCGACAACACCGGCTGTTCGCCGATCACGCCCATACCGGAAACTTCCTGGACCTGACCGATTTCATCGGTGATGTGCCAATAACGGCTTTTCAGCTGCACAGTCTGCGTACCGCGATTTTCAATGCGAACATGATACGCCCAGACAAAACGGTGTTCTTCCGGATCGCTTTGTTCGTCCAAAAACTCCGGCTCCACCACGACGGTGATGGAACGGGTAGTCAGGGCGTAAACGCCATCAGGGTCGGTGCTCAGGTGCTCCATAACGAGCCCTTTCGTTATTATTGCCCCAGTCGTTGGGGTGTCGTGTGGGATGCGGTTTACAGCCCCTGAACATTATCTGGGGTTTATTGGCACAATGTCCAGGTTTGATCCATGACAATAAATTATTAGGCTGAACATGAAGCTCCGCCCAGGACACAAAACTTAGCGCAGTGGGGGTGGTTCAACGCGACCGGCCCCTGAGCGTCACTCAAGCGTGTCCCCATATCGAACCGTGCATCATAGGGCAATAAGGTGCACGGCATAACGGTGGGGAGGTTCTCCCCGTTGCGGTGCACAACCATGCGGGAGCTGGCGCACATCATCGCGTCGGGGCGCACATCCAGCAAGCCCCAGCACTGGGTGGTGATTTCGGGGACGTCGGTGGTCTCGTCCATTTCGGGGAACAAAACCAGTCGCGACGGGTTCTGGGCATCGAGATCCAACCCCCAGTCCGCAAACAATGCCTGATAGGCATTGCGCTCCACTTCTTCGCTTTCCCCCCATATAGGCCGGCCAGCTATATCAATGTGAAAACCGTGTTCCAAGAGCCACTTAAGCCCCGTTTCCATAGGTGCCCAGCTGCCCTGGCCGCGTACTTTTTCATGGCCCAGCGGGGTGTGATGATCGATGGAAATGCGCAGTTTAAGCTGCTTTACATCGTGTTTGGCCTTGAGCGTCAACAGCTCTGCACGTTTTTGCCAAAGGGGCTTCATGGCATTGGTCAGCACCAGGGCTTGAAACCCATGCGAAAGGACATCGTCCAGTATGTCCACCAAATCGGGGTTCATGAACGGTTCGCCGCCGGTAAAGCCGATTTCCTTAACGCCCATGTCCTCGCGTTTAATTTCATCAAGGTAGCGGTGCGCATGCTCACGGCTGAAATACACTAGGTCATCGTTTGTCGGGCTGGAATGCATATAGCAATTGTCACAGGTGATGTTGCAGAGGCTACCGGTATTGAACCACAGCGTTTTAAGCGCACTCAGCGCAACTGTGGCACGGATTTCGCCCTTAGCTGTTGTGTGGGGGTCACGAAATTTGGCGGGGTCAAGCGGGGAGGGGGCGTGCGCACCTTCAGGCATGAATGAAAGCTCCTTTGAGTCTGTATAGCTTATGGTTCGTTGGTACAGCTCACAAGGTTTCAGCGCACGAAAAGTTATAAACGGGGCAGGGTGGGCAATTAATAGATATGGACATGCACAATTCTAACTTGAAAAAGGCACCTGCACCGTATCATATGATTATATGCGATATCATAGAGGACACCGAAATGTGTAGCTGAGGTCCAAAGTTGTGAACTGGCTCAAGCGGACATGGCGTGGGAGTGACTGTGCGTTGAGGGCTGTGTGGCCTTTGGCGCGAGTGCGTCGCTTTATGATTTTAGGGATGCTCATTGGACTTACAGCGCCCACACCGGTATTTGCAGACGGCGGGACCGATGGCGCGGACGTGCGCCGTTTGGCGGGAAAAACCTACACCGCCCTTGCGCCAAGAGTTTGGCCCCCACAATACAATGTCGATAACGAGGGTAACCCCGTAGGCTTCGCCTATGACGTGATGAATGAACTGTCCAAGCTGACAGGCATTGCGTTCAAGTATAAATTATTTGAAAAATTCTCCGAAATCGATGGGGCTTTAGGTGCAGGGGAAGGGCAACTTGTTCCCAACAGTGGAATAACGAAACAACGGGGACAGAACTATTTATTCACGTCACCGGTTGAAGTTTTTGCCGTTCGGATGATTGCGCGTGCCAGCACCGAAATGAAAGATGCCATGGGATCTCTCCGTGGCAAGAAAATCGGTGTGGTGGCCAGCAATGTGGGCGGAAGGCTCATGAGCGCGCGTGATGACATCAAAATGGTGACGTATTCCGACGTTCGTACCCTGCTGTTCGAATTGATGGCCGGGAACATTGATGCACTTGTATACCCGGAACCTGTTGTTTTTGGCTTGGCGCGTCAAATCGGTATTGAAGATAGGATCGTAGCGGTTGGCGAACCGCTGGCCGAAATCAGCCGGGGCCTTCGTATCGTAAAGAGCGAGCCGGAACTCGCGTCGGTGCTGAGCCAGGCTGTTGAAATGTTACACCGTTCCCCGGACTTTGAGCGCATATACGTCAAGTGGTACGGCGCAGAAAAACCGTACTGGGCATCGGAACAGTTCGCTCTGTTGCTCTCTGGTATGGTCTTGGCAATTATTTTAGTGGGGGCGGCGCTCCATTACGTGTCGATTGTTCGCCTGAATAAGCAGCTTCAAGTTGAGGTTGGCGAACGCATGGCAGCGGAAGGGGGCGCTGTTGCTGCGCGTAGGGCCGCGGAAGAGGCCAATAAAGCCAAAAGCACGTTCTTGGCACACATGAGTCACGAATTGCGCACCCCACTGAATGCGATCATTGGATTTTCTCATGTGATTAAAGAGCAGTCCTTTGGTCTCCATAGCAATCCGAAGTACGAAGAATACGGTAACGACATCAACATGGCGGGTCAGCATCTTCTGGCGGTGATCGGCGACATATTGGACATCTCGAAGATTGAGGCCGGCGAAGCGCAGCTGATTGAAAAGCGTTTCTTCTTGAACGAATCCGTGCATGATTGCACGCAGATGCTTTCGTCCGACCCGCACAGTTGCGCACTGACGTTTGAGCCTTGCCAAACCAATCCCGTCTTTCTTGGGGAAGAGCGTCTGATCCGCCAGATCATTTTGAATTTGTTGTCCAATGCTGCAAAATTTACGCCGCATGATGGGTGCATCGGTGTTGCCGTGCGCTGTAATGTCAGCGGTGGAGTGTCCATCGTCGTCAAGGACACGGGTGCCGGTATTGACGCCGACGACATTCCAAGGGTGTTGGAACCGTTCGGTCAGGCGCGTCATAATGTGATGCACAGTTACGACGGCACAGGGCTAGGGCTGTCACTGTCAAAAATGTTGACCGAATTGCATCAGGGGCAGTTTGAAATCACCAGTACCGTTGGCGAGGGGACGACCGTGAGTCTAACCTTCCCGCCACACCGCATTGTGTCGGATATCAGCGCTTCGTCGTAAGCATCAGCCGCAATCACGGCATTTGGGCTGTGATGACGGGCGTGCAACGACAGGCTGTTGATGCAGCCATGATCCGTGATATATAGCATTCAGTGCCGCTCAAGCGCGGCTATGACACCTTGAGTTCACGGCCCAATTCATGGCGCAACTCAATGCATATTTCAGGACACCGATGCGGGTGTAGCTCAATGGTAGAGCAGAAGCTTCCCAAGCTTACGACGAGGGTTCGATTCCCTTCACCCGCTCCATCCATTTTTCGCAGAAAACATTGTCTAACGTCAGCGGTGATAAACGACGCCTTGAAAATCCATCGTGAAAATGCTGATTGGCGGCAAACTGAGAATGTGGAATTGAAACGCCTGACTGACGATTTTCACCGCGTAGGCATCGAAATCAATCTGATTGCCCGCGAGGTGAACACAGCAGAAATGACAGGCCGTAGCCCAAAGGGGCTAGACAATATAGAAAACCTTGCAGATGAGCTTCAAAGATTGATCCAGCGAGCAAATGCCTTAATGGGGAGTTGGAAAACTAATCCATCAGATGAAACTTAAGTCATGGGTTGATCCGAAAAGTGTTCTATTTTCAATGTCCGTTATTCCGCACTTAGCGGACTAAATCCAATGCCATCATTTACGTCCGCTTATGACCCAAAGCAGAGATCGAGAAGCTATGCCTCTTTGGTCACCATAATACGGAAGAGTGAGTATAGGGGATAAGGCGTTTCCTTTGGCTAGCTATATCTTCAAATTACACATAGTTTGGCGGTAAGGGACAATCTAAACAGAAAGGTAATTCACGTTGCCAAACTGGAAATATTTATTATTTTTTCGCGCCCCCCTGGTGACAACTGTGGGTCTGATCTTAGTTGTGGGATTTTTGACCACCAACATCATCAGCTATCAAGTTTCTAAATCGAGCTTGCGAGAAGCCTTAGTCGGTAATGAACTGCGGTTGACCAGCAACAATATTTATTCAGAAATCCAACGCGATCTGTTACGCCCCGTTTTTGTTGCTTCCTTAATGTCCAACAATACATTTGTAAAAGATTGGATTTTAAAGGGAGAACAAGATGTTGCCAGCATGACTCGATACCTCACAAATATTCGAGATGAATACGGTGTTTTTACGAGCTTTATGGTGTCCGATAAAACCTTAAATTATTACCACTTCAGTGGTGTTCAACAGGTTGTTTCGAAAGAAAGTATTCAAGATTCATGGTATTTCAGGCTTCGTGAGATGAAGCAAGCCCATGAAATTAATGTTGAGCAAAATCAGGAACAAGACAATACGCAGACCATCTTTATCGATCATAAAATCTTTGATTATAACGATAAGTTTTTAGGTGCTATTGGCGTTGGTCTTGAGTTTCAAGCTTTGGCAAAAATCGTTAATCGCTATAAGGACCATTTTGGTCGGCATATCTATTTTGTGGATGAAGCCGGTAAAATTATGGTGCGATCTCATGGCAACACCATCACCGAAAACGATATTTACACGGCCCCCGGCATGTCCACAATTGCCAAAGATTTGATGGCTACGGATAAAGGCTTTTTTGAATATAGCCGCGCTGGGGAAACCATGTTAGTCAATAGCCGAAGCATCCCTGACTTAAAGTGGCGCGTAGTTGTGGAACAGCGCGAATCCGATGCTTTAGCAGGGATTCGTCAGAGCCTGATCACAAACCTTATCGTAGGCTTTGTGGTCATTGCCCTGACCCTTGTGATTGTTATGTATACGGTCAATTTGTATCAGGCCCGTCTGAAAAAAATGGCAACCACGGATAAATTGACGAATATCGGTAACCGCTCAATGTTTGATCTGGTTTTGGGGAAGGCCTTAAAAAGACACCTGCGTGATGGGAAGTCGATTTCCTTGATCTTGATTGATGTGGATTATTTTAAGCTTGTGAATGATGCTCTGGGTCACCTTGAGGGGGACCGAGCCTTGGTTGAAATTGCTAAATTATTGCGAACCATCGTTCGGGAAACGGATGAATTATGCCGTTGGGGCGGCGAAGAATTCGCCGTTTTGGCGTATAACTGTGGATTGGACAGTGCCGCCGTTCTTGCAGAAAACTTACGCTTGGCCGTAGAGCAAGCCTCTATCGTCACTTTGCCCGATAAGTCACTACTGACAATCAGTCTTGGCATCACCGAAGTATGCGATGGAGATGATTGCGATACTGTGTTGGCGCGGGCTGATAAGGCTTTGTTTAAGGCTAAAAAATCGGGTCGGAATTGCGTCAGATCGATCTAGTTTTAAAAGCCAACTTGTTTAAGGGTCCTGCCGACGGATTGTACATAAGCCCCCCAAGCTTAAGACGAGAGTTCGATTCTCTTCACCCGCTCCATACCTTTTATTCTTGTTCAGCTTTATTTCAATATGGCGATGGGCAGTAGGCCGTTGTTTTTGGCGTGCTTTTTCAGTCTGCCATCGGCCTTGATGCGCTTGACGAAGACGTTGATGTAGGCCAGCCATTCAGGATCGCCCTTGTTGATGGCGTAGGCGTAGTCGGTTGTGTGGAACGGCGTGCTGGGTTCCAGCAGTTTCGCCCAGTCGTAGGTGATGAGAATTTTTTTACCGTAGGGATAATCAGTGAGAAACGCGTCCGCGCGCCCGGAACGAACTTCCTTTTCGCGTTGTTGGAATTTTACCACCGAAAGAATGGAGGCCTTCTTGAACGCGCTGGCGGCGCCTTCCATGAAGGTGCCCTTTTGCACCACCAGGATGTGTCCGTCTTTATCCATGTCGCTCCAGGTCTTCAGAGTCGGGTGTGTTTTGGGGACCACGGCATAGATGTCGCTACGCAGATACGGCTCACTGTAATCCAGGTGTTTGGCGCGGGCTTTGGTGATCCCCACTCCGAACATGGCGATGTCGCATTTGTCAGCCTGGATATCTTTGATGAAGGCGGCAAAGCTGGTTTTGACGAATTGTAATTTCACCCCAAGATCAGAGGCCAACTCAGAGGCCAAATCGATGTCGATGCCTTCCAGCTTGCCGCTTTTGGGGTTCTGGAACGAAATGGCGTAATAGGCTGGCCAGTGGCAGACCCGCACAACGCCGTCGGCCTTGATACGCTCAAGATGCCCAGCTAGCGTCGGCGCTGTGGTCATCATCAACACCATTACAGTGCTAAGTAAGGTTTTTACGAACGGGTGCATATGAGGCTCCTGACCCTGTGAGTGTTGATTTTGACATTTAAATGCCGATCTAGAAAGTGACATTTCACTTGAGCTGAGCGTACAATCGTATGCTTCTGTATTTTACGAGTTTTGTTACCTGAAGGAATTTTTGTCGGTGCAAATTGGTGTTTCTAAGTCCTCATGGCTGGGGGGGCGCTACGGCGTCATGTTGCTGACGTTTGTGGTTACAGCCACTTTCGTCGGGATCTGGGCCTATCAATTGCAGAAGGGGCAGGAGCGCGCCATAGCCACGGCTGAAGCTACGGCAAGCAACTTGGCTCAAGTTCTGGAAGAGGCAAATAGCCGTACAGTTCAGAGCATTGACTTGATCCTTAAGAATGTTGCGGCCGGCATGCAGCCGGGCGGTTGGGTGCGGGGGGGCGCTAGAAAGGGTTTTTTGCAATCTCTGCTGGATGAAGCCCCGCATGTGCGAGAAGTGGCGTTTGCCGATGCGGTCGGGCGCATCACCGATATCTCACGCCGCGGCGATCTTCCAAATCTGAATATTTCTATGGAAACCTACTTCCAACAAGCGAAGAGCGGCTTTTCACGGTCTCTTTATGTTAGCAAACCGTTCCGAGGTCGTTTTCTGGGCGATCCTCGGGGCGGGGGGGCATCGGCAGAACACTGGCATTTGATTTTTGCACGCGCCGTTATGGATGATGGTGGGAATTTTGTAGGCATGGCCGTCGCGGTGATCAATCCGGGGTATTACCAAGAGCAGACCGGTGCACTGGAGATCGGCGAGCATGGGGCCGTGGCGTATTATCGCTACGACGGAGAACTGCTTGTACGCAGTGGGCGGGCAGGGTTGGAAATTGGTCTTGGAAATCATGCGGATCACCCCCTGTTCTCTGAGTACCTTCCAAGGCGCGAATGGGGTACCTTTCGCCATGAGGCGGACGCCTATCATGCGGCTCCCTATATCATCAGTTACCGGGCCACCACCCGCTGGCCGCTTTTGGTTGCGGTGATATTGGACCAGGGTGAAACGCTGGCGTACTGGCGTAAGGAAGCGCAGGATTTTTCTGTTTTTATGGCCGGTGGCCTGGCTGTTCTGCTGCTTTTGGCTGTGGTGATTTATCGTCAACGTGCAATGGCGGAACAGGCGGAAAAACAGCTGGTGTTGTTGGGCACGGCCTTAAAGACATCAGCCAACATGGTCCTGATTACAGATACCGATGCTCATATTGTGTGGGTTAACGATGCGTTTTGTCAGCAGTTCGGTTATGAGATACACGAAGTGATCGGTCGGAATCCGCGGATTTTAAAATCCGGTCTGGTTTCTCCGACAATGGTGAAGGCATTGTGGCAGACCATTTTGAGTGGGCGTACATGGAGCGGAGAGTTTGTTAACAAACGCAAAGACGGCACGTTGGTGATCGTCAACCAAACGATCAGCCCAATCATAGGCCCGACAGGCGACATAACACACTTTGTCGGCATTCACGATGACATCACAAAGCGCAAAGAAACGGAGCTGGAACTGCGAGAGGCGAAAGTTCATGCAGAAGCTGCCAACAACGTAAAAACCCAGTTTCTCGCCAACATGAGCCATGAGTTGCGCACACCGCTGAATGCCGTTCTTGGCTTTTCCGATATGATGCGGGCGGAAACATTTGGGCCGTTGGGGCACGAAAAATATAGCGAATATAGTGATGACATACATGCCTCTGCGACGCACCTGCTGACGCTGATCTCCGATATTTTGGACGTGTCGAAGATTGAAGTGGGCAAGATGAGTTTGTCCGAAGACCGTGTTCATTTGGCGAGTATGGCGGAAAGTTGCCACAAGTTGCTGCGTCACCGGGCCGGTGAAAAGGGCGTGAAGTTAGTTTCGCGCGTACCAAGAAACATACCTGACCTGCTGGCTGATCAGGTGCGGGTCAAACAAATCGTTCTCAATCTGTTGACCAACGCCATCAAGTTTACGGATGCAGCGGGGCAGGTCACGCTGACTGTGGAATTGAGTGAAGATTACAGCATCATTATACGCGTCGTGGACACCGGCGTCGGCATTGCCCCGCATGAACTGAGCAAAGTGCTGGAGCCATTTGGTCAGGCTGGCGAAGTCAACAACTTGGCGCGTGAGGGCGTTGGTCTTGGCCTTTATCTGGTGAAAGCGCTTATGGAAATGCACGGCGGGCATGTTGGCGTCTCTAGCACATTGGGCGTCGGCACCTCCGTGGAGGTTACGTTTCCCCCCGTGCGCAGCCTTATGCGCCTCGAGGACGAAATTGAGCCTGAGGCCGAAAAACCTTTGCCGTGAGCATGAGCTTTGCGCCATGATGCAGGCATGACCAGCACACCCCCCCCTCCCCCAAATGATAGTATGCCGGGCGCGCTTTTTGGGCTGCGCATTCTGGATTTAACCCGTATTCTTGCGGGGCCATTTTGCACCCAGATGCTGGGGGATCTCGGCGCGGATGTGGTCAAGGTCGAGCGCCCCGGTGTGGGCGACGACACGCGACACTGGGGGCCGAATTACATTCGCGATGCTGACGGTCACAACACCGGGGAAAGCGCTTATTTCGTCTCGGCCAACCGCAATAAACGCTCGGTGGCCATCGATCTGAGCCACCCCGAAGGCGCGGCTCTTGTCCGGCGCCTGGCGTTGCAATCAGATATTGTGGTGGAAAACTATAAAGTCGGTGGTCTAGCCAAGTATGGGTTGAGCTATGATGATCTGAAGGCTGAAAACCCGGGTCTGATTTATTGTTCCATAACCGGGTTCGGCCAGACTGGACCGTATGCCGAGCGTGCGGGCTACGATTTCATGATCCAGGGCATGGGCGGTATCATGAGCCTGACGGGCGAACCGGACGGTGAGCCGATGAAGACCGGTGTGGCCATTTCCGATGTGATGTGCGGCATGTACGCATCCACCGCGATTTTGGCGGCAGTGCGTCATCGTGACCGGACCGGTCAGGGACAACAGGTCGACATGGCGCTGTTGGACACCCAGGTGGCGTGGTTGATCAATCAGGGGCTGGATTACCTGACCACCGGACAGCCGCCGCAGCGTCGCGGTAACGCCCATCCCAACATCGTGCCCTATCAGGCTTTTCGGGGCAGCGATGGGCATGTGATTCTCGCCGTTGGCAACGATGCTCAGTTTCGTCGTTTTTGTTCCTTTGCCGGGTTGAATGACTTGGCCGATGATGCACGGTTCGCCACCAACAATGCCCGCGTCGTCAACCGCGATGCATTAATCCCGCCGATCCGTACCGCGATGCTTGAGCATACCGTTGCGTACTGGCTGGAAGGCTTGGGCGCGTTGGGGGTGCCATGTGGCCCGGTGAATGATCTGGCCGAGGTGTTTGACGATCCACAGGTGCGCCACCGCGACATGGTGGTTGAACTGCCCCATGAAACAGACCCACGGGTCGTGGCGCGTCAAATCGCCAGTCCGATCAAATTATCTGAGACTCCGGTCACGTATAAACGTTCAGCCCCCGGATTGGGCCAGCATACCCGTGAGGTTCTGCGTGAGATGTTGAACTTGGCGGATACGGAAATTGACCGTTTATATGATGATGGCATCGTCTAAGCGTTGATTGAGTTAAACCATAAAGTCCTGTGTACCGTCGATGACCGGGCCGGGCCGGTTACTGTCCAAATTCATGTAGGCGCCGGACAACGTGTTGATCCCGGAAATGCGCGCGACTTTGGCAAGTTCGGGCGTCGGGATGCCCAAGACCCAGGTGGGCAGGCGGCGGTGCGAAGCCCGTTGCGCGAAAAGCTGAAAAACCTTACCGGCCAATTTCAGATCTATCGGTTTGTCGGACAGGTCCAAGGCAACACCGCTATAGTTCAAGTTGGCGAACGGCGTGAAGTCGGTTTGTTCTTTTTCCGGTTGGGCGAACCAGCTGTCGAAAAAAGCCATCAGCGGAATGGTGATGTCGTCGAGGGTGTTGAGGGACAGGCTTTTGGGGAAGTCGATGATTTCGGGAATGATGTTCTGGCGTTCTTCAGTGCTCAATTCGCGCAAGACATCGGTGACCTCGGCGGCAGCCTCGGACGTCGCCAGGGCTACTGAATTGATGCGCACCAGCATGCGAAACCGTTCGCCTTGGTCAAACCGCGCCCGCATGGCCTGAAAGGCCAGCTTTAGATACCTCACTTGGCGCTGCATGGTGGCTTCAACAGTCGTTTGACGGACCAACGGTTTGTCCCCCGCCAATTCATTGCCTGCCGCGTCGCGTAAGATGGGCTTGGCGTAAAAAAGATCAACATGGGTCGTGTCAGTTTCCCAAACGGGGCGATAAACGATGTCGAGTGTGGTGCTCGCGGAATCTTGCACTGTTGAACCAATTCGAACGGGTTGTTGAACATAGGGTTGCCTAGAGTATATGGTGCGCAAACATCTTCATACGATATTTATGATACTTTTCACCCTTCCCGTCCTTTAGCTCAGGTTTGCACTATGGCTGAACAAGATAACAATCCCCTCGAAACAGCTCCAGAGCAGGATGCGGGAGACGGCACACAGGCCGAAGCCCAGGTGTTTGCAGCCATTGTGCGGTATCTGGCGGAGCGCTTGACCGATGTTGAGCCCGATGTGGACCCCGGTGATCTGGCTCATACGGGCGAGCTATTTTTGGAATTGGCCGAGGCCTTTGAGACCAAGGGTGGGTTCGAATTTGGTCAGGATCAGGCCCTGCCGCTGTCTCACGCTTTCGCCATGTTGGAAGGCGGTATGCGAATCCTCGCCGAACAAGCGGGTGAATCGGGGCACACGAATGCGGCGGCAAAAATGGAATGGGCCGGAATCAAGGCCCGCGCCATGATGGGGCTTTTGGAAACACATCATTTGTCGGGTTCAGGCGGCATCGTTGCATTTGGTTTGGATGACGACGAGAGCCACTAAGTCCCCGGCGTCATTCGATCCGACCCAATTTACGCGACAACTGGCGAAGCTCGCGGCGTTCGAACTTTAAGTTCTGAATGTGTTCGCTGTCATCGTGGCTGCTATCTGCCCGGCCACCTTCTTCGATGGTACGATCCATTGCCGCCATGATTTCGGTGATGACGTGCTGTGCGGTTGCCGCCTGCTCAACTGTGGCGTCTTCGATGACGACATCCTGGTCCATCATCAATTCGCTAAACGCGTCAAAATCGCGTTCGGCCAATTCGCTGAGTTCGCCATCAAGCGGTTGCCATACGTCATCCCACGCGGCCTGCAAAGTTTTCAGAGGCTTCGACGGATTGGCGGTTTCTTCGATGTGCACCATCAGACGCACAAATTGCCACACTGTAAAACGGAGTTCCAAGGTAAAGGATGCCTTTTATTTCGCTGCGATTGCGTCACTTTATAGCCCATTTGGCGTGTGTAAAGACGTTGTTTTCTTGTCAGGCGGTATGAAGGCTCTCTACTATCGGTATTTGAGTCTAGGCCTGAAAACGTATCATTAGGGGAAATGTCTGTGGGCATAGCCAAAGACCCAGCAAAAAACATCTCGCGTGTTGCAGGTGTACGATCCGGATTTAAGCATGGTGCAGCTCTGATCATGCTGGTCACAGTGTCCGCGGCAAGCTTGTTGATCGTGTTCGGTGTGCAGTCTGTGCAACGCATTGAGGCCGTCAAAGAGCACTGGATTGATTATAGTCATGACGCCGCCGAGGCCGGGCGACTACTGCACAATATTTCTTTGCAGATGGGCTATGGCGGGTTCATTCACAATTTCAAAAACTATCTTCTGCGCCATGACTTTGAGTATGCGGTTACGGTGGGCAATAAATCTGTTGCCATTAATACGGACTTGGACCAACTCGAAACGCTGATGATTTCAGATGAGGAAAACACGGCGATTAAGACTATTCGTCATGTCGTGGGGCAATACACCGCCGGGGTCGGCCTGGTGGCCGAGGCATTCAAGAACGGCATGTCCGTTGCTGAGATAGATGCGATGCTTAGAATTGACGATGCTCCCGCCCTCGATGCCATTTCGACATTGAACAATTCCTTTCTTGATCGCACCCAATTGGCGGAGGGTGAGATTGATATCGGTATGAAATCTGCGACGTCGATGATCTGGGTCCTGTTGGGTGTCGTTCCGGTGATTGTCGTTTTGGGCTGGGTGCTCATTATATTTTTACGCCGGATTATGGAAGCTCACGCGAATTTGGCTGAGGTGCGAGATGAGTTGACGACGCTTTTGCAGCAAGCTCCCGACGCCATTTTGAATATCGATCAAAATGGCGTCATTTTGCGCGGTAATGATCGGGCGCTGACATTGTTTGGCTACACGCGCGACGAATTGCTGAGTAAACAGGTAGAAGACATTATCCCTGGGAGCTACAGCAAAAGTCATGCAGGGCTGATCGCAAATGCTTTTGATGCTCTTCTGCCACAGCCCCTCGGAGACGAGGTGACATTCTATGCTTTAACCAAAGACGGGCGGGAAGTGCCGGTTGAGGTCAGCCTGAATTTCTCATATTCCGGCGGCGAGCGTACCGCCACAGCCATCGTGCGCGATGTAACTGAGCGCAAACGTGTTGAGCAGGTGCTCAAGCAAGTGCACTACCAACTTGAGCAGCGTGTTCTGGAGCGGACTGCTGAACTCAAGCAGCGTACTATCGAGCTTGAAACGGAAATCAGCGAGCGCCGTCGCGCCGAGAGCCTGTTGGTGCAATCGTCCAAGATGGCAACGATCGGTGAAATGGCGTCGGGCATTACCCATGAATTGAATCAGCCCATGAACATCATGCGTATGGGGGTAGAGGCTGCGCAAATTCGAATTCAGCGCGGGCAGGCCGACATTGCGTCGATCTCGGAGACGTTGGAGCGTATCGAAGGGCAGATCGCCCGCATGTCCGACATCATCAATCATATGCGGGTATATTCACGTCAAGATACAGAAGGCCATGTCGCCTTTGATCCGTATTTGGCGGTTGAAGAGGGCTGCAAACTTTTTTCCGGACAGTTGGTCGGGATGAATGTGGACTTGGTCATGGAATTTACCCCATCTGAAAATGCCAAGGGAATCATCATGGGCCATGCTATCCGTTTGGAACAGGTGATCTTGAATTTGCTGAGCAATGCGCGCGACGCGGTTTTGGATCGCCATGCGCGCGATGGGATAGATTTTATGGGACGGATCCGTGTCAGGATGTGCACGGATACCAAATTAGATGCTATTTTGATCGCAGTTGAAGATAACGGTGGGGGCGTGCCAGAGGACGTTTTGCCTCACATCTTTGCGCCTTTTGTCACGACCAAGGAAAGCGGGCGTGGGACGGGCCTGGGCTTGTCTATCAGCTACGGCATCGTCGAAGGTATGGGCGGCGTCATTAGCGTCACCAACGAAGAAGAAGGGGCGTGCTTTGAAATGAGCCTGCCACTGACGGATGAGGAAATTAGTACACACATTTCCGGCCCAGGTATCGCGCCTCAGTCACAAGAGGTTTCGGCACAGGCCGGGTCGGCGGTACAGACGGATCATGGCGCGCCCATAAAATTTACACAAGCCAGGAACAATGCAATTAAGGTTCTGGTGGTTGATGATGAGCGCCGTGCGGCTCACGGCCTTGCTGATTTTCTTCAGGAATTGGGCTATCTGGTTTACATCGCATATAATGGTGCAGAGGCGATGCAGATTTACGTATCCGACCCGGCAGACGTAGTGATTACAGATCTACAGATGCCAGTGATGGGGGGCGAGGCGTTGGTTCGAAAGCTGCGCGCACTGTCCGCATCTCTACCTATATTTGCCGTGACCGGACGGGGCGAGTATGGCGACGCGGCCAGTGCCGACGGTTTGGGTGTGACGGATATTTGGCACAAGCCGGTTAGTCTTGGTGAGATATCTCAGCGCTTGCAAGATATGTTCGGGGCTGAAAATCAAGTCTGATTTAAGGGCGGTAATTGACTATCGAGCCAGCCTGATTCCAAAGTGAGACGCACCGCTTGGGCACGATTTTGCGCCCCGATTTTTCGGTATATATTGCGCACATGAATTTTGACGGTGATTTCTTGCAAATCCAATGCGCGGGCAATTTCTTTATTCGTCTCACCATCGATAAGGTGGTGGAGAATTTCTGCTTCACGTTGTGTCAGCGTTATAAATTTTGGGTTCACAATTTTGTCCGCCGGGGACGTTGGTTGGTGGAGAATGCTCAGGTCTTCCGTTGTGGTGTTTTCTGAAAACACTTCAGAAGGTAGATATTTTTCCCCAGATAGAACTAGGCGTAGGGCGTTCACCATGGCCATGCCGCCGATATTTTTGGGAATGTAGCCTGAGACGCCATAGTCGAGGGCGGCCATCACATCTTTACGGTTATAGTGCCCCGACAAAATCACGATCGGGACGTCGGGGTAGTTTGTGGCGAACTTGGTGACGCCGTCAAAGCCACTCATGCCGGGCATTTTCAAATCCAACAAGATGAGATCAAGTTTTCCGGCCGTCTCGGCTTTTGCTTCCGCGCCGGGAAGGTCGCTGGCTTCCAGGACCTCGACATCAAGTGCCAATTCACGCAAAAAGGGACGGATGCCCTCACGTACGAGCGTGTGATCGTCAGCAAACAAGATGCGCATTGTGTGAACCTCAACGCTCTCAATGGTGAGTGTTGGAAAGATGCGCTGCGAGGCTCAGCCTTGGCTCGCGACCTTATATTCTCCCCGGAATAAATAGATTACGGATAGATAACCGATTAGGCAAGCGCGCAATTTACTGGGACATTCTCTCAAGAGTTGCCTTACTGCGTTTAGCCACGGGGTGGGGCTGGATAATGATGCTGTTACATTGACGCGCTATCTCAGTGGCTATGACACAGTTGCGTATCGTCACCTTCAACACATGGAACTGCCAAGGTTCATTGGACCATCGACTGGCGTTGATGTTGGCAGGGTTGAAGGCCGTGGATGCCGATGCAATTTTGCTGCAGGAAGTTTTTTTGGAACTTCCCACGGGCCTTAATGTCGCCGGTCGTTTGGCAGACGGTCTTGGTATGGATGTCGCATTTGTGCCCGCACGCAAAAAATTGCGAACGATGAATGGCTCACCAGCACTCGGCTTTTCAGGCCTTGCTGTGCTGACCCGTGAACCTATACAGGGGGGCGAGCAAATTCGCCTGCCCGAGGACCCTCGCGATGGTGAACGAATGGGGCAAATGGTGTCGGCCACAATCAAAGGACTGGACGTGGTGTTCGCCAACGTCCACTTGAGCCATTTGCCAAACGAAGACGGTCTGCGCCAACGACAGCTCGACACTGTGGTGGCTGCTCTGGACAGTGCCGCCGATTGCGATGTTACGGTGCTCGGTGGGGATATGAATTTAGAACATGGCCATGATCTTTTGGAAAATTTGAAAAGCGATCATGGTTTTCAATGTGCGGCGTATGACATTTTGCCCAAAAGCACGCTTAATCCTGTTGACGCAGAAAGCTCAAGTTTAGGTGTGGTCGATCATTTGTTTGTTAAAGCGGGGTGCGTGGCGCCATCGCGCATATCTGCGAAAACGGCCTTGAGTCATAAAGACGTAACCTGTGGATATTATCCGAGCGACCATATGGCTGTGGTCGCGGATATCGATGTTGATTGAAATGTGTGATGAGTACGAATTTGTCATAAATGGTTCATGCGAAATACGTAGAAGTCGGGGCTTCACTTGAGGTTGGGAGTAGAACTTGAGTATTCGAATCGGGATCAATGGCTTTGGTCGTATGGGGCGTCTGGCGTTACGCGCCGGATGGGGACGTTCAGACCTGCACTGGCAGCGCATCAACGAAATTGGCACTGACGCCGATGGTGCGGCGCATTTATTGACGTTTGATTCCGTGCACGGTCGCTGGGACCGCGAGGCAACGTTTGAAGATGAGGCGTTGGTCATTGATGGGTCCTCCATCGCCTACAGTTCCGTATCGGCCATCGAAGATGGACACTGGGGCGATTGCGATGTGGTGTTGGAATGCACCGGCGTGTTTCGCAAACCGGATCAACTGCAAAGTTATTTCGACCAAGGTGTCAAAAAAGTCATTGTCGCGGCTCCCGTCAAGGCACCGTCGAAGGACATTGCCTTTAATGTGGTTTACGGTGTCAACGATCACGAATACGACCCAGCCCACCATCACTTGTTGACGGCGGCGAGTTGCACCACCAATTGCCTAGCCCCGGTGGTCAAGGTTATTCATGAAAAAATTGGCATCCGTCACGGCACCATCACCACCATTCACGATGTCACCAATACCCAAGTGGTGGTAGATTTTCCGCATAAGGATAAGCGTCGGGCGCGCTCAAGTTTGGTGAATTTGGTGCCGACCACGACGGGTTCCGCCACCGCGATTACGATGATTTATCCAGAACTTTCCGGCAAGCTTAACGGTCATGCCGTGCGCGTCCCGTTGTTGAACGCGTCGCTGACCGACTGCGTGTTCGAATTGGAGCGTGCCGTGACGGTGGATGAAGTCAACCAGATGTTCAAGACGGCCGCCGAAGGCGAACTGAAGGATATTTTGGGTTTTGAAGATCGCCCGCTGGTGTCCACCGATTTTGTCAACGATGCTCGCTCTTCCATCATCGACGGCCCTTCGACCATGGTGGTGAACGGCACGCAGTTGAAGGTTTTGGCTTGGTACGACAATGAATGGGGCTACGTAAACCGCATGGTGGATTTGGCGGTTAAAGTTGCTCACACGTTATAAGGTTTGGTGGATATGAATATGGAGAGCCGCAACAAAGTGCGCACAGACACCACACTGACACGCGCCACGCGTGGCGAAGGTGGGTTGGTGAACGGTTTAGCGCGTTTGGTTCGGCAGTTGTTCAATCCGCGAGTGAAACGTGTCGAGGCTGTTCTTGATGAGCCGACATTTACACCGTTTGATAAGGATGACCGCATGCCTGCTATAGCGGAACCCAATCCTTTCCCTATAGCGCAGTCCAGCGCAGTGTCGCCCAAGGTGCCCGACATCCTTACCCGGGCATTGGATGCGTTGCACAATCCGGTGATTGTGGTCGGCCCACGCCGCACCGTTGCTCACGTCAACACAGAAGCGCAAGAATTGTTTGGCGACAAAATCGAGGGCCGAAACCTGGCTTTGTTCTTTCGTGAACCAAAGGCCCTGGATGCCCTTACCGAGGTGATGCGGGACGGCGGCACGCAGGGGCTGGAAGTGAATCTCAGTGTGCCGATCCTGCGTCAATATAAATTGGTGATCTCGCGCCTTGCCGTGGTACCGATGGAGCCGACGTATGCGGTGCTTGAATTTCAGGAAACAACACTGATCAAGCGAACGGAATCAATGCGATCCGAGTTTGTCGCTAATGTCAGTCACGAACTGCGCTCGCCACTTGCAACGCTGATCGGTTTCATCGAAACCATGCAGACGGTCTCGAGCGATCCAGACGGTCTGGACCTGGACGCACAGATTCGTTTCCTCGGCATCATGGAAGGTGAAGCGCAGCGCATGAGCCGCATGATCGACGATCTATTGTCGCTGACCAATGTGGAATTGCGCGAGCATGAACGTCCTCGCGATGGCATTGACCTATCTACATTGATGCGTGAAGTGGTCGATGCCTTAACTGTGCGCGGACACCGCTATCAGGTTGAAATTGAATTGGAATGTCACGATAGTCTCCCACTCGCCTGTGGTGATCGCGACCAATTGATACAGGTGTTCCACAACTTGATTGTCAATGCGATTAAATATGGCGGCGGCGGTGAACGCGTGACGGTGACGGTTTCTGCGCGTGGAACTGGGGTGCCCGATGGCGGCCCAAGCGTACAAGTCAGTGTGCGCGATTATGGCGACGGCATCGAGGCTGAACATATCCCGAGATTGACGGAACGGTTTTACCGCATTGACAAGGGACGCTCACGGACCATGGGTGGGACGGGGCTGGGACTGGCTATTGTTAAACACATCGTCAACCGTCATCGTGGTCGTTTTCAGATCGAAAGTATGCTCGGTAAAGGTTCGACATTTTCCGTAAAGTTACCAACATATAAGGGCGGCGATTGAGGCTCAGCAGCATATTTTCCTGCGTTCGCGGTCGTCATATATTCGTAACCAAACATACATCAAAGCGTAAGCACCCGCCCATAGAGTCCGATCCGTGCGCTGGCGATCCGCGTCGGCGGTCACGCAGATTTTCTTATGGGAGCGATCTCTGATGTTCAAGAAGACCCTTACGGTTGCGGCTCTTGCCGGCGTTTGTTTTGCCGGTGCGGCCCAAGCCCGTGATCAAATCCGTATTGTCGGTTCGTCCACCGTGTTTCCGTTCTCGACGACTGTTGCCGAACAGTTCGGCAAGACCACCAGCTTCAAGACCCCTGTTGTCGAATCCACGGGTTCCGGCGGCGGCTTGAAACTGTTCTGCGCAGGTGTTGGCGACGAACACCCCGACATCACCAACGCATCGCGTCGCATCAAAGAGAGCGAAGTGAAGAAATGCGCGAAGAACGGCGTGACGTCAATCACCGAAGTCAAAGTCGGTTATGATGGCATCGCTGTCGCCAACTCGAAAAAAGCCCCGAAGTTCAAGCTGACCCTGCAGGACCTGTTCCTCGCCCTGGCCAAAGACGTGCCGACGGGTGAAGAAGGCAAAACTCAGCCGAACCCGAACAAGACCTGGAAAGACGTGCGTTCCGATCTGCCCGCGATCAAGATCGAAGTTCTCGGACCGCCGCCGACCTCCGGTACCCGCGATGCGTTCGCTGAGCTGGCCATGGAAGGTGGTTGCAAAACCGTTCCTTGGATCAAAGCTCTGAAAAAGCAGAACAAGAAAGCTTACAAGTCTCTGTGCCATACGCTTCGTGAAGACGGTGCCTACATCGAAGCCGGTGAAAACGACAACCTGATCGTTCAGAAGCTCGACGCCAACCCTGATGCACTCGGCATCTTCGGTTACAGCTTCCTCGATCAGAACGCTGACAAGGTTCAGGGGTCTTCGATCAACGGCAAAGACGTGACGTTTGAAAACATTGCGTCCGGCGACTATCCGGTTTCCCGCGCGCTGTACTTCTACGTGAAGAATGCACATGTGGGCAAAGTTGCCGGTATGAAAGAATACATTGCTGAGTTCACGGCTGACAAAGCATGGGGCGAAGAAGGCTATCTGGCTGACAAGGGTTTGATCCCGATGCCGAAGTCCGAACGCGCCAAGTTCTCGAGCGATGCAAAAGCACTCGCTCACCTGTCTATGTAATTGAACATAAAGCAGTACAAATAAAAACCGGCGGCAGGATTCTTACAGACCCCTGCCGCCGGAATTTGTTGATCACTTTTTTTACATGTGACCTGAGGATCTGATCATGCCCGTGGTTTTAGTCGCTGAAGATGAACCGCCGTTGGTCGAGGTTTTGACATATAACCTGGGCAAGGCTGGATTTGACACTCTCACCGCTATGGATGGTGTTACCGCGTTGGACATGGCCCAGCAGCAACGTCCTGATGTGGTGATTTTGGATTGGATGATGCCGGGTAAATCTGGCATTGAAGTGTGCCGCGGTATTCGTGCAATGCCAGAGGTGCAGGGCCTTCCTATCCTGATGCTTACCGCGCGTGGCGATGAGGCGGACCGTATTGAAGGTCTGGATGCCGGGGCTGACGATTACATGGTTAAGCCCTTTTCCCCCCGCGAGCTGGTTGCCCGCGTGCATGCGCTGTTACGCCGCACGCAACCGAGTACGGAAGATACCTCACTGGCATTTGGCGACATTATGCTCAACACAGAGCAACATAAGGTGACGGCGGCCGGGCGAACCGTAAAGTTAGGGCCAACTGAATACCGTCTTCTGAAATTCTTGATGGAATGCCCCGGACGCGTATATTCCCGGGAAACGCTTTTAGACCGGGTCTGGTCGAACGGCGTTCACGTCGAAAGCCGCACCGTAGACGTTCATATTCGCCGTTTGCGTAAAGCGCTTTTGGATACGGCGGGTCTCGATCCTATCCGCACAGTGCGCGGGGCTGGGTATTCGCTCGATCATGATTCCCTCTAGACGAATTGAGCCCGGACATTGAATGCACAAGTGAATCCGTCGGGAGGACTCGGTCTTGGGCCTTGCATACACCCGACTGCGCAGGTCGTGGACTCAACACTCGGGGCATGGTGTGAAGTCCAAGAGCGCACCAAACTTACCGAAACGAAGATGGGTGACTATTCGTATATTTGTGCTGATGGTGAAGTCATTTATACCGAGATGGGTAAGTTCTGCTCCATCGCCTCGCATGTGCGCATCAACCCGGGGAACCACCCCTTGGATCGTGCGGCGCTACATCATTTTACATATCGTAGCGAAATGTTTGATTTGGGGGAAAAAGACCCCACCTTTTTCGATTGGCGGCGCGAATCCAAAGTCACCATCGGTAACGATGTCTGGATCGGTCATGGGGTTACCGTGATGCCGGGTGTCACCATTGGTGACGGGGCTGCAATCGGTTCTGGTGCGGTGGTGACACGCGATGTCGATCCGTTCACTGTTGTTGTCGGGGTTCCCGCCAAGCCGGTGCGCAAACGCTTTGGTGACGAGACCATCGCGGGCTTGCAGGATATCTGCTGGTGGGACTGGTCGCATGACATGTTGCGTGAAGGATTGGGTGACTTTCGCTCGCTTGGTGCCTCAGAATTTGTGAAAAAATATACAAAAGCGCGATTTGTTCGCTAGCGAAACAATTCACAATTTTGTTACGCAGATGACAAATCACCGCAATAGGGAGTGGTTACGTTCCTCGCATAAATTAGAGGAACGCGTAATGACCCCCAACATTCATGTCAGCAACTTGAACAAAACCTTCAAGACCACCAAAGCCCTCGATGCGATCGATTTTACGGCACACGGCGGTGAGATGGTTGCTTTGATTGGAGCTTCGGGTTCGGGCAAATCGACGTTGATCCGCCATATCGCAGGACTGATGGCAGGCGATAAAGACGGTGGCAACGGCTCGGTTGAGGTGTTTGGTTCAACGGTTCAAGCCAAAGGCCGCATTGCCTCTGATGTGCGTCGTCAGCGCCAGCATATCAGTGTGATCTTCCAGCAATTCAACCTGGTCAACCGGATGTCGGTTTTGACAAATGTGTTGTTGGGTAAACTGGGTAGCATTCCGGCATGGCGTGGCTCTTTGGCGATTTTCACCAAGGCGGAAAAGCTGGAAGCGATGAATGCACTGGATCGCGTCGGCATGGCCAAGTACGCCACCCAACGCGCCTCGACCTTGTCGGGTGGTCAGCAGCAGCGTGTCGCTATCGCTCGCGCGCTTTTGCAAAGTTCAGAAATCATTCTTGCCGATGAGCCGATCGCGTCACTTGACCCGGAATCGTCGCGCAAGGTGATGGAATCCCTGACACGTATCCACAAAGAAGACGGCAAGACCGTCGTCGTGTCACTGCACCAAGTCGATTTCGCGATGAAGTATTGCCCACGCGTACTGGCGTTAAAGGATGGCAAAAAATATTACGACGGTCCGTCGAAGGACCTGTCGGTTGAGTTTCTGCGTTCGCTGTATGGTTCCAGCTCGCTCGACATGCACATACCGGTTCCACTTGATGTGATCGAAGGCACGCCCGTTGTGGCGGCTCAGAATCCTGTCATGAAACCGAAACCGGGTTTTGGCCAGATCGCCGAACCCGCAATGGGAACGGCCTAAGGCCGCCACATGAGAGCCGGCTGGTCCGGCTATAATTCACCTAAGGAGTTACATTTGATGATGAAGAAAACACTGTTGGCCGTTTCGGCTGCAGCAATGATGGTGGCTGGCGCTGCCAAAGCTGATTACAAACCGCTCGAAAAAGATCCTGAAGTCATTAACTTCGGCATCATCGCAACCGAATCAACGTCTAACTTGAAAGATCAGTGGATTCCGTTGCTGAAAGACATGGAAAAAGCCATCGGCATGCCGGTTAAGGCATTCTTCGCCCCTGACTATGCCGGTGTTATCGAAGCCATGCGTTTTGGCAAAGTTCATGTCGCTTGGTTTGGCAACAAATCTGGAATGGAAGCCGTTGATCGTTCCGGCGGTGAAGTGTTCGTGCAGACCTCCAAGGCGGACGGTTCGCAGGGCTATTACAGCCACATCATCACCAACGTGAAGAACACCAACATCAACAAGCTCGAAGACATTTTCAAGTGCGACAAGTCCTTGAACTTCGGTATCGGTGATCCAAACTCCACCTCGGGCTTCTTGGTTCCGTCCTACTACGTGTTTGCGCAGAACGGCATCGACCCGAAAAAATGCTTTAAGACCGTTCGTAACGCCAACCACGAAACCAACCTGATGGCTACCGCCAACAACCAGGTTGATGTTGCCGCGAACAATTCCGAACAGATCGGTCGTTCCAAGATGAAAGCTCCTGAAGCTGCCGCAAAGATCAAAGTCATCTGGACGTCTCCGCTGATCCCATCTGACCCGATGGTTTACCGCAAAGACATGTCCAAAGACCTGAAGTCCAAAATTAAGGCCTTCTTCCTTGCTTACGGCCGTATGGGCGACACCAAGCACGCCACGGAAGTTCTGCGCGGCATCAGTGACGGTCAGGGTTACTTCATGGAAAGCAACAACACGCAGTTGTATCCGATCCGCCAGCTGGCTCTGTTCAAGAACAAACTGAAAATCGAAAACAGTCAGGCATTGTCGGCTACCGAAAAAGCAGACAAAGTCTCCGCTATCGACGGTCAGCTTGCTGAGCTCGACGTTCTGGTTAAACACCAGTAACGCATGATGGAAAGACGCCGGGGGATCGCCCCGGCGTCTTTCATTTTGTCTAATAATGACCGTGGAGAATCAGTGATGACCGCCAATGCGACATCCCCAGGAAACATCACCCAATTGCCACCTCGCGACCTGAAACGTTCGCTGGGTAATCTGCTGATGTGGGGCGTCATGGCTGCCTTGCTCACCTATTCCTGGAACGGCGCAGACATGCGCCCGATGGCGTTGATTGAAGACGGCGCGAACATGGCTGAATTCGCTTCGGGGTTCTTCCCACCGGACCTGACCGAGTGGCGCTTGTACATAAGTGAAATGATCATCACCATCCAGATTGCGATCTGGGGCACGGCGTTGTCGGTGTTGACGGCTATACCGTTTGGCATTCTTTCTTCAGGAAACATCGCGCCGATGTGGATATCTCAGCCGGTCCGGCGATTGATGGATGCCGCACGCGCTATTAATGAAATTGTATTTGCCATGCTGTTTGTCGTGGCGGTCGGCCTGGGCCCATTCGCTGGTGTTTTGGCGCTGTGGATTCACACCACGGGCATTCTGGCCAAGCTGTTTTCCGAGGCGGTCGAAGCGATTGACCCGCATCCCGTCGAAGGCGTGCGCGCAACCGGTGCGAACCCCTTGCAAGAAGTGATCTTCGGCGTCATCCCTCAAGTGCTGCCGTTGTGGATTTCCTATTCGCTGTATCGATTCGAATCCAACGTACGGTCGGCAACGGTTTTGGGCATTGTCGGTGCTGGCGGTATTGGCGCACTGCTGTGGGAATATATCCGGGGTTTTTATTACGCCGAAACCGCGGCGGTGATGCTCATCATCATCGTGTGCGTTACCGTTCTTGATGTCTTGTCTCAGCGCCTGCGTAAGATGGTCATGTGATTTGTCGGTTATAAAGGTCTACTGCTACGTTACGGTTCCTTATCTGCAGTGACACCAATTTGTCACTTGTCTGTCACATTGAAATCACGGCAGGTGGGTAAAAATGGTGTTATGCAATTCGTAGGGATGGAGAGAAGCATGATGCTCTCATTGAGTGGTGGTCGAGTGCTGCAAGCAGACGGCACGATAAACGAGGTCGGAGTGCTTATCGAAGGTGGGTTAATTGGTGGTATAGGGAAACACACGACGCGAGAAAAAGGCGTGTGGGACGTGCGCGGCTACCTTGTGCTGCCGGCCATCATCGATCTTCATGGCGATGCCTTCGAACGCCAAATTATGCCGCGACCGGGCGTGCGCTTCCCCCTGGATCTGGCACTGCAAGAAACCGACAGGCAAATGGCAGCCAACGGCATCGCAACCGCGTATCATGGGATCACATACTCTTGGGAACCGGGATTGCGGGGGCGCGAAACCGTGGTCGAATTGCTGGATGTTCTCGACAATTTACGTTCGCGACTGATGTGTGATACGCGCGTCCATCTGCGCTGGGAAACCTACAACACATTCGGCGCCGCTGATGTTGTGGAATGGATCAATACAGGACGCATTGATTTGTTGGCGTTTAACGATCATCTGGATTTGATCCGCAGTGCGCTTGTCAATCCGCAAAAACTTGCAAAGTATGCCGACCGGGCGGGTTTGACTACCGATGCATTTACGGCGCTTGTCGATGAGGTGATCACACGTAAACAAGACATGCGCAGCAAAATGGAATGGCTGGCGCTGATAGCCGATAAGGCCGAAATACCGTGTGCTTCACACGATGATTATTCACCCGAGATACGTGCCGACTATGACAAGATGGGTGTGCGCATTTGCGAGTTTCCGGTCAATGCTGAAACCGCAAAGTATGCGGTGGAAAACAGTCGTCCCGTGATCATGGGTGCGCCCAATGTTTTGCGAGGAAAAAGCCATTGTAATCGCTTGTGTGCAACGACGGCTGCGGGGCAGGGACTGTGCACGGTTTTGACCTCTGATTATTATTATCCATCCCTGTTGCAGGCGCCGTTTAAGCTTGTTGCCGATGGGGTGATGGACTTTCCTGCCGCTTGGAACATGGTGTCGAAAAATGCTGCGGCGGCTGGGGGGCTTGAAGATCGTGGTCAGATCATGTCGGGCAAGCGCGCAGACCTCGTGGTGGTGGATGATTCCATCCCGGGCTGTCCGCGCGTCGTCGCTACGTTTGTTGCGGGTAAGCCTGTGCATATGATTGATGCTGGGTATCGCATGTGTGCCTAACATTCTCGCGTCAAAAAAGTGGCGGTGCGCCGTGACAAGCGGTGCGCTTCATCATGGAGCAGGTTTTGCACTGTCAGGTCTCGAAAACCATTTGCACACGGTCGCCCGCAAACAGGGTGCGTCCGTATTCCAGCGGCGTGCCGTCGGCTGTGACATTTATGCTTTGCGCCACAAGTACCGGGCGGGACGCGGGTTGAGCCAAAAGATCAGCTTCTTCACGACTGGGGAGGCGGGCCGTTACATCCGTGGATTTACGCGAAAAATCGGTAACGTCATAGGTCGCAAGTGCGGCAGAGATCGAACCCGTGTCCGCATACACTTGTGCCAGACCGGGAAAACGGCTTGCTTCAAAGTGATGATCGGCAAGGCTCAGGGGGCGACCATCAGCCTCACCCAGCGTGCGGATACGGACCACTTTCATGCCACGGCGAATGCCGAGCGCCTTGGCGATCGTCGCGGTGCTGGGAAAAGCGTCCGCTACGATTATCGATGCCTTGGGTACACGACTTTGGGCGCTGACCGCTTCGCTGAAGCGGGTGCGTTTGCTAACGGCATAATCCAGAATCGCCTCGGGTACGTAGGTGCCATGTCCTTGGCGTGCAGCAACGAGGCCATCGGCGGTCAACGAAGCAATGGCTCGGCGCACCGTGTGACGGTTGACACTGAAGCGTGCGGCAAAGGTCTGTTCCGTCGGCAGCATTTCGCCGGGGGCAAAGGTCCCGGCGAGGATATCCGCCTTCAGTTGTTCGCGAATTTGTCGCCACAACGAAAGTCCGCCCCCTCGTTTTGGCTTAGCTGCGCTTCCGACGGAGGGGGAAGAGGAATTGAAGCTCATTGTGTCGCCCAAATCGATGATTGTTACAAAAATTTCACCAAAGCCTCTTTGACGAGCTTTGCGAACAAGCGTACATAAACTCAACAATAAAAAATTGTCTATACAAATTTAGGAGATGTCCATGTCCTCCGTCAAGTCCGAAAACGTAACGGATAGCCAAATGCCTGGTGCAGGATTTTTCGAACAGCATAAAGACCGTCAGAACTGGATGGGACTGTTGGCCCGAACGCCAAAGTCGCTGCTGGAAAGTGGTTGGGAAAAGCTCTCTGAGAAGCCGGAATACGGGCTTTTGAAAGCACCGGAAACGGGCATGGTGATGGTTCGTGCGCGGGCCGGCGGAGAGGGTGCGCGCTTCAACATGGGCGAAATGACGGTGACGCGTTGTGTGGTGCGCACGGCGGATGGTCGCATGGGGCAATCGTACGTGGCGGGGCGTGATCATCGCCACGCCGAATTGGCCGCGTTGTTCGATGCGGTCTTGCAAGACCCAAAGTGGCATTCAACGGTGAAGCGCGATTTGTTGGACCCCGCTGAAAACGCCCTTCGCTCACGGCGTGAAGAAGATGCCCGCAAAGTGGCGGCAACTAAAGTCGATTTTTTCACCATGGTTCGTGGCGACGATTGAGGAATATGACAATGACCGTGCAAGCCGTACCCATAGCCCCAATGATGGGCTTCGAAGATTCCGTGCAGGGCAGCCAGCGTGTGTTTCGCGCTGTGCTCGACGCTATGTCCCACCCCGGCAAAATTGTTGACATCAATGATGTTGCCGATGCGCCCGCGCCGCTCAATAAAGCGACCGCGGCGATCTGTCTGACCTTGGTGGATTTTGAAACGCCATTGTGGGCCGACGCGGAAATCGCATCGAGCGGCGAGGCGATGAACTACCTACGCTTCCATTGCGGCTGCCCGGTGACACAAGACCCCCAGGCAGCCCGCACGGGGCTGTTTGCCGATGCCAGCGCATTGACGTCATTTGAGCGCTTTAATGGCGGCACGGACGAACGCCCCGACCTTTCGACAACGCTGATTGTGCAAGTTGATGGCTTGTCAGAATCAGGGGCTATGACCCTGTCGGGTCCCGGCATTCAGAGAACACGTACTTTGGGTGTTGCGGGGGTCACCAGCACATTTTGGGATGCTGTGCGCCGCAATGCGGGCTTGTTCCCACGCGGTATCGATTTAATCCTGACAACGGGAGAGCAGATCGTCTGTCTGCCCCGCACGACAAAAGTGGAGGGCTGGACATGTACGTAGCCGTAAAAGGGGGCGAAAAGGCCATTGATAATGCGCACCGCTTGCTCGCAGAAGAGCGCCGGGGCGACACCGATGTGCCGGAACTGTCCATTGCTCAAATCAAGTCGCAGATGACGCTGGCGGTTGATCGCGTGATGACCGAAGGCTCGTTATACGATCGCGACTTGGCTGCCCTGGCGATCAAGCAGGCCCGTGGCGATTTGGTCGAGGCGATCTTTTTGCTGCGCGCATTCCGCACCACATTGCCGCGCTTCGCGACATCCGAGCCGATCGATACCGGTGCGATGCAGGTTCGCCGACGCATCTCGGCTACCTATAAGGATTTGCCCGGCGGACAAATTTTGGGACCGACGTTTGATTACACGCACCGTCTTTTGGATTTTGCATTGATGGAAGACGGTAACGAGACCGCAGCACATCAGGACCCGAACGCCAAAGTGGGCGGCGATCTACCGCGCGTAAGCTCATATCTCAATAATGAAGGCCTGATTGAACAAGAACGTCCCGATGGGGATGGCGCCCCGGTTCCCGATCTGACGCGTGAACCATTGGACTTCCCCGCAGGACGCGCCGTACGCCTGCAAAATCTGGCCCGTGGTGACGAAGGGTTCTTGCTGGCGCTGGGGTATTCCAGTCAGCGCGGATATGGCAACAACCATCCCTTCGCGGGCGAAATCCGCATGGGTGAGGTGACTGTTGAAATCATTCCCGAAGACTTAGGCTTCCCGGTGGTGATCGGCGAGATGACGGTCACGGAATGTGAACAGGTCAACCAGTTTAAGGGCTCCGCAGTTGAACCACCACAATTCACCCGCGGTTACGGATTGGCGTTTGGGCATTCGGAACGCAAGGCCATGGCTATGGCTTTGGTCGACCGATCGCTTCGCGCCGAAGAACTGGGCGAAGAAGTGGAAAATCCTGCTCAGGACGAGGAGTTCGTTCTGTATCATTCCGATAACGTCGAGGCATCGGGGTTCGTGCAGCACCTGAAGTTGCCGCACTACGTCGATTTTCAGGGTGAGTTGGAAATGGTTCGTAACCTGCGTGATGAACAACAACAAACACAATACAAGCAGGCGGGGGAATGAACATGAGTCAGTCGCAAGAGCAGGCGGATATCGTCGAGGGTTATAATTTTGCGTACCTGGACGAACAAACCAAACGCATGATCCGCCGCGCAATCCTCAAGGCCGTGGCGGTGCCCGGCTATCAGGTTCCGTTCGGTTCGCGCGAAATGCCGTTGCCCTATGGTTGGGGAACGGGTGGCATTCAGGTTACGGCCGGGGTGATCGGCGCGGACGATACGTTGAAGGTTATTGACCAGGGTGCCGACGATACCACCAACGCAGTTTCCATTCGTCGCTTCTTCGCCCGCACGACGGGCGTAGCGACGACAGAGCGGACCAAAGATGCAACCATCATCCAAACCCGCCACCGCATTCCCGAACGCGCGCTGAGCGAAGGCCAGATTTTGGTCTATCAAGTTCCAATCCCCGAAGCCCTGCGCTGGTTGGAACCACGCGAAACGGAAACGCGCAAAATGCATGCTTTGGAAGAGTACGGCGTCATGCATGTGAAACTGTATGAAGACATCGCGCGCTTCGGACGCATCGCAACGTCGTATGATTACCCCGTGGTGGTCAACGACCGCTATCTGATGCGCCCGTCACCGATACCGAAATTCGACAACCCCAAGATGGACAACATGCCCGCGTTGCAGTTGTTCGGCGCAGGGCGCGAAAAACGCATCTACGCCATACCACCGTATACCAAGGTGAAGAGTTTGGATTTTGAAGACCATCCATTTGAGATCCAAAAATGGGATGACTGCTGTGCCCTGTGCGGAGCCAAAGACAGCTACCTAGACGAGGTCGTGATGGATGACGAAGGCGGACGTATGTTTGTCTGTTCCGACACCGATTATTGCGAAGACCGGCGCACCGAGGGACACATCGGCCCCATGGGCACGCCGCTGGCGGCTGAATAGAGCGGAAATTGAAAATGAACAACGAATCAACACCTCTTCTTAGTGTTCAGGATTTGGGCAAGGACTACGGTGGCCAGATCGGGTGCACGGACGTTTCGTTCGACCTGTGGCCGGGCGAAGTTCTGGGTATCGTCGGTGAGTCCGGGTCGGGTAAAACCACTTTGTTAAACTGCCTGTCGGCACAGTTCGCACCGAGCCGTGGTGCGGTGATCTACGACACCCGTGTGGAGGGTCAACGCGATATTTTCGACATGTCGGAATCGGAGCGTCGATTGCTGATGCGCACCGACTGGGGTTTGGTGCGCCAAAACCCACGCGACGGCTTGCGTCTTGGCGTTAGCGCCGGGGCCAACGTGGGTGAACGCTTGATGGCCATCGGTGCACGCAACTACGGCGAGATACGCGCTGTGGCGTGCGAGTGGCTGGAAAAGGTCGAAATCGACACCGGTCGTATCGATGATCAGCCGAGCACCTTTTCCGGCGGCATGCAGCAGCGTCTACAAATTGCACGGAACCTGGTGACCAACCCGCGCTTGATGTTCATGGATGAACCGACTGGCGGATTGGACGTGTCGGTGCAGGCGCGCCTCTTGGATTTGCTGCGTGGTCTGGTTACACGCTTGGGTCTCAGCGCTATTATCGTTACTCATGATCTGGCCGTGGCGCGCCTTTTGGCTCACCGCTTGATGGTGATGAAAAACGGGCGCGTGGTGGAACAAGGCCTGACGGACCAGGTTCTGGACGACCCGCAACACGCATACACCCAGCTTCTCGTTTCATCAATTTTACAGCCGTAAGGAGGACGTGATGACGACCGATACAGCAATGATCATCGCCGAAAACCTCGGCAAGACGTTTGTCTTGCACAATCAGGGCGGCCAGAAAATCCCCGTGTTTGGCGGACTGGACCTCACCGTGAATAAGGGCGAGTGCGTCGTCCTGCATGGTCCGTCTGGCGCGGGTAAATCGACGTTGATGCGGGCGCTTTATGGCAACTATCTCGTCGATCAAGGTTCAATCCGGGTTAACCACAACGGTGACTGGGTGGATATGAGCCGTGCCGATCCGCAGAAAATTTTGGCCGTGCGCAAATGCACCATGGGTTACGTGTCGCAGTTCCTGCGCGCGATTCCCCGCGTCAGCGCGCTCGACATCGTGGCCGAGCCGTTGATGGTTTTGGGCGAAGACGAAAGGAGAGCAAAGGTTCGCGCCGGTGAACTTCTCGCGCGTCTTCGGGTTCCGGAAAGCCTTTGGAGCCTCGCCCCGGCGACGTTCTCCGGCGGTGAACAACAGCGCGTCAACATTGCGCGCGGGTTCAGCGCGGAATTTCCAGTTTTGCTTCTCGATGAGCCGACCGCGTCGCTGGACGCAAAAAATCGTCAAACTGTGACCGACATGATCGGTGAAGCTAGCCAGAGAGGGACCGCCATCGTCGGCATCTTCCACGATGAAGATGTACGCAAGGCTATCGGCACCCGCTTGTTCGACATCAAAGCCATGGAGGAAGCGGCATGAACAATTTGATTCTCACCAATGCGCGTATCGTTACGCGCAATGAAGTGGTGATGGGCACCATTGAAATCGAACACGGGCGCATCGTGTCCGTGGACCGGGGCAACACGTCCGTTCCCGCCAGCCAAAACATGGAAGGGGATTTCGTTATCCCCGGACTGATTGAACTGCACACCGACAACATGGAAAAAAGTTTCACCCCGCGTCCCGGTGTGCGCTGGCCTGCGGTTCCCGCTGCCATCGCGCATGACGTTCAGGTGATTGGCGCAGGCATCACGACCGTGTTCGATGCCTTGTCGGTGGGCGACATCATGCAAAGCTCATCTAGGTTGACGCAGTTGAAAGACATGTCGGAAACGGTGGCCAAGGCAAAGAAGCAAGGGTTGTTGCGTGCCGATCACTATTTGCACATGCGCTGCGAGTTGAGTTTCGAGACGGTGCTCGATCTGTTCGCACCTTTTGTCGAAAACCCGCTGGTGCGTCTGGTGTCGTTGATGGATCATGCGCCGGGGCAGCGTCAGTTCACCAACATAGATAAATACCGCCAGTATTATCAAGGCAAGTACCACTTCTCTGATGAGAAGATGGAAGCCTTCATCGAAAGTCATATGAAGACGTCGCAAGCCTTTAGCGCGAAACACCGCGCGACCATCATCGATCTGTGCCGCACCCATAAGCTGCCTATGGCCAGTCATGACGATGCAACCGTCGCGCATGTGGATGAAGCCTCCAGCGACGGCGTGAGCATTTCGGAATTCCCCACCACCGAAGAGGCAGCCAAGGCTGCGCGTGATCGTGGTCTGCATGTTTTGATGGGTGCACCCAACATGGTGCGTGGACAGTCCCACTCAGGCAACATTTCGGCGCGTGAATTGGCGGGCCAAGGGGCGATGGATATTTTGTCGTCGGATTATTTCCCGGGTTCGATCCTGCAGGGTGTTTTCACCATGCATCAAGAGGTCGAGGGTATTTCCTTACCCCAAGCGGTTGCTACCGCGACGATCAATCCCGCCGAAGCGGCAGGTATGAAAGACCGTGGGGAGATCAAGCCGGGCAAACGCGCCGATCTGGTGCGCGTGCGCGTGAGTGAAGACATACCGGTGGTCGGTGAGGTTTGGAACGCAGGCGCACGGGTTTACTGATTATATCGTGTAGAGGAACTGCATAAGGAAACGAAAGCATGACGGGGACACGCTACGCTATTTATTTCAGCCCTGAGCCGGAAAGTGATTTGTGGTTGTTTGGTTCGCGGTGGTTGGGGCGTGACAGTGCAACGGGTGGTGCGCTGGAATGCCCTGAGCTTAAAACGCTCACCACTGAGCGACACAAAGAGATCACGGCGGTGCCGGCGAAGTATGGCTTTCATGCAACCTTGAAGCCGCCGTTTCATCTTGCCAAAGGGTGTGATCGTCAAATACTTGATGAGGCGTTGGAGGTTTTTGCCTCGGTGCGCGAAACGATCACGGTCCCGGCGTTGGAATTGTCAGAGCTAGATGGTTTCATCGCCTTGAGGCCCAAAGATAAATGCGAACCGCTGGACGAATTGGCTACGGATTGTGTACGTGATTTCGATCATTTTCGAGCCCCCCCGACAACATCCGAATTGGCAAGGCGCAACAAAGCCAACTTGACCGCCAACCAAAAAAAAATGCTTGAGACCTGGGGCTATCCGTATGTGATGAACGAGTTTCGTTTCCACATGACGCTTACGGATCGGCTGGTGGATGACGAACGCAAGACAGTCGTGGCAGAAATCGCGCCATATGTGCGAAGCATTATGAACACCCCGGTACAGATCAATTTAATCACGTTATATGCGCAAAAAAATGCCTCGGCACCGTTCGAGGTGGTGAAGTGTTATATGCTCAACGGCCTGCCGAATAGCCGATGGCTTCAACAAAAGCCGCGATAGACATCTCTAGGTTGGCACCATTGTCGATCATCGTAACGTCATCGCCCGTGATCAAATATTCACGCGCCCGCTGCACGCGACGCTTAATGTCTGATGAGCTTTCTCGGCCACGCGCCTTGAGGCGTTGGGTCAGGATGTCTTCGGCGACCGTGATGTAAAGCACCTTGACGGGCGATAAACGCTCACGAGCTTCACTTACCACAGTTCTCGATACATTCAATATGACGTTGCGTCCGCGGTCCAGGTGTTGAGCCACGGCCTTGGGCACGCCGTACCGTAAATTATGAGCGCGCCATTCCAAAAGCATTTCGCCACGCGCCAACATGGTTTCAAACAAATCTCCAGATAGCGGAATGTGGTTCTCTCCGCCCGCATCAGCCGGACGGGTGATGTAACGACGCGGAAAAATATAATTTTCGTTGTTGGCAAGTACGGCTCTGGCACCATCGATCAAGCTGTCTTTGCCTGCCCCGCTGGGGCCGACCACCAAGAACAGTGTGCCACGAGAACGAGCCGGGCTAAGGGGAGGAGTTTCGGACATAATAAGAGATGAACTTTATGCTGCGGAGAAGAACGGGTGTCAGTATAGCGTGAATGTAGCATTGATATGACATCTAAGTAACGATTTGGTGAACTCGCATAATGGCCTGTGATGCAGAAGATACGATGTTGGCTATAAGCGGGCGTAGGGTGTTTCCACTTGACGAAGGTCAATGATGGGGGGGCGTTAGAAGGTTACTCCATTATGTAGCTTGTCAAAGTACACACAGCCTGTATAAAATACCCGTGCTTAAAAGCAATAAAGCCTGCTTCATACGGGTCACACAGGTGCAATGGGGGAGACACTGCCGATGGCCCGCTTGCGGCTGCTAACACGACAGATGCACGCTTCGTTGCATTTGCGCCGCCGTTGGGTGACGTGGCTGGCCGTGCTTGCTTTGGCCGCGCAGATTGTCGTACCATTTGCCCATGCGGTGGCATTCGATGCCGGTGTTGGTGTCGAATACGAAATCATCTGTACCGCCAACGGCATCAAACAAATTCCCGTCAATTCAGATGGCGAGCCGATCGACCCGCGGGTCGTGGCACCGTGCCCATTTTGTTCCCTCACTACGGCACCAGTCCTTTTCGTTCCGATGCCCGGTACGATCATTGTCACTGACCATGAACGCGTTCGCATCACCTTTGCTCGCCCCGCAGCGCAAAGTCAGGCCAGCATTTGGCGCGGAACTACGCGTCCGTCGCGCGCTCCACCCCTTTTCGTTTGATTTCAAAGACCGTGTAAAGCGCGTTCGTTGCCGATGGCAGTTGACGCAGGTTTTGCACGTACACCCATAAATCAAATGATTATGACAAGGGGGCGCCTCCCGTTTCGGGATGCGCGATGAATAGATATGCACACCATTTTTTGGACGCCGGGCAAGACCCGCGCTGCTCTCGTTTCGCTCTTAGTGGGCTCCACCACCTTTACCCAACCGGCCCTGGCGCAAGATGCCGCCGATCAAACATTGGATGAAATTTCCGTGACCGCCACCCGTTCGGAGCGTGGCACCAAGGAGGTCCCGGCCTCGATCACGGTGATCAGTTCCCAGCGCATCGAAAATGAGAAGATGTTTAACATCAAGGACGCCATTCAGGGCACGCCGGGTGTTCAGATTAATTCCAAAAACGGCGGGTTCGATGCCCGTCTGGTGATTCGTGGCGCGGGCCAAAAGGCCAATTACGGCGTGCGCGAAATTATGGTTCTGCGCGACGGTGTGCCGATGACCGATCCCGACAGCTTTACGCGTTTCGATTTTATCGATACCCAAGACATCGAGCGCATCGAAATCACCAAAGGCCCGGGCTCGATCTATGGCGGCGGTTCCGCTGGTGGCGTGATTCAAGTGTTGTCGAAATCCGTGTTTGATCCCGACGCCGACAATGCACGTGTCGCCATGGGCACATCCGGCACGTCCAATGCCCACGTCCGTGCCAGCGCCATGGCCAGCGACAGCGATGCCGTTGCGGTGACCATGTCGCGCCGTGCCGTAAACAACAGTTGGCGGCCCCGCAACGAATTTGAAAGCACCCAAGGCAGTATCAAGCATGGTCACATGTTCGAAAATGGCGGGACCTTGGAATCCGAAGCGAGCTTTTCTGATGTGAACATGGATTTGCCCGGTTCCATGAGTGGCGCTCAGTATGAAGAGTTCCGGCGCACCGGCAAACAAAACGGCAACAGTGACGCGTTTGATTTCTCCGGCCGGGATTCCAACAGCTACTTCTTCAACTCGAAGTACGAACTCCAAGATGACAATATCACTTACAAGCCACGTATCTATGTCACCAAATGGGACCACTATCACCCAGTCACCGGTGCCATCAATGTCAGCAAAGACAATGTGGTCGCGGGTACTGATGCTGAAGCCCAAATGGAACATCAATTGTGGGGACCTTCTACCTTGGTCGGCGGCATCAGCCTGCGTATGGATCGCACCGACAATGCACGCAAGTATGAATACCGCGATGTCACCACCGGATTTGGCGGTCGTATTACGTCTGTGAATTCAGATCAATTGGGCGCTTTGATGGAAACTGAAGATGCCCTGAACACGATGATCGGTGCGTTTGCACAAGAAACCGTGCGCCCAAATGACAACACATTGATTGATGTCAGCGTTCGTTACGATCAGTCCGAGTTCGATATCACCACCAATGAAACCACCAAATATGATTATGGCACTGGCACCTATGTGGCTGGCGCAGGTTTGATTCAAGTCAACAAATCCTTCGATCTGCTCTCGACGCGTATCGGCAGCAGCTATGCTTTGGACAAGTTCACCAACCTCTATGGTTCGCTGGCGATGTCCGACCAGGTTCCATCCGCAAGTGAAATCGGCACCAACACGTCGCTGAACGCTTCGACCACGTCCACCGCCGAAGTCGGTTTCAAGGGTCGTCAGGCTGGCCTGAGTTATGACGCTGCAATCTATTACTCAAACGTCAACGATGAAATCGTCTCGGTTTTGGAAAACGGCTCGACCACTTTCAGTAATGCAGGCGAAGTGCAAAAAATGGGTTTTGAATTCGCCGGTAACTATGACGTTACCAATGAAGTTTCCCTCGGTGCAAACTACGCCTACAGCGATTTCGAATTCATAAGCTTTAACGAACCAGTCAACAACGTGAACGAAAGCCGTGCGGGCAACAAAATGCCGTTCGTGCCGCGTCACCAATATTCACTGTCTGCCAATTATGACAGCGGTTGGGGTTTGAAAGGTAGTGTGCGGACCGAGACCTGGAGCGCTTACTTCATGGACAACGCCAATACCGAAAAGTACAGCGGTTACAAATTCATCACCAACGCCAACGTTGGTTATGACATTTCCGAAGACCATTCGATTTCGCTGAATGTCGAAAACTTGCTCGATAAGCACTATGCGGTGGAAGCCAAGAAAAGCACGCGTGGCATACAGACCTATTCCGCCGGTCAGCCGCGAACCTTCCTGGTTAGCTATCGTCGTAAGTTTTGATTTAGGGGAGATCCAAACCGATGAAACAGATTTTCAAAATTGCAGCCGTCGCGCTGCTGATTGGTGTAACGCCTGCACTCGCTCAACACGCGGGGCACGGCGGCGCACCGAAAGGGCCTGCGGCTCCGACATGGACGGCTTATCCGATGCTGGTGTCGGGCGGTGGGTTCAGCCGCTCCGGCGCGAAGTTTCAGGCCTATAACATGCATGCCATGAACGGCGCGTCGTTTGCCTCGTTCTATGGTGCCGGCACCGAAGACATGGAGACAGCGACGACCAATTTGCCTATCGACGAAAATGGCGCGTTGTCGGTCAAGTCTGGAAAAAAAGGTGGCTATTACTTCGTGCGTGCCACCGGTCATGGTCCGGGTGGCGAAGAGGCAACCGCGACGACAATCAAGTATTTTTCCAAACCCGGCCCCGCGCCGCGCGATCTCTTGAATACAGTGCGTCCGGGCTTTGAAATAATGCCCGCGATCATGCCGCGCGAACACGGTCATTTCCGCGAAAACGAAACCTGGACCTTCAACGTGCGCATGGACGGAAAACCCATTGGTGGCTTGGCGGTGGTGTTGGAAACGTCCAACGGCACCAAGTCTGAATACACCACAAAATCCGATGGAACCGTCGATGTGACGTTGCCTGGAGATTTTGTAGACATCCCCAAGGACCAGTGGAGCCATGGACGCCCGCCGTCGTCGAAGTTCGTCGTCGCGGTGCGCGATGGCGGTCTTCTGGCGACCTATAACGATAGCTACAACCTCGATGCATTCGGTGACAAGAATTTATGGGCTGGTATCGGTTTTGCCTTGCTTGGCATGGTCGTCGCCGTGCCGGTCGTGCGTCGCGGCAAGAAATCTTAAGGGGGGCGAAATCATGACAAACGCATTCACGCTTTCGCGCCTGCGCATGACTGTTCAGGTTGTGATGTTATTTTTCACCGTCTATGGCGGGGCAATCGTTGGACACTATCTGGCCGACAAGGTCACCGGCGCATTGCCGGCGCTGTCGTGCGCGTACGATCAACAGAACGCGGGCTACTGCGTGCTGATTCCGTTACAGCATCAACTGCACCACCGGGTCGGCGAAAGCATCGTCCGCGCCCAGCAGTTCAGTTTCGAATATATCATCCCGCTGGGCTTCACCATGCTGACGTTTCTGGCATTCTTCGTGGTGCTGAACAAAGCCTTTTGCGGTTGGATTTGCCCCTTGGGTACGGTGCAGGAACTGGCCTACAAAGTCGGGCGACGATTGCGCTTGCCCATTCGCCGCTTTACTCAAGACACAGTTGGGCGTGTGCGCCCATTTAAATGGGCCGTGCTGATTTTGCTGGTCCTGGTTTTGCCGTTGATGGCCGGACTGGGCTATACCAGCTATGTCACCGGCGATGCCTATTGCCAAGTGTGCCCGTCGCGGGTGGTGACCACGTTGCTCACGGCCAACGCCGAACAGATTGCGGTCAACACCGCCGACAAAACGGCGTTTTTATTTAGCGCCGCGCGCAGTGCGATCTTTGGCTTCGTCCTGATCTTGGCGTTTGGTATGCGACAGCCCTATTGCCGGGTGTGCCCGATGCTGGCGCTGCATGCGGTGTTCCGCCGCATCGTGCCGTTACGTCTGGCGAAAAAAGAGACCGGCGACAAATGCGGTAAGTGCAAGGCCTGTTATCAGGCGTGTCCCATGGACATTCACGAGGTTGCGTTTGAGTTCGGCTCCAAGGCCTTTCACGCCGATTGCACCATGTGTGGACGGTGTGTGGAGTTCTGCCCCGACGATGACATGTTGGCGCTGAAACTTGGCCCGATTGCATTGTTCAAATCTTCGGGCGCGTATATGAAACGTCGCGCGAAGATCGACAAGCCCGATGGCACGTTACCGAAGAAAAAGCCGGCGGCCACCAAGCCGGCACCGGCGGAGTAACGCCATGGGTGCGGAACTTTACGATCCTGATGCAGCCCCCCTAGCTGTAAGCCTGGTTTCGATCTGGGTGCTGGGTCTGTCGGTCGGGCTCACCGCCTGCACCGCCACATGTCTGCCGTTCATGGGCGCGTTGGTGGTGGGCGGTGGCCATAGTCCGGGGATGGCGTTTCGCCAGACCGGGGCGTTCGCGCTCGGCAAGGTCCTGGCCTATGCGGTTCTCGGCGGGGTGGCGGGGTGGTTTGGCGAAGTGTTGTTGGATGTCATCGAAAGCAACCTCGGCCACTGGCTGATCGGCGGCGTGAGCATCGCGGCCGGGGCGTTTTTGGTCTACGGCCACAAGGCCGCGAAAGGCTGTGCAACGTCGCGGGTGTTTCAAGGTGCGCCGCCATTTGCGCTCGGCTTCGTGCTCAGCTTTGTGCCGTGCGCACCGTTGGCGGCGTTGTTAGCCGCCGCGGCGCTGGGCGCGGACCCGCTGCACGGTCTAGCGATGGGCACGGCGTTCGGTCTTGGCGCTGCGTTGACGCCGCTGTTCGTGGTGGTGCCGCTGCTCGGTCACCTGGGGCGTGAGATGGTCAACGATCGCCCCGGATTGATGGTGGCGATGCGGTGGCTCGGGGCCTTGGTGCTGGTTGCACTGGGCGTGCGCCGCATCATGCTGGCGTGGTGAAGGAGGATTTGAGGCGATGATGTCGCACTCTGCAAAAGGCATGTTCGCCCCGTCAGCCGCTTTTGTGGTGGCGAGCGGTGTACATGTTCTGATTGCTGCGGCGTTGATATGGATGCCCAAGCCCGCCATCGTTATGCCGATGGCGGTGGGTGGCTTCGAAGTGGTCGATCTGTCGGCCTTTGGCGTTACGGCTTTGCCGGAACCCGACCCTATCGAAGCGCCAGTTGAAGAAGACGTGGTCGAAGTGGCCAAAGTCGATCCTTTGCCCGAACCCGAAGTGATACCCGAACCCGAACCCGAGGTGATACCGGAACCCGAGCCCGAAGTGGTGAGCGAGCAGGAGCCTATGCCGCTGCCTAAACCTAAACCGATCAAGATCAACAAGCCAAAACCCAAGCCCAAGCCGGTCAAGATTACCAAACCGGAAATCAAGCCCAAGCCGGTCGAAACGGCAAAAGTTAAACCCCAACCCAAACGCCAAGTCGATCCTTCGGTGGGCAGTCAGAACGCCTTCGTCGCGCCGCGAAGCAACGCTGCGTATTTGAAAAACCCCAAGCCCGCCTATCCGCCCATCGCACTCAGGCGCGGTATGCAGGGGCTGGTGTTGTTGAACGTTGAAGTATCGAAAAAAGGGACCCCGCTAACGGTTAAAGTCAAAAAAAGCAGTGGCTCCGTGCTGCTCGACAAATCAGCGTTGAAAGCGGTGAGGCAGTGGCGCTTCGCACCCGCGACACGAGGCGGCCTCCCCGTCGCGGCGACGGTCGATGTGCCGATTCGTTTCTCGCTGAACGACGCTTAACAAGGAAGATATCTATGGAAGCCTCGAATATGGAACTGATGTCGTGGTGGGCCGATGCCGATTGGATTGTGCGCGGCGTGTTCATCGTGCTGATTGCATTGTCGGTGATCAGCTGGACCATAATGGTCTATAAAAGTTGGCAGCTGAGCGTGGTGCTGCGCGGCGAACGTGCGTTTAAAGGCCAGGGACGGCCCAGCCAGGGACTGCCGTCGGCTTATGTCGTGGATGGTCTTCACGGTGTTGCAAGCACGGACCGCGAAGCCATGCTGGATGTGTTGGTACGTGAAAGCCGCCTACAGATGGAAAGCGGACTGACGTTGCTCGCGACCATCGGCAACACAGCGCCGTTCATTGGTTTGTTCGGCACCGTATGGGGCATCATGCACGCTCTGCAAGGTCTCAGTGGGGCAGAAAACTTGAGCATGGATCTGGTCGCCGGTCCGGTGGCCGAAGCCCTGGTAGCGACAGCTGCGGGTTTGTTCACGGCGATCCCGGCGGTTGTTGGCTATAACCTTTTGTTGCGTCAATTGCGCCGCCTGTTCGGGGCGGTGGACAGCAACGCGGTACGCATTCTTTCAGCGCAATCGATGGAGGCCTAAGACATGGCGGGCGGCATTTCCGGCGGTGACCCCGACCAGCCGATGAGCGAAATCAACGTCACCCCCCTGGTGGATGTGATGTTGGTGTTGCTGGTGATCTTCATTGTCGCGGCCCCTTTGATGGCTGAAGCCTTGCGTGTCGATTTGCCCAAGGCTCAGGCCGAACCCATGTCCGAGCCACACGTTATCACCTTGGAGGTGATGGCTGACGGCACGCTGTTGCTGGATGGCGAAACGATTGCGGATGCGGCCTTGCCTGCACGCCTCAAAGCCATCCAACACGAGGATTCCGATCGGGTCTTGAAGCTGGGCGGCGACGGTGCGGTGCCTTACCAGCGCATTGCTGAAGTTCTCGCCATGGCCAAACAAAGTGGTATCAAACGTATCGCGTTCGCTACGCAGTCGCCGTGAAGAAATGCCTGCTTATGACTATATTCTGTGATTGAATTCTCCATTCAAGATGGAAATGACAAAAGGTGTCGGTTTTAGTTTGGAATGCAACGGAGCGGGCAATTTTGAGTCGTTTTCACATTTTAATGCGCGGCCAATCACACTTCCTGTCGCGACAGTAGTGCAAATTTACATCCTCAATTGCGATAATATTTGAGTAAACCGTTGAGTTTCGATTGGTTGCTCCGGTGCTTCTTTTGTCGAGGCATTTTGGCGGGGATGCAATAGGTGATGCCGTGCGGCATGCCGTTTCGGCATGCAAAGTGCGCCTGAAGTGTGCGGCTATAAAAAAACTTATTATCCTTAATGACGCATTGGATATCCGTGGCAAATGGCATTGGCTGTGGCGTGCTGTCGATAACGAAGGCGAAGCTCTCGATTTCCTGGTCCAGTCGAGACGTAACGCCAAAGCCGCACTGAAACTGGTGCGCAAACTTTTGAAGAAATAGGGCCGGGTTCCCGTTCGCTCGTGACCGGGAAACTAAGAACCTATTATGTTGCTTTCAGGAAGATCGGTCTGTCCGCGAATGTGTGGACGTGCGCAAGGGCTGCTGCGTGAAAAACAGTAAATCAAGAGTTTCTGCATCCGCCATCAGTTAATGTGACAGATGCCAACCTGACAGTGCCGGTGCTACGCATTTGGATCAGCAAACTCAAGTCCTCTTCGTCTGAAAACGCACTCAGCGTACATAAAACATTAACAAAAGCATCGATCAATTTTCATCTGGAGGCGCTATTGGAAGGGTCCTTTCAGGCTCGTTCCAGGGGAGGGAGCCGTTGCACGGTTATCCTCGACGGATCATTAATATTTTGGGAAATATAAACCATGTCGCAGACGAATAAATTACAAGCAGCTCACAACAAAGGACTAAGCCGCCGTAATGTTTTGAAGGCGGGCGCGGCGGGTCTTGCATTCGCTGCCGCACCGGCATACGTCAAGAACGCTTTTGCCAGCTCCGGTGAACTGAATGTTTTTTCCTGGGTCGATTACGTTCAAGACAACATGATCCAGGCCTTTGAGAAAGAAACCGGGATTAAGGTAAACCTATCCACTTACGGTTCGAATGAGGAAGCTGAAAATAAGATGAAGGCTTCCGGCGGAAAGGGGTTCGATGTGCTGTTTCCGTCGATCACCAACGTGCCGAACTATAGCGATGACACCGCCCCGGGAGGCCATTTGCTGGCCCCGATCAATGAATCCAAAGTCAACATGGACAACCTCATTTCTTCGTTTGCGCGCGATTCGTTGGGCCTCGGTGCGGACTTCCGCGGCAAGCGCGTGGCGCTGCCGTTCAATTGGGGTACCGAGGGCATCACATACAACTCGGATAAACTGCATCTGAACGAAGTCTCCTATGGTGATTTGTGGCAACCGCAATCCAAAGGCAAAGCGGCCTTTCGTCAGAAATCCATGATCATGGGCACGGGTCTGTATCTGGACTCGATCGGTGTAGTAAAGTCCAATCGCATGCTGGACGTTTACAAATCTGAGGCTGACGCACGCCGTGTGTGGGGCGACATCACCAAATGGGCGCTGGGGCATTGCGACAACTTCGGCGCGTTCTGGAACAATGCCACCGAAGCGACCACGGCCTTCAAGGATGCTGGCGCAATTATCGGTCAGACCTGGGACACCACCGGTCTTCTGCTGAACCGTGAGGATGCGGCCTGGAAATACCGCGCGCCGAAGGAAGGGATCATCACTTGGTTGGATTCCGTCTCGCTTTCAGCCCGTGGTGAAAACTCTGAACAGGCTTATGCATTCATCAACTTCCTGATCAAGCCGGAAATTGGCGGTATGATGGCCAACAACACCGGCTACAACTCTGCCGTTATAGGTGCAGAAAAATTCACTTCCGATACCTACAAGCGCCAGTTCTCCGAAGTTTACAACGCTGACGTGCTGTCAAACATGTGGTGGTGGCAGAAAGATACGCCCTGGTTCTCCCCAGTGCGTAACGAATTCGTGGAAATCATCACCAACAATACCTGCAAAGCCTAAAAAACGGGGGCGTCTTAATGGCGCCCCCGCGCTTTGATCTGTATTTTCTGTCTATTTTTCGTCCGTCAAAAAACCATTACATTGGGAATTTTTCATCATGCGCGGCAAAGGCGTTGAGCTGCAACATGTGGCCGTCAAGTTCGGAGATTTCACGGCGGTCCACCCTACGGGTTTGCACATTGAAGCTGGCGAATTTTTTTCCATCCTGGGGCCATCGGGGTGTGGTAAGACGACGCTTCTGCGCGCCATATCCGGCTTTACCGAACCCAGCGAAGGCCGCATTCTGATTGGTGGTGAAGACACCCAGGGAAAAGGTCCAAGCAAGCGCCCCACGGCGCTGATTTTTCAAAACCTCGCACTGTTTCCTATGATGAGCGTCTGGGAAAACGTTGCCTTTGGTTTGGAAGCACGCGGCATGAACTGGGTCGATCGCAAGAAGCGCGCTTATGAGCTTTTGGACTTGGTGGAACTGAGTGACCACGCGCACAAAAAACCATCGACGCTTTCCGGAGGCCAGATGCAGCGGGTTGCGATTGCAAGGGCTTTGGCGGTCGAACCAGCGGTGCTGTTACTTGATGAACCGCTGTCAGCTCTCGACCTTAAGCTCCGCCAGCATATGCGCGCTGAACTGCGCAGCATTCAGAAAAAAACAGGGGTGACGTTCATCTACATTACGCACGATCAAGGCGAAGCACTCAATATGTCAGACCGCATCGCCGTGATGAACCGCGGCCGTATCGAACAGGTGGGAGACACGAAAACAGTCTACGACGCTCCCAGCACCCCATTCGTCGCCAGCTTCGTCGGCGAAAATAACGTACTGCACGGTACCGTCAATTTCGTAAATGGCACATACGCTAAAATAGAAACTCCCATGGGCGAAATGCGCGGACGCAAACACCACTCAAATCTGCGTGAAGGCGATGAGGCCATGTTCTTCGTGCGCCCGGAATTGGTGGTCATGGAAGATGGCGAGAATGCCTTTGATGCAACGCTCATGCGTCAAGAATTAGAAGGACCATTTTTCAATCTTCACTTTGCCAACAACGGTCAGGAATTTTCCGTGCACATGACGAATTCAAATCACAATCTACCTAACGTGGGTGCACAACACAAAATCAGCTTCGATCCAGAAAGCTGCTTGATTATGGGTGCAGGGGAATTGGCGCAGACGGGCAGCGAAGCTTGATTGCGGACAAACATTTAGAAACGAGACCCAAATCATGCAGGAATTGGTGCGGACATATGGAAAAGGGCTGAGCGCGTTGTTCGTGCTGGTCGTTGCGGTGTGGGTGACGTTTATGATCGCGCTGCCGCAGTTGTCCATGTTGGAACAAAGTTTTCGCTTCAATGACCGTAGCGACGGGCTGAGCACCGTGAGGCTGAAGATGGCCAACTTGCAAGAACGGGTCAGCACGCTGAAATACGATCTGGATCGTGGTGAGGTGTGCGATGGTGGATCCGGCGGCATGGTCAACCCACTTCTTGGCTCAATCCAAAACTGCAGCAAATTAAACTCGACCGAACAGCATGAAATGTTGATTTCCATGCGTGAAATTGGCGACCGCATTGATGACCTAAGAAGTGATGAAATGCGCTTCATCGAAGCAAAAGAGCAGGCGTTTCCTTATTCCTTAAAGAACTACACGATGATGCGCCCCTTACATGGCGCGGCGCTTTTAGAAACCATCGTCAGCGCCCTGATGGTGACGGTGCTGGCGCTGTTTGTGTGCTATCCCGTGGCTTATACCATTGCGTTGCAATCCGGCCCAAAAAAGGCGGCGTTCCTCTTCCTGGCGCTGATTATTCCTTACGCCATCAACGAGCTGTTGCGCGTTTATGCATGGTTGACGATCTTCGACCGTGAAGGGCTTATCAACACCCTTTTGGACTGGCTTGGCGTGATCAGTTTTGCCGCCGATGAGCACATCATTTTTTACCGCGAAAAGGCATCCGTTTTTTTGGTGCTTATCTATACGTACATTCTGTTCATGGTGTTTCCCATGTACAATACGATGTCGACGTTGGACCCTAACCAGATCGAGGCAGCACGCGATTTGGGCGCGAAAACGTGGCGAATTCATTGGAGGATCATCATTCCTCATGCGCGCCCCGGGATCGTGGTGGGGGCGATTATGAGTTTCATGTTGTCGGCGGGTTCATTCTCCGTGCCGCAGATCATTACCCGCGGCCTGCAGCCCAAGTGGTTCACGCAGCTGATCTACGATAAATTTTACGAATCCCAGAACTGGAACCAGGGTGCAGCCTATTCGTTTATCCTGTTGATGATTTGCATGGCCTTTGTGTTTGGTTTGATGCGCCTGTTCAAAGTGAACTTGAAGGAGCTTGAACGATGAGCGAGAAGAAGTGGTCGAGCATTCTGCTCAACGGTTATATCGTGTTGTTCTTGTGTTTCATGTTTGGGCCACTGTTGATGATGTCGGCGGCCGCGTTTAACGGGTACGCCCCGCCATCCGTCACCCACTGGGCTGGTTTTACTCTGCATTGGTTTGAAGACTTGCCCCGTCAAGGCCGACTGATGGGGTGTCTTGGTAATTCATTTGAAATTGCAGGCATCGTTGTCCCGGTCTCCGTTTTTCTGGGTTTAGCGGCGGCGATGTTGTTGACGCGGCTCAAGGCAAAGGGCACCTCTTTGCTATATGCGCTCCTGGTTTCGCCGATTTTGATGCCGGGGATCGTGCTGGGCATTTCAACCATTCTTTTTTGGCAAGCAGTGGGGCTGGGGGCAGGTATGGCCACCGCGGTTATGGCGCAAATTACGTTCATTGCGTCCTATCCGATGCTGATCATTATGTCCCGTATGCAACGTCAAGACCCGGTGCTGGAGGAAGCGGCCCTGGACCTCGGTGCGACACCGATGTTTATGTTTCGCCGCGTGACCCTGCCGTTTTTGATGCCGGCGATTTTGACGTCTGCAGTGATTGCCTTGCTGATGAGTTTTGAGAATTACAACACCACGGTTTTTGCCATCGGCGGCGACTGCACGTTGACGACGGAAATCGCCGCTCAGGCGCGCAAAGGCCACACGCCGATTATTAATGCGCTGGGCGTAATTTTCGTTGCTTTGACGGTGGCGGTATCTACAGTTTACGTCTTGTTCCTGCGCAAGGAAAGGGACCAGGGCTGAATGACATTGCTTAGCTTTCGCTGTCCGCTGGGGTTTGAAGATATCTTGCCCGCGCCCTAACCCGCGGTGCTTTGGAAATGCACATCGACGTCATGATGCCCGCAACCAATCTTCTTGAGCCAAGGCCGTGGCGATACTATTCCAGCGGTCATGCATCATGATCCACACACTGATACGGCTCTGTGAAAGCAACAGGACAACAGTCGCGAAATAGACACCTAAGTGTCATCAAAAATTCTTTTGATGAGTTCTCGCGGATGAGGTCTGTTTGCATACAAATGGGCAAACAAGGATTCGTCGATGAGTGAACGCAATAAAGTGATTTTGATCGTGGTTGACGGTCTGCGCTATGATACAGCCGTACATGAAATGGGTTTTCTAGAAGGCGCTTTGGCTCATGAGCAGGCCCGCCGTTGGGCTGTGCGGTGCGCGCTGCCGAGCCTGTCGCGATCGCTCTATCACACCATCCACACGGGCTTACCCCCTCAAATCCACGGCATCACCAGCAATGACATCGTGCGGCAAAGTCAGCACGACAACATCTTTTCCGTTGCCCGTGACAATGGCCGCCGCACGGCTGCTGCTGCGTATAGCTGGATGTCGGAGCTCTATAATCATCTGCCTTACGACCCGGTCATGGACCGGGAGGTGGATGATGAAGCTCGCACAATTCAGCATGGTCGTTTTTATGCCGAAGATGACCTTCCCGACACCGAACTGTTCAATGCCGCCAACATGCTGGTGAGAAAGTTTGCGCCCGACTACATGCTGGTTCACCCTATGGGTTGTGACCATGTAGGCCATCTGTTCGGCGGTGAATCGAAAGAGTATCGCAGCCAAGCCGCCAATGCGGATAATCTGATGGCGCAGTGCGTTCCGGATTGGCTGGAACGCGGTTATCATGTGCTGGTCACGGCCGATCACGGCATGGATGCGCATGGGTCGCACGGTGGAACCCGTGAAGAGGTCCGCATGGTCCCGCTTTATCACCTCGGCGGTAAAATCTCCGGGGTGGAAACGCAAGAGATCAGCCAGTTATCCGTAGCACCGACAGCCTTGCACCTTATGGGCTTGCCGATTCCGAAAACCATGCAGGCAGCCTTAATATGATAATAGGCCTTCATGGCCTCGATCTGTTCGGATTTGTTGAATTCTAAATTGAAAATTTTTAACAATATAATTTACAAAGTTGATGATATTTTTCCGGGTGTGCCGATCATATATCTTTAAGGATCGAACCCGTGCTGCATTGTCTATCGCCATGTATTGATAGCGTTTAATTTTTGCATCCACTTTTTTCTTTAAAGATTAAAAATGTAACGTCCGTTTGAATGTGGTGACCGGGGATTTGTTTTTAATATTTTTTGGGATGAATTTTACGCCTGCCCTCTCTTTCATCTTTCATCATTTGGCGGCCATTTTTGCGGGGATGCCTGACGAGGTTTTTCTCGATAGCACGCGCGTCAAGACGCACCATTGCGCCCGAGGCGGAAAAAAGGGAGGGCTGCAGATCAGGCCCTCTTTAGTCTGACAAAGCCCTTTACAAAAAGGATCGAAGCGATTAAGTTAGCAATTAGTAACTAACTTAATCGCTTCATGAGCGCGGCAGTTTGGCTTTGAGATGTCGTGAGTGGCTCGCGTGCGTGTGGGAACTTAACAAGAGGACGGTACATGTTGATGGCGGAGCAACGCTCGATAAGGCTTCACAGCCGGAGCACGACGATCAGACTCGAATTACCGTTCTGGCGAGCGTTGGAAGACATCGCAAAAAAACAGACGATCAAAATGAGCGCCTTGATTATGCGGGTCGAACATGAATGCCGAACGACGGAACAGCAAAACCTCGCCTCGTGCCTTCGCGTCTTTTGCCTGAAGTATTATGGGGGCGCTCTGATCGAAAGATATGCCTCTCAATAGATGCGCCTTTGGATGTCCGAATTCTTAATAACACGTCATGGTGCCAATGCCTGCGCCCCCCCCAAAAAAACCAAAAGGGATTTTAGATATGACACTCAACCGATTTTACCTTGTTTTTGGCGTGATGCTTGTCGCGGCACCCATGGCGTTGCCGTCACCTGCATTCGCCGATGAGGAAGGCGATCAGACACGCACACAAGAACGCACCCGGCAGCAAACCGGAGACCGGGATGGAGAGGGCGAGAGGAAGAGAGTTCGCACAGGGCAATCCTCAAACACGGGATATTCCGGTGACGCAGGGACCCGAAGTCGCAGTGGACATGGCGGCGGCGGCGGTGCCCGACGCTAATCCAATCCCCCCTGACGGCAGATCAGGGGGGAAGGGGGGGGGCTGAAAACCATGTACATCCCCCGATGGTCATGTGGCCCCCTCTTTTTTTATCAGGCAAGCCCATCCATGATGGTGGCGTTATGAAAGAAATTTAACATGTATAAAATACGTGGAATTATCGTTGTTTTTGTTGGGCTGGTTATGCTGACCGGATGCCAAAGTACGGGTTCTAAAGAATTGATCGGAACGCTGGGTGGTGCGGGACTGGGCGGATTGGCGGGATCGCAAGTCGGCAATGGTGACGGGAAATTGGTCGCCGTTGCGGTTGGTGTGCTCGGCGGGGCCTTTCTTGGCAAATCGATCGGGAAAAACCTGGATGAAGTGGACCAAATGATGGCCGCCAAAAGCCAGCAACGCGCGCTTGAAGCCGGTCCGTCGAATAAACCCATGCGGTGGAAAAATCCTGACACAGGCAATGCAGGCGCCGTCACGCCCAAGCCAGCATACCAAGACGAAACGGGGCAATACTGTCGTGAATTTCAGCAGGAAGTCACCGTCGGAGGGAAAACAGAGCAAGCATACGGCAAAGCCTGTCGCCAGCCAGACGGCAGTTGGAAAATAGTGTCTTCTTAGTTCTGTGCGCCAATTTTTTCACATCGGTACCCTCGCCATGCGGTCAAAGTCCGTCTTCCTGATTTTTGTTTCTGTGGCACTGGTCTGTTTGCCCCTGATGGGATGTCAGAGTTTGGGGTTTGATCGATATTCAAAATATATGATGGGGAAAATCCCGGAACAGTATGTCGCACAAACCAACCCGTTACCGTTAAATGAGGAAAACATATTGGAGGGAGAACGGCTTTATCGGGAGTATTGCGTTCTTTGTCATGGAGTGACGGGACGGGGAGATGGTGAACTGAGCACGCAGTTATCTCCGCGTCCGGCCAACCTCATCCTCACCCGCACTCTGCCGATTGCCTCAGATGCTTTTTTCATTTGGACGATATCCGAAGGAGGAGGGCCGTTTGATAGTGATATGCCGAGCTTTCGCGGTTCACTTTCCAAAAATCAAATCTGGCAAATTACCCGATATGTCAAAAGGGGAATTTGAGCTGCTGGCTAAGCAATTTTTCTTCAACTGGGCAAGCATGCGAAAAATGTAAAACGCAGGAGCCTGCCGAAGAGAAAAATACTCGAAGTGACAGAGAAACGCCAAGAAGATCACAAGGTTGAGAAACCAAAACCGGAGAACAGTATGTCATCTTCTCGCGATCTTATTTTCCTTGCGGCCTTCGTGATGATTGCGTTGATAACGAGTCCGTTGTCCGCGGCACCACTTTCGGAGGAGCGGATTGCTCAAGAGATCATCGGCAAAACGTTGACCGGCAGTCGAATGGGGATGACGGTGCGCGTAATTTATCATCCGGATGGTACGCTCAAAATGAAGGCTCTTTTTATGTCTGGAGAAGGAACGTGGCGTTTCAGCAAAACCGGGATCTGTATGGACATGAAAAGTGGCCCGCGTCAGGGCGAAAGCTGCATAACGTTCGAGCATCTTGGCGGACGTGAATACCGCAACTCCGAAGGTTTGACGCTGACAGTCCAAGATTAGCATAAGTGTTAAGCGATACACTATTGCGGCTGTCATGCTGCGCCGCAATTCGACCCGGCGCGAGGCCGGATCGTCGTGTGTCTCACACCAGGAATTAAACTTTGGATATTAATGGGCTTCCCTGAACAACACATGACTGTTAGTAATTAATCACTTTCTTACAATGAAAATAAGGTTTGGGAAAAGATATATGAAAAAAACGTGTAAATTTTGCTGGGGACTGAGCGCCCTGTTGGTCGTCGGTATGGCAGCTATGGCCTACATGTTCGTCATTCGGGGTAGCGTCGTTGCCAGTGATGATGGCCGGACGGCTATCATCGTGTCTGCGGGTGAGCGGGATTTGCTTCTCGCCGAAATGCGCGGTTTTCTCGTAGGCTTGCAGGCCATCACAGCCGGGATTGCCGAAAAAGATATGGCCGCCGTATCCGAGAGCGCGCACGCGGTTGGAGTGGCCAACGCTCAAGGCGTTCCAGCAGCCCTCATGGGCAAGCTGCCGCTTGAATTCAAAACGCTTGGGATGAAAACCCACAAGGCCTTCGACGCGCTCGCCGTGGAAGCGCAGGATATGGGTAACGAACAAATTATACTCACTAAGGTGAGCGAACTGATGCTCAACTGCACGACTTGCCATGCGGCCTTCCGCTTGGATGCCGAAGACAGCGGAAAGAGGTAAGATCATGGAAGGTCTAGCATCATCAAGGTCGCGCACGGTCCTCGTGGCGGCGATTGTCGCCGTATTGTTCGGGTTTCTGACACTTAAGTCCGGTGGTTCCGTCCTGTTCATCGACGGACCTGCACGCGCGGAGGCGGGGGCTTATGTGCCCTTCGTTCTGTGGTTTAATTTTCTTGCCGGGTTCGCTTATATCCTCGCGGGTGTAGGGCTGTTTAATTGGCGAAGCTGGGCGGCAAAATTATCACTGGCGATCGCCGTGGCGACGGTGGTTGTGTTTGTCGCCCTGGGGTTTCACATCCTGATGGGCGGGGACTTTGAGGCGCGCACCGTCGGGGCCATGAGCTTGCGGAGTGTGGTATGGTTGTCCATCGCCTTCTTCTCCCGCAAAGCTTGGACAATGGGATAGGTTTAATGACGACGGTTCGCACCAGAAAAAGTGCCGAGGAACGCAAAGCTGAGATCGTGGACGCCGCCATCCGGCTGGCCGGAGACATCGGTCCCGACCGGATTACTACGGAGAGGATTGCCAAAGAAGTTGGCATTTCTCAACCCGGCATTTTCCGACATTTTCCGACCAAGGGCGATATCTGGTGGGCCGTCGCCCAGCATATTAGCGCAATGATGAGCAAAAGGATCAGCGCGAGCGAGAAAGAAGAAACTGTTCCTGCTGGTAAATTACGAAAATTGGTGCTTGGGCATTTGGGCTTTTTACAAAAGACCCCGGCAATTCACGCGATTTTGTTTTCGCGTGAACTTCATTCAGAAAATGAAAAATTGCGGGCTTTTTTCGCCGGCCTGATGGCTAGCCGTCAGCGCCATTTTGCAAAACTGATCGCCTCGGAAATCGCGGCGGGCCGTTTTCGCGAAACGCTCGATGCGGACGACGCGGCGTATCTGATCCTGGCGTTGATCCAAGGTCTTGTTATGCGCTGGTCGTTGAATGCACGCGGCTTCGACCTTGTTGCCGAGGGGCAGAGATTGCTTGATTTGCAGTTGGATGGTTTCAAATGAAAATGCCGAATATGAATGACGAGAAACCACAACCATGAAAAATCGGGTGAAAACCTCTCCTGTTCTTTTGGCAGAGGGTGCCTACTTTGCGGTGTTGCAGACATCGTTGACGGTGCATAGCTTTCAAGGAGAAAGGGGATGACGCGGGTTAGAACGATGTGGTTTTTTCCACCTATCGCGGTCGGTATCGCCGTGGCGGCGTACTTCATCTTACTTGCCCCCGAACCGGGGCGGATAGAGGGTGCGCTGCCTACAACGCCGGTGCACGTCATCACCGTGACATCCGATATCATCAGGCCGACGGCAATCGGCTGGGGCAACGCCCGCGCGGCTGAAACCTGGACCTCAGTAGCAGAAGTCAATGGACGCATCGTGTTTCGCCACCCTGATCTGGAAACAGGGCGACTGATTTCTGCGGGGACAAAGGTTCTGGAAATCGATCCGGTTGATTACGAGCTTGCCATCCGTCAGGCCGAGGCCGACCTGGCTGCACATACTGCCGAAGCCGCACAATTGGATATCGAAGCGACAAGCACACGCAGCGTGCTCGCCCTCGAAGAAGCCCGATTGGCGCTGTCTGAGAAAGACCTCACCCGTACGCGTAAACTGATCGCGCAAGGCACGGCACCGCGGGTGCGCGGGGATGAACAAGAGCGTGCTACGCTTCAGATCCGCCGTACGGTGGCGGAATTACAAAATACACTGGCCTTAATACCTGCCCGTCGTGACGGTGTTGCGGCGCAAGCCGCACGGACCAGGGCGGCGTTAGGCCGTTCGCAGCGTGATCTGGCCAATACCGAAATTACGGCGCCGTTCGACCTGCGGGTAAGGGCCGTGGAAAGCGAACGTTTTCAATATGTCAATATCGGTCAGAGGCTCGCAACCGGAGATGGCGTCGATCAGGCCGAAGTCGTGGCGCAGGTGCCCTTTGAGGCCTTTCTCCTTCTCATCGGCGCAAGTTATGACGGCAGCAAGACGGCAATGGCTGCGCTACGCGAAGGTCCCGCAGCGCAGTTTGAAGCAGAACTGCGGCTCGTCTCAAACCCCACGCAGGTCTGGAAGGGCAAAGTCAGCCGGGTAGAGGGTGCCCTCGATCCGCGCGCGCGATCCGTGCAAGTGGTGGTAACCGTGGATGATCCATACGCGGGCGCAGCTCTGCCCGTTCGGCTTCCTTTGGTGCCGAACATGTATCTGGAAGTCACGCTGACCGGCTTAGCGATGCGCCCGCAGGTGGTCGTGCCGGAGGCGGCGGTGCATGGCGGCGATACGGTCTATGTGCGAGACGCAAAAGGGCGACTGGAAATTCGCCCCGTAACCGTCGCCTTTCGTCAAGAAGGCCACGCGGTGATCACCAAAGGCTTGGTGCCGGGTGAGACGGTGGTGCTGGATGATCTCGCTCCCGCCATTCCCGGTACCGTCCTGACTCCTATGGAGGCGAAACCGTGATCCGTTGGTTCGCCGGGCACCCGACTGCAGCTAACCTTCTCCTCGTGTTGTTTCTCGCGGCGGGTGTCATGGCCGCGCCGGGACTGAAGCGCGAGACCTTTCCCGATTTCCGTCCCGTCGAGGCCGAGATCACCATAACGTATCGGGGTGCGGCGGCGGGCGATGTTGAAGATGCGATTTGCCGCCCCCTTTGGGATGCACTTCAACCAGTCGAGGGACTGGAAGAACTTGTTTGTACGGCACAGGACAATTTGGCGCGCGCGGTGGCCACCATGGAAGCGGGCGCGGATGCGCTGCGCTTCGTCAACGATATCCGCACCGAGGTTTCCGCGATCGACGATTTTCCCGACGATGCCGATCTCCCCATCGTTCGTGAATTGCACCGCACCGATGTCGTCGCCTCGATCGCCATAGCAGGCGAATTGCCGGCCCGCGATCTTGAACGTTACGCTGCGGATTTACAGGACCGTGTCGCCGACTTGCCCGACGTGGCGCGGGCGGTGATGTCGGGCTTCGGCACGCGACAAATTCGCATCGAAACCCCGCGCGCGGTTCTGGCCCAACACGGATTGACCGCCTCAGGCCTCGCCGCGACCATCGGCGCGCAAAGCCTGGACCTGCCCGCGGGTACGCTGGAAACACCGACAGCCGATTTGCGCCTGCGTTTCACAGAGGAACGGCGGAGCGTTGCAGGCCTCGCGGCGTTGCCGATCTTGACCCAGGCTGAGGGCGCGACACTGACCTTGGGCGAGATTGCGACGATCACCGAGGCGTTCTCACCTGAAGAGGAACGTGTTTTTTTTAACGGTCGACGCGCCGTGCTGCTGGAAGTGCACAAATCCTTGGAGGCGGATGCATTGCGCGCCTTGGACAGCCTGACGGAACTGGTGGACGTTGAGAATGCCGCGCTACCGCCCACGCTGCGGCTGGAAGTGGTCCAGGACGTGACGTCGATCGTTCGTGATCGCTTGTTCATGTTGGTGAAAAACGGTGTGATGGGCCTCGTTTTGGTTGTGCTGGTGATGAGCATGTTCTTCCGTCCGGGCTTTGCGATTTGGGCGGCGATGGGTTTGCCTGTGGCGGTTTTGGGCACCTTAGCAGCCATGGCATTGCTTGGCTTGTCAATCAACATGATGACGTTGGTGGCGCTGTTGATGTCGATCGGGATCGTGATGGATGACTCGATCGTGATTTCCGACTCGATTGCGGTCGAGGCCGAAAAAGAAGGGGTGACCCTTTCCAGCGTCGTACGCGGGGTCATGGCGGTGGCTCCCGGCGTTAGCTCATCCTTTCTGACCACGGTGGCGGTCTTTGCTCCGCTATCGTTTCTTGTCGGCGAACTGGGCGCTGTGCTGCAAGTGCTGCCCGTGGTGCTGCTCGCCGCGCTGACGGCAAGTCTTGCAGAAGCTTTCCTGATATTGCCGCATCACCTAAAGCATGGGCTGACGCGCGCCCAAAGTGCGCCTTCCCGCTTCCGGGTTCGGTTCGAAGCGGCTTTTTCGACCCTGCGTGAGCGTGGTGTCGGACGGCTGTCCGATCTCGCCATTCAGCGGCGCTATCTGGTGGCGGGGCTAGCGATTGCGGCGCTCATCGTTACGGTTGGCGCGTTGGCGGGCGGCATTGTCAAACGCGAGGCCATGCCCGAAATTGACGGCGATGTGTTGGAGGCGCGTATTTTGATGCCGCAAGGTACGCCGCTGTCGCGAACCGAAGACGTAGCTGCGCAGGTCGTGACAGCGCTCAAAGAAGTCGACCGTGCTCTCGCCCCCGCGCAACCGGGCGGCCAAGCGTTGGTCCAGCGCACGATCATACGGTTCAATCACAACCGTTCCGCAGGGGAAAGTGGAGCCCATGTGGTCACTGTTTCGGCCGACCTTTTGGGCGCAGAGACACGGGTGACTACGCTAGACGAGCTGATTGCCGCGTGGCGTGCGGCGATCGGACCATTGGCGGGGGTAAGTTCCCTGATCCTGACCGAACCGGGCATTGGGCCGCAAGGGATCGCGGTGGAAATCAGGCTCTCCGCCCCTAATCTTGATGTGCTTCAAGCCTCAGGCCACGCAACCCTGGCGGAACTCCAAACCTATATCGGTGTGCGCAATGGCTCGCTTGACTTGAACCCGGGCAAGCCTGAACTGCGCCTGACGCTTGCGCCGGGCGCACAGGCGTTGGGACTGACGGCGCTGGATGTGGCGGGGCAGTTACGCGCGGCTTTTCTGGGGACCACCATCAGCACGGTCCGACGGGGCAATATCGCCCATGAGGTTGAGATCGTTCAAGCCCAGAGCGATCGTGACGCGCGTGCGGATTTGGAAGCGTTCACCATCACCCTACCCGACGGCAGCGCCGTGCCGCTGTCCACCGTCGCTCGGATAGAGGAAGCGCGCGGTTGGGGCACCATCACTCAAGTGGATGGTGCGCGCACATTGACGGTGCAGGCCGATGTGGATGGGCGCGTGGGCAATGCCGATGCGATCGTGTCGCGCATGGCGGGGACGTTTTTGCCCGAACTCGCCGCCCGCACGCCTAGCCTGAGCTTCGAGATCGGGGGGCAAAGCGCGAACTCGGCTGAAACAGTGGGATCGATCCTGCGCGGTTTCCTACTGGGGCTGATTGGTATCTTCATCGTACTGTCTTATCAGTTCCGCAGCTACGTCGAGCCCTTGATCGTGATGGTGACAATCCCCTTGGCCTTTCTGGGGGTGATTTGGGGCCATGTGCTTATGGGGTACAACATTTCCATGCCATCGCTCGTCGGCGCTGCGTCGCTGGCCGGGATCGTGGTCAATAATGCGATCCTTTTGGTTCAGGTCATCAAAGCCCGCGCAGCGGAAGGCTTGACTGTAGCGGAGGCTGCCGGACAAGCCGCAAGGATAAGGTTCCGGCCGATCTTCGTCTCGGTCACAACGACGATCATGGGCATGGCGCCGCTGCTGATCGAAACCAGCACCCAGGCACAGACATTGAAGCCGCTGGTGATCTCGGTGGTGTTCGGTCTTATGACCTCCACTGTACTGGTGCTCATGGTTCTGCCAGCTCTTTATTCCATCCTCGATGACTTTGGTTTGGCGCGAGCGGGGCGGCAGGAGAGTGAAACCTGAAGCGTTTGCGCCACTCAGCATCTTTTTCGTGACGTCTGTCCTAACCTTTCTCACCGATTCCAAAACTCATTCTTACTTTTTGCGCCAATTTTTACGCGTTGTGCCGTGAAACGATGTATCGGGGAAAAATCAATATTTTCCGGTATTGTCACGTTAACGAAGGCGGAGTTCTCGATTTCCTGGTCCAGTCGAGATGTAACGCCAAAGCCGCACTGAAACTGGTGCGCAAACTTTAGAAGAAATAGGGCCGGGTGCCGGTTCGGATCGTGACCGTGAAACTAAGATCCTATTATATTGCTTTCAAAATGATTGAAATTCTCTCGAAACGCATTTCATCGGCTAGGGGTAGCACTATGACCTAACTGCATTCGGGGGCAAGCAACCGGACAGCATCGTGCCCGAGCTTCCGATGCAGAAGTACGAGATCGCGCGTGGCGGTGATGGCTGGGATGGGCTCCTGACGGAGCTGCCCGATCTCAGACAAGCCTGGCCATGATGGCACGACGGAATAGCCTATCCCACGGTCGACGGCAGCAGCGATGGCTTCGAGGGCATCGAGTTCACACAGCACTTTGTTGGCTGGAACATGATTTTTAAGCCAATCTCTTGCTATGCGCCCGCCCCAACTCGCCGTGTCATAGATCAATGCAGCGCTGGATGCCATGATCTGCTCGATCGGTCGATCGTCGCGAAACTGCGTGATCAGGACGAAGGTCTGATGCTGAATGAGGATGTAATCGAGGGCTTTGGGGAGATCGAAGGTTGGTTGGATTAAGAAAGCGGCATCGATCTCACCCTTTGTCAGGCTCTCATAAAGATTGCGTGACGTTCCGGGCACAATCGCGAGGCTGGCATTCGGCGCTTCATCGGCAAAGCGACTGAGGACCTGTGGAACGAGATCCCCCAAGGCGGTCGAGATTGCCCCGAGACGTATCGGACCCGTGAGCCCCGTTGGATCAAGGTCACAGGCTAAATTTCGCACGGCGTCAGCGATGGATTTGAGACGAGGCAGGATCGCAAGGCATCCCGGCGTTGCCCCGACTTGGTGACCTTGCCGGACAATGAGGGGTGTGCCGAGCTGTCGCTCGAGAACGCGCACTCGTTGCGACACTGCTGCCGGCGTCAGGCCAAGGTGACGCGCGCTTGCGGCAAATGAACCGGTGTTCACGACGGAAAGGAGCGTGATGAGAAATCGGGTATCCATACAATTATTATCTTTTGAAGGTGGTATTACATGCTATCTGTATTGGCGAACTTTGGGTAGTTTTTTCGTTGAGGCATTTTGTCGTTTCGAGGAAAGAACCATGAGCAAACCGATTATCCCATTCATTCACTCCCTGTCTGAGATGGCAGCAGAAGCATGGATGCGTGCGCTGAAGGCAGCTATGCCAGGGCTACGCATCGCTCTCCTGGCCGAGTTGTCGAATGAGGAGCGCGAACGCACCGAGGTCGCAATCGTGGTCAATCCCGATCCGCGTGATCTTGCAGTCCTACCGAACCTTCAATGGGTTCAGAGCCTGTGGGCTGGCGTGGAGCGCCTTTTGGCAGGAATGCCCGACCCGTCAGTTAGGATCGCTCGGCTGATTGATCCGCATCTTGCGGAGACGATGGCCGAGGCCGTTCTGGCATGGACCCTCTACCTGCACCGTGACATGCAGCGCTATGCCGCCCAGCAGAGGGTGGCGGAGTGGCATCAGCACGATCTTCTGACCGCCGCCGAGCGCCGGGTGAGCATTCTCGGACTCGGACAGCTAGGACAGGCCGCTGCCGCACGCCTTCACGACAACAACTTCGACGTGCGGGGCTGGAGTCGGTCACCGAAGGCCATCGAAGGCATCCAAATATTTTGTGGGGATTTAAGTCCTCTTCTGGAAGAAACTGATATCTTGGTCATCCTTCTGCCCTCCACAAACAACACCCGAGGACTGCTTAATGGCGAGGCGCTGGACCGTTTGCCGCACGGCGCGCAGATCATAAACTTCGCACGCGCCGATATTATCGATACACCTGCGTTGCTCGATCGCCTTGCAAGTGGCCAGATAGATCATGCAGTGCTTGACGTCTTCGCGCACGAGCCGTTGCCGTCGGACGATCCGCTCTGGAGGGACCCAGCTGTTACGGTCTTACCGCATACCTCCGCCCCGACCAACCGGACATCGGCCGCACGGGTCGTAGCCACCAACCTCCAAGGCTGGTTCGACGATGCGACGATGCCCGCGACCGTCTCAAAGCGTGACGGCTACTGAACCCGAAGAGGATTTATCCAATGATCACGATCGCCGAGAAGTTCACCGCACTTGGAACCGACCATGCCCCAGGGCAGGAAGTTCGCCAGAGGGGTGGCGAATTCGCAGAACTGACGCGAGGGACAAAACTTCAGGGCGGTCTCGTAGATTTTTCGCATGGTGATATCGATGCCCATCCGCCGACGCCGGGCAGTGTCGAGGCTTGGACCGAAGGATATGCGATTGGGGGGGCGCAGGCGTATACGGAATACCGCGGTCTCGCAGATATCCGCGAGGGTTTGGCTGAACGGATCGCGGCCTTTACCGGGGCACCGCTTGATGCGCAACGTGAGATGATCGTAACCCCCGGTACGCAGGGTGCTCTGTTCCTCGCTATGGGAGCTACGGTCACAACCGGAACGAAGGTCGCGGTGATTGAACCGGACTATTTTGCCAACCGTAAACTGGCGCAGTTCTTCGGCGGCGAGATCGTCCCGGTCCCGCTGAACTATGGTGGGGACATGCAGCTCAATGGCCCGGACCTAGAACGACTGGAACAGGCATTTCAAGAGGGCGTTGAGGTGTTGGTCTTTTCCACACCGAACAACCCAACCGGGGTGGTTAGCGCAAGAGCCGCCATCGAACGGACCGCCGCCATGGCAGCGCATCACGGCGTTGTGGTGATTGTCGATCAGCTCTACTCGCGGATGCTTTACGGCGGTGAGGACTATGCTCATCTCCGGGCCTGCCGGAATGTTCCAGAGAACGTCATCACTATCATGGGACCGTCTAAGACGGAATCTCTCAGTGGTTTCCGGCTCGGTGTCGCATTCGGCACCGCCGAGCTTGTTGATCGCATGGAAAAGCTACAGGCGATCGTCTCTCTCCGCGCCGCCGGGTATAATCAGGCCGCACTTCGGACTTGGTTTTGTGAGCCACAGGGGTGGTTAACTGCGCGGATCAAAGCGCATCAGGAAATCCGCGATGACCTTCTTGGGGTCTTCCGCCGTGGTGGGATGGCGACCGTGACGCCGCAAGCGGGCAGCTATCTCTACCCTCAGCTTCCGGGGATGGAGATCGGGCTGCACGACTTTGTTCGCTTGCTGCGCGAACAAGCTGCCGTGATCGTGACACCCGGAACTGAGTTTGCTCCCCACGACATTGACCGTATACGACTAAACTTCTCGCAAGATCATCAGGCCGCCGTGGATGCAGCCAGTCGCATCGTTCAACTTGCCAAGCGGTATGCGTCGTGACCAAAAAGGATAAAGGGCCAATTCCCCAAGGGCTGTACAGAGCGGCTGTCCGTGACGGCATGACAATCCAGACGTCAGGCATGACGCCACGACGGGGAAATGAGTTGGTGTTTGAAGGCTGCGTTGGAAAGGATGATGATCCCGCCGTTCACCGCGAAGCCGTGCGCTTGGCCACATCAAATGCTCTCAGTGCGCTTAGATTACACATGAGGGAAGGCGAGCGCGTTATCGTGTTCCTTCACCTTGCAGTCTTTATTGCGACGGAACCTGGCTTTACCAGACACGCAACGCTTGCTGATTATGCCTCCGAACTTCTCTCTGAAGAGTGTGGCGAAGACACCATCGGAAGTAGGGCTGCCATCGGCGTTGTATCGCTGCCTTCGAATGCACCGGTCGAGATCGTCCTGAATGCAAAATTGGATCTACAGTAATAAACTGACGGTATTGTCACGTTAACGGACTGGTATATTGGCGTAGTGTCAAAGCAGCGTCTTCTGATGTAAAATATTTACCTCAAGCGTCACCGTTTTCCACCAGAAGCCCTCCGCCATGCCGTGTAGCTTTATGCTCGGTTCACGCTTCATAACATTGTGACTGTCGCACATGCCCTGAGGTTGCGTTCGGCGCGACGCCAGAGTTTAGGCCGAATCTCACGGCACGCTTAGGTATGAATACGTCCAACGAAACGAGAACCGACAAAAAGTGTCGGCTCTAGTTTGGAATGCGATGGAGCGACCAATCTTAATCTGTTTTTACATCTCAGCTGGCGGCCAATCACACTTACTCATGCGACCAGGTTGCATACTCACAATATTAAGTGTGCCCAAATTTGAGTAGGCCGTGGAGCTTCAATCTGTTGCTCCGGTGCTTTCTCTATTGAGGCTTTTTGCGGGGGTGCAACAGGTGATGCTGTGCGTCATGCCGTTGCGGTAGGCAAAGTGCACCATCAAAGCTGTAGCTTTGGTCTGTCACAGGTTCTCTGCGATTAATATCTCGGTTCTAATTCTTTCCTGAGACGTGACCGCCGAGCGGTTCTCGCATTTCGCACGGAGAATACGCACGGCACTGCGCACCAAGTGCCCCGTATCTTGGGTGATCACAGCTGCCAGTTTGCCTTCTTTAAGGGCACTTGTTGTTGTTGGGGTTCGTTCATGGGCAAGCACGATCAGGTCTCTGTCATGACCAAGCTGTTCCATAGCTTCCAAAGGCACCCGTGCTTCTGAGCCAATTATATAAACACCAAGAAGGTCGGCGTTCGCATTCAGCATCGTTTCTACAATTTTGTGAGTACGTTCTGGATCGCCAAACGTTTCAAGGGATGGCAAAACCGTGAGGTTCGGGAAGCTCTCGTTTGAGACCGCATCGAACCCCAAGCGACGTTCGAGACTATCACGCGATTGCATCGTATCGTTTATCACGGCAACGGTGCCTGTTTTTCCGCATGAAAATCGCCCCATCAATCGCCCTGCCGTTGAGCCTGCCGCGCGATTGTTAATCCCCACAAAGTTGTCTTTTTCTATGTCCTGTTGGTTGGCAATGAAGGGGATGGTAATGATGCCGCGCTCTCTCATTCGCTTGATGGCATCACGAATTTGCGGTGTTTCGGGCGCCATAACGGCAACCCCATCAAAGTCTTCGGTGCTGACTTTGGAGAGTGCACGGGCGGCTCTGTGAGGGTCATGATCTTCGATTCTAATCGCCTTGACCGCGATCATCTCTGCGCGCCCGGTGTCATTAGCTTCGCGAACCCGCAGAAGAATCTCTTTGAGAAACTCATCTCCTTCCTTTGGCAAGACAAAGCCAAAACGGTAGCCGCGCTTACGGGCAAGGGTCGCCGCTAACTGATTGCGTTCAAAACCTATTTCCTTAATCGCGTCGTTGACAGCAGCTACGGTTGTTTTGCGCACACCGGGCCGCCCGTTCAAAACGCGATCAACAGTCGCAAGGCTGACGCCGGCGGCTTTAGCGAGATCTTTTGTCGTTGGACGCATAGTGACCTATAGCTTTTCAAAAGGAGGGTTCATTTGCCCTATTTTTACCTGTTTGGTTAAGCGGCGCAAGAAATATGAGGTGCGCACCTCATAAAGCGCTTGACTTGAGGTACGCACCTCACCAAGATAAAGTCACTCTAAAAATATCTTTCGTGGTGGAGATGCTGCGATGATCAACACTTGGGAGGCTCTTAGTCATGAAGAAAATAATTACGACAACTATGGCCGCGATGACGCTGGCAGCTGCCGCAAGCACGGCTCAGGCCGATGACTTGACGCTATGCTGGGCCGCGTGGGACCCGGCCAACGCTTTGGTCGAACTCAGCAAGGATTTTGAGGCCAAATCGGGCCACAATATGAGCTTTGAGTTTGTGCCCTGGCCAAATTTTGCTGACCGTATGCTCAACGAACTGAACTCAGGCGGTAAGCTTTGCGACCTGATGATCGGGGATAGCCAGTGGATTGGCGGCAGCGCTGAAAATGGCCATTACGTAAAACTGAACGACTTCTTCAAAGCCGAAGGCATCACCATGGATGACTTCATCCCAGCTACGGTGACCGGTTACTCGGAATGGCCTAAAGGCACGCCGAACTACTGGGCCCTGCCGGCATTTGGTGACGTCGTTGGCTGGACCTATCGAAAAGACTGGTTTAATCGCCCCGAGCTTAAGGCGGAATACAAGAAAAAATATGGCCGTGATTTGGGTGTGCCGGCCACCTTGGCAGAGTTGAAAGACATTGCTGAATTCTTCCAGGGTCGCGAAATCGATGGCAACAAAGTCTACGGTGCTGCGATCTATACCGAGCGTGGTTCGGAAGGCATCACCATGGGTGTGACCAACGCGCTCTATAACTACGGGTTCCAATATAGCAACCCGGACAAGCCCTATGACCTTGAAGGATTTGTGAACTCCAAGGGTGCCGTTGAAGGTCTTGAATTCTACAAAGAACTCTATGATGTGGGTACCCCTCCCGGTTCGTCCAACTGGTACATGGGTGAAAATATAGATGCTTACAAATCAGGCCAGGTTGCCATGCAAATGAATTTTGCATTCATTTGGCCTGGTGTTAACGCCGACCCCAATGTTGGCGGTGATAAATCTGGCTACTTCCCCAATCCGGCTGGCCCTGCGGGTCAATTCGCACAGTTGGGCGGACAGGGAATCTCCGTTGTGGCCTACTCTAAAAAACAGGCTGCGGCACTGGAATACATCAAATGGTTTGCGCAGCCCGAGGTTCAGGCCAAGTGGTGGAAACTGGGCGGCTATTCCGCACTTAAGGCTGTGGTTGAAGACCCCGGCTTTGCTTCCAGCCAGCCCTATGCACAGACTTTCTTGGACTCGATGGCCATCGTGAAAGACTTCTGGGCAGAACCATCCTATGCAGAACTGCTGCTGGCGATGCAGGCACGCGTGCATAACTACGTGATCGCAGGCAACGGCACCGCAAAAGAAGCGTTGGATGGCCTAGTGAAAGACTGGCGTGAGGTCTTCGAAGAAGAGGGCAAACTCTAAAGTACCTCTCAGCTTGGTACGGCATTTATCCCCCGGCATTATTAATTCCTCACCATGCCGGGGGAGGTGTCACCCCATCACGCATTTGCACATAAACTCCAAAGCTGAATTGGCTCTGTTTCTGCAGGGTAGGAAGACGAAATGATACACTCCCCCATCGACAAAGTGGCCAAAGCAACGCCTGAGCCAGTCGCCAAGCGCATCCGCGGGCTGTCTGATCGCTCCATCGCGTGGTTGTTTGTGGCTCCGTCAGTCTTTTTACTCTTGGCGGTGAATATCTTCCCGCTGATCTGGACCATTCTTCTCAGTTTCACCAACTTTCGCGTAAACCGCCCCAATGCGGATGTGAAATGGTTAGGCTTGCGGAACTACGAGCGCATCCTCACGGACAGCGATATCTGGCTGACAATGCAGGCCACCGCGCATTTCCTCCTGTGGACAATTTTACTGCAAGTGTTGATTGGTTTTACGCTGGCGTTCCTGATTAATAAGAAATTCAAGGGCAACGACATGTGGACGACCATCATCGTTCTGCCGATGATGCTGAGCCCTGCGGTTGTTGGGAACTTTTGGACCTTCCTTTACCAGCCGCAGATTGGGCTCTTCAATTATGTGGTGGCCTTTTTTTCCGGCGTCGATCCCGCCAGCTTTTCGATGATCGGAGACGTGCACCTTGCGCCTTGGTCGATTGTGATTGCCGATACATGGATGTGGACGCCATTTGTCATGTTGATCTGCCTTGCGGGTCTGCGTTCGATTCCGGACAGCATTTACGAGGCCGCTGAATGTGACCGCGCAAGTAAGTGGCGCCAATTTTGGACGATCACAATTCCGATGGTTTTGCCCTTTCTGATGCTTGCGGTGCTCTTTCGTGGCATTGAAAATTTCAAGATGTTCGATCTTGTTGTGCAACTCACGGGCGGCGGTCCAGGGTCCATTACAGAACTGACCTCAATCAACCTTAAACGCGAAGCATTCGAAAAGTGGCGTACGGGCTATTCATCTGCTTATGCCGTGATTCTCTTTGTCACGGTCTTCGGCCTCGCCTCGGTCTACGTGAAAGCACTGAATAAGGTTAAAGAAAGATGAGTTACTCTGTGACAAATCCGTCCAGCCGTACGAAGTGGTTCGCAGGCATTTTGGTGGTGGCCTACGCGGTCATCACCCTGATGCCGCTCGCATGGATCGTCGCCACGGGCTTCAAATCGCCTGCAGATGCCATTTCCTACCCGCCTAAAGTGGTCTTTGAACCGACCCTAGAAGGGTACGTGAACCTCTTCACCACCCGCACGCGCGTGAACGCAGAAACGCTCTCAACACAGGGCGAGCCGTCAACCTGGTATGACCGAATTGTGCGCGAGCAAGGCATGATGATCTCTGGTCCTTCCCGTTACGGTGAGCGTTTTATAAATTCGGTCGTCATTGGCTTTGGCTCAACGATTTTATGCATGTTGTTAGGCACAGCGGCGGCCTATGCCTTCTCACGCTTTCGTGTGCCACTGAAGGATGACCTGCTTTTCTTCATCCTTTCGACACGGATGATGCCCCCCATTGCCGTGGCGATCCCGATTTTCCTGATGTTTCGGCAACTGGGGTTAAATGATACGCATCTGGGTATGATCTTGCTCTATACAGCCGTGAACTTGTCGCTGTCAGTCTGGCTTCTCAAGGGCTTCATTGATGAAATCCCGATCGAGTATGAAGAAGCGGCGCTCATCGACGGCTACACACGGTTCCAGGCATTTTATAAAATCGTGCTGCCTCAGGCTGCCACCGGAATCGCATCAACCGCTATCTTCTGCCTAATTTTTGCTTGGAACGAATATGCCTTTGCGGTCCTGCTGACATCGGGAACGGCACAAACAGCGCCACCCTTTATCCCCACCATAATCGGCGTCGGCGGTAAGGACTGGCCTGCTGTTGCCGCAGGCGCCACGATCTTCCTTGTGCCGGTGATGGTCTTCACAATTGTTCTGCGCAAACACTTACTGCGGGGAATCACATTTGGAGCCGTTCGCAAATGAGTAGTTTTCTGAATGAACTGATGCGGCTACGACGCGGTCCATGGGAGATGGTGGCCTCCATCTTGATCGCCGTGGGCGTTGTCATGCTGATGCAGCCTTTCGCACTTTGGGTCTTTTCCTACTCCTTCGTTGTCACCCTTTTCGGCACGGTAATGTTCATTATCGTCAGCCATTTTCCGGAGTAACCATGGCCCAAATCCGTATTGAAAACGTACGTAAAGACTTTGGGGACTTCACTGCGGTGCAGGCATCCTCCTTTACAATCGAAGATGGTGAGTTCTTCATGTTGCTCGGACCTTCGGGCTGCGGCAAGACCACCACGCTGCGCATGATGGCGGGGTTGGAGCTTCCCACATCGGGACAAATATATATCGATGGTGAAGAGGTCAGTCAAAAGCCAGCCAGCCAGCGCGATATTGCCTTTGTGTTCCAAATGTTTGCCCTGTATCCACATATGAATGTGAGAAAAAACATCAGCTACCCCTTGCGTAGCCAAGGTATATCAAGAGCTGAAACACGAAAACGTGTCGCCGAGGTCGCACGAATTCTGAAGATCGAAGAAATCCTGGATCGTCCCGTGGGAGGCCTTTCTGGCGGCGACCGGCAGCGTGTCGCTTTGGGGCGCGCTATTGTTCGCGAACCCAAGGCGTTCTTTATGGACGAACCGTTGGGTGCGCTCGATGCAGAATTTCGCGAGCATATGGCCCATGAACTACGTGCACTGCATGACCGAATGGGGGCAACCACGGTCTACGTAACCCACGATCAACTCGAAGCCATGCAAATGGGGGACAAGATCGTGGTGATGAACCATGGTGTCGTGGAGCAATTTGGTCCACCTCAAGCGATTTATGACTGGCCGGCGACCAAATTCGTAGCTCAGTTCATTGGCTCTCCGCCTATGAATTTTCTCGATTTCCATGGGATGGTCGGCAAGGGTATGACTTCGGTTTCCCTGGCGGAGGTTGCATTTGAGGTTCCTGAGATGCGCGAAGGGGCCAATGGAGATTTGATCTTCGGTGTCCGACCTGAACACGTCCACCTGGATGATACGGCTCCTTATAAAGGACGTGTCATCGCCACAGAATACCTTGGTACCACCCAGATCGTGACATTTGAAACACCCAACGGTTTGCTCAAGGCGCGCATCGCGAGTAACGAGACCATAAAGGTTGATGCGCTGACGGGCCTCACCTTCGACCAACGTACGATTACCCTCTTTAAGGCTGATACCGGACACGCCTTACTTTCTGCGGCCAATGAAGGAGTGCTGGCTCATGGCTGAAGTTATCTTAACTGGCGTTTCAAAATCTTTTGGCACAGATGTCGCGCTGGATGATGTCACGATGTCGATCCCTGACGGATCGTTCGTTGTGTTGCTTGGTCCAACAGGGGCGGGCAAGACCACGACGCTGCGGATGGTCTCAGGCCTTGATGTGCCGGATGCCGGGCATATTATGATCGGCGGCGAGTCCATGACCGGGGTGACCCCCGCACAACGGGACGTGGCGATGGTATTTCAACAGTACTCGCTCTACCCGCACCTAACTGTGCGCCAGAATCTTGAATTTCCGCTAAAATCGCCACGGCTCAACACTCCGCCGGCAGAGATTGACGGCAAGGTCGGCGAAGTTGCCGAGGTCTTGCAAATTTCGCATAAGCTCGACAACAAGGCCACTGCTCTTTCAGGCGGCGAGATGCAGCGTGTTGCTATCGGCCGGGCGCTGGTCCGCAACCCATCTGTCTATTTGATGGATGAGCCGCTTAGCTCACTCGACGCCAAGTTGCGTGCGGACTTAAGGATAGAGCTTAAGAGAATCCAAGCCAGCTCCGGCGCAACACTGCTTTATGTGACCCACGACCAGATTGAAGCGATGACCATGGCCACCCATGTGGGTGTTCTTGATAAAGGTAAGCTGGTTCAGTTCGGCTCTCCCCGTGAAATCTATGAGAACCCAATCAGCGTCTACGCAGCTAGCCGCCTCGGCCAGCCGCGCATTAATTTTTTGCCAGCAGACCTCTTTGCCGGGGCACCTGCCGGGGCGGATACAATTGGTCTCAGGCCTGAGCAAATCGTGCAGGGCGAAGGCGAAGACAGTTTGGTGCAAAGAGTTGAGCGCCTGGGTGATCAAACGCGTTTGCACTTGTCATTCAAGGATCACGATTTGATCACAGTGACCAACACTCACACCAAACTGAGTAATGGGGATATCGTGAAAATTCGCCCCAACAATCCATTCTATTTTGACGCTGCAGGCGCACGCCTAACCTGAAGGAGAACACGATGACGCAATTTATTAATAAAAAAGAAGATATCGTCACCGAAGCGATTGACGGCCTCGTCCAGTCATCCGGCGGCACCATCGCGCGTCTTGACGGTTACCCTCATATCCGCGTTGTAGTGCGCAATGGTTGGGACAAATCCAAGGTTGCTTTGGTTTCTGGCGGCGGATCTGGGCATGAACCGGCCCATGCAGGTTTTGTTGGCGAAGGACTTTTGACTGCGGCTGTTTGCGGCGACGTATTTGCCTCACCTTCGATTGATGCGGTTCTCGCGGGCATTTTGGCTGTGACCGGACCTGTAGGCTGTCTGTTGATCGTTAAAAACTATACCGGCGACAGGCTTAACTTCGGCCTCGCCGCAGAACGAGCCCGCGCCTTCGGTCTTAAGGTCAATATGGTTATCGTTAACGATGACGTTGCCTTGCCCGACCTTCCCCAGCCGCGCGGTGTCGCGGGTACTCTCTTTGTTCATAAAATTACAGGGGCCATGGCAGAGGCGGGTGCATCCCTCGCGGATGTAACCGCTGCGGCGGAACGTGTGATCGCGGCGACAAAGTCTCTGGGCATGTCACTGGATACGTGCACCGTACCAGGCTCGCCTAAAGAAAACCGTATTGCCCCAAGCAAAGCTGAACTGGGCCTCGGCATTCACGGCGAATCAGGCGTGGAGCAGATTGATTATGAGAACGCCAAACAGGCAATGGCCGCGATCACGCATAAGATGGCCCCGCTATTGGATAACAAACCCCATGTGGTGATGCTGAACAATTTGGGTGGCACAACAGTGTTGGAAATGTCCGTGTTGGCCAATGAGTTGGTGCAGTCGTGCATTGGTAAAAACTTGAAGTTTATTGTCGGCCCGGCCGCGATGATGACGTCACTCGATATGCACGGGTTCTCTATATCGCTCTATCCGGCCAATTCCGAAGAGATCGCTCTGCTGCAGGCCCCCTGTGCTTCAAGCGCATGGCCTGGTTGCGTCGAGATGCATCCCATAACTGTGATTGAAGTCCCCGATGGCCTAACCCCAATACAGCCGATCCCGTCCGAGCATCAAGCCACGGCAGAATTGCTGACGAAATGCTGTCATATCCTGATGGATGCGGAAGCCGATCTGAATGCGCTCGATGCCAAATCTGGTGATGGGGACACGGGTTCGACACTCGCGGGTGCTGCACGGGCCTTCATTGGCGGCCTCGACCGGATGCCGTTGGCGGATCATACCCAACTTTATCGTGCCATCGGGCAAGAACTTAGCCAGACCATGGGTGGGTCGTTAGGTGTTTTGCTTGCAATTTTCTTCACTGCAACGGGTGATGCGGCCTCAAGTGGTGTGCCGATGGTCGCGGCATTTCAGGCAGGTCTAAAACGGATGCAGCAAATTGGTGGTGCGCAAGTGGGTGACCGCACGATGTTGGATGCCCTCACGCCTGCACTTGAAGCGCTGGACGGCGGGCTACGCCCTGCGGCAGAAGCCGCACGTAAGGGGGCGGTCCACACGTCTACGATTGTGCATGCTAAGGCTGGCCGAGCTTCCTATATCAGCGCCGAGCAACTGCAGGGTCATATCGATCCTGGCGCGGAAGCCGTCGCACGCCTTTTTGAGCAACTCAGCGCTTAATCTGTAGCATCCGTTTTCCCAGTTAGGTCTCTCAATATACCCCTGTAAAAATGCGAAACGCATCGCAACGCTTGCGGATGCATGCGCCATGACGCCTGAGTTTTGGGCAAACCTTAAGGCACACTATAGCTTGGAAATGGCTATCACCGACGTAAAGTGCATCCGCCGTGTTGAGGTTCAAAGTGCAAACCGCATGTTAAAAACATCGATTTTCGAACCGGAAATGCAAGATCGGTCGACACACTGATTTTTTAGAATCTTGGCCGAATTTCGTGACCCGCTTAGGTGTGAATACGACAAACTAAACAAGAACCGACTTGAGTGCCCTATTCATCCGGTTCATGTACATCTGGAATGTCTGACCAGGGCTGCAATAAGTACTGTATCTTCAAAGCATCGAAGTATCCGCAATAGAATTAAGAATGGAATATTAACCAACTTGGTTTATTAGTTTAGGGCATGTAAACGGCAAAATCTCCAGTAAGGGTGCCTCTTGCTGTTTGAACGACAAGAAAGTGCACCGTTAGAAAAGAAAGCCAATTTAACATGCGCGACGGTTTCATAAAGTTTGTAAAGAATCCCCTCGCCATGCTGAGCCTGACCCGTGAAGAGCTCGACCAACTCATTCACGCGGGCAACCACTCCCATTATTTAATCCGCCACCGCTCGAAAATAATTATCGAACGGACGCGCATAGTCGCTATTGCCTTTTCCATCCTGACTTTCGCCTGGATTGGCCTGGACTACATCGCCTTCGACCCGCAGACATGGAAGAAGTTGGCCATCCTCCGCCTGATATCCACCTTCATTTTCATCAGCCTGTCCTGGCCCTGGAAGATGGATCACAAGCTGGGCACCAGTTTCGCCATGATGATTGTGATGATGGTCAATCCCTGCATTTTCTATGTCACCTCCCACATGATTTTTGTCGGGCAAGAGCTAAACGGGCTGGCGAGCATGATCGCCACAGTTTACACCATGCTGCCTTATATCATTATCGCGGGCCTGAGTATTTTCCCACTGACCGCCCTTGAAGCCGTGCTTTTTGCCGTGCCGATCCTGGCCATGACCGCATTCACGCCTCAACTGGCGGGAACTGGAAATCTAACGGATTCCCTGGCAACCCTGTGGATCATGGGGTTGATTTTGGGAGTTTACCTTATGGCCGGGATGAGTCAGTTGCACTCCATGATCTCTATGGTCTATCGGGCCAGCAAAGACCCGCTGACCAATCTTCTGACCCGCCGCACCGGGGCGGAGATCATGGATATTTATTTTAGAATTTCCACCCTGAATAATACGCCGTTCTCGGTGATCTTCCTGGACTTGGATCATTTCAAGGCCATCAACGACGAGTACGGACACGAAGCCGGGGATGAAGCCCTTCGCAACACGGCTAAGCATTTGCATGAATACCTGCGCCGTTCCGATACCATCGTGCGCTGGGGGGGCGAAGAAATGGTCGCCGTGCTTCCTGACACAAAGGTCGAAGGCGTCAAATTGGTCCTCGAGCGCATTCTCAAGGACTGGCTGGGAGAGCGCCCGGATGGCAAGCCCCTGACCGCCAGCATCGGCGTCGCTGAACGCATTTCCGATAACATCGACGACTGGCCGGAACTGATCGAACTGGCCGATAAAAGAATGTACGCAGCGAAGAAATCCGGTCGCGCCCGCGCCGTCCTGTGCGGCGAAGCAGTCATGCTTCCTGGTATGTAGAGGGTCGGAAAATAGGGATTTTGATATTCTCCTACCCCCCGTTAGCCTGTGACACGCCCACTGTGTCGATAAGTCAATCCAGCCATGATTTCGTCACACGGGGGGCATGCTGGGCATTGGCAAAAATCAGGGGAATTTCATGAATTTGAAATGCTCAAATAAATCAGCCCCTCGCTCGCTCCGTCTGTCGGTTCCATTTTAGGATGTCGCGAAATGGGCTATTTGGGGCCAAAAATCACAATTCAGCATGTCATATGTAACGCCTTGAGTTGTCGTTGGGTTGCATTCTCACAGCTTAATGTGTCTCTGATTTTAGGCAAATTGTGGTGAATTCAAATGGTTACATCGGATTGCTTTAGATTAGGCGCGCGGGGAAATCACTTCGCCGATCACATCGAAATTAGTGAAAAGCATTTGAGTTCAATCACCAATGGACTTAGCGCCTTGGAGGCTGGGATTTTAGGTCACTATGCCAATATAAAATATTGACATAGTGGTCTATATCAATATTTTGTATTGGCATGAGCCATATGCGTGACATTTCCCGAGGGCAATGCAGAGCAGCCAGGGCCCTGCTGGGGTGGAACCAGGAGAGGTTGGCTGTTATGGCCAATATTGGGAAGCAAACAGTGGCGGATTACGAGCGTGGGGCACGTCAGCCAATCAGAAACAACATGATGGCCATTAAGGGGGCGTTAGAGGGTGCCGGAATAAAGTTCATTCAGACATATGAAGGTGAAGGTGCCTTTTTGAATCATTATACAAATGAAGATGAGGATGTATGATGGAGCGTAAAAGGGTATCTGGAAATTTTTACGGACCATCATTAAAAATTCCTGGTGCTGAGGCACTGGCCTGCGCCGATTTGTACGCGGGGGCTGGCGGTTTCTCATTGTCAGCAATGAACCTGGGGGTACAGGTTAAGGCGGCCATCGAGTGGAGTGCGCATGCGTCATCGACTTACCGTGAGAACTTGGTGCGGGGGGGCTGGCCGCATTTGTATTCACAAGACATTCGCGATATTGCCCCTAGCCTTGTGAAAGAGGCATCCTTTGCAGGGGGACAGCACTGCGATATCGTATTGGGTGGACCGCCTTGTCAGGGGTTCTCAGCGCATCGCA
>Ga0316202_10000211_pt1 | contig 83080 bp, 68 predicted proteins | sample 3monrhotite_MG_FD_204934 | JGI IMG/M metagenome (GOLD analysis project Ga0316202, IMG submission 204934) | Microbial mat bacterial communities from mineral coupon in-situ incubated in ocean water Damariscotta River, Maine, United States -... | ecosystem: Environmental > Aquatic > Marine >...
TCTCTGTCTCTGTATTCCGCTCCGCGGAATGAGCTCGCTTCGCTCGCGGTCGCGATCTTCACTCGCTTAGGCTCCCTCATATCCCGACTCGTGCTTCGCACTCTCGGTTCCGCCAGCTTTGCCCTGGGAGCGCTCCCGTGTTCTGGATTCGCTCGCGGTCGGGAAGCGACGGAGCGGGCTGATAGGCTTGCCCTCCCATGAACGACCCCTTCGAACTCCTCCGCGAGCTAGTCGCGAGTCCCTCCGAGACCGGCGCTGAGGGGCCGTACACCCGCCGGGTCGCCGAGCTCCTCCGCGCCGAGGGTTACGTCGTCGAGTTGCCTGAGCCGGTGCCTGGACGGCCGAACCTCGTCGCGCGTCCGAGCGAGGGGCCGGCGCCGGTCCTCTACTTCTCGACCCACCTCGACGTGGTGCCGCCGCATATCGACCCCCGGGTCGAGGGCGAGCGTCTCTACGGACGCGGGACCGCCGACACCAAGGGCCCCCTGGTCACGATGCTCGAGGCCGCGCGGACCCTGCGGGCTGAGGGGATCTCGGCGGGCTTCCTGCTCGTGATCGGCGAGGAGGTCGACCACATTGGTGCGATCCACGCCGCCCAGACCCTCGACCTCGGCGGAGCTCGGATCCTCCTGGGAGAGCCGACCCACTGCCGCGTGGTCAAGGCTCAGAAGGGCCTCCTCAAGGTCCGCTTCGTCGCCTCGGGACGGGCGGGGCACTCGGCTTTCCCCGAGCAAGGCGTCTCGGCGGTGCACCGGCTCTTGGACTTCCTGGGGGCGCTTCGGAGCGAGCCCTGGCCCGACGACCCTGAGCTGGGTCAGACGACCCTCAACGTGGGCCTGATCGAGGGCGGGGTCGCTGCGAACGTGTTCGCTCCCGAGGCCTCGGCGGTCGTCCTCTTCCGCCTCTGCGCGCCCGTTGACGCGATCCAAGCCCGGATCGACGCCCTCCTAGCCGAGGAGCGCTTCGGCGGCGGCTTGGCCCAGGAGCTGATCTCGCGCAACGATCCCCAGCGCCTCGACCCGCCGCCCGGCTTCGAGACCTGCGTGATCCCCTTCAACAGCGACGCCAGCTACCTGGCTCCCTTGGGTCCGGTCTGGCTCTGCGGCCCCGGGGCGATCGAGATCGCCCACTCCGAGCGCGAGCACATTACGCGCGCCCAACTCGAGAAGGGCGTCGAGGCCTACGTCGCCCTCGGCCGCGCCGCGGCCCAGAAGGCCTGAGGCCTCCCGTGCGTCTCCTGCGCGCCGACTGGACCTTTCACGAAGGGACCTTGGTCCGCGACCGAGGCTTGGCCCTCGACTCCGCAGGTCGAATCGCTGCCAACGAGCCTTGGGGAGCCCTGCGGACCCGCTACCCCGACGCCCCCTGCCAAGAGCGCCCTGGCCTGGCGATCGTGCCGGGAACCGTCAGCGCCCACAGCCACGCCTTCCAGGTCCTCCTGCGCGGCGCCGGCGACCACCCCCGCAGCTTCAAGGACTGGGTCGACTCCAGGCTCTACCCCCTGGTCGGCTCCCTCGACGACGCCTCGCTCCAAGCCGCGTCCGAGCTCTGCTTCCAGCAAATGGCGCGGGCCGGGATCACCTCGGTCGGCGAGTTTCATTACGTCCACTGTGGACGTGGACCCCAGCACGCCTTCCGGGGGCTCGAGCAGGCCCAGATCGTGGTCGACGCCGCCCGGCGCGTCGGGCTCCGGATCACGCTCCTCTACACCCTCTACGACGTGTGCTCCCGGCCAGGGCAGAAGCGAATGGCCCACGAGGCAGCGGCGGGCGTAGCCGCCGCCAAGGCCCTCGCGGAGCGCTACGCAGACGACCCAGCCGTGATCGTGGCCCCCTCCCCTCACTCCCTGCACGGGGCGACCCGGGGAGCGATCGAGGCTGGCGCCGCCCTGGCGCGTGAGCTCGACACCCCCTGGCACATTCACCTCGCAGAGCAGGAGGACGACGTCCCCTTCGCGCGCGAGAAGCACGGCGCGCGACCCCTGGAGGTCCTCGAGGCCTGGGGGATCCTCGACGCGCGGACCGTCCTCGTGCACGGGATCTGGCTCTCGCCCGAAGAGCGCGCGCTCCTGGCCGAGCGGGGCGGGTCCTTGGTCAGCAACCCGACCACGAACATGGCCCTCGGCGACGGGATCGCGGCGCTGAGCGATCTCGTCAAGCGCGGCGTGACCGTGGCCCTGGGGACGGACATGAACGCGGCCCCCAACGTATTCGCCGAGCTCCGCTGCGCTGAGTATCTCCAGCGCGTCGAGGCACTCAAGATGGGCTGCATTCCCCGAGCCCGCGCCGAGACGCCCGACCCGGGGCTCTTGTTCCAGCTCGCGACGCGCAACGGAGCCCGGGTCCTGGGTCAAGAGACCGGCTCCCTCGCTGGGGGCGAGTGGGCCGACTACCTCGAGGTCGACCTCAGCGACCCCTCCCTGATCCCCGCCAGCCTCCTCCCGCCAGACGACCCTGAAGCCGGGCCCGCGCTCCTGAACCTCCTCTCGTCGGCCCTCGTCCCCGAGACGGGACTGGCGGCGGTCTACGTGGCCGGAGAGGAGATCGCGCAGCGAGGCCGCCTGCTCGGCCTCGACTCGGCTGAGCTCTCTGCCCGGCTCAGGGCCTCGCGGGCCCTCAGGTCGTCCCAATGAGGCTCAGCGGACGGATCCTGACCCCAGAGGGCTGGCGCGAGGGGAGCCTGGCCCTCGACGGCGAGCGCCTCGGCGCGCTCCGCGAAGAGGGCGCGCCTGGGGGGCCTCTCCTGGTGCCGGGCTTCATTGACCTCCACGTCCACGGCGGCGACGGCGCCGACGTCATGGACGGTCCCGAGGGGACAGCTCGAGTCGCGGCCTTCCACCTCCGCCACGGAACGACCAGCCTCTGCCCGACCACGATCACGCGCCCCGCCCAAGAGCTGACGGCCGTGGTCGAGGCCTGCGCGCAGATTCCCGACGACCCGAGTCGGGCCCGCCTCCTGGGCGTCCACCTCGAGGGCCCTTTCCTCAACGAGGAGCGCCGCGGCGCCCAGCCCGCGTTCACGCGACTCCCCGACCCCGAGCTGACCGCGGCCTGGTTGGCCGCCGGCCCCGTGGCCGTCGTGACCTTGGCGCCTGAGCTCGAGGGCGCCGAGTCCCTGATTCGCCAGCTCCGCGCCGCCGGCGTCCGAGTCAGCCTCGGCCACAGCGCCTGCAGCTACGCCCAAGCCGCCGCGGGCTTCGCGGCCGGCGCCAGCGGCGTGACCCACCTCTTCAACGCCATGAGCGGGCTGCGACACCGGCGCCCTGGCCTGGCAGCCGCCGCCCTGGACCCAGGCTTGGAAGGCGCCGAGGAGCGCTTTCACGAGCTGATCCTCGACACTCACCACGTCGACCCAGCCCTGTTCCGAATCGCCCACCGCGCGGCTCGACTCTGCCTCGTGACCGACGCGATTCGCGCCGCTGGCCGCGGCGAGGGCCCGAGCGAGCTCGGCGGCCAAGCCATCGAGGTCAAGGACGGACGAGCTGTGCTCCCAGACGGGACCCTGGCGGGGAGCCTCCTGACCATGGATCGCGCCTTCGGGAACGCCGTCGACGCCGGCCTGAGCGTGGCCGAAGTCAGCGAGCTCCTGAGCGCCAACCCCGCCCGTGCTTTATCGCGAGACGACATTGGCCGCCTGGTCCCGGGCGCCTACGCGGACGTCGTCGAGCTGGACCCCGACGACCTCTCGCTGCGCCGGGTCTGGCGCTCGGGGGTGTCCCACCCGGGCTAACCGCGACTCTTTTGCAGCGGGCCTGGCGAAAGCGGCTGCCCGCCTCTTCGCCCCTAGCAGCCTGTGTAGCGGCGGGGTTTACCCCCGCCCCCAGGCTTCCCTTGAATCGATACCGGTCCCTCTTGTTGCGCTGCGAATTGACCCTTTCCCGTCGCGGAAGGACAACAGGGATCCTCAGCCCCGCACTCCAAACCGTGGGGCGGGGGGTGAACCCCGCCGCTACGTCAGCGAGAACCCGGGCACGGGCGCGTCTAGAACCCGCGTCGGACCTTCTTGAAGAAGCGCGAGCGACGGCCGGAGCTGAGGTCGAGGAAGATCGCGTCCACTGCCTCCAAGACCTCGCTGGCGCTCTGGATCCGCTCCTTGGGGTCCTTCGTGAAGAGGCCCTCGAAGAGCTCGAGGAGCCCGGGGGGCCACTCGCCCTGAGGCGCTGCCTGGGTCAGGGGGAGCGGGGTCTCTGAGATGTGGGCGTTGACCCACGAGGGGATCGACTCGGCCTCGAAGGGGAGTCGGCCAGCGAGGCAACGGTAGAGGACCATGCCGAGGGAGTAGAGGTCGGAGGGAGCCTCGACGGGGTCGCGGAAGGCTTGCTCGGGCGAGAGGTATTCGGGGGTGCCCGTGATCCCGCCGTCGTCGGACTCGAAGACCTTGTCCTTGAAGTCGCCTAGCTCTTGGATCAGGGCGATCCCGAAGTCCGTCAGCTTGGCCTCGTGCCCAGCGCCGCTGACCATGATGTTCCCGGGCTTTATGTCGCGGTGCACGATCCCGGCTTGGTGCGCCACGACGAGGGCTTGGAGGAGCTGGCGCACGAGGGAGAGGCTCTGGCGGAGCGAGATCGAGCCCTCGGTCTCTAGGACCTTCTCAAGGTCGGTCCCGTCGAAGAACTCCATGGCCAGGTAGTGGTGCCCCTCGTCGGCGACGCCCGCGTCGTAGACGTCGATGACGTTGTCGTGGGAGAAGAAGCCGTTGGCCAAGATCTCGCGCTTGAAGCGGGCGCGGCGTTCGCTGCTGGCCCGCGGCGGGAGGAGCTTGAGGGCGATGGGCCGTTCGTGCTCGGGGTGGTCGGCCAGGTAGACCTTGGCCATGGCGCCCTGGCCGATCATGCCCAGGATCCGGAACCCGCCGATCTGGCTTCCGACCAGAGTTTCACAAGTGTCCACCCAGGACGGGATCGGGAAGCGCGGCGGGCTGAGGTCGAGATCGAGGGAGGAGCGATCGACGACTTGGGTCATCTCCTCGCTCGTGGGCAGGACCAGCTCCTGACGGTAGACCCCGGAGGGGATCTTCTCCTCACCCGCGCCGCCGACGAGAGTCTGAGCGGCCTCGGCCTTGCGGCGGCTACGGAAGGCGGCGATCTGGGCGCCCGCGTCGCGATCGAAGATCCGCCGGGCTTGAAACTGGAGCGCCGCCGACTGCTCTAGCGTCAGGGAGCCTGCCTCGATCAGGAGCTCGCTCAAGCGCGGGCAGTCTGCGCTCTGACCCAGCCCCTCCACGAGTCCTTCGAGGACCTCTCGCGAGATCCCAGCCTCCCGGGTCAGGACCTCGAGGTAGAGGCCCAAGGCCCGGGTGTGCTTGTGTCGCTCGCAGGCGTCGTGGATCCACTCGGCCTGCTCGCGAGACAGGTCGCCTGCGCGGAGGAGCTCACCCAGGAGGGTCCGAAAGCCCTCGCCGCGCCCTGCCGGCTGGGCATGGAGCTCGCGGAGGAGGCCCAGGAGCCGGGGCCTCAGCTCCGGTCGCTCCTGATCCACCAGCCGGGCCGAGATCAGATCGTCGAGGGTCACGCCCTGATTCTACGTTCGGCGAGGGCGGCCGTTGCCACCTCGCCTGTGAGGGGCTGGTGAAACAGTGCTCACTGCCCCGCCTGACCGACGGCTTCGCTCGGACTTCGCCTGGTGGGGGCGGGCGCGCCGAGGGGCTGGGGGGACCCGGCCCAACCGAGGTTGGGTCTGGCCGATCGATCTGAACCGCCAAGGACGCCAAGGAAGAAGCTGTCGCAGGGCGTTGCTCCCTGAGAAGTCTCTAGAGATCAGAGGCAGGCGCGTATTCGCGACAGCCTCGGCTCCTTGGCGTCCTTGGCGGTCAAAAATGTGCCACCGAGAGGCAGAGCCTAGTCGAGGGCCTTCGGGCGTCGCACGAAGAGCTGGCCTCGATAGCTGAAGGTCACGGCTCCGACCTTGATCGCCTTGATCAGGATCGCCCGCTCGTCGTCGGGGGAGGCGGACTCCCCGTCTCGGCCTATGGCGTCACCGACGCCCACGATCAGGCCGGCCACGATGGCGCGGGAGGGAGATCCCTCCTCAGGCGGCGGGATCACGACCCCTTCAATGGGCAGCTTGAGCGCCAGGATCTCCTGGCGGATCTCCAACTCGCTCCAGACCATTTCGCAGCGAGTCCGGAGGCGCGCCGAGGTGAGCCGATAGATCTGCTCGTCGCGAGCCTCGAAGCGCTTGCAGAGCTGGTGGATCTCGGCGCGCACCCCGCGCGCTCCTGCCAGGTCGTCGGCTTCCGCACGCGCAGCCAGGGCGCGCAGGAGCTGGTTCCCGCGCCCCACGAAGAGTTGGAGGCGGATCGAGTCGGCGAGCTCTCCCAGGCGATCGAGCTCGGCGCGGGCCTCGTTGTAGACCGCCTCGGCGCTCCCACGCTGGACGGACTCAGCGGCCTCGACCTCACGCCGCAGCTGACCGAGGGCTTCGCTCAGTCCGTCGAGGTCTCGAGCCTTGGCCCGATCGCGCGCCCGAGCCAGAGCCTTGCGCAGTCCGGCCAGCGAGAACACGACTTTCGGTGGCGGGCAGACGATCGTCTGCTCCCCGCGCTGACGCGCGAAGGGATCGCGGTGAACGACAGGGAGCTCGGCGTTTCGGCTGACCTCCATGACCTGGATCGCGAACTCTGGCTCACGCAGGAGGGGCGCCAAGACCGGATCCCGACCGACGTCATGGAGGACCGCCTGACCGTTGCTCGCCGCCGCCAAGAGGTAGCGCTTGGCCGTCGCTGCGTCCTCGACCTTGTGCGCGATTCGAGCCGCCAAGTAGAGCGCGTCGACGCGGGGCCGCTCGGCCTTGAGGAGCGGCCTCAGGAGCCGGATCGCGTCCTCGACCTCACCCGAGTTGAACTGAACCTCAGCCGCCAGACAGCTCAAGCGCTTGGGCGCGGCTTCGAGGCGCTCGAGCTCGTCCCAAGCGTCACGAGCCTCGAGCCACTTCGCGGTCCGAGCAGACTCAACAAAGCGCGCCACGGCGTAGCGCGCCGCAGAGTCCTCTGACTCCTTCGCGCTCGCTTGTCCGCCCAACGAAAGGGCCACCAGCCCAGCCAAGATCAAGGTCCGATTCACGTTCCACCTCACCTTCCACTGGCTCTACGACGCTCGGTGGCGAGAGCGAAACGTGAATCTGGTTCGGCTTGATTCAGGGCGCCCAGATCGCCGCTAGTCCTTCTTGGGCGCCTCTTCCTTCTTGGGCGCCTCTTCCTTCTTGGGCGCCTCTTCCTTCTGGGCGCGCTCCTTCGCGACGAGCTCGCGCAGCTCTACCGCGAGCTTCCCTAGGAACTCGTCTCCGTTCTTGGAGGCTGAGGGGTTGTCGGCGACGACGAAGGTCGTCTTGATCGCTTCCTGGAGGTGCGCGTCGGCGGCGTCCCAGTTCTTCCGCAGCCGCTCCATGGCGCCCAGGATCACGAGGCCCTCCTTCCGCTTGCCCTCGAGCTTGGGGTCCGCCACGACCCGCTTGGTGACCTCGATGCACTTGGTGGCCGCCTGCTCGAGCGCCTTCTCGTTCCGGCCCATCAGGGCGTGATAGGCGAAGGCTCGGTAGAGGTGCGAGCGCGCCTCGTCTTCGACCTCGAGGACCTCATAGATCTGGGCCGCCACCTCCAGCTTCTTCAAGGGGTCCATTCGGACGTAGGGCAGCGGCGGGTTCTCCGCCTCGTCCTCCGTCGGCTCCTCTACTTCGATCACGACCTTGGCCAGGGCCTTGGTCAGGGCCTCCTTCTGCTCCTTGGTCAGCTCGCGCTTGAAGTCCCAGATCAAGCCCGAGTAGCGACAGCCGGTGCAGGAGTAGATCGCGCGGGGGCTCGTGACCGGAAAGAACACGAGCTGGAGCCGCGAGGGGCGCCGATAGATGTAGGAGCCCCAGCTCACGGGCGCGTGATAGGTCTCGGTGGTGTCGCAGAGCGGACAGGCCTTCTCGACCTCACCCCAAGTCGTCGCGCTGGCCGGCTCGACCCCAGCGAAGCAGAGCAATGCGAGCAGGGTCAGGGTGATCCAAGGCGTCTTCATGGGAGCCTCCGCGGGCAGAGGAACAGCCTACCGCCCAAGCGGAGCCCCCGACTCGCCAACCCGCCCCCGCGACTTCCAACTCCAGCGCGCGCTGCCCGCCGCGTCAACTCGCTCGTCTTGGCGGCCCTTGGCGGTCTTTGCGAGTCAAAGAAGGCGCAGCCCACGACCCCCTCCACCTCAGCACGACCCCCAGCCGCCCCGTGCGAGACCGAGCCCTCGCCACTTCCAACTCCGGCGCGCTCTGCCCCATCAACTCGCCCTTCGTGACCTCTGTGGATCTCCGTGAGCTCTCTGACTCAAAAAGAGCGCAGCCCACAACCACGAGAACGGCTCCGCGCACACGAAAAAACCGCCGCGAGCTCTCGCTCACGACGGCTCTCGTCCAGGACCCAGGCCCTAGAAAGGCGCTACTTGAGGCGCTCTTGCTTGGCCGACTCGGCGGCGTCGACGTTGGCTTGGAGCTCGTCCTGGGGCGTGCCCGTCTTGGCAACGTAGAGGCCGCTGCAGCCAGCCAGGGTCATCGAGAACAGGACGCAGGACAGCGTAATGAAGCGCTTCATGTGGAGGAGTCTCCCTCGGGTCTTGGGTGAGAAGGCACGTTAGCGCTCCTGCGCAGCCCTCGCCAGCGAGGGTGTTCCCTGAGAGGGGACTAGGAGTGGCTATCCAGCCAACCCCTATCTGGCGCGCTTCTCGAGGATCAGGCCTGCCTGCTCGGCGGCGTCGATCCGCTGGAGCTGGAGGCGAAAGCGCTCGTAGTCTGCGGGCTGGATGCGGCCGCGTCGGATCACGAGGCGGCGCTCGATTCGGACTCGGTCTGGAGCCGGTCGCGTCGCGCGAAGGCTGTATTGCAGCAGGCGCCGGTTGATCCGCAGCTCCTGGGGGAGGTGCGGACAGGCGTAAGGTCCCAACAAGACCTCAGTCGTGTCCTCGAGGACGATCGGCTCGTCGAATGCCAGGGCGAAGCGTCGGACCCGGTGCGCCCCGAAGCGCGCTCCGACCTGGCTCGGCGCGATCACGCTCCCCAGGCGAAGCGTCCCGTCAGGACGCTTAGTCAAGAGCTGCCCCGAGGTCGCCTCGAGCTTCCAGCGCACGGGGAGTCCGACCTCCTCCACGCTCGGCGTCGCGAAGCGAACCAGGTTCGCGCCGGGGAACTGGCGCGAGATCTGACTGGCGAAGAAGCCGCGCAGGCGCGCGGCCGGCGTGGCCGCGATTTGCCCCTTGAGGCGGAAGTAGCCGAAGCTCCGGAGCTCCTGGCGCCACAAGATCCGCCCGCCGCCCCGCTCGTCGAGAGTCAGTCGAAGACGCGTTCGAACAGACTCCTCTTCGATCTTGCCTTGGGGCAAGACCTCCAAGAAGCCGCCCTCCTCAGCGCTCACATAGACCGGGGCCCCCCAGAGCTGAACGGGGAGTCGCCGCCGGTGCGCGAGGCGGTCCGAGTCAGGGAGGACGTAGTAGGCCTCGCCACCGCGCGGTGCGATCCGCACCAGGGGAATCGAGAACTGACCCAGCTCCGGCACGGACCACTCGGTCCGAGTTCGGGCGTGGGGAGACTGCCCTGCGAAGGCTAGAGCGTGGGGCACATTGGCCGCCCGCAAGAGCGCCCGATAGAGGCCGCTCTTGGAGCCGCTCCGACTGGCCAGGACGCGAGCCGGGTCGTCGCCGCGGCCGGGACTCGTGACGTGCTCGTGGACGAAGCCCAGGAGCTTGTCAGCTCTGGCTTGGTCCCCCTCGACGCCGTCTAGGAGTTCGGTCGCCTTGGCCTCGATCGAGGGCGCCGGCGCCCGGCCGCGGAGCGCCCGCTCGCGATAGAGGCCGTCGAGCTCGTCGAGGGTCTTGGTCTCGATCACGCGGATCCAAGGCAGGAGCTCGTCGCGACCGGGCGCGAAGGGCTCGGGCTCGACGCGCGGCTGATGCCGGGCGGTGAACACGTGGACCTTCCACTCGCCTTGGGTCGTCACCTCGTGGGTGATTCCCTTCCGGTTCAGGTTGCGCTGAATGATCTCGACCGGCGCCTTCTCGTGAATGATCAGGACCCAGCGCGAGAGCCAGAAGGGCTCCTCGAGGTCGGGGTCCATGAAGTAGAAGGGCCCGTTCTCGAACTGGAACCCAGACGGTCCTCTCCGGACACGATAGGAGTGCTCGACCGCGGCTCCCGGGCGGAGGCCCGGCATTTGATACTTGCCGGTGTTGGCGTCGATGGGCTCGAGGCGATCCCCCTCGGGCGTGATCGTGCGGATCACGAGGGTCTCCCCCGCGTTCGGTCGCTCGCCGAGGGCCGCCTTGCCGCCCTCGTCCAACATGCGCCAGACCTGGTGCACGACGTCGGTGCTGCTCGTGTCCGGGTAGATCTTGGTCACGGTCTGGTCGAAGAGGCAGACCCTGTTCGCCTTGGGCCAGGTCTTGGCGTCGGGCGCGCTCGCCAGGACCTCCTCGATCTTAGGCTTCCAGGCCTCCCAGAACGCGTCCTCCTTGCCGCTCAGGCCCTCCAGCAGACGCTGGGCTGCGTGCAGTCCAGGCGACTCCGCCAAGATCCGCTCCAGGATCGCGATCGCCTCCTTGCGGGCTGCTGGGCTCTGCTCCGAGTCCTGGGCCAGCCGATCGGCGAGCGCCAGCTGGCGCCGCTTGGAGTCAGGCTTGGCCTCGACCCAGGTCCGGAGCGCCGCCAGAGCGCGGCTCCGCTGGCCCAGGCTCCGGGCCAGTCCGCGCTGAGAGAGGGCGCGGTCCTCAGGGCTGGCCCCGCTCGCCTCGTCCAGGGCGGCTTGGTTCGCCTCGGCCGTCGCGCGATCCCCGCGGGCCAGCGCTTGAGCCAATCGTCCCTGCAGGACGCTCCGCTTGGTCTTGTCCAAGGCGTAGATCTGCGCCTGAACCGGGAGGACCTGCTCGCTCCGCCCTTGGCTGCTCAGGAGACGAACCCGCATTTGGAGGACCGGGGCCAGCCCCTGTTGATCCTTGGGCGTGGCCTCGATCACGTCCTGGAAGGGACGCTCCCAGCCCTGACCCAGGAGGGCCGCCCCCAGCAGGAGTCGAACCCAGAGGTCCCGTGGGCGAGCCTCCAAGAGCGCCTCTAGGCGCTTGACCGCCGGGATCGTCTTGTCGTCGGCGAGCTCGAAGCCAGCCAGGCGCAGCTCGGCCTCGCGCAGGCCAGGCTTGATCCGCAGGGCAGCTTCGCAAGCCTCCCGCGCCCGGTTCCGTCGCACGACCGGCGGAAGGTGGTTGGCCTCGGCCGCCACCCGGGCATAGAGGAGCTGATACCAGGCTTGGTTCCGCAGGGCGGTCGCCTTTTGCGCGAGGCCCTCCAGGGTCAGGAGCGCCTCCTCGCTCAACCCCTCGTTCGCGAGGCTCCAGGCGTAGAGCCCGACCCGCTCGGGGTCCTTCTGACCCGCGAGAGCCTCCAGAGAGGCGCGCGGGCGCGGGGCCTTGAGGCCGGCGAGACCCGGCTCGACGGGCTCCAGAAAGGACTCTTCGAGGACTAGAGGCGCGCCGCCAGCCTCGCAGAGCTGAGCCGCGAAGCGAGCCGAGGGGCCCCCGACGACCTTGAACAGGAGCCGGTTCCAGCCCGGGCGCAGCTCGAGCTCGACTCGGACCTTGCCCGGGAGGCGCTCAGCGTTGCGGTCGATCTTGCTCGCCAGCTCGCGGTTGCACCAGATCCGCGCCGAAGGTCCTCGATAGACGAGCCAGACCTTGGCCGGGGCGCTTCCCGTGTAGCGCACGTGGCTTAGGGCATAGAGGACCTGGCCCGTGCCCTCGAGGACCCTCCCGGGACTGACGGCGCCGCCCGCCCGCTGGTTGCGGAGCTCGGCCCAGGGGCGCGGCTCGCCGCGGATCCCCTCGAAGCGCTGCTCGAGGCTGAAGGTCTTGGAGTTGGCCGCGATCTCCGGCGGGAAGGGCCGCGCCAGGGAAGCGCTCGGCGCGACGCCGAAGGGTCCGCAGGCCAGGAACTGGCGCAAGAGTCCTCGGCGGACACGATAGGCTTCGGCGGCCTCGCTGTCGCCGAGGCGCTCGGAGAGGTCCGCGAGGGCGACCAGGATCGGGTCCTGGTTCCAGCCCGCCTTGGGGAGCGCCGCCGCGAGGGTCTCGCGGAGGCCGCCGAAGGCACCAGGCACCATGGACTGCCGTCGGCTGAGGGCGCCCAGCAGGATCGGAACCCGCGGGTCCGCAGGCTCGGCGCTGAGGGAGGCGACGAGCTTCTCCAGCTCAGCCGGGGCGTCGCCGCCCTCGAAGCTCGGCTCCAACACGATCTCGCCTGCGCTGGTGGGCGCGCAGAGCCCGAGGGCCACGAGAACAGGGATCCCCAGAATAGGGACCCCGAGCACTGGGACAGAGCGGAGGCCAAAGGCTCGGCGGCTCGAGACGCTCACTGGGCACCTCCGCTGAAGTCCAAGACCGGTCGGGCGCGTTCGGCCCGCTCGATCTGGTCCACGAACTTGCGGAACTCCGCGTACTGCTCCTTCGAGATCCGCGTCGTTCGCAGCTGAAGGACCCGGCGGACCTCGAGGGTCGCGCCCTTGCGCGTGTAGACCCGCCGGTAGATCCCGAAGGGCGTCTCGAGCTTGACCGCGTCGGGGACGCTCTTGACGCTCGCGCCCTCAGGCAGGCTGTAGCGCACGGACTCGTCGACGGCGCTCGGGACTTGGAGGACGAGGTCGTGGGTTCGGGTGCTGTCGGCCGCGAGGTTGCTCAGGCTCCCGTTTCGCAGGTAGATCAGGTCGAAGAGCCAGCTCCGCAGCTCGCGGAGCTCGAACCCGCCGTCAGGCGTCTTGCGGAGCATGCCGGGCAGGACGCTCTCGACCTGAAGCTGGAAGGGCTCGTCGAGGTTGGTGGGGTTGGTGGCCTCGACCTTCTCGACCTTGGCCCCGCTGTAGCGCTGCCCATAGCGAGGCTCGAGGACCTGGACCCGACGGCCTTCGGTCGTCATGAGCTGTCGCAACACGACCTCGAAGGTCCCCGTCCCCTTGAGGGTGCTCTTGACCTTGCCCTGGCCGTCCTTGCTCAGCGTCACCTCGTGGGTCTCGCTGACGGCGTTGGCGTCGGCGACCCGGTAGGGGATCTCCTTCACGAGGCCAGCCTCGGGCGTGATCACGACGACCCGGGCCCCGTAGTCCATGCTCGGGAGATTCCCGTAGGAGTGGTATTCCGCCGTCCCGTCGAGGAAGAGGCCCTTGTCCTTGGAGAGCTGGACGTAGCTGATGCAGTGGTTGAAGTGACCCATGAGCGGGAGGGTCAGGTCCTCGCGACCGCGGCCGTCCTCGCCAAAGATCAGGACCGGGTGGGCCTCGACGCCGATCACCCCGCACATCGTCCCGATCAGGGTCGCCTTGTCCTTGCAGTCGCCGAACTTGCGCGCGTAGATCTTGGTCGCGCTGTAGGGCTTGAAGCCGTGGACCCCAAACTCCCAGGCGTCGGAGTAGCGAATGTCGGTCACGACGAAGTTGTAGATCCGCCGCAGCTTCTCCTCGGTGGTCTTGGCGCCCTTGGTCAGCTCCAGGACCTTGGCCTTGATCGCCTCGTCAGCCTCGTGCTGCGACTTGACCAGTCCCCAGTACCAGCGAGCGAACACGTCCCAGTCCTTGAAGGTCGAGACCTGGATCTGAGGGATGACCTCCTTGAGCCAGGGCATGTTCGGCTCGGGCTCGAGGGGCTTGACGTCCCGGCGCTCCCAGACGCGCACGACTTCGTCCCCCTGGGTCTTCTCTGAGACCTCGGGGCCCTTGCCCTGAGCGTTGTGGAAGTAGAGCTCTCGCCCCTTGGGCGCCAGGAGGGCGACTCGGATGTGGTCGAGGGGGACCCGGTCTTGGAACTGGAACACCTCGCCGTAGTAGTCGCCGAAGAAGCCTTGGCGGAGGTCGTCGACGCGATAGCGAACCTCGATGGCGTCGCCGGGGAGCAAGGGGGGGAAGCGAATCGGATAGGCCCGACCGCCGCCGAACTCGCCGCGCGAGACGCCGCCCGCGATCCCGACCGGGGCGTCCTCGGTCCCGCCCGCCGCGCGGTGCACGCGGCCCAGGGTGACCTCGATCCGCTGATCGTCCTGGTAGCCGGCCCGATAGCCCGCCAGGGCCCGGACCCCCTCGCGGCTCTCGACGCGCAGGAGCTCCTGACGCCAGGTGCTGCGCGTCCCGTCTGGGTTCAGGCGGTCGACCCGCTGCCGGAGAAGGACCCGGTGCGTCCGGCGCTTGTCGAGGGGGTGCTTGCGCGCGGCCTCGAGGATCGGCTTGGGGTCGAGGACCCAGGCGTCCTCGAAGCGCGCCACGGTCTCAGCCTTGCGGTCGAGGAACTCCAAGTAGCGCTTGGTCGCCACCCGCTTGGGGTCGAGCTGGAGGGCCTGTTCGTAGAGAGCTCGGGCCTCCTTCAGCTTCCCGCGCCGCTCTAGGAGCCCCGCCAGAGCCTCGACTCGGCCCGGGTCTTGGGGGCAGATCGCGAGCGCTGCCCGATAGGCGGCCTCGGCTCGGTCGAGCTTGGGGTCGAGGCGCTGAACGCCTGAGTAGAGCCCAGCCAAGGCGACGTGGATCTCTGCCTCCCAAGGCGAAGTCTCGTGGGCGTGGCGCAAGAGCTGCTCGGCCACGACGGGCTGACCTGCGCGGCGATAGAGCCCAGCTGCCTCGACGAGGGCCCACAGATCGCCTGCGTCCTGGGTCAGCCGCTCCTGGAGGAGCCGCAGCTGAGTCCCTATGTCGCCGCGCTTCCGCGCCTCTTCCAGGGCTTCGTTCACGAGCGAGAAGGGCGTCACCAGCGCCTCCTCACGCTGAATCTCGCCCTCGGCGCGATCCAAGAGGGTCCGCAGCCGGCTCAGGGCCAGGGAGCCCTGCCCTCGTCCCCGGAGGACGTCTAGCCAGACCAGCTGCGCGTTGAGCGAGGTCTCCGGGGCGGCCTCGAGGATCTCCGCGGCCCGCTCGGTCTGGCCCAGGTCACCCAGGTAGTAGTTCGCGAGGGCGATCCGCGCCTCGACGTGCTCGGGGTCGAGCTTTAGGACCGCCTCGATCGCTCGCCGCCGGGCGTTGTGCTCGGCGTTGACGCTGAAGTCTCCGCCGCCGCCCAGGGTGGCCGAGAGGAACATCCGGTAGTTGGCGTTCTGGGGTCGAAGCGCCGAGGCCTTGCTGAAGGCCTCGCGGTCCGGGTGCTGGGTCGCGTCCTGGGCGCCGCTGTTGAGGTGCAGATACCCGAGGCGGAACCAGGCCCGCGCGTCCTTCGGCTTGGCCGCGACCCAACGGGTCAGGTCGCCGATCGACCCTCCGTCGATGTCGCAGTCGCCCGGCGCCCCGCTCAGCTTGCCTTGAGCCAGGGTTGGGATCTCAGCCAGGGCCGCGAAGCGGACCGGCGCCCGGCCGCCTGTGGGGCTCGTCACCCGGAGACGAAACTCCCAGCTGTCGGTCTGATCGCAGACCTTGAGGAGGAGTCGGGTCCAGCCGGGCTGCAGCACGACGCCCACCGAGTCTTGGTCCGAGGCGTAGGTCCGGCGGAGGTCTCGCGAGAGGAGGAGGCGCTCGTTCGCCCAGAGCTTGACCGCCTCGTCCGAGCCCAGGCGAAGGGCGACCCGCGTCGGGCGCTCGACGTGGACGTAGGTCAGGGCGTAGGCCAGGGCCTGATCGGCTGGATAGCAGAGCGCGTCGAGGTCCACGATCCCGCGACGCGGGGCGCCGGGCGGCGTCGGGCGCCAGGTCACGGCTGCCTCCTTGCCGGGGTAGGTCGCGTCGAGGGCCGGGCCTTGAGCGAGATCTGCCTCGGGGGGGTAGGCCGTCTTGAACCCGCGACCGCGCTCGTTGTCGAAGGGACCCACGACGTAGAACTGAGTCAGGATTCCCAGCTCGGCCTCCTCGGCTGCGGCAGCCTGGGGCTCGCCGAGCTGACGGAGCGCGTCCGCGAAGGCCTCTTGGGCATGCGAGCGGACCAAAGGCGTCAGCCAAGGGCTCTTGACGATCCCCTCGCAGGTCTGGGCGATCTCACCCGAGCGGCCGATCCGAGTCCCGAAGAGGTCCATTCTCGAGATCGCGACGTCCGCTATCGGCGCCGCCTCGCGCCCGTCGATGGCGCCGGCTCGCTGAGCTGCGACCAGGGCCGAGATCATGCGCCGGTAGCTGCGGAACGCCTCGAGGTCGTCGTCACGGGACTCGGCGTGGAGAGCCCGGTCCTCGTGCATGTCAACGATCGGGAGGCGCAGGCCCTCGGCGCCGCGGATCGCGAGCGCCTGCCCGCGCGGGAGCTCGACCCGCCAGCCGCCAGACTGGAGGACGAGGGACCCGTCCTTGTTCTCCGAGAGGATCCGCCCGACGACGCGCTCGCCGCCGGTGCGCAAGGCGACCTCGACCTCGGGCGCTGGCGCAGGCGGAGCCTTGGGCGGAGCCCCAGGTTCGGGCGTTGGCGCTGGCGCCGGAGGGGGCGCGTCTTGCGCCAGGGCGGATCCGCAGGACAGCAAGAGGCCAGCGCAGACCAGGGTCGCGCGGGTGGTGCGGGCATTCATGGAGCGGCTCCGAGGGCTGAGTCGAGCTCAGGCCAGAGAGGAGAGGAAGAGCGCGCCGAGCCCGAGGGCGCCGGCAGGCTGGCTTATCTGATCAGGTGGGCGTCTGCCCAGTTCGCGCGGCCGAGCACGTGGAGCGAGACCGCGTCGAAGTCGGCGATCAAGGTCAGGGTCGACTTGCCCTCGAGCTTGACCTCGATGGTCTGGGCCGGACGGCCCTTCTTGATCGCGATCCCGTTCGGGTATTCCGAGGCCGGCTTGCCGTCGACCAAGATCCGAAACACGACCCCGCCAAAGCCGGGCTCACCGAGGTATTTCACGCTGTCGTCGAGGCCGATCGTGGCCTTGAACTTCGAGTAGGACTTGCCGACGCGATAGGTCAGCTTGCAGTAGCTGTGGACGCCGAGGCCCTTGGCGTAGGTCTTGCCGCCCAGGCTCAGGGGCCCGCCGGCGACGCTCCGGTCGCGCTTGAAGCCCCACACGTCGACCTCGTAGGTGAACTCAGCGGGGAAGCGCTGCTCGACGCCGGCCGGCTGGAGGTCGCTGAGGTAGGCGAAGCGACCGCCCTGGAGCGAGATCTCCGAGACCTGCTTGCGCGCGATCGCGAGGCCCTTGCCGCCCGCCAGGGGGTGCAGGATCGTGAGGTTCTTGTCGTCGAGGGACACGATCTCGCCGCGGAGTTGGCTCCCGTCGTGGAGGCGCGCGACGCCGATCATTCCGCTCGAGGCCGCCTCCTCCTCGTCGTCGCCGAGGGGCGCGATCGAGATCATGCGGACCTTGCTGACGTCGAAGCTCAGCTGGCCCATGCCGTCGCCGTCTTGGGTGTCGGTGTCGATCGTGACCTTGCCGGCGTCGATGGAGCTGATGCTCCCGCTCGACTTGCCGCCGTTGTCGAGGAGGACCCAGTCGACCTCGTCGCTCTTCTTGAGCTGAGCCAGCAGGCCCCGCTCCTCGATCGCCGTCCGACCGGCTGGGATCAGGGCCCGGACCAGCTCCAGGCTGATCTTGCGGCTCCCGAGCGAGACGCTCTTGAAGCCGACGTTGTCCTCGTCGCCGACCTCGACCAGCCCGCGGACCGAGTCGCCGTTGCTGAGGACCAGGCGCGAGGTCCCAGCCTTGTTCGAGGCCCGTCGGAACCGGATCGCCTTGACCGTGTCGAGGGGGATCACGCGAGCAGAGGTCTTGACGACCAGTCCCTCCGAGCCCTTCTCGATGGAGACCACGGTCTCCTTGAAGGTGCCCTCGAGGGCCTCGACCTGATCCGCGCTGGCGTGGGGAGCGAGGCAGGCGACCAGCAGGGCCAGGCTCGCGAAGGGGGTCAGCGTCTTCATGGGGGACCTCCGGCTGGGTCTCTCACCCCGGTGAGCGAGCGGATCCCAGCAGCGCCGCATGGTAACGCCTGCGGGGGAGTTTCGGCTGCTCGGGAGGGGCAGCCTAGAGGGGCGCAGACCAGACCAGGCGGAGGTCGGTGGCGCGGAGGGCCACGGTGCGGCACTCCTCGTCGTCGAGGGAGTCGACCTCGACTTCGAACACTCCTGGCTCGTGAATCAGCACGATCGCGCCTCGCTCGCCTGCGGACACTCCCAAGCTGGGGAGGTCTCGAATCACCTCAACGCAGTCGCAGAGCTTCACGGTGCGGCCCGGTAGGCGCGATACACGGACCCGACCTCGCGGCCCAAGCGCGCCCGGTCGAAGCGGGTCCGCGCTTGACGCCCGGCTGCCCTTCCCAGGGAGCGCCGCAGCTCGGGGTCGCTGACCAAGCGCCCCAGGGCCGCCGCCAGGCCGCCCGCGTCGCCAGGGGAGACTCCGAGAGCCTGGCGCCCCTCGCTGAAGAGCTCGGCGGCGCCGCCGGCGGCGGAGACGACGAGGGCCTTCTCGCAGGCCATGGCCTCGGCGATGGTCCGGCCGAAGGGCTCTGGGCGGGTGCTGGCGTGGACCACGACGTCGAGGGCGCGGAACACTGGCGCCGGCTCGGCCTGAAAGGGGACGAAGGCGACGCGACCGCTGAGGCCCGCGTCTATGGCCAGGGCTTGGAGCTCGGACTGGGTCCACTGGCTCCCGGCCGTGCGGTAGATCGGTCCACCAATGACGTAGGCCCGCCACGAGCTCTGGGGCGCGCGGCGCGCCAGCTCCCCCAGGGCGCGCAGGAACACGTCCTGGCCCTTCCAGCGTCCGTAGGTCGCGACGAGCCCGATCCGGAGCGCGCGCTGGGAGAGGGGCGGGGCCCCGGCCAGGGCGTCGAGGTCTGCGACTTCGCCCTCGGGGGAGAAGGTCGCGGTGTCTATGGCGTTCTCGACGGCCACCAGGGGGAGCCTGGGGAGGTGAGCCCGGGCGTCGCGGACCACGTAGCGCGAGATCCCGATCCCAATCCGGGCCTTGGGAGCCACGCGACCCAAGAGCTCGCGGGCGATCCTCCGCTGACCGACGGCGTCGCGGAGGTGCCAGGCCACGGGGGCCACCTCGGCGAAGGCGGGCGTCATGAGGTGGGTCTTGAGCGCGTTGCTGTGGATCCAGTCCGGGCGCAGCTCACGCAGGGTCGCCGCCAGGCGCCGGGCGTAGCCATGGGCTTGAAGGGCTGCTAGGGGCGCCGCCTGGGCGAAGCGAAGCGCCCCGCGCAGAGAGCCGCCTAGCGAGCCGCCGGCGAGGGAGGAGTCGCCGAGCTGGCTCAACCCCGCCGGCAGCGGCTGAACTTGGACCTCGACGCCTTGGGCGCGCGCGGCCGCGACCAGGGGCCCCTCCTCCCCGCACACCAGGTGCGGCTCGAAGGGCTCGCCGCCGCCTGCCGCCCGCCCTTGGAGGGCGGCGATCAGGTCGAGGAGGCTCCGTTCGGCGCCGCCGAGAGCCGCGACCGGGTTTAGGTAGACGACTCGCATGGCTACCCCGTGACCTTGTGTCGGCGCGCGTAGTCGGTCAGCACGATCAGCGAGAGCGCCGCCGAGCCCGAGACCTTGGGGTCGCCCTCGCGGAAGCGCCGCCCGAGGTCAGAGACCTGCTGATCGTCGAAGCCCAGAGACTGCCAGAGCGAACGCGCCGAGCAAGCGTCGCGAAAGCGCTCGGCCAGGGGTCCGCGGAGCCAGGCCTCCCAGGGGAAGCTGAACCCGCGCTTAGGTCCACACGCGACCTTTGGCAGACGGGGTCCGGCGGCTGCCACCAAGAGGGGCTTGGGCGGGTCGCCTCTTCGCCGGGCCTTGAGGCGGTCGGGGAGGGAGAGCACCAGCTCGACGAGCTCGTGGTCCAAGAGCGGGACGCGGAGCTCGAGGCCGTGGGCCATGGAGAAGGCGTCGGCGTCTCGCAAGAGCATGTGGCGGAGGTAGAGGCTGAGCTCCATGCGCGAGATCGCGCCCAGGGGCGGGCTGTGCTCGAGGCTCCGCAAGGGCGCGAGGACCTCTTCGGGCAGGCCTCGGGCGCCGCCGGGGGGGAACAAGCTCAGCCGATCCTCGGGGAGCCAGAGCTCGCGCCGGAGGAGGTAGAGCTCGAGGAGGCTCGGGCTCCGGCGTCCGAGCTGCTCGAGCTTGACCCCCGCCCGGCCGTAGCGACCCCGCGCGAGGCGCCCCAGGCGGCCGAGGCCGCGGGAGCCCCTGGCTCCTAGGAGGCGCCTCAGACGCCGCGCTCGCGGGACGTCGCGGAAGCTGTCGTAGCCCGCGAAGAGCTCGTCGCCCCCGACGCCGCTCAGGACGACCTTGAGGCCCGCTCGCTGCGCCTCGCGCGAGACGAACCAGGTGTTGAAGCCGTCGACGGTCGGCTGATCGGCGGCGCTCAGGACGGCGTCGAAGGAGTCGCGGACTTCCTCTCCCGTCAGGCGCCGCGAGACGTGCTCGGTCCCGAGCTGGCGAGCGATCTCGGCCGCGGTCTCGGTCTCGTCCCACTCGGGTTGATCGAAGCCTATGCTAAGCGTCGTCGGGCGACGACCCCCCTCGCTCGTGAGGGTGGCCAAGGTCGCGGAGTCGATCCCACCCGAGAGGAAGAGCCCGACCGGGACGTCAGCCCGGAGGTGCTGCTCGAGGGCCCCCCGGAGGGTCTGGCCGACCAGGCGCGCGGCCTCGCGCCGATCGGTGGTCCGAGGAGGCCGCCCGACCCTCGGCAGAGACCAGGCCTGACGCCGGGCCAAGGGCCGGCCCTCCCAGTCGAAGAGGAGCTCGGCCCCGGCGGGGACCAGCTCGACGCCCGCGATCAGGGCCCGCTCGCTGAACACGGCTCCCTGGGCTAGGAAGGCCTCGAGGGCGCGGGGCTCGAAGCGGGCCGGGACCAAGTCCGGACCCGCCGCCAGGAGCGCGCGGACCTCGCTCGCGAAGAGGAGGCCTCCGCCGGCGGGGCGATAGGTGTAGAGGGGCTTGATCCCCAGCCGATCGCGGGCCAAGAAGATCCGGCCGGCCGCGGGGTCCGCTAGGGCCCAGGCGAACATCCCGCGGACGCGCTCGTAGAGCCGCTCGCCCCAGGCCCGATAGCCCTGGACCAGAGCCTCGGTGTCGCTCGTGCCTCGGCAGCGGCGGCCCAGGCGCGCCAGCGACCCGCGCAGTTCAGGGGCCTCGTAAGCCTCGCCGTTGAACACGATCCAAGGCGCCTGGGGATCCTCGGGATCGGCCGACATGGGCTGCTGGCCCGTCGGGCTGAGGTCGACGATCGAGAGCCGAGTGTGCGCCAACACCACGGGCGGCGCGCCGCTACGTCCCTCAATGACAGCGAGCCCCTCAGCGTCGGGGCCCCGGTGCCGGAGGGCCGCTTGCATTCGCTCCGCTGCAGGGCGGGCGATCTCCAGCGGGAGCCCCGCGACCCCGGCTAGACCACACATGGACAGGACCTCACAGGAGCCGGAGGTAGGCCTCGCTGATCCGGCGAGCGTGCTCGGCCCAGGACCAGCGGCGGGCGTGGTGGAGGCGGCCCGCGCGAGAGGGAGCCTCGAGCTCGCCGCGGAGGAGGGCGTCGCAGACCTTGACCCAGGCCGAGGCTTCGCCGGGCGGGCAGAGCACGACGGCCGCCCCGCCGACCTCGACGTGAGCCGGGATCTCGCTCGCCACGACCACCGCGCCGCAGGCCAAGGCCTCCAGGAGCGGGAGCCCGAAGCCCTCGGCGTCGCTGGGGTGGAGGACCAAGCGCGCCCCGCGGTAGAGCTCGGCCAGCTCGGCCCGACTCAGGTCGCGGCGGACCTCGATCCCGGACTCGAGGTTCTCGGCAGCGATCAGGGCCTCGTGCTCGGGGGCCCAGGGACCGCCGACCTTGATCAGGCGCAGGGTCGGGTGCTGGCGCCGAAGCTCAGCGAAGGTCTGGAGGAGGACGTCCACGCGCTTGCGCGGAATGCAGGAGCCGACGTGGAGGAGGTAGCCAGCAGCGGGGGGGGGCTCCTCCTGCGGGCGCTCCTCTGCCGCCGCCTCCTCGTCCGTCGTGGACAAATCACCGCCCTCGGCGAGGACCTCGCTCGCGGGAGCTGCTGCTTCGGCTGGTGGCGCTTCAGGCTCTGGTCCAGGCGTGAACTCCGGGGCTACGCCCAGGGGCGCGTGGACCAGGCGCTCCTCGGGGACCAAGGCGAAGCGCAAGATCTCGTCCCGAACCGCGGTCGTGGTGTGGAACACCAAGGCGGCCTGGGTCAGTCCGCGGAGGGTCGAGCGAATCAGGCGCTGATACCAGCCTGGGCGCGGGTCTCGCTCGGGCTCGAGGAGGCAGCGGAAGGTGTCTAGGTCGTGGACGAAGACGCCCGTCCGCTCACCTGGGAGCGAGAGCACGAGCTGGCTGTAGCTGTGGTCGACGACGTGGAAGAGCTGGCAAGACTCGCGGAGCTCCCGGAGCTGGCGCGGGTAGTCGTAGTAGCGGTTGAACACGCGGTCCGCGTTCTTGCCCAGCTTGCCCCTGCCCAACAAGGGGAGGGACGAGGCTCGCGCCCGCCAGCGCGGGTCGTGCTCCTTGACCTCCAGCCCCTCGCCGAGGGTCAGCTCGCGCACGAGCATGTCCGCGCAGAGGTCCATGCTGGGCCAACCCTCCTCTCGGAAGTCCCGCAGCACGGCGAGTTTGGGTAGCTCGCTCATGCGCTCTCCAGCAGCTCGTCGAAGAAGGCCAGGTGCTCGCGAGCGACCACAGGCCAGGCGAAGGTCTCCTGCGCGCGCTGCAAGCCGCGCGCGGCTAGCTCGCGACGAGCCGACTCGTCGCTCAAGAGCTCGTCCAGACATGACGTCCAGGCCGCGCGATTCGCCTCGGGGAGCACGCGTCCCGCGTCACCGATCACATAGGGGATCTCGCCGCTGTCGCTGCCCACGACGGCTACCTCGCTCGCGAAGGCCTCGATCAGCATCCGGCCGAACTGCTCCCGCCAGGCCGAAGTCGTCTGACTCGGGGCGCAGAGGACGTCCATGGCGTTCATGACGGCGGGGACCGCGTCATGCCCGACGTCGCTCAGGACCCGAGCTTGGCCGCCTTGAGCCGCCGCCCAGCGTCGGAGCCGCGCCTCCTCGGGGCCGGCCCCCACGAAGAGCATTCGCCAGGGCGCCTGACAGGCTTCGAGGGCTCCGCAGAGGAGGTCGAGGCCCTTCTCGGCCGTAAAGCGCCCCAAGAACCCGATCACGGGAGGTCCCGCCGGGTCCCAGCCCAGGCTGCGCAACGTCTCCAAGCGACGATCCGAGTCCGGGTGAAAGGCGCCGAGGTCCACGCCATAGGGGATTCGGCGGGAAGGGCGCTCGCGATAGCCCGGGCGCTGTCCGAGGGCCTCGCCCACGAGGACGCCCTGGTAGACCCAGGCGCTAGCCTTGCGCATCGCGCGGCGCTCGATCCAGTTGAAGGGCGGCGGGTAGGACTTGTCGAGGTTCTGGTCGGTCCGGAACACGAGCTTGGCCGAGCTCGGGGTCAGGGCCGCGATCTGACCGCCAGCCAGGACGAAGGGCTCCTCCCAGGCGTGGACCACGTCCCACCCCTCGCGGAGGAGGCTCGCCAAACGAGGCCCGTAGAGGAACACGTGAACCCGCCGGGTCGCCCGCGCGCCGAGGCCCACGACTCGAGCCAACTCGGCCCCCCCCTCGCGCTCGCCCGGGAGGAGCGAGAGGCTCTGGGGCCTCAGGTCGCGCGTCCCGCGAAAGCGCCGCGGCCCGGCGCACACGACCTCCCACTCTTCCCCGCCTGCGCGGGAGAGCTCGTGCGCCAGGCGGCGGTTGACGCCGACGACGTAGGAGTGGCCGAGAGTGAGGAGTCGCCGGGGCGCCATGGCTGAGGAGTATCCCACGGGTCGCGGCTCGGCGGACGCAGGGCAGCCTTCCTGGACCTCGCCGCGACGGGTAGCCTCTGAGCCTCGTGCCTGCCTCGACCCCCTCACCGCTCCTCATTTCACCCAAGCGGGCTGCCCTCCTGGGCTTGGTCGTGTTCTTGGCAGGGACGCTCCCCTACCTCCCGGCCCTGGGCTCGGGGTTCTTGGCCTTCGACGACCAAGAGATCATTCTCAACCAGGGCTTCCTGCGCGACGCCTCCTTTCGCGGACTCTGGCAGTGCCTCTGGCCCTTCCCCTACCGCGAAGAGCCCCTCCCCCTCCGTGACCTGACCTACTGGCTGAACTGGCTCGTCCACGGCCCCTGGGCGCCTGGGTTCATAGCGGTCAACCTCGCTCTCCACGGCGGCTGCGCAGCCGCCCTCTACGCCGTGGCCCGTCGAGCCCTCCGTCGCGGGACACGCCTCGGCGCCGGCGCCGTCGAGCTCGCGGCCCTGGCCGGCGCCCTGATCTTCGCGACCCACCCCCTCCACGTCGAGTCCGTCGACTGGATATCGTCCCGCAAGGACGTCCTCTCGCTCCTGTTCTACCTGCTCGCAGTTCGCGTCTGGCTCGACTACCTCTGGACTGAGGACCCCCTCGCCCGCAAGCGGCTCTACCTCGGCTGCGGAGCCCTCTACGTCCTGGCCTGCCTGTCCAAGGCCTCGGTCGTGAGCCTCCCCGGGATCCTCTTCGTGGCAGATCTCTGCCTGGGGCCCAAGCGCTCCTGGCGTGAGCGCTTTCTGGCCCTGACCCCCTTCGCGATCTGGACCTTGGCCTTCGTGAAGGGCTACAGCTCGCTCCTGGCTGCCTTCGACAGTCAGCTCCAGGGCGGCTCGGTCCTAGAGTCCCTCCCCGAGGGCGCGCCCTACTACCAGACCTGGACCTGCACCAACCTGATGGCGGTCGGTCTCTACCTCCGCGACACCTTCGTGCCTTGGTATCCGCGCGTCTTCATGCGCCCTCCCTACGCCCTCGGGTGGAGCCCGGAGGTCGCGAGCGGACTCGTGGTCACGACCCTCGGCGTGCTCGCGACCCTGATCGGCGCCTGGCGCAGTCGCCTTGGGGGGTGGCTCGGGGCCTGGTTCTTCATGGCCCTCGTCCCCTTCCTAAACCTGCTCCCGACCGGGATCCCCTACGCGCCCCGCTACGGGTTCATCTCGAGCGCGGCGGCCTCGCTCGTGCTGGGCTGGGCCCTCGTCGCGCTCTGCGGTCGGCTCCCGCGTCCCGCCCGGACACGAATCCTGGGCGTGTGCCTCGGGCTCTGGTGCGGCCTGGCCGCGGCTGAGGTCTCCTCCTGGAGCCGCGCCTTCAATGACCCAGAGACGCTCTGGCTCAAGGTCGAGGCTCGCGCGCCGGGTCGGCGCCACGCCGCCCAAGGCCTGGGCCGCGCCTACGCGATCCAGGCCCAGACAGCTGACCCGGCACGGCTCGAGGTCCTCGCGGCGCGGCTCGAGGGCCTCCTCGAGACCGAGAACACCCTGGCCGCCCTGGGCATGGTTCGAGAGCGCCAGGGGCGCCTCGACGAGGCCCTCGCGCTCTACAAGCGGACGGCGAATATCGAGGCGGGAGGGAGCGCGGTGGGGTTCCTGCTCACGGCCAAGGTCCTCGTCGAGCGCGACGCGGCCCGAGGATTCCCCGAGGAGGGCGAAGGGGGCAGGGGCCCCGAGTGGCGCCAAGCCCTCAAGCTCTATGCCTTCGTCGCCAAGCGCTGGCCGCGCCAGGCTGAGGAAGCCCACCGCAAGACCGCTGAGGTCCTCCTCCGCGCAGGTCGCTTGGAAGAAGCGGGCGGCGCCTGGAGGGTCTACCTCATTCGTCACGCGCGGACGCAACCGCAGCGCGAGCGGGCCTCAGCGGCCCTCGAGGAGATCGAGCGCCGGTCTGCGGGGGGCTAGTTCGCGGCCTCGACGGCCACGACCCGACCGATCCAAGGGCTCTTGAGGAAGTCCTCGGGCGCGCCGGTGATGTAGGCCGTGATCCGACAAATCGTCCCGCGCTGACCTTCTTCCTGAGCCTTGAAGGCGTCGTAGCGCTCGGCGTCCTCGCGGTAGTCTTGGTCGTCGAGGAAGAAGTAGCGGTTCCGGCCCGCATCGTCGGGGTCGCCTAAGAGCACGATCGCGCCCTTGCGCCCTGCTATGGGATCGGTGGAGGTCGACCCCGCGGGCTGAATCGAGGTCAAGTGCGCTAGGAAGGTCACGGCCTGCCCCTTGAGGTGCGTCGGCCACTCCCCGCCAGGTGCGGCCACGACCTCGCCGAAGGGCTTCGGCTCTGGTGCAGCGCGCGTTCGCTGCTCGGCGCGCCACTCCAGGTACGCCTCCCAGGTCATGACCAGGGGCGGCGGCTCGTGCGGAGGCGGCGGTGGCGCGGCGCAGCCTGAGAGGACCGCCACCAGGAGCAGGGCCCAAGTCAGGGAGTGAGAGCTGAGCGAGTTGTTCGGCACGAATCCTCCTCGAGGGGCTCACCTTAGCGCGGCGCTGAGCCCCGCGAGCCTACTTGGGCATGCGCCATGCTCATGGTCTCGCTCATGCACGTCGTCGCCCGACCCACACGATTCTCCACCTGCCCGCTCTGCCGGGCCGAGGTGACCCGTGCCACGGCGGTCGATTGCCTGGTCTGTGGCGCGAGCTGCCACCCGGACTGCGTGCTCGAGATCGGCAGCTGCCACGAGCCAGAGCTGCAGGGCCTCGTCCTCGTCGACACCGAGAGGGACCCGGCGCAGCTCGCTGCTCTCAACCTGGGCTTGGCGAGCTCTCCAGGCGAGCCGCCGCTCACCCAGGGACAGCGGGCGGCGCGTTGGGTCTGGGCGATCTGCCTGGCCCTGGCCACGCTGGGCGCAGGCCAGAGGTCCCCGGCCTTTGCCCTGACCACGGGGCTCATGGGACTCCTGGGCCCCTCTGGCTTCTGGCAGATCTGGCGGGGGCTCTCGACGGGGAGGATCAAGACGACCCTCAGCAACTCCAAGGCGCACCACTGCCGCCAAGACGAGCCCTGCGCCTTCTTCTTCCACGCCACAGCCTGGGCGCTCATAGGCCTCGGCTGCACGACGATCGCCCTCCTCCCCTTCGTGCTCTAGCAGCTGTATCCGGAGGCGACAGGCTGAGCCTGTGGCGGAACGCAAACGCGACGCTCGGTCGCGACCCTAGGCTCCCTGCAAGGGCACGCCTCGTGCGCCAGGCGGGGCATGCGAATCACCGCCCGACGCGCTCCTACGTCGACCTGCCCGCTCTGTCGGGCCGAGGTCGCGCGTCGCTTGGGGATCAGGTGCTCCACCTGCGGCGCGGTCGCGCACCGGGAGTGCGTCCGCGAGCTGGGCGGCTGCCATGGGACTCAGGTCCAGGGGGACCCGGTCATAGAGTTCGGCCTGAGCGATACTCCCGAGGACCGGCGCCGAGCCAGGGCACGACGGGAGCAGTTCAGGCGCGCGCAGGAGACCCCTCCGCCCCACGAGACTGACGGCGGCGAAGTGACCACGGTCCTCCTCTGCCTGTGGGGAGTCTCGCTCGTCGTAGCCGCGATCTTCTCCGGCTTCGCGTCGGGACTGGGAGGAGTCGGGATCACGGCCTTCATGGGTCTCCTCGGCCCCATCGGCTTCTATCAGGCCTGGAGCGGGCTCCGAACTGGGGTCGTCGAGACCACCGCCAAGGACTCCCAGGCCGAGTATTCCTGGGAGGACCAACCCCTCTCCTTCGTGTTCCACGTGACCCTCTGGGCGATCTGGGGCTTCGCTTTCACGGCCTTGGCCTTCCTCCCCATGCTCGCTGACTAACGTCCGCTGAGGTCGCCGATCTTCTCCGCGGTGATCTCAACGGGGAAGGTGGCCTGCTTGCTGTGCGTCGAGCGCTTGTTTTGCCAAGCCTCGACGACCTCGCAGGTCGCTTCGCTCTTGAGGCGGTAGCTCTCACCCTCGACAGACTCCACAACGACTTGGCCGCGGATCGTCTCGCCCCCACCCAAGCGAAGCGGTCCGCTCGAACGCACCACCAACCCCGGCCTGACCTCTTGCCCGGCCTGGAGCTGGGCTTGGATCTGGGCCGCAGCGGTGACCGCCAGCCCCTCGGCGAAGAGCTCGACCGCCAGCTGATCGCTCTTGGAGCGGTCTTGCTCCTCGAGCTCAGACTTGGCCCGCTGCTCGGCCATCTCGATCATCATGGCCCCGTGACGCACGCCCGCTAAGGCGGACCCCAAGACCAGGACTCCCACGACCGCGATCACGTATCCCCAGCGCTTCATCGGAGCACCGTCTCGAACTGTTCTCGGACCCAATGCCCCTCAGGACCCGGCGGGCCCCGGAACACGAACACGCGCAAGCGATAGAGCCCGTCCTGGTGCGGGTCCTGAGGATCCAGCGCGCCCTCTTGGACGCCGCCCTTGTCCAGACGAGCCCGACGGAGCTCGAAGGCGTAGCTCAACTCGGCGCCGCTCGAGGAGGGCGCAGCTTGGATCTGATCCCAAAGGCCGTCCTGGCTGCCGCCCTTGGGAAAGCTGACCGCCTGCTCCAGCTCGGCGTCGCTTCCGCCCTCGGGTCCCTTGGGGAGCGAGAGCCCGATCGGATCTCCGCCCGGTCCGCGGAACTCCCACATTCCGTCCTTGGACGACCTCAAGCCGAGCTCGACAGCCTTGACCACCTCCCGGACCAGATCCTGCGTCTCGCCGGGAACCGGAGGCGGCAGCTCGGGGCCGCCGGCCGAGAGCGCTTGGCGCAAGCCGTCTACGCTGAGCTGCATGCCCTCGCGGGTCCCGACTGCCAGCAGGACGAGCAGACAGGCCGAGACCGTCGCCGAGATCCGCACGGCCTTGGCCGGGCCTTCGCCCTTGACGCGTCCGCTAATGACTAGGTAGACGAGGAAGGCCGCCAGCGCGCCGCCGACTCCGCACACCAAGGGCGCGTTGATCCTCATGGAGAGCTGGAGAAGGAGCGGCAGCTCGACGCCCATGCTCTCGTAGATCTCGCGCATTCGGTCGTTGACGGCCAGCGAGGCGATCCCGGCGCTCAGGAAGCCGCCCAGAAAGATCGTGAGGGCCAGGACAGTGTCGGGAAACGCTGAGGCTCTAGCTTCGGGGTCGAGATCGGTCATGCCGGGATCCTATGTCAGCGCCTCCAGGCGTGCTCTAGGCCCAGCCTCCGCCCAAGAGTCCGAGCGAGAAGGCGCGGCCCTCCGCCTCGAACCAGCTCCAGAACTCGGCTTCGCTCCGGGGGTAGTCGCCAGGAAGGAGCTCAGCGTTGGCGCGGAGGAACTCTGAGAGCGGGCGCGAATCCCACCACTGACCGAGCTGCTCTGCGTCGGGTCCGTAGTCGTTGTCCGACTCGCGCCAGAGCCTGCGGCACGCCACGCAGGCCCAGACCGACTGGGCGCAGAGGTCGTCGCGCTCGTCGCTCAGGACCAAGCTCAGGTGCGGGAAGCCGACCCGCTCGCGGCTCGGCCACTCCCCCCGGGCGATTCGCTGGCAGTCGAAGCAGAGATCCATGGCCCAAGCATAGAGACCGCCGCGCGCCCCCCGAAGGGGCGGGACCCTCTTACAATCCCCGCCCCCGCCCGGGGCAGATTCCCTCGTGAGGGACTAGGAGACCGCATGGCTGACGCACTCGATGGCAAGGACAAGGAAGGCGTCGCGAACCTCAAGAAGGCGGCCGAGACCCTCCGGACCGAGCTCGGCAAGGTGATCGTCGGCCAAGAGGAGGTGATCACCGAGCTCCTCCTGGCGATCTTCGCCCGCGGCCACTGCATTCTGGAGGGCGTGCCGGGCCTCGCCAAGACGCTCCTGATCTCGACCGTGGCCAAGGCCATGTCGCTCGATTTCTCGCGAATCCAGTTCACGCCCGACCTGATGCCGAGCGATATCACCGGCACCGAGGTCATTCAGGAGAACAAGAGCACCGGCGCCCGCGAGCTCCGCTTCGTGAAGGGACCGATCTTCGCGAACTTCGTCCTGGCCGATGAGATCAACCGAACCCCGCCCAAGACCCAGGCCGCCCTCCTCGAGGCCATGCAAGAGCGTCAGGTCACGGTGGCCGGTGAGCGGCACCCCCTCGAGGCGCCCTTCTTCGTCCTCGCGACCCAAAACCCCATTGAGCAGGAGGGGACCTACCCCCTCCCCGAGGCCCAGCAAGACCGCTTCATGTTCAAGATCGTGGTCGGCTACCCGACCCGCGACGAAGAGCGCGCCATCGTGGCGGCCACGACGGCCGACCACAAGCCGGAGCTCAGCGAGGTCCTGTCCCAGGAAGACATTCTCGCGCACCAGCAGCTCGTGCGCCGGATCCCCATCGCTCAAGCCGTGATCGATCACGCCGTGGACCTCGTCCGCAAGACGCGGGTCAAGGACCCGGACGCCACGGACTGGATCCAGAAGTGGCTCAGCTGGGGCGCCGGCCCCCGCGCCTCGCAGTATCTGGTCCTCGGCGCCAAGGCCCGCGCCGCCCTGGACGGTCGCGCCTGCGCGACCATGGACGACGTCCGCGCCGTCGCCAAGCCCGTCCTCCGGCACCGGATCCTGACGACCTTCACGGCCGAGGCCGACGGCGTCACGACCGACGCTGTGATCGAGCGGATCCTCAAGGAGACGCCCCCCGGCGAAGGCGAGCTCGACCGCGACCCCGCAGTCTCCGAAGCCTTCTCGAAGTCCTAGCACCGGACACGGCTGTGCTCTCCCCCTCTCCCGAAACGCGCTCCCAGGGCGGCCGCTGAATGGCTCGTGACCTCCTCAGCCCCGAGGTTCGCGAGCGGATCGCCCGACTCGACGTCATGGCCCAAGGTCTGGTCGAAGGACCGATCTCCGGCCAGCACAAGAGCCCCTTTCAGGGCTTCTCGGTCGAGTTCGCTCAGCACCGGGAATACACCTGGGGCGACGAGCTGCGCCACATCGACTGGAAGGTCTTCGCCCGAACCGACCGCTACTTCGTCAAGCAGTACGAGGAGGAGACCAACCTCGCGGCGACCTTCGTCGTCGACGCGTCGGAGTCCATGGCCTATCAAGGCGAGCGCGCCCACTGCTCGAAGTATGAGGTGGCGGCCACCCTCACGGCGGGGCTCTCCTTCCTCCTGACCCGGCGCCAAGACACCTGCGGGCTGGTCCTCTTCGACGACACGGTCCGGCTCCGGACGCCCCACAGCGCCCACCCCGCTCAGCTCCGGCTGATGGTCAAGACCCTGGCTGAGGCCGAGCTCCTTGGCGAGCACGGCCAGCCCAACGTCCTCGGTCCCTTGGCCGAGGAGCTCCCCCGCCGGGGCGTAGTCGTGATCGCGTCGGACCTCTTCTTCGAGCCCGAGGCCTTCCTGGAGGGCCTCCGTCACCTCCGCCACCGCGGCCACGAGGTGATCTGCTTCCACACCCTCGACCCCGACGAGCTCGACTTCCCCTTCGACGAGACGACGCGCTTCGAAGGGCTGGAGGGGCTCCCGCACCTCCTGGCCGAGCCGCGCTCCCTCCGAGCCGGCTACCTCGAGGCCTTGCGCGCCTTCCAGGCCAAGGTCCAAGAGGGCTGCCAACGCGCCGGCGCCGACTACGTCTTGGTCGACACCAGCGTCCACCCGGGACAGACGCTGGCCCGCTACCTCAACCTGCGCAAGCAGCGCAGCCACAGGCGCGGGTAGCCATGGGCGGCTGGTCACTCCTCAACTCACCGCTCCTGTGGGCCGCTGGCCTGATCGCGGTCCCGATCCTGATCCACCTCTTCAACCGGAGGCAGTTCAAGGTCGTCCGCTGGGGAGCCATGGACTTCTTGCTCCAGGCCAGCAAGGAGAACAAGCGCAAGGTCAAGATCCAGCACCTCCTCGTGCTCTTGCTCCGCTGCCTGGCGATCATTCTCCTGGCCCTCCTCTTGGCGCGGCCCGCGATCAGCTCCGCCGGCCTCGGCTTCTTGCCCGGCGTCGAGGACCAGGTCGAGCGAATCGTGATCCTCGACGACTCGGGCTCCCTGGCCTATCGCTCGGGGCGCACCACGGCCTTTAGCCGGAGCAAGCGGATCCTCAAGCGCTTCGTGGAGGACCTGGCCCGCGAGCGGCCCCGCGACTCGCTGGTCGTGATCCGAGCCAGCACCCCCAACCAGCCCGAGCGCCTCGAGGCCCCCGGCAGCGAAGAGACCCAGCGCTTCCTCGAGCGCCTCGCGACCTACGAGCCCGGCTCGTCCAGCCTCGACCTTCCGCGTCTGATCGAGAGCGTCTTGGGCGACACCCCCCCGGCTGGCAAGAAGACTGTGGTCTACGTGATCAGCGACATGCGCCGCCGCGACTGGCAGGGCAATGAAGGCGAGATCCCGCGCCGGGTGGCTGAGGCGCTCCGCGCCAGCGGTCGCACGGCCGACGGGCAGCTCCGCTTCCTCGGCGTCGACACCGGCGGCGAAGGGACCCGCAACCTGGGGATCGTGGGGATCGAGCCCGTTGACAAGCTGGCCATGGCCGGCCTGCCCTACGAGGTCCGCGTCCGGATCCGCAACTACGGCCAAGCCGACGTGGCCCAGGTCCCGATCTACCTCGAGACCCGCGACGCCACGGGCAGCGGCGGGCGCGTGCCCCTCCCGCCCATCGCCAGCATTAAGGCCGGCGCCGAGGCCGTCGTCGTCCACCGCACGACCTTCCTGAGCGCCGGACCCCAGGCCCTCTCCTTCCAGCTCGGCGGCGACTCGCTGCCCCTCGACGACTCGCGCCACCTGGCGCTTCGAGTCCAAGAGGAGCTCCAGGCCCTCTTGGTCGAAGGCGAGCGCGGCGAGACCCCCCTCAGCGGCGACGCGGCGCTCTTGGCGCTGGCGCTGGCTCCTCCCGGCGACGCTCTGAGCGGCGTCGAGCCCAGGATCGTCCCCGAAGCGGACCTCGCGGGCGAAGACCTCGACACCTACGACTCGATCGTGCTCTGCAACCTCAAGGCTTGGCCGAGCGATCGCCGAGCCGAGCTGGAGCGCTTCGTGCGCCAAGGCGGCGGGCTCGCGATCTTCCTCGGCTCCCGCGTCGACGCCCGCAACTACCAGTCGGTCCTCTACCGCGACGGCGAGGGCCTCCTGCCCGTGTCCCTCGGCGACGAAGTCGAGGCCGAGGCTGAGGACAAGCGCCCGAGCCTGGCGCCGCCCGAGGGGAACCACCCCTTGACCGCGATCTTCGGCGGCGAGCGAAACCCCTTCCTGAGTCGAGTTCGCGCCAATCGCTGGCGTCAGATCTCCGTGGACCCGGCCAAGGACCCGCTCACGACCACGATCATGAAGCTCCAAGACGAGGCTCAGACTCCGATCCTGCTCGAGAAGAGCTTCGGCAAGGGCCGAGTCCTCCTCTTCAACACCAGCGCCAACAACGCCTGGTCGAGCTGGCCGAGAAACCCGAGTTGGCCCATCGTGGCTCAGGACCTGGTGCGCTTGCTGGCGCCCCCCGCCCACCGCGGACTGGTCCTGGCCTGCAACGAGCCCCTCCAAGTCCCCCTCGACCCGGGTCGCTTCGAGACCCAGGCCAAGCTCCAGCTCCCCGGCGATCGCCAAGCGCGCGAGCTCTTCGCGGCCCCGGTGGAAGGCGCGCCCCTCCCCCAGATCCGCTTCATGGACACCAGCAAGGCCGGCGTCTATCGCCTCTCGACGCGGCTCCGCAAGGGCGGCGACGTGGTCAGTCTCTTGGCCGCCAACCTCGACGCCTCTGAGGGCGACCTCACGCCGGCTCAGACGCCAGCCTTCATAGGCGGCCTCGAGAGCGCCGGCCTGGAGTCGGTCCAAGCCAGCTTCGTCTCTGGCGACGACCAGACTGAGCTCCTGCGCGTGACCGACGGGACGCGAGCCGAGCTCTGGCGCTTGATCCTCCGGATCATGGTGGTCGTGCTCCTGATCGAGCAGGTCCTAGCCTGGTTCGCAGCTCACCACCTCCCGCCTCGGCGGAGTCCGGAGGTGAGCTCATGATCCGCTCGCTCCTCGCCCTCCTCGGGCGCGACGCCGACCTCCCGGCCGACGCCAGCCTCCACTTCGAGTGGGGTCACCTCCCGCGCGGAGAGGCAGGGCTCCTGGTCGTGATCTCGCTCCTGGCGGCGATCGTGCTCACGGTCTGGCTCTATCGCCGCGAGGGGAGCGCCAGTCGCGGGCGCAAGGCGCTGCTGGCCGGACTCCGAGTCGCGACCTTCCTGGCGCTCCTGGTCGTGTTCCTCGAGCCCCGCGTGGCGGTGGACCGAACGCGCGTCCTGCCGGGCAACACGATCGTGCTCTGGGACGTCTCGGACTCTATGTCCCTCAGCGACCCCTATCGGGAGCCAGAGCGCCGCGCGGCCGTGGCCGCGGCCGCCGGACTCGGGGACTCCTCCGACCTGGCGGCCCTGACCCGCCACGAGCTGGCCTGGCGCCTGGTCAACCGCTCCCAGGTTCTGCCGGGCCTAGCCGCCAAGAACGACCTCCGGGTCTACGCTTTCGGGAGCGAAGCCAGCGTCGTCCCCGCGCCCTTCAAGGTCGAGGCGTTCAAGCCCAGCCAACCCGCCACGGACCTCGCGAGCGCGCTCCGCCAAGCCCTGGCTGAGACCGGCGGCCGCAACGTGGCTGGCGTGGTCGTGATCTCCGACGGTCGAGTGAACCGTGGCGAGGGCGAGGCCGGCGTCGTCTCGGCCCTCGAGGGCCGCGGGATCCCCTGCTTCTCGCTCGCGATCGGCGATCCGATTCCACCCCTGGATCTGGCCGTGACTGAGCTCGGCGTGGAGCCGCGAGCGCTCCTCGGCGACCCAATCGTGCTCGAGACCGCTGTCCGCGCGCGCGGCCTGGGCGGCGAGAACGTCGAGGTGATCCTGGAGGTCGCTCCCCAGGAGGACGAGACCAAGTGGACCGTCCTCGAGCGACGGAACTGGCAGGTCCCGCCCGGCGGCCCAGGCGACGAGGCCCGCCAGCCCTTCCAGTTCCGCCACGACCCTGAGGCCGCCGGGAGCTTCGTGTTTCGGATCCGGGTCCCCGCGCGCGAGGACGAGGCCTACACCGAGGACAACCAGCGCCAAGCGCCGGTCGTGGTCACCGAGGAGCAGAGCCGCATCCTGCTCGTGGCCGGCAGCCCCTCGACCGAATACCACTTCCTCCGGGCTCGCCTGACCCGCGAGAAGGCCTCGCTGGTCTCGATCTGGCTCCAGAGCGCCAGCGAGGGCTACCCCCAGCCCGGCAACATTCAGCTCGAGAAGCTCCCCGAGACCGGCGAGGAGCTGCGCGAGCTCTACGACGCGATCGTCCTCGTGGACCCCGACCCCGACGGTTTCTCGCCCCAGTTCGCCTCGGCGATCAAGGAGTTCGTGGCCAACGACCACGGCGGGCTGCTCTTCGTGCCGGGGCCGAACCACTCGGGCCGCTTCTTCCAGCGCGCCGAGGTCAAGCCCCTCCTAGACGTGCTCCCCATCGTTCCGGGCGACTTGATCGACTTCCGCGAGGGAGCCGCGACCCGTCGCGCCCCCATGATCGCGACCCTCGACGGCGGCGATCACCCCGCCTCGCGCCTGGCCACCGACCCCGAGCGCTGCCGCGCCCTCTGGGGACGCCTCCCGGGCCCCTTCTTCAGCTACCCGGTCCTGCGCGAGAAGGCCGGAGCGCTCGTCCTCGTGCGACACCAGCTCAACGCCGCGGGCAGCACCGGAACCCGGGACGGGACGCCCCTCTTGGTCGCCCACTTCTTCCAAGGCGGCCCGGTCGTGTTCCAGGGCATGGACGAGACCTGGCGCTGGCGAGCGGTGGCTGAGCCCCTCTACGACAAGTATTGGGTCGGGCTGCTCCGCTACCTGATCCAGGGGCGCCTCTCGGGCGGGCGTCAGCGCGTGGAGCTGATCGCAGATCGCCAGGTCGCCGAGCTGGGTCAAGCGATCCGGCTCCGGGCCCGAGCCTACGACACGAGCTATCGCCCCCTCGAGGCGCCAGAGCTGGTCGGCAAGACGCGCCAAGGCGACGACGAGGGCGAGCTGGTGTTCACCCCCGTCGAGGCCCGACCGGGCTGGTTCGAGGCTGGGTTCCTCCCGAGCCGCGTCGGCAACGTCGAGATCTCGATCAAGCTCCCTGACGACGAGCCGGGACGTCAGCCGGAGACGCTCTCGCTGACCGTGACTCGCTCGGACGTGGAGTTCCTGGAGACGAACCTCAACGAGCCGCTCTTGGCCGGGATCGCCAGCGCCACGAGCGGGAGCTTGATCGCACCAGGAGAGCTCGCCGAGCTCCCCGAGAAGATCCCCAGCCGGACCGAGGTCCTGACCGTGGCCGAGCCGCCCATAGCGCTCTGGGACGACTGGCACAGCGCGCTCCTGATCGTGCTCCTGCTCGGGATCGAGTGGGGCGTGCGCAAGCGGAGCAAGATGGTATGAGCGCTCCCTTGCGTCTAGGCCCCAAGGTCCGCGCCCAGCTCGAGGGCCTTCGGACCCGCGTCCGCCTGGCCCTCCTCGGCCGCGGAGCGGTTCGCGTCGTGGGCGTCCTCCTGGCTTGGTGGGCCATCAGCTACGTCCTAGATCGCCCCCTGCGCCTGGCCTGGGGCACGCGAGCCCTGGTGTTCGCGGCCGGGTTCGGCCTCGTGGCTTGGACGAGCTGGCGTCGCCTGATCCAGCCCCTGAGCCGCGAGCTCCCCGACGTCGAGCTGGCTCGAGCCCTCGAGCGCGCCAACCCCAGCCTCCAGTGGCGGCTCCTGAGCGCGGTCCAGTTCGCCCTCAAGGCTGCGCTCCCTGGCACCAGCGCCGAGCTGACCGAAGAGGTCCTGCGCGAGGCCGAGACCCTCGCGAGCGGGCAGCTGGAGCACGCTCCCGCCGTCCCTTACGAGCCCGTCCTCAAGCGCGTCGGCCTGGCCGGCCTCGGGATCGCCCTCGTGATCGCGCTCTCGAGCGGCTTCCCCAGCGAGGCCGGGACCTGGTGCGAGCGAAACCTCCTCCTCTCCAAGACGGCCATGTGGCCCCAAGACACCTACCTCGAGCTGGTCAGCGTCAACGGGCGCTCCATGGCTGAGGTCGGCCAAGAGATTCGCGTCCCCCGGGGGGCGGATCTCGAGCTCGCTGTCAGGGTCCGTGAGGGTGTCTCCCCGCGACGCGTCTACCTGATCGCCGAGGGTCTCCCTGGCGCAGACGCCCCAGCCCCCTTCGACGACCTGGGCCCGCAGGCTCGTGACGGGCGCTACCGACTCGGGGTCGAGCGGGTCCCGAACGACTTCACGTTCTGGATCGAGGGCGGCGACAGCAAGATCGGTCCCTTCCAGATCAAGGCCGTGATCCCCCCCTTCGTGGACGGGATCGAGCTCGAGGCCCGGCCACCTGCCTACACAGGTCGTCCTGCGAAGACGCTGACGCTGGAGAGCAGCAGCCTCAGCTTCCCGACCGGGACCGAGCTCGTGGTCCGAGCCCGGGTCAGCAAGCCGCTCCGCGAGGCCTGGCTAACCGAGCGGGCGAGCGGGGCCGAAGTCACGAGTCGCCTGCCCTGCACCCTGAGCGCCCTCCCTGGCGAGACCGGCAAGCGGGTCCTGGAGCGGCGCTGGGTCGTGGACCACACGGTCCAGCTGACCCTGGGCGTCCTCGACGAGGACCAGGCCGAGCTCCCTCAGCCACCTCAGTTCAGCGTGGTCGCGATCCCAGACAAGGCGCCGAGCTCGCGCCTCGAGCTGAGCGGCGTCGGGCTGAACGTGACCCGGCGGGCCAAGATCGCGTATCGGATCACGGGTCGAGACGACTACGCCTTGAGCGCGGGCGAGCTGCGCGTCGAGCCCGGCGGTCGGCCCGAGCGCAAGAAGCCGAAGGAAGGAGAGAAGGAGCCCAAGCCACCCGAGGGCGGCTGGCCGACCGACGCCCTCCAGGTGATCCCCGCGGACCCGGCCATGACCGGCCCCGAAGCCAGCGCCAGCGGCGTGTTGGACCTCAAGACCCTGCGCCTGGAGCCCAAAATGTCCCTCCGCCTCTGGGCCGAGGTCCGCGACGGGAAGCCCGGCGACGCCCAAGACGGTCCCTCGGCGACGATCACCCTCCGGGTCGTGACCGAGGAGCAGCTCCTCAACGAGCTCCTGCGTCGCCTCTACGAGCAGCGCCAGCTCCTGGAGAAGCTCGCCCGCGACGAGGACGACCTCGGCCGGGCCCTCGCCAGCCAAGACGCCGAAGCCTTCGAGCGGAGCGTCGCCGTCCACCACGACGTGGGCCGGACCATCGCGCGCACCGCCAAGGAGATCAAGGCGGTGATCACCGAAATGGAGAGCAACGACATCCTCGACAGCCCGACCCGCGACCGGCTCTCGACGGAGGTCGTGGCGGCCCTGGCCGAGCTGCGCCAGAACGAGCTCTCCCTCGCCATGAGCACCGCCGAAGCCGTCCAGCAGGCCGGTGATGTCGAGCGCGCCGGCCTCGCCGGAGACGCCGCCCAAGCCTCGCGCGACCTGGCCGACGCGATCCGCGCCATAGCCGACCGCATGGGCCGAATCGAAGAGCTGGCCGAGATCGTGGCCCAGCTCAAGCGGATCATTCGCAAGCAGCGCGCGCTGATGGACAAGAGCAAGGGGGAGTAGCCCTCCTTCGCGCAGCGCCCGCGCCGCCTTCCCTGGCTGATCGCCGTCTCGACTCGATAGGACGTCCTCATGAAGATCACGAACATCGCCTACTCGGGCAGCAACCCCTCCATGGGGCCCCACGACTCGCCGAGTCGCCGCAGCCTGAGCATGGGTCCCTATCCGAAGGAGGTCGAGGACCTCCTCGACCAGACCCAAGTCAACGGAGCTGCGACCTTGCGGGAATACCTCGCGCTCCGCCTCGCAGGGGACCAGGAGGGAGTCCGCAAGGTGCACGAGGCTCACGACTGCGGGAGCCTCAACTCCGGTGAGCGGATCATTGACCTCGAGTTCAGCCTCGAAGAGGGCCCCACCATCGCCTTGCAAGACCTGCGCAGGTTCTCCTTGACGGGCTCTGGCTTCGAGAGCTTCGACGCCCTGATCCGAGAGAAGGGAAGCGTCTCCAGCCCTGGCAGCATTGCGGACGCGATCCGAAAGCCGAGCTTCGAGAGCCGTCCGTCACGGGAGATCTCGCCGGAGATCTCTGGGCCGGATTTCTCAACGTCGAAGACAAGGGACTCCCTGGAAAGCCAGTGACCCCGAGGAAATCGGCTCAGCGCCGAGGTGCCGCTCCCTCCCTCCAAGTGTTCAGTACTGGCCACTGCTCGATGCGCCCCTCCCTAGTCACGTCGCCGGCCAAGGAACATGAGCGCCCCACCGAGACCGAGCAAGGACACCGGAACCGCGATCATGCCAGCGAGCTTCGCCCCAGACTCGGCGGACCCAGACCCTAGGTAAGCGATCGGTGCATAGACGATTCCGAGCGCTGCTAGAACGTGACCCGCTCGGTAGAGCCCGGAAGGCTTCGGAGCTTCGTCCTGAGGTTCACTCATGATCGAGCCTCTCGCTCGTGAGCCTTGATCCGCTCAACGAGAGAGTCGCCATACCCCAACGCCCAGGGCACGACGTCAGCCATGATCGCAGAGAGGATATTGGCCATATCGCAGCCAGCGGTCGCGGCGTAGCCGATCGCCTCGAGCGCCAAGTCTCCCTCAGACTCGTCGGCGGGAGCTGCTGCCAGACACCGGACGGCATGTTGCTTCCAGCCGCTGTCGTTGAAGCGAGGGTTCACCTCGGCTGCGAGTCGAGCGCAGTCTTCGGCCACCGCTTCCGTGGGGCATTGCAGCCAGTCCAACGCCGCGGCATAGGCAAGCCAGGTGGCCTCGTATCGGAAGCTATCTTCGAGCAGGGCAACCGCCGCACCGGCTGCCCGCATGCGCGCCTCTAAGCCAAAGCGTCCTAGCCCTGCGAGGAAGGTCTCTGAGTCTCGCTGCGCCCGAACCCGCCCGCGCATGAGCGCGAGCCGTTCACTCGCGGTCCCCACGTCCGCCGCCTGGAGGGCCGCGATCGGAGCCTCCGGACCCTCAGAAGCGCATCTCCCGAAGGACGCCGCGATCGACGCCCCCTCGTGTCCGAGGTATGCCGCCAGCTCTAGCCGCTCTTGACTCAACTCCCCTCCCTGCGCTCGCGCCCGCAACCACGCCGCCTCGTCCTCGACTTGGCCCGTCTCGCGCCACCTGCGCTCCAGCGCTCTGAGGTCTGCGTCGCTCACCTCCCGAGCATGGCAGGGTGAGTCGACCTGGGCCAGCGCTCAGCAGTCGCCAGCCGACGATCCGCGGCGCGGATCGCCGGCTAGCGGTGAGGGTCGAGCTACTTGGTGAAGCTGAGTCCCGCCGCCTCGGCCTTGGTCTTGATCGCCTGCGTCAACGCGTCCTGGAGCGACTTCCGACCTGACTTGTGCTTGGCTCGCTCGGCGTCCACGAAGCCGGCCCGCTTGGCTGAGAGCTCGCGGATTCGCTTCTGGATCGCGGCTCGCTCCGCCTTGAGCTTCGTCACGTGGGCCTGCTTCTCCGCCTTGGACTTGCCGCGCAGGGCGGCGGGGAGCTCCTTGTCGGCCACCTTGGCCCAGTCGAAGTCCTCGCTCTCGACGGCGTCGACGAGGTCCCAAGCGCTGTTGGTGTAGAGGCCGCTGGCCTTGGCGCCGGCTCGCTCGGCGGCCACGCCGACCTTGGCCGCGTCCTCGTCCATGCGTGACTGGCGCTCAGCCGAGGCTCTGCCGCGGGCTCCGTAGGCGAGGTAGGTCTGGTTGAGCTTCGAGCTGAGCTCGTTGAGCTCGGCGTCGAAGGGGCTCGCGATTCGTTGCTCGCGGTTCTGGTCAATGGCGGTGAAGGAGCCCTTTCCGAGGGTCGAGACCTGGCGCCAGCTCTGGGCGTCTTGGCTCTGGGCGTTGCCGCAGAAGATCGAGTTGACGGTCACGTTGCGGGCCGCCGCTGCGCGCACGACCTCCTGCACGCGGTGGCCCGGGCGCATGTCCTGATCGGCCGACTCGTTGCCCGCGACGAAGAGCAGCTTGAGGGTCCTGGCGTCTTCGCCCCAAGAGAGGCCGTCGAGGGCGCTCTTGATCGCGCCGCCTACGTATTCGGTGCCGCCCTCGGCCTTGAGCTTCATGAGGGACTCGAACACGGCGTCGAGGTCGTCGGTCAGCCCGATCTCCTCGACGACGTAGCCATTGGCGGAGGCGCGATTGCTCCCGAAGCTGATCAGGGCCACCCGCAGGCTGACCTTCTGCTTCGAGCTCCCGACCAGGGAGACCACGTCCCAGATCTTCTGGCGCGCGGCGTCGATCAGGCCGGACATGCTCCCGCTCGCGTCGAGGCAGATCACGAGGTCGACCGCGTCTACCGGCGCCGCTCGCTTCGGCTTGGGCTTGCTGGAGGCCTCCTGGGCAGCGGGCGCCTCACTCGAGCCAGGTCCGCTCCGCTTCTCGTCGGCGAAGGCCGCGCTCGCGCCGCCGGTCAGGGTCAGGGCGCCGAGGCCGAGGGCAAAGAGAGTTCGGGTCCAAGGGGCGGTGATCTTCGTGTTCATGGGTGTCTCCTTCGCGCTCCCAGCGCTCGAAGGGATACACAGGCCGTCGCTCCCAAGTGGGGGTGGAATTCTCCTAAGCCCCTGCGTTTCCTAGCCCTGGAAGGCTGGGCTAGCTGGCCGGTCGCTCTGGCTGAGCGTGGCCCGAGGTCCTAGCTGCGAGCCTAGGGCGTCTCCCGCGCCTGCTCGTCCGCCGCCGTCTGCTCGATCAGCACCGAGGCCCCGGTGGTCGCGCTCCGGGAGCCCGCCAGGGTCAGGTGCTCGTAGCCGAGGCCCTGCAGGCCGTTCCTCCACTCGATCTCGCCGCGGTTGGGATCGAGCCCGAAGAGGAGTCCCTTGGAGCCCGCGAAGAGGCCGCCCCCCTCGCAGACCAAGCTCACGATGGTGTAGCCCGTCTTGGGGAGGCTGGTCTTCCACCTCATGCGGCCGGTCTTCTTGCTGACCGCGACGACGTGGCCGTAGATCCCGACGAAGACCGAGGGAGCGTCAGCCTCCGTCGCCAGCAGCATGTGCCCGTACTTGAGGCCGCGCAGGGCGTTCTTCCACTGGATCTCGCCGGTGCGCGCGTCGAGGGCGAAGAGGATCCCGCGAGAGCCAGCGAAGACGAGGTCGCCGCAGTGGAGCAAGCTGACCAGCTCGTAGCCCGTCTCGGGGAGGCTGGTCTCCCACACTCGGCGCCCCGTGCTCTGACTCACGGCCCGCACGAAGCCCCGCGAGCCGACGTAGAGGAGCGGCCGGGGGCCACGACGCCGCTTGGGCTTGGAGCTCCGCGCCACCACGGCGATCGATCGCTTCAGCTTGCTCTTGGACTTGTTCTTCACGGGCCGAGTCTACTTCGCCAGCGAGGAAGCCGAGGCAGGCTCCTCTACCAGCCCAGAGAGCGCTTGAGCGCTAGAGACTCTCGATCCCCGGTCTTGCAGGCCTCGGCCAGCCAGTGCTTGGCCTCCTCGAGGCGTGGGCTCTTCGGTCGTCCCGCGACGAATTTGGCGAAGCCGACGGCGCCGGCGCAACTTCGCCTGCGGGCGGCTCCCAGCCAGTATTTCTCTGCGAGGCGAAGGTCAGGCTTCCCGAATACTCCGCGCTCGTGGAAGGCAGCGAGGAGCAAGTGCGACTTGGTGTCTCCAGACGCGACCGCCCGCTCGAGGTAATCGCGACACTCGTCGAAGCGCTTCTTCTCAGCAGCCGTCTTGGAGAACATCAGCAGAGTCTGAGGATCGTGAAGCGCGATGGCGCCTTGGAGGAAGCGGAAGCGCTCCTCCTCGGTCTCTGCGACTCCGGTCAAGGCCAGCCCAGCCATGGGCAAGCCCTCGCGGAGGGCCGCCAGCAAGACCGCCCTGGCCTCCCGCTTGGCGCCCCGGCGCGAGCAGAGCTCGGCCACGAGGAGCTTGCCTTCGAGGACGCCCCCCTTCGACGCGCTCACGGCATAGGGCTCGGCCTCCTTATAGCGGCCCGCGGAAGCGAGGACCCTTCCGAGGAAGAGGTCGACCTGCGGATGCGCCGGGCGAGGAGCCGCCGCCCGCCTCAGGGCCTCCAGCCCCTCCTCCCGGCGCCCCATGTAGAAGTAGAGGACCCGGCCCCACTGGGCCAAGCAGAGCCGGTCCCCGCTCGCGACTCGCTCTTGGAGGAGGCGCTCGGCCTCAGGCGACTTCCCGTTGTCGTGGAGCACGATCGCGAGGTAGCCCGCCGCGTCGGGCGTCTCGAGCTCGAGCGCCCGGCGGAGGCTCGCCTCCGCCGCGTCGAGGTCGGGGGGCGCCCCCTCCCAGCCCCGGGCCTGCCAACGACCGAGCTGGATATAGGCTTCGCCGTAGTCCTCAGCCACCGCTTGGCGAACTCGCTCGACGGCCTTGTCCCGACGGCCTTGGCGGAAGTCATTCCGCGCCGCCCCGAGGAGCGCCTCAGGATCGCCCTTCAAGAGCGCGGCGCGGATCCAGCGCTCGGCGTTGACGGGCTCCACGGGGCCGGCCCGCTCGTCGCGATAGCTCCGGCTGAGGGGGACCATGGCGGGCCGATAGTCTGCTTCGGCCGCTCGCAAGAGCCAGCTCCGCGCCAGCTTGGGGTCTGTGTCCACGAGCGATTTTCCTAGAGCGCAGGCTGCGCTCGCGGAGCCGCCTTCGGCCGCTCGCGCCCGCCAGAACTCGCGCGCTGGCTGCGGCCCCCGCACCGAGAGGTATTCCTGGGCCTCGAGGCTCCCGGCCTGGGCGGCGCGGAGGTAGGCCCCTCGGACCCCGGAGCGACCGGTCGACGCCAGCGCCTTGGCCTCGGCCAGGAGCTGCGCTGGGCTCTCAGGCTCGGAGGCCGTGGGCGTGGAGGGGGCGGGTGAGCTCGGAGAAGGCGTCGCGATCGCGACCGTCGACCTCGGCGAGGCCTCGGCGCTCTCGGCCGCCGGGCGGAGCGCGAGCCCGATCCCGACGCCGACGGCGACGGTCACGACCAGCGCGCCCACGAGGAGGGGGATCGGGGAGCGCGCCGCCTCACCCGCCAGGGTCGCCAGCTCCAGCGCGTCTGCGAACTCGCTCCCGTCGGCGTAGCGGCGCTCGGGATCGCGCTCTAGAGCCCGGGTCACGACCTCCCTGATCGCGCGCGGGACCCCGGTCAGAGGCTTGGCCTGGCCCCCAACGATCGCTTGGAGGACCTCGACCTGGTTGCTGCCCTCGAAGGGATAGCGCTCGGCGCAGGCCAAGTAGAGGAGGACACCGAGGGCCCACACGTCACTTGCAGGACCGACGGCGTCCTTCTGCCCCGTCGCTTGCTCCGGGGCCATGGTGTGAGGGGTCCCGACCAAGGCGCCGGTTTGAGTCAAGCGCTCGTGGTCCGAGAGCAGCGCGACCCCAAAGTCGGCGACCCGAACTCGACCGCCGCTGTCGATCAAGAGGTTCGCGAGCTTGAGGTCGCGATGCACGACCCCCTGCTGGTGAGCGTGGCCGAGGGCGGCCCCGGCTTCCATGAGCCACTCCAAGCGACGCTCGAGCGAAGCCTGGAGAAATGCGCTCTCGAGGTCGCGGGCTCCCTGAACGTGGGCGAAGCAGAGGTAAGCCCGACCGTCGAGGAGCGTCCCAGCGTGGTGGATCGGAACGATCCCAGGGTGCTGGAGGCGAGCGGCGACCTCGCCTTCACGGGCGAAGCGCTCGAGCGCGGGGCCGCTGGCGTGAAGGAGGATCTTGAGCACGACCCGCCGACCCGATGGGGCCTCGTCAGCCAAGAGCACGAGACCCATGGCCCCACGCCCGAGCTCTTGGCGAACGAGGAAGCGCTCGCCCTGATTGCCTTGAATCCACGTCTCTTGCACGATCCGCAGCCTACTTGTTGGGAGCGCTTGCGGCCCGGGGGGGGTCGGGTATCGTCACGACCCACGCGCCCTAGGGGCTGAGAAGGAGTAGGTATGAGCGCAGACGAAGTGCTCCTCGAGGCTGAGGACAAGATGGAGAAGTGCGTCGAGCACCTCCTCAACGACTTCCGCGGGATCAAGTCCGGTCGCGCGACCCCCGCCCTCGTCGAGGGGATCAAGGTCGAGTACTACGGCTCGCCGACGCCGCTCAAGCAGCTCGCCAACATTGGCGCCCCTGAGCCGGCCCTGCTCGTGATCAAGCCCTTCGACGCCAACGCCACGAGCGATATCGAGAAGGCGATCCTCAAGTCGGACCTCGGGATCACGCCCGTGACCGACGGCAAGCTGATCCGCCTCCCGGTCCCCTCGCTCTCGGGTGAGCAACGCAAGAAGTACGTCAAGCTCGCCAAAGACAAGGCCGAGGCCCAACGGGTCGCGATCCGCAACGTCCGCCGCGACGCTAACAAGTCGACCGACGCCCTCAAGAAGGACGGCGACTTGTCCGAGGACGACGCTGATCGCGTCAAGAAGGAGGTCGACGAGCTGACCAAGACCTTCACCAAGAAGATCGACGACGCGGTCAAGCAGAAGACCGAAGACCTGATGGAGGTCTAGTCTGGCCGGGGCCGCCGCGAGGCGATCCAGCTAGGCAGAGCAGAGGCCCTGGGCGTTAGCCCAGGGCTTCTTTCGTTTCAAAGGAGACCCCCATGGCGATCGACCTCGCAGCCCATCAGACGCGCCTGATTCAGCTATTCGAGCCGGCGCCGATCCGAAGCACCTACGGCATGGTCCTGAGCTACGAGGGCGAGCGGGCGGTGTTCGACCTCCCCTACAACCCCGGCTTTGATCACGCTGCGGGCGCGATTCATGGGGGCGTGTTCGCGACCTTGCTCGACAACGCGGGATGGTTCGCCGCTGCGCAGCGCTACGAAGAGTGGATCGTGACGGTCGAGTTCACCACGCGCCTCTTGGAGGCCGCGGTCGAGGAGGACCTCCGCGCTGAAGGCTGGATCGTCCGCGCTGGACGGCGGGTCGCGGTTGCGGGGATGGAGGTCCGGGCGGCGGGCGGACGCCTGGTCGCGACCGGAAGCGGGACCTTCGTCACGACTGGGAAGCCCCTGGCTGCGAAGGGCTAGACCGACCTCATCGCGACCTGACCTCTCGCCGGAGAGTGACGCGCTGATGACTGAGCCGGTGACTTGAGCATGACCCGCGTTCGCGAATCTCCCACTTGCGCAAGCAAGGGAGGCCCGTGAAGGCCCTGGTAATCGGAGTAGTGCTCGCGACGCTCAGCGTGGCGGGGTGCCGGCAGGAAGAGCCTGCGGTCAAGGCGTCGGAGGACGTGGTCGAGGTCGGGTTCCGCGAGGAGGAGTACGTCCTCGAAATGCACGACGTGTTGGACCTCCTCTCGGACAACCTCGGAGACCCACCGGCTTGCCTGACGCGGCTGGATCTCGTGGCGCCCCGCGAGGTGCTCAGCGCCGAAGAGCTGATCGCCAAGGTTCAGCGCGTCGTGGGCCCCGCCGGCGAGACCGAGTTCGCGCACTTCGAAGTCCACCGCAACGTCCTGATCGTCTCGCTTCCCGCCCCGGAGCAGGCTTTGGTCTCGACCCTCGTGCGCAACTTGCGGCGGAGCTCGAGCCTCTTCGTCGAGTTCTCCGTGACCGAGCTCAGCGAGGCTGAAGCCCTCGAGATCTCTCCGACCTTCGTTGACGTCGAGGGAGAGATCGTGGCGAGCTTTCCCGATCTCCGCGAGCGGATCGAGGCCGTCCGCTCAGCGCGCAAGGGCCTGCCGGTCGTCCTGACAGGCGTCGCCTCGGGTTGGACCTGCCTCAGCTTCGGCAGCGGACCCGAGCCTCGCTCTAGACCCCTTCACGGTCTCCACGTCAACGCGGCGCCTAGCCAGGATCGCCACAGCTTCCAGCTCCGCTACACCTGGCGCCCCGAGGACGCGGGAAGGAGCCACCCGCTCACGGTGCAGGATCGAGGGATCTTCATGGTCCGGGTCCCGAATCCTGGACCCAACGCTCCCTATGCCTTGGCGATTCAGCCCCGCCTGGTCGCTCTCAACCCGACGCCGGCCTCTCCTCCCGCACCACGGATCAAGGTTCGCGGCGAATGATCCGGGGGGCCCGCTCGACTCCCTAGACGCCACCGGTCGTCAGTCTGGGCCAGGCGTTCAAGGGGGGTGCGACAGCCCCGCCCTTGCGTGCCACAATGCGCCCTCGGAAGGAAGGAGGCCCGCATGTCTCGCACACGCTGCGCCGCTCTGTTGATCGCTCTACTGCTCCTCTGCACCACGGGGTGTCTCGATTACCGCGAGCACATGACCCTGGAGAAGGACGGGAGCGGGACCCTCAAGATCGACTTCGTCCTCGACCTCGGCGTCCTCGCTGAGATCAGCACCGCCCTGGGCGAGAAGCCCGACCCTGCGGCGGCTCAAGGGCCGACCAAGGAGGAGATCCTCGAAGGCCTCGAGGTCGAAGGGATCGAGGTCAAAGAGATCGACGTCCAACAGAAGGGCTACCGGAGCAAGGTTCACCTCTTGATCGCCTTCAAGAACCTCGACGCCCTCAACCAGATCGAGGGCTTCGGCGACGACCGCCGGATCGACTTCTTCGACAACGGCGACGGCAAGGCCCGCGTCGTCTACAGCTTCGACACCAAGGACCAGCTCCCCATAGAAGAGTTCGGCGAGCCCGGCGAGGGCGCCATGGATCCCGTCGAGAAGAAGATCGTGGCCCTGACCACCGCCGCGCGCGGCAAGATCAAGTTCCGCTCGCGCGTGACCCTCCCCGGTCCGATCATCAAGTCGACGGGCATGGCCGATCCGCGCAAGCCCAAGCCCAACGAGCGGGTCTGGCAGATCGACAAGGAGCACTCGCCCAAGAAGCACGCGCGCCTGGGCAAGTCCAAGATCCGCATGCAAATGATCTGCGAGAAGAGCTCGGTCCCCTTCGTCAAGAAGTTCGAGCCCCTCCCCCCACAGGCTCGCGGCAAGGGACCGGTCAAGAAGGACGACAAGAAGGGCGACAAGCCCAAGATCGGCGGAGGCAAGAAGCTCGGCCAGTAGGCCCAGCCAACGACCCCGCCCCAGAGGCCCGAGGTGACTCGGGCCTCTTCGCGTTCCGGAGCGCAGGCTCAGCGAAGCTCGTGGACCATGACGCTCACGAGGACCACGCGCTGGAGACCGTCGTACCGCTCAGGCGGAGCCAAGAGCGTCGACTCCCCGTCGCGCAGCTCGAGTCGAAGCGGGTGCTCCGCGTAGACGAGGCGCGCGATCTCTGCGGGCTCGCCCGCAGCCTCGACGTTGCCCCTCGTCAGACCCTCGCGGGTCCAAAGGGATCCGGAGAACACGACCCAGGGTCCAGAGCGCTCCTCGCTGATCTGCAGCGAGATCCCAGCCCCGGTGCGGTGCAGGGGCTTGGGACCCTCCTCCTCGCGCAGGTCCGCGAGCTCGACCCGCTCGCCGAGCCTGACCGTCAGCACCGGCCCAGGCGGAGGGTGCTGCACCCGCCGGCGGAAGCGCTCCAGAAAGGCCTTGAAGACGTCTCGCTCGAGGGGGGCGAGGCGGAGTCCCTCGGCGCTAGGACCGAGCCAGACCTCCGCTTCGTCCGCCTCGAGGAGGTAGCTCTCACAGTGCACGGTCACGAAGGTCGAAGAGGCCGGCGCGGCGCTTGAGGCGCGCGGACGGGATCGCAGCGGCTGCCGGTCGAGGGCGCCCTCGTGGGGGCTCGTGCAGCCGAGGGCAGCGAGGAGGAGAGTCAGGAGCGCGAGGGTTCTCATGGCGCGCAGGCTCTGCGCCCGGGGTCATTGCCGCGTCACGGGAGGGCCTCAGGGCCTTCACGGTTCTCTACACTCTCGGGGTGAACGACTCCGCCAGCGCCCCGACCGACCTCGCCGACCTCGAAGCCCGCTACCGGAGCACCGGCGCCGACGCCGACCGCTTCCAGTGGCTCTCGGCCAAGCTCGCCCAGGGCTGGGACCAAGAGCTATCGGCGCCGATCCGCGCCCTGGAAGGAGCCGTCGAGGCAGCCTTTCAGAGCGAGGACGTCGAGGCCCACTGCCGAGTCGGGTTCGCGACGTCCTCAGACGACGCTCAGAATCGCCTCGGCGAGTTCAGCGGGAACGGGAGCTGGGTCGGCGTAGCGCCCAGCGACGCTGGCTCCTCCCTGGCGACGGTCCTCGACCCCCAGGGCATGGTCGAGCGCTACACCTTCAGCGAGACCTTCGAGACCGCCGCGATCACCGCCGCCTTCGAGGCCCTGTTCCCCGCGGCGGAGAGCGTGTTCTTCGCCAACTTCAGCGGCGCCGGTGAGGAGCGCGAGGTCACCAAGCTCGCCCGCCCCCTCCCGGGGTGGCGCTGGCACCAGAACCTAGCCCTGGGCGCCGTACGCGGACCCCTGGTAGCGCTGATCTCGATCAACGCCCGCGACGCCTAGGTCGCCGCCATGAGCGACGAGCGCTTGCGGCAAGCTGAGCGGCGCTGGCTCGAGTCGGGGACCCCCTCCGACGAGGCGACTTGGCTCGAGACCCGAGTTCGGTTCGGCGATCTGACGCCCGGGCGGCTCTGGATCGCGGCCTTCTTCGGCCACAAGGCCAGCCGACAGGCCCTGGGCCTGGCGCGCGGCGACCCTGAGATCATTGGCGTCGACTTGGCGCCCTTAGAGCCCCTCCTTAGCCCGAGCGAGTTCGACCTGGTCCGAATCCAAGGGACCGCCATCGCGGTTCGAGGGACGCACCTGGCCTGGGCAGAGCTGCTCGAGAGCGACTCCCGCGGCTTCGAAGCGCTCCTCGCGGTCCGAGCGTGGCTGGCTTGTCCCTGCCGACGCTGCGCCGAGCCCCTCGCCCTCCTGGCTCAGACCTGCCAGGAGACTCAGTTGATCTCGGCGGCCGAGCTCTGTCGAGCCGTCGTGACCTCCGACCCAGAGCTTCGACGCGAGCTCTTGGAGAGCGCCCTCGTCCGCGAGACGATGCAGGAGATCTTCGTGGACGTCCACTTCTCACGTTGGGAGCGCGACGGCGACGCGCGCGAGCTGCGAATGACCTGGCGCAAGGAGCTGACCCCCTGGGCGCTCCAGCGGGAGCCTTGGCCGGAGCTTCGCTAGCGCCGGACGAGGTCGTCGGGCTGGACCACGTAGGCCACGCCTTCGTGATTGTGCTGCCAGGTCTTCCAGAGCTCGTCGCGCTTGTAGACGCGCCGAATCGGGCGGTTCTGGCGCGTGTTCCCGGCCGGGTCGTGGACGACGGGGTCGCCCTCCTTGGTGAACCCGACGATCGCGATCAGGTGTCCCACGGTCGCGCCGACGGCGGGGTGGCTGAGCTCTCCCTTGCGATAGCGGTGACTGATCACGACGGCCCGTCCAGCCGCGACCTCGTCCTCGACCTCGCGCCAGCCCGTGAGGTGGCGAGCTGCCGCGCGGAGGCCGCGACTCCCGGCGTAGGCCGCGTTGAAGCACCAGTTGCCGTAGATGTCGCCCGCCTTGTCGTAGACGCCTTGGGCGACCTCGAGGCTCGTGCAGGGCTTGCCGTTGAGCGCCAAGACCATGCCCAGGCTGGTCGGGCTGCAGGTCCGCGAGGCCAAGGGCGGCCCGAGCCACCCCTGCGCGCGCTCGGGGGCGGGGTTCGTGCGGCCCCAGGCCGGGTGGGCCTCGCGAGGCGGCAACGGCGCCTTCTCGACGCGCTGCCACTGGTCCACGATCAGCCGCCGGAGGCGCGGCGCGCCGCCAGACCCTCGCCTGAGCACGCAGCGGATCTCTCCGCCCAGGAGCGGCGTCGCGCTCGTGATCACGTCGGTCTCCAGCTTGACCCCCTGCGAGGGAGGCGCGCTCTCGGAGCTCGGGAGGGTCGCGCTGCGACCGTAGACCCCGAGGGGGAACCACCGTGTCCAGACGGGACCTCTAGCGCCCGCGGGCTGGACTCGGAACCGGACCCGGAGCGCGAGGGAGCTCCCCTCAGGCCAGGGCTCGGCGTTGAGCGAGGGCAGGAAGCGGTTGAAGCCGGCCTCGCGACTCGCGGCCGGGAGCGCCAAGACGAAGGTCCCGACCGCAGCTCCGCTGGCGAGGGTCAGGCGCTGATCCTCGAGGGCCGTGCCCTCGAAGCGTCCGCTCTCCCAGCCCGTCCCGCTCAGCTCCAGTTCGCCTGCCTGGGCCAGACCGACCAGACTGAGGCTCGCCAAGAGACAGAGCGTCAGACGTGAGGCTCGGGTCAGGTGGTTTGGGTTCGTCATCTCACCACTCCAGGGAGGCCGCGACTCTAAGGCCGATCCCACCCGCTTGGACGTCGCGGGCCGCGAGGTTCCGCGAAGCGCTCCGGCAGTGGCTCGAGCTGTTGTAGGTGTCGCCCCCCCGCACGACCCGGAGGTCGCCCGTGGCCTCGCGCCGCGGCGAGCCGTCGCAGGGCGCCCCGTGATAGCTGCCGACGTAGTGGTCCTCGCACCACTCGGCCAAGTTCCCGGCCAGGTCGACGAGGCCGAAGGCGTTGGGGAAGGCCGCGTGCAGCTCAGGGGGCTGGGTCTCCCAGCTCGCGCCCCCGGTCCCGAACCAGGCGTAGCTCGAGTCCGGCTCCTCGCCCCAGAAGTAGGCCGTCTCGGTGCCTGCGCGGCAGGCGAACTCCCACTCGGCCTCGCTCGGGAGCCGCAGCCCAGCCCCTCGCAGCCAGGCTCGGGCGTCCTCCCAGGTCACGCCGTCTATGGGGAGCTCGGGGCCGCGAAAGCGGCGGGCGTCGCGCCCGGGGAGGCGCTCCCACTCCCGCTGGAGGAGGGGCGTCCGCCCGACCAAGAAGGGTCGCGTCAGGACTTCTGCCAGAGGCTGTTCGTTGATCCGGAGGGGCTCTCGCCGACCTCCGCGCTCGTAGCGCCCCCCGGGGATCAGGTGCAGGCGCGCTCCTGTCGCCTCGTGACGAAATGCCGCGATCCGGTGGGCTGCCCCGCCGGCCTCATAGCGCTCGGTCTCTAGGAAGCTGAAGCGCGGTTGGAGCTGGTAGGCCACGGCCTCGATCACGAGGTCCTGGGAGCTGGGGTCAGCCTGGTTCCAGGCCAAGCGGTCGCCGAGGTTGGCGACGCGGCGCAAGAGGGCCCGGAGCCGACTGCGGGCCTCGGCGTCGCCGGGGTCGGTCGCGATGGCGTACTGAAGCTCGCGAATCCGTCCGTCCATGTGCTCGGCCTAAGAGCTAAATCCCTTCCAGGATCCGCTTCTTGACGTCGTCGTATTCGCCCTGATCGATCAAGCCCTTGTCGAGGAGGCTCTTGAGGCGCTCGAGGCGGGCCACCGGGTCCTCGACGGCCTCAGGCTCGGCGGCGGCCTCTGCGGGAGCGTCCTTCTCGGCCTCGCTGGCGGCCTTGGTCGCGAGGTCCTTGGCCTCGTCGGCCTTGGCCTTGGCCGGATCGAAGCTGCTCTTGGCGCGCGAGAAGGCCTCCTTGTAGAGGGCCTTCATTTCGGCCTCGGAGAGCTCGCCCGAGCGCTCGTAGTACATCCGAGCGATGGTGCCAATGGCGATCGTCGAGGCATACATGAAGGGGGCCGCGAGGAGTCCTCCGAGGACAGGGAGGATCATCTTGGCCGCGCTCGTGGCGAGCTTGGTCCCCACGAGGGAGAGCCCGACCGTGGTCCCGATCTTGAGCAGGAGCTCTTGCGCGCTCTCGCGGGTGACCTCGGCGCCGTAGATGTTGCCGATCCCTACGACCATGCCCACGTGGAGGGGCACCACAGCCACGACCTCGCTCAGGGGGATCGGGAGGATCGTGAGCGCGGCGGCGGCGTAGCCGCACTTCTCGCTCAGGCTCCGGGCCGCGTCGGCCCGCTCGTTGGGGCTGGCGGCGCTCGAGCTGCCGAGGATGTCGCTGATCATGGGCCCTCCATGGGGGGCTGCTTGGGTCCGCTATGGAGCCGCTCGACGAGGAAGCCGATTCCGACTCCGACGGCGAGCGAAATGCCCATGGCTGCCCAGCGGTTGGTGACGCCCATTTGAAGCGCGCCGCGATAGCCGACGCCCGCTCCGAGCGCGAAGCCAAACCAGTAGAAGAGGTCGGAGACCGAATAGCGCGCCACGATTACCTCACAAGCGAAGCGTAGAGCACGCTCCGCACCGCCTCCGTGCAGGAGGACTTTATCACGCAGTCTGCGGCGAAGAACCCGAAGGCCAGGGCCACGCGCCAGGTTCGAGCGCGCCCCGGCCGTGGGCTGCGCCCGGTCAGCCACTCGCCGACCCTTCCCACGAGCTCATAGGTCAAGAGCACATAGCAGAGGCCGCGGCAGATCGACCAAGGGTGCCAGCCCACGAGGAGCGCACCCCAAGCCCCGCCGCTCTCGCGGAGGAGGGTCCCGACGTAGACGTTCATGAGGTCCACCTCGTAGAACCCGCGGGCGAAGATCGCGAGGCCCAGAGTCAGGGGAGCCAGCACGAAGCAGGCCCCCAGGAGCTGGAAGTGGACCGGAAGCCAGCTCGCGAGTTCGTATTCAGGGTCGTGACCGCTGCGGATCCAGGCCTCTTGCTTGGCCCAGTAGGCGGGTCCGTCGGGGAAGAGCCCAGCGATCTGGTCAGGAGCCAGGGCCGCGAGCGAGATCGCGAGGCCCGAGTGGCTGGCGAAGGCGAGGAGGATCGTGGCGAGGCCCACCGCGGCCCGACCCGAGTGCAGGGCGCCCCACACCAGAACCGTCAACGCCAGGCCCGAGAGTCCCTGGTGTGCCGGCGACCCTAGGGGCCAGCACGCGAGGAGCGGCAGGAGGCCCGCCGCCAGGGCCAGGGGCAACCAGCGCCAGCCGCGCTGGACATGAGCGACGCGGGCTCCAAGCTGGAGGAAGCCCGCTCCGAACCGGCCCCGGGGGGGCGCTCCGGAATCAGCGGACGCCGAGGAGGGGAACTCCTCGACGTCAGGGGTGTCGTCTGGATCGCTGTTGGGGGAGGAGCTCTCCTCGCCGCACGCGTCTCCGCCGGTCTCGATCTCCACGGTCTCGAACTCCAGCCGAGGCCGCGCCCCCGCCTAGCGGCGGGGGATCGGGATCAGAAGGAAGGGGGCCCCGACCAGATAGAGCACGAGGTTGATGCCGCCGTAGATGAGGATGAAGTAGAGCCAGCCAGGGATCCCGCCGCCCTCGTCCTCGTGATAATCGTCGCCCATGGTTCCTCCGCTAGGGACGATAACACCGGGGTCCCTAGCTCGGCTAGCCGTGGTGAGTCCCGACGACCCGTCTGGGCTCGGCGGCCCTAGATCCCGAGGCGCTCCATGCGCTCGAGGACCAAGCGCGCTGTGGCAGCGGCGACCCGGTTGCCCTCGAGGGCCACGGCCTCTTCCAGGAGGGGGCGGCGCTCTATGGGCGAGCGCAAGAGGGCCAGCTCGAGGAGGATTCGCGTCCGGACGTCGGGCTCGCTGGCGCAGCCTCGCGCCGCCTCGAGGGTCTCGACGGCCTTGTCTGGCGAGTCGCTGCGGACGAGGTGGCGCGCCTTGAGGAGGAGCAGAGGGGCGAACTCAGGCGCGTCTGCTTCAGCCTTGGCCGCCAGCGCCAGTCCCTGAGCAGGGGGGAGCGTGGGGTGCTCGAGGCGCCGCAGGATCTGAGGCATGGAGGGCGTAATGCGTCCCTCGGCGACGGACTGGGCGACGGCCAGCTGAGCGCGGACGTCGAACCAGCCTGGTGAGAGCTCCTCCGCGAGCGAGAAGCTCTCGACGGCTTCGTAGCCGCGCTCGGCCGCGAGGGAGATCACGCCGGCCTGGTAGTGGGGCTGAGGGTCGAAGGGGTCGATCTTACTCGCGGTCCGAAAGGCGCTCAGGGCCTCGTCGGTGTCTCCCTCGCGCCCCCAGCGCTCTCCGCGCGAGACCCAGCCTCGGGCGCCGCCCAGAGGAGGTCGGTCGCGGACGTATACGTAGCGCAGCGCGCCCAGACGCTCGAGGTTGGCCTGGGGTAGCTCGACTCGCTCGCCCTCGACCTCCAACACGACGCGGCAGCGCGGCTCGCCGACCATTTGGTGCGCCGCTTGGGCTCTGAACCAGACCGCGGCCCGTCCTTCGGTCAACTCGGCCAGCTGCGCCGCCGCCAGCGAGGCTTCGGGGCGGCGATCGAGGTAGCGCAGGATCTCGAAGCGCCGCGCCAGGAAGGCTCGAATCCCGGCCAGGTCGCCCCGCTCTTCGCAGGCCGCGAGGGCGTTGTCGGTCGGGGCCAGAGCCATTTCGACTCGGCCCCCCTGGAAGTAGCAGTCGCCCAGGAGCCCAAAGGTCCGTGGGAGGTAGTAGTCGACGCCGGTCCCGCGCAGCTGGCGGGTGTCGATCAGGGTGTCGACGAGGAGCTCGGTCGCTTCCTCGTAGTCGAGGTGATCGCTGAGCTCGCTGGCGCGCTCGAGGGCCTCGCCCCACTCCACGAGGGGGTTGTCGTCCTCGACGCCGGTCAAGGCGGCGAGGAGGCGCGGCTCGTCGAGGCGCTCGGCAAAGCACGAGGCCACGCCCAGGAGCCCGCTCGCGTAGCGCTCGAGGGCCTCCGACTCCTGGGCCTCGCCAGGGACCCGCCGCCAGATCGGGAAGTGATCGATGACCAGCTCGCGGTGATCGGAGCAGAGCTCATAGAGCAGCTCAGGGTCGTCGGAGTACACAGCTTCGAAGAGCCGTTCTCTGACAGCCTCGGGGTCCTTAGGTTGACCTGCCGGCTCCATAGGGATCTAGCTTGCCAGGGCGCAGGCATTCGGTCCAGAGCGCGCGAGAGGGTCTTAGGCGTCCCCGCGCGCCTCTAGGAACGCCGCGGCCTGATCCCAGACGCGGCTCGGCGAGTCGGAGGGCACGCAGCAAGCGAGCAAGACGGGCAGCACGTCCGCCGGGTCGCAGCCGTAGAGGCCCGAGGCCCAAGCCTCGTTGGCCTCGACGACCGCCCAGCCTCGCTGGGAGATCAAGCCCACGTCCAGGACGAATCCAGGAGGGCATTGGACCTCGGAGTCTCCTAGCAGCTCCTCCACGAACCCTGTCGCCTCGCGGTGAGCGCTCGGGGGAACAGCGCTCCGCCGCGTCAGGTCCTCGTGGTTCGTGCGGGTGAAGGCCGAGGCCTGAATCTGTCGGTCGGCGACGAAGAAGCGCAGCTCGCATTCGAAGTGGACCGGCTCCGAGATCAAGACGCGCGCCTCTGGAGGCACCTCCAGGGAGGCTAGGTCCTCGACCGAGTAGACGCCCGGCTCGAAGGACTTGCTCAGGGCAGGCTTGAGGAAGAAGGGCGGGCTCTGCCCCTTGGCCTCGGCGAAGGTCGATGACTGGAGCCAGCGCCCGAGGTAGCGCGGCGGCAGCTGAGCTTCCCAGCCCACGGGGCAGCTCAGCAGGAGGCGCCCTGTCGCCTCAGCCAGTTCGTAGGCCAGGGGCGGGGTCCCAAAGATCGCTAGCTCCTGAGCCTCGAGCCCTGCGGGGGGTCTGGTTTCGACCCGCGCCGTCTCCCACCCCAAGGCCGAGGCGGTTCGGAGGAGGGCGCGCGTGGAGGGCGTGTAGCGCGAGTAGACGAGGAGCGCTGGCATCGTCCTGCGCCTTAGTGGCGCTTGAAGTAGCTCCGGTCGTCACTGACCGAGCTCGGACTGCGAAACTCCTGCGCGCTCCGGTTTCGCGTCTTGACTGAGACGCTGAGGGTCTTGGCTCCGCGTCGGACCTGGAACACGAGGGTGTTGCCCGCCGTGATATCGGCCCACCAAGTCGCGAGGGTTTGGCGAGATCGGACCTGGTGTTGGTGGCCGCTCATGTCCACGCTCAGCAACACGTCGCCGGCTTCCAATCCCCCCGCCTCGGCCGGAGAGCCCGGGTAGACGTGCTTCACGAGGACCTCGAGGCCTGCGACCTTCCCCAGCTCGTCGGTCGCAATCGCTCCCTTGGGGATGCTGTTGACGAGCTCAGCGCCAACATAGAGCCGGGGGTTGGCGATGACCGGCAACAGGTCCTCAGCCGCTTGACCCGCGAGGACGTATGGACCGCCGGCGGTCAAGAGCAGGATCTCCCCTTGCTTGACGACGATCGTCTCGCGCCTGTCCTCCAGCATGAGCGAGTCGTCGTCCCCCAGCCAAATCCGATGCTCGTAGGCGCCCTCCAGGCCCATCCAGTTCAGTCTCCAGGTTCCGTCAGACCTGCCTGAGAGCCCGCTCCCCACGATCTCAGGCGCGAGGTAGATCTCTGGGCTCTGGCGATCGCTCCCTCGGAGCTGAAGTCGAAAGCGCTGGGTCCTGAGCCCTCCGTCCTCCAAATCGCTCCGATCGAACTCGTCCCCGGGTCCCCAGAGTGCCCAGCCGCCAGCGGCGAGGCCGCCGAGGAGAAGGCAGAAGAAGAGCGGCAAGAGGAGGCGCGGCCCCCTCCGCGAGGGCTCCTCGCGGCTGGCGGACTCCGCCTGGAAATCGTCGTCGTTGAGTTCGCTCACGCCGCAACTATCTCAGACAGCCCTGGGCTCGTGGGCCTGCGTCCGACCCTGCAAGGCGCTCAGTGGCGCTCCAGGTAGCTCGGGTCGTCGCTGACAGAGCTCGCCTCGCGGAACTCGGACAGGAGACGGTCGCGCGTCTTGACCGAGATCGTGAGCGTCTCCTCTCCGCGGCGGACCTTGAACACGAGGGTGTGCCCAGAGGAGGCCAGCGGCGGCGCCCACCACCGAGCCAGGCCTTCGCGCGAGCGAATCTCCAGGGCCCGGTTGCCGCTCTCGACGCTCAGCAACGCGTCCCCTACCTCGAGGCCCGCCAACTCTGCGGGCGAACCTGGATAGACCTCAGCGACGCGGACCTCGATCCCGACGACTCGACCCTCCTCGTCCACAGCTGCCCCCTCGGGCGCGCTGTTGACGAGCCGCGCGCCGACATAGAGGCGCGGATTTGCGAGCACTGGCAAGAGGTCTGTGTGATCGCGGCCCCGCAGGACGCGCGCGCCGTGCGGACCTAGGAGCAGTCCCTCGCCCTCGCTGACAATCAGGTCTCGGCCGCCCTCGCCCGCTCCCCGCATGATCAAGCTGTCGTCGTCTCCCAGCTCCACGAGGAACTCGAAGCGCTCCTTGGCGCTGGTCCAGGTCACGAAGTAGCCCTCGTCGGTCCCTGACGAACCGCTGCTAACCTGCGGTGCTGTGTAAATCCAAGGGCTCAGCCGCTTGGTGCCGGTGGCATGGATCTGCAGCTTGTAGGTGCCCAGAGGACCGCTGGTCGAAGTCTCCATGCTCACGCCGAGCCTGGGCTTCTGCGTTGACCAGTGCCAGAGCCCGGCCCCGCCCGCGAGCGCGAGCAAGACTACGAGCCCGAGCCCAAGCAGGAGCGGCCCGAAACTCCTCTCTGGGAGGGCCTCAGCCTCTGGACTTGGGCTCACCCCTCGAAGGCCTCGTCGGTGATCTCGAGCCCCCGGTCCACGATCTCGAAGGCCTCTAGGAGCTGGTCCTCGGTGATGCAGAGGGGCGGGTTGCACATGAAGCTCCCCCAGCGAATGAAGGTGAAGAGCCCCTGCTCGCGGAAGAAGGCGCCCAGCTTGGCCATGGCCGGGTGGGTCCCGTTGTAGGGCGCGATCGACTCGCCCTTGCTGTTCTTCTGGATGTCGATCATGCCGAAGAGGCCGATCTGACGTCCCTCGCGGACGCTTACGTGCTTGGCCTGGAGGCGATCCATCTCCTTGCGCATCACCGCGCCCATTTTGACGGCGTTCTCGACCATGCCTTCGTCGATCAAGACGTCGATCACGGCCTCGGCCGTCGCCAGCGAGAGGGCGTGGGCGTTGTAGGTCAGCCCGCCCCAGAACACGTTGTCCTGGAAGTGCGCCGCGATCCGGTCCGAGACGCCCATGGCGCCGAGGGCTATGTAGCTGCTCGTGAGGCCCTTGGCCATGCACACGATGTCGGGCACGACGTCGTAGTGCTCGAAGGCGAAGAGCTTGCCGGTCCGGCCCCAGCCGCACATCACCTCGTCGCACACCAGCAGGATCCCGTGCTCGTCGAGGAGCTCCTTGAGCCCCTTCATGTAGCCCGCAGGCGGCGGCATGATCCCGTTGGTGCCCGTCACGGTCTCGACGAACATGGCCGCGATCGTATGGCCGCCCTCGTACTGGATCACCTCGCGCAGGTAGCGGAGGTTGTTCTCGGTCTTCTCGGCGTCGGTCTCGCCGAAGGAGTAGTCGTAGGGGCGCGGGTCCATGACCTTGATGAACCCCGGCGTCCCCGGCTCATTGGCCCAGCGCCGGGGGTCCCCCGTGAGCTGCATGCAGGCGTTGGTCGCGCCGTGGTAGCTCCGATAGCGGCTGAGGATCTTGTGCCGACCCGTAAAGGCCCGGGCGGCTTTGATGGCGTTCTCGTTCGCCTCGGCTCCGCCCAGGGTATAGAAGAAGGTGTTTATGTCGCCGGGCACGAGCTGGGCCAGCTTCTGGGAAAGTCGCGCGCGGACAGGCGTGGCCGTCCCCGGGAAGCAGTAGAGGAGCGACTCCATCTGCTTCTTCATGGCCTCGAGCACCTTGGGGTGACCGTGGCCGATGTTGACGCTCATCAGCTGACTGTTGAAGTCAATGATCCGCGTCCCGTCGGGCTGATAGAGGTAGATCCCCTCAGCGCGCTCGACGGGGAGGGGGTTGACCTTCCCGTTGGCAGACCAGCTGTACATGCTGTGCTTCTTGCACAGGTCGATCATTTCTTGGGTTTCCACGGTCGACTCCTTGTGGGCGCGACGAGCGCAGACAAGCTACGCCCGATTTCGAGCCAAGCTAGTGGGCGGGGGTTGCCAATCCGCGCTCTTCGCGCGTGCCGGGGACGATGTTGTCGAGGAGGAGGGCCAGGAGAGCGGCCACAGCCATTCCGCTAGCCCCGATCGTGTTTAGTAGGTTCGCCAAAGTCCGCAGGAGAACGTCCTTCGCGGACTCATCCGGGAGCACCGGGCGATTCCCGACGCTCGCGAAGGCCGCATTCAGCCGCTCCACATGAGCAGGGTCCATTCCGGGAAGCGCGTCGGGTCCCGCTTGAAGCTTCACGAGTTCGTCACGGACTGCCCGGGCTTGCTCGATGGTTGCCTGGTTATCGAGGCCGAGAGACTTCATGCCGGCACCTTTGGCATTGACCGGCTCGCCTGCCTGGACGGGCTCCGAAGGAACCGGGGGCGGGGGCTTGTTCGAGAGCGCTGTGACCGCCTGGTCGAGGGCCGCCTTGTGCCCAGCATTGACTCCCGGAAGTGGCGTTGTCGCTGGGGTCTCGCCCTCCTTGGTCACCGGGGCGACGTAGATCGCAACAAGCCGATCCCGCGCAGCCTTGGCCTGGCCGACGGTTGCATCCGCTTTGAGACCCAGAGCCGCGAGTGCGCCGGCGTCGGCGTTGACCGTCTCCGTGTCCCCAAGCGCGATCGTGGTAGGAGCCGCCGAGAAGCTGACGGGATGCTTCGAAATGTAGAAGGGCATCGAGAGCCCCATGAAGAACGCGAACCCGAGAATGAACAGGTTCCGGGAGCTGTTCAGATTCACCCGCTGAAGGTTGCTGAGGCCGACGGCCGCAATCATGCCGAAGAGCGCGCAATACATGCCGCCGACTATGGGCTGTGGAATCGTGGTGAAGAGCGCGCCGAACTTCCCGATACAGCCCAGGAAAAGCATGATCGCGGCGCCGACTTGAACGACGCGTCGGCTCCCGACCCGGGTCAGCCCGATCGCCCCGATATTCTCGGAGTAGCTCGTGGTGCCATTGCCCGTCCCGAAAACGCCCGCGATCAGACAGCCGATTCCCTCGAAGGTGATTCCGCGGTTGACTAGCTTGGCGTCAGGCTCGGGTGCGCCGGACATTCGCGCGCAGGCGTAGTAGTCGCCGATCGACTCCACGACTGACGCTAAGTAGCCGGCCAACATTCCCGCGAAGGCCGCCAGACCGAACTGGGGCCAGCCCCACTGAAAGGGCCGCGGGATTCGCACGTAGGGTGCGTTGCGGACGTTGTCCAAGGAGACATGGCTGGGGTGGCCGGGTCCGAAGACGCCAGCCGCGGTCAAGGCGGCCGCGACTCCCCACGCGATCAAAATCGCGAGCAAGATCGGGTAGAGCTCGAAGGCTCGACTCTTCTTCCTGAGGACTTGTGAGAAGAGGATGATCAAGAAGATCGTGAGGCCCCCCATCCACCAGTCCAGGCCCGCTACCGGGGCGCCAAACTGATACAGGGCCAAGCCGATCAGCGCGATCGTCGGGGCGATCGTGATCGGCCCCACGTACTTCAACACCCTCCCGGCGAGCCCGGTCAGGCCCATCACGATCTCTACGATGGCACCGAGAATGATGGCGCCCTGCACGTGCTGCATGCGGACTTCCCAGCCCGAGTTGGCGAGACCCGCCATGGCACAAATCGCGAAGGTTGGAGCCAGGAAGGAGAAGGTGCCGCCCTGCACGATCGGGAGCCGGTTGCCGAAGGTCGTCTGGAGAAGAGTCGTGATTCCAGACACGAAGAACATCGTCGCCATCAAGGCGGCCATGTCCTTCGAGTCAACGGGAATCCCCAGCTTGGGCCCCAGGATCAGAGGGATCGCGACGGTCGAGCCGAACATCGTCAGGTAGTGCTGGAACCCGAGCGCCATGGTCTCCGCTGGCGGAGGGATGTCGTCGATCCCATAGAGGAGCCCGTGGGAATTCTCGCTCTTGGCCTTCTCCGCGCCCTCGGCAGCAGCCACGGGCTCACCGACCGCAGGCTCAGAGGTCCCCTCCGGGCTCGGCTCTGGAGCGGGCTCGGAAGTAGGGACCTCCGCCGCGGGGGGCGAGTCGGGGGTCTCTTCGGACGGTGTCGGGTCGGCTGAATCGCTCATTCCGCCTCCTGGGGGGACGAATTCAACACACGTCGGGTGGGACCTCAAGGACTGGGCAGCGAGTCAGCCAGGAAAGGTTCTTGCGCAGGGCCTCGCGAGCGGCCGAGAAGGAGATCTGGGCGGCTCCTCGCGAGCCCCGAGCGCGGCGAGGTCTCTCTGGCTAACCTGTGGGTCCGCCCAAGGAGGAGCCTAGATGAGCAGCATGCTGATCAAGAACGGTCGTATCGTGACCGCTACCGACGACTACTTCGCTGATATCTACGTCGTCGGCGAGACCATTGCCCAGATCGGCGTCAACTTGGCCGTCGAGGCCGACAAGACCATCGACGCCAGCGGGAAGCTCGTGTTCCCGGGTGGGATCGACGCCCACACGCACTTCGACCTCCCCTTCGGTGGGACCTCGAGCAACGACGACTTCCGCACCGGGACGATCGCCGCGGCCCACGGCGGCACCACGACCTGCATCGACTTCGCCGTCCAGACCAAGGGCGAGTCGACGATGAAGGGCCTCGACACCTGGCACAAGAAGGCCGACGGCGTCGCGACCATCGACTACTCCTTCCACATGATCGTGACCGACATGCCCGTCGAGCGGCTCCCCGAGATGGAGCGCCTGGCCGAGGAGGGGATCACCTCCTACAAGCTCTTCATGGCCTACCCCGGCGTGCTCTACGTCGACGACGGGACGCTCTACCGGGCCTTCCGTCAGGCCGGCGACAACGGGACCCGGATCTGTATGCACGCCGAGAACGGGATCGTCATCGACGAGATCGTGCGCGAGGCCATCGCCGACGGGAAGATGGGTCCCAAGTATCACGCCCTGACCCGGCCGACCCGCATGGAGGCCGAGGGCGTGCACCGCTCGATCGCCATCGCCGAGGTCGCCAACGTCCCCCTCTACATCGTCCACCTCTCCTCGGCCGACGCCCTCGAAGAGGTCAAGCGCGCCCGCGCTCGCGGCGTGGACGTGATCGCCGAGACCTGCCCCCAATACCTCGTCCTAGACGAGACCGCCTACTTCGCCGAGGGCTTCGAGGGCGCCAAATACGTCATGACGCCTGCTCTGCGCGAGAAGTGGAACCAGGACGTGCTCTGGAAGGGCCTCGAGTTCGGTCACGTGGCGAACGTGGCCACGGACCACTGCCCCTTCTGCATGAAGGGCCAGAAGGACCTCGGGATCGACGACTTCCGCAAGATCCCCAACGGGGCCCCGGGCGTCGAGAACCGGATGAGCCTGATGTATCACCACGGCGTCGTCGAAGGACGTTTGAGCCTGAACCGCTTCGTGGAGCTGACCTCTACCGCGGCTGCCAAGACCTTCGGGCTCTTCCCCAAGAAGGGCACCATCGCGGTCGGAAGCGACGCCGACATCGTCGTGTTCGACCCCGAGCGCAAGGAGACGGTCAGCGTCAAGAACCCCTTCACGCACCACATGAACGTCGACTACAGCACCTACGAGGGCTTCGAGCTCCAGGGCTGGAGCGAGATCGTGATCTCGCGCGGGCGAGTGATCTGTGACAACGGGAGCCTCCAGACCGAGGGCGGCGGCCAGTTCATCAAGCGCGCCCGCCACGGAGAGTTGCTCCGCTAGGACTCAGCAGGGAGGGCCCTTGGGGAAGGGCAGAGGGATCCAAGGCACCGCTGAACTTCGCTCGACCGGGGGCGAAGGCCGGTGGTGAATTGGGACTTCGAGGACATGCCGACCCGGCCCGGGGACGCCTCCACGGCGGGGACGCCGGGCAGGGAGGCCAGCGGAGGCTTCGCCTGGGGCGCGACTCCCCTCGAGCCCATAGAGCGCCTCGGGCGCGGCGGCATGGGAGAGGTCTGGCGGGCGCGCGATCCGCGCCTGGGTCGGGAGGTCGCGGTCAAGCTCCTCCTGGGCGAGGCCCGCCAGCTCTCGGACTCGGGCAGTCGGCGCTTTCGTCGCGAGGGTGAGATCTCGGCGGCCCTCGACCACCCCCACGTCTTGCGCGTCCACGAGATCCTCGAGGTCGGCGGGCGCCTGGCCCTGATCTACGAGCTCGTCGAGGGAGCTCGACCCCTCGACGAGGCTTGGGGCCCAGAGCTGAGCGAGCGGATCCGTCTCCTGACTCAGCTCGCGCGCGGCCTCGAGCACGCCCACGCTCAGGGGATCGTGCACCGAGACCTCAAGCCCGAGAACCTCCTCGTCGACAGCAGAGGCCAGCTCAAGATCGCCGACTTCGGGATCGCCTTTCGTGACTCGGTCGAGCGCTTGACCCAGTCAGGCGCCATGGTCGGGACTCCCTGCTACATGGCCCCCGAGCAGTTCCGCACCAGCGGGCACCCCGCCCCGAGCGTCGACACCTGGTCCCTGGGGGTTCTGCTCTACGTCGCCCTGACCGACGACCTGCCCTTCATGGCGAACACCCTGGCAGCGCTCATGGTAGAGGTCCACGGAGGACTCTCGGGGCCCGCCCGGGCGGCCCTCAGCGAGAGCCCCCAGAGCCTGGTCCGCCTCGTGGAGGCCTGCCTCCGCACCAACCCCGCCACGCGCCCGAGCGCCGCCCGGATCCTAGAGACCCTCGAGGCCTGGAACCCGGCAGAAGCCCGCGCCGGCCGCAAGCGCGGCCCCGCCCTGCTGGCTTTGGCCGGGGCCGGCTTGGCGGCGCTCCTGGGGATCGGAGGCTATGCTCTCGCGAAAGTGTCTTCAGAAGACCCTTCACCAACTCCCAGCCTAGAGCCGGTATCTTCGGCGACCCCCTCTCCAAAGCCGAGCGCGCCCCCGCCCCCCCAGGCCCTCCTCGACGATCTCCGCTCGCCCGACCTAGCGCCCTCTGGCTTTGCGGCGCTCGAGCTCTTGGAGGGCTACGCCCCCGGCCCCTACCGAGAGCGGGCTCGCCAGCGCGTGGCGCGCCTCAAGTCCGAGCCGATTCAGCGCCTCCGCTTCAAGCTCCCGAGGGGCGTAAAGAAGAAGGACTGGGAGGTCGGATTCGCGACGGGGGACCCCTGGGACGTGGTCGGGCTGGCCGACGCCTGCGGGCGCTTCGCGCGCTGGAACCTCGTGAGCGGAAACCTCGATCTCGACCTGAACCTGGAGTGGGTCTGGCACACGGGCTCGGTCGAACCCTTGGGCGCCATAGCCTGCGACGCCGAGCTCAAGGGAGGGAGCGTCCTCCGCGTCGAGCACGACGGCTCGGGCCGACGGTTCCTGGCGCGGGGAGACCCCACCCTGATGCGGATCCACGCCTTCCTCTGGGCCCGCCCCGACGAGGTCTGGATACTCGGCACCAAGGACCTGCTCCGCTTCCAAGGCACCCTCGAGACGCTCCGGGTCCCGCTGCCGATCCCCTGCGAGGGGGGCAACCTGACCCAGTGCGGAGACGCGATTGGCGTCGCGCTGGTCGGGGCCGAGAGCCGCTCGACCTTCTTCATGTTCGACGTCGAGAGCCGACACTTCGGCCAGCTCGCTCGCCTTGAGGGCAGCCTGGCGCGGCTGGACTACGAGGCCCGCCGTGGCCGCCTCGCCATCTCGGCCGGGATCGAGTTCGCCCTCTTGGAGTCGTCGGGCCGGAGGGTCCCCCTCCGCGAGCTGCCCCCTGTCGCGCTGCGCTGGAAGCGAGTCACCTGGCACCCCTCGGGGGACTGGATCTGGCGTTGGGGGGTGAACCCCCTCAACGTGAAGGAGAACGAACTCCAGCTCGTGAGCGCCAGCGACGGGGCCCTCCGCGCCACGTGGTCGGTGAACTTCCAAGTCGGGAGCGCCAAGATCAGCCCCGACGGGCGCTTCGCGGCCTTCGGCAGCGAGGACAAGGCCCGCAAGGGCGTCGCAGCCGAGATCTACTACCTGGGTCAGGAGGTTTGGGACTGAGCTGGGGGACGTGCCTCTCAGTCTCGCTTGGGATCGACCGCCAAGGTCGCCAAGGACGCCAAGGGCTTCGCCCAGCCACTCGTCTCGCCGAGCGAGGTCGTTTTCCTGTCTCGATAGAAGTCGCTGCGGAGTCAGCGTTGGCCGCTCGGAACGACTCCGCCGCCTTGGCGACCTTGGCGTTCTTGGCGGTGACTCTTCCCCGGAGCCCGCCTCAGCCGACCTGCTTCTCTCAGGCAGCCGCTCGAGGGAGCTGCGGCTCGGGGCCCGGGCGCGTGCGGCAAGCGCACGCTCTGGCCCCTGGCGGGGAGCGGTCGGCAGGCCCCGTAGCGCTTGGGCTCGGGACGCGTCGGGCTCGCTCGAAACCCGGGTTCGGTCGCGGCGCCGCTCTCCCTGACCGAGGAGGCTCGACTTGCGCGCAGGCCTGGGATTAGCGTCATCCCCCGGTGGGGGTCTAGCGCCAACCACGCAAGGCGCGTGCCTTATGTCCGGCCTGGACTTATGCGGCCACGCTGGGCCGCGCCCGAGGACGCGAGCTAGCCGAAGCCGAGGGCGCTCATGATCTGGTAGGTCGCGAACGCGCCCACGTAGGCCAGCGCCAGGAGCATGAAGAGCTGCCCCAGGGCGAACTTCCAAGACGTCTCTCGCTTGACGACGGCGACCGTGGCGCCGCACTGGAGCGCGAAGGCGTAGAAGATCAGGAGCGAGCACACGGTGGCCACGCTGAACACCGGCGTCCCGCGCGAGTCCTTCTCGCGCTTGAGCGCGGCCTCGAGGGGTTTGGTGTCGTCGTCGAGGCCTTCGGCCTGCTCCTCCTCGAGGGAGTAGACGACGCCCATGGTGCTCACGAAGACCTCGCGGGCCGCGAAGCTCGCGATGAGCCCGATCCCGATCTTCCAGTCGTAGCCCAGGGGCTTGATCACGGGCTCAATGGTGTGGCCGAGGCGCCCGCCGTAGCTGTTGCTGATCGCGTGACTCTTGACGGCAGCAGGTCCCTTGGCGACGACGTCGGCCGGTGCCTGGACCGCCGGGAAGTTGAGCAGGAACCAGAGCACGATCGAGACCAGGAACACCACCGTCCCCGCGCGACGCAAGAAGTCGCCGCCGCGGACCCTGAGCTTGAGCAGGAGCCCCGAGAGCGCGGGGCGCCGGTAGGGAGGGAGCTCGACGACGAGGGGCAGGGCTCGCCCGCGCTGCTTCTTCCGCTGAGAGCGCTCGACCACGAAGGTGAACACGAGGCCAGCCGCGAGCCCCACCAGGTAGAGCCCGAAGAGCACCAGGGCCTGGAGGCTGAACACGCCCAAGACGTAGGTCGTGGGAATGAAGGCCGCGATCAGGAGCGCATAGACCGGCAGGCGGGCGCTGCAGGTCATGAGCGGAAGGATCGCCACAGCCAGCAGGCGCTCGAAGCGGTTGGGGATCGTGCGGGTCGCGAGGATCCCGGGGATCGCGCAGGCGAAGCCCGAGAGGAGCGGAATGAAGGAGCGCCCTGAGAGCCCCGCCGCCCGGAGGGGGCGATCGACGAGGAAGGCGGCCCGGGCCATGTAGCCCGAGTCCTCCAAGAACCCAATCGCAAAGAAGAGGATCAGGATCTGGGGCAAGAACACGACGACGGCCCCGACGCCGGCGACCACGCCGTCGGTTACGAGCGAGGTCGCGCCGGCGCCGATCACGCCAGGCAAGACCGCGTTGAGCCAGCCCGAGAGCGCTCCGAAGCCGGCCTCGCAGAGGTCCATCAGGGGGCTCGCGCCCGTGAAGATCAGCTGGAACACCAGCGCCATCACGACCAGGAAGATCAAGGGACCCGCGACCGGGTGCAGGAGGACGCGGTCGATCTTCTGATCGCGCTCGCGATCGACGACCGTGTCCTGACCTTGGAGGAGCGAGGTGATCCAGGCGTAGCGGGCCTGAGCCTCTAGTCCCTTGACGGTCTCGTCCTCAGCCCGAAGCGCTGAGACCCGCTCCCAGCGTGAGTCGCCAGGCGCAGCCTCGAAGCGCGCCTGGGCCCCTTCGTCCTCAAAGGACCATAGCCCCTCGCCCTTGGCGAAGGTCGCTGGCCCAGCTAGCGCAGCTTGGACCTCCTCGAGCCCCTCTCCGCTGCTGGCGACGGTCTCGATCACCGGGACCCCGAGCTGCTCGCGGAGCTCCTCGGTCGGGACGGTCACGCCGCCGCGACGGGCCTCGTCGACCATGTTCAGCGCCACCACCACAGGGCGTCCGAGGTCGAGGATCTCGCTGAGGAGGAACAAGTTCCGGCGCAGGTTGCCCGCGTCCACCACGACCAGGATCCGGTCGGGAGCGGGGAGCCCTTCGAGCGCGCCCCGCAGAGCCTGCTCGACGATCTCCTCGTCGTAGGAGCGCGGAATCAAGCTGTAGGTGCCGGGGAGATCGAGGGCGCGCCAGGGATCGCCTTCCCCAATGGAGACTTGCCCCTCGCGGGCGTCCACGGTCACGCCGGCGTAGTTCGCGACCTTCTGGCGGAGCCCCGTCAGGCCGTTGAAGAGGGTCGACTTGCCGACGTTGGGATTGCCGACGAGGACCAGGGTCACAGGCTCAGCCGGGGCCTCTTTAAGGGCGGCGCTCACGTCGTGACCTCCACGACCTCGACAGCGCCAAGGGCGTCCTTCCGAATCGCGAGGCGGGCGCCTGCGATCTCGACCTCGACCGGATCTCCCAAGGGAGCGGTCCGCACGAGACGGACCTTGGCTCCCGGCACGAAGCCGAGGTGCAAGAGGTCCGCTCCCTCAGGCGCGAGCGACTGGATCGAGAGGACGGTTTGAAAGGGTGCTTCGGCGAGCGTCACGACGCCCTCCTCACGTTGACTTTGCAAGTCAGTCTCAACTAAGTCCAGCCCGGTGCAAGCCTGGGTGGGAAGCGATCCTTTCGGCCCGAGAGCGCGCAGAGGGGACCTGCCGCTAGCCTGACCGAGCTCGGCCGACTCGGGGCAGCGCCGGCTGCGCCTTCGCTGGCAGGCTGAAGCGCGAGTCCGGTTAGGATCCCGCCCGTGAGCTTCTTGGTCTTCGAAGGAATCGACGGGGCGGGCAAGTCCAGTCAGGTCGCGGCGCTGATCGAGCGCCTGGAAGCGGCGGGTCGAACCGTGCGGCGCTTGGTCGAGCCGACCAACGGCGAGCACGGGAGCGAGCTCCGGCGCCGAGCCCGTGAGGGCCCCCCCCTCAGCGCTCAGGAGGAGCTCGACCTCTTCGTGACCGACCGGCGCGAGAACGTGAGCCGAAACGTCCTCCCTGCCCTAGCGGCCGGCGAGGTCGTGGTTCAAGACCGCTCCTACTTCTCGACCGCGGCCTACCAGGCCACACGCCCTGAGCTGGGACTGACACCCGAGGAGATCGTGGCGCTTCACGCCTGGGCACCCTGCCCCGACCTCGTGCTCTTCCTCGACCTCCCCGTCGACGTCGGCCTAGCCCGCGTCGCTCGGCGGGGCGCGGGCGACGCCTTCGAAGAGGAGGGACGGCAGCGCAAGGTCCGCGAGAACTTCCTGGCCCTGGCTGAGCGGACGCCGGCCTTCCGCCGAATCGATGCCACCCAAGCCCCTGAGCAGGTCGCGGCCGCGGTCTGGGCAGCAGTCTCCGCCCACCTCGAAGGCGCGGAGTGCTAAAGCGGGGCTCACCAGCCTGGTTCGCGCTCTTGGCGCTTCCATGGGTCCTCGGAGGACTTTATCTGGCCTTCGGTCCCGGCCCCAAGGGACCGCCCGAGCGCGAGGTCGTCGTCTACTGCGCCCTCGATCGCCTCTACGCCCAGCCGATCCTGGACCGCTTCAGCCAGCGCACAGGGATCAAGGTCCGCGCCAAGTGGGACACCGAGGCCTCCAAGACGACGGGTCTGGTCAAGGCCCTCCTCGCCGAGCAAGACCGACCCCGCTGCGACGTGTTCTGGAACAACGAGGTCAGCCAGACGGTTCGCCTCGGCCGCGAGGGAGCCCTCGAGCCCTACGCCAGCCCGCAGGCCGCGGGGATCCCCGACTGGGCTCGCGACCCCCAGGGGCTCTGGACGGGCTTCGCGGCTCGGGCTCGGGTCTTGATCGTCAACGAAGCCCGCGTGCCCGCAGACGCCATGCCGACGTCCGTCAAGGACCTCTTGGACCCGCGCTGGAAGGGCCAGGTCGGCATGGCCAAGCCCCTGTTCGGGACGACCGCGACCCACGCCGCCGCGCTCTTCTCTCTCGACGGCCCTCCGGCCGCCAAGGCCTTCTTTCAGCGACTCCGCGACAACGAGATCGTGATCTGCGCGGGCAACGCCGACGTCAAGGATCGCGTCGTCGCGGGCGAGCTAGCCTTCGGCTGGACAGACACCGACGACGCCCACCTCGCGATCTTGGCCGGCGAGAAGGTCCGGGTCGTGTTCCCGGACCAAGACGCCCAGGGCACGCTCCTGATCCCGAACTCGGTGGCTCTGATCAAGGGGGCCCCCCACCCTGACGAGGCCAAGGCCCTGATCGACGCCCTCCTGAGCAAGGACACCGAAGAGGCCCTCGCGGTCGCGCGCTCAGCGCAGATTCCGCTCAGGGAGGGGCTCGAGCGACCGGCCTGGATCCCCAAGAGCCTCAAGGCGCTCTCGGTGGATTGGGAAGCGGCCGGCACAGCCTTTAGCGCCGCTCGGACCTACCTCGAGACGGAGTTCCTGGCGGGCAAGTAGCTAGGTGGGGATCCCCCGGCAACGCTCGGCGAGGTCCGTCTCGAGGGGATCGCGCACTCCCAGCACCCAGGGCAAGCAGTCCTCCCGGATCGCCCCCCGAACCGATTCAGGCGTCAGCCCCTGGTCGGCGTAGATCCTTGAGGCGGCGCAGCGAATACCCCGCGCCACGCGACGCTCGACGTCGGACTCCCAGAGCGGGACGCGATCGCTGACTACCCTCAGGAGGTTTAGCTCGAACTGGGCCTGGAAGAGATCCATCGGGAAGTGGTGGTTCGGGTCCCAATCAGGCCGACTCAGCACTCGCCACGTCAAGGAGCCCGGCTCCTCGCTGAATGGATTCGGCGCCAACTCAGCCTGTGCGAAGGTGGGGTCGCCCCTTCTCTCGCAGAGTGTCTGAGCGAGCAGCCTCGCTTCTGCTTCGGTCAGCTCGGGCAGGCCCGCTGCCGCGTCCGACCCCATGGTCTTGCTGAGAATCGCCTTCCGCGCCTCCTCCAGACAGCGAGCGGGAGGAGTGTATTGGGCGTGCTCACAGCCTCTGATCTGCGCGAGGTTCTCCAGGGAGGGGTCGAGAACCCAGAGCTCCATCCTCCTTAGTAGCGCCTCCGAGCGGGGATCGTAGAGCACCGCCAAGACCGCGCGGGACGCGGCCAAACAGGCGCGCACGCAGGTCTCCTTCCCCCAAGGTGCCAGGGAGAGCGCCCAAGCTTCGAGGTGGTCGGGGTTTGGGTTGGGAGGCCAAGTCGGTCGGGTCTCAAGCAGCTGAGACGAAGTCTCGTGCCCAAGATGCGCTGCGAGGACCAACCGATCTGGGTTCAGCTCGCCGGAGCGAAGTCGCCAGATCAAGGCCTCTCGATCGGACTCACTCCTAGCCGCCTGGCGCTGGCTGCGATCCATGGCCATTCCTGCTGATTGCGTTCGTGTGCCTCATTCAACCCGGCCTGCCTCGCCACACCAAGGATCTTCTCTGCCTGCTCACTACCGACTTGGGCGCTAAGGGTCTGGCGAGTATCATGGGTCCGCGTACGGAAGCTCCAGGAGGCCCCACTGTGGCCAAGAAGAAATCCGCCAGAAGTGCCTCGGTCTCCAAGAAGGGGACCGGCAAGTTCAAGCGCAGCGGCAGCGCTAGGAGCGCGAGCGCCAAGAGCGGGCGCGCCTCGGGCCGGAGCAAGTCCGTCCGGGCTGCAGCTCCCAGCGGGCACGCCCTCATCGACGTCGTCTGCTCCGAGTGCTTCACCGAGCTGGCCTTCGACACTGGCGTCCGCAGCGAATCCCTCGAGTGCCCGATCTGCGGTCACGCCTCGGATCGCCCCGACGACGGAACCCTGAACCGAATCTCGGGCCTCCGCAAGGCGGAGAAGACCAACGCCATGATCGCGATCATTCTCGTGATCGTCGGTGTGGTCGGCTTCACCGCCTGGGCCGTGCTCCAGATCAACCCCATCAACGCCGACGACTCAGCCAAGTATTGGGGTCCCCTCGGCGTGGCGCTCCTCTGCGCCTTCATCTTGATGGGCTTCTCCTTCAAGTATGAGGGCAACCGCTGGGAGACCTACTTCTAAGAGGCCCCGGCCTCTCACGAAGGACACTCGTGCACATCGACCTCCGCTCCTTCGGACTGAGCGCGGCCCTTGGGGTCGCGCTCTTGGCGTTCACGGGTTGCCAGACCCAGAAGGCCCAGATCGCGACCGACGAGGAGACGACCGCAACCGCGGTCCAGCTCTACTACAGTCGAATCCTCCTCGACACGCCCGACCCCTTCCTCGACGGGGTCACGGCCGAGCTCCGCGAGCGCTTCGTCCTCAACGGCTATGACTCCACCGGAGTCGCCTACCCCGAGGACGAAGAAGCGCTCCTCGAACACCTGGCCCAACTCAACGAGAGGGTCCCCGGCACGGCGGCCGTCCACTTGACGCTCTTCGAGGCCCCCGTCGGCCTCGGCAAGCTCTACGCCGAGGTCCGCGCCAAGATCTACGACCCCTCGGGCCGGATCCTCCTCGTCGGCGACCTCGAGCCACCGCCGCGCTCCATCCCCGAGGTGATCTTCCCCCTCCGTCGGCCCGAAGCCGCCGGGCGCAAGTGGTGCCAGAAGATCTGGAACGACACCATCTCGCTGGTCCTCGTTCCCCGAGGCTAGCGCTCTCAGCCAAGCGTCCCTTCGGGACGGCTGACAAGGGATCGATTCGCTCTGCCCTCGAGTGTTGATCAGGCTCCGCTCAAGAGCCTGAACTGGACCGACGACGCCTCGCGGCTCTGGTAGAGCACGCCGAGCAGGCGCCCCTCGACGACCTCCGCAGCGCTCCCGAATCCGCTCAGGCGCTCGCGCGCGTGCTTCGGATCGACGTCCCAGAGGAGGCTGATCACGAGCCGGTCTTTAGCGGCCGCCAAGACGAGCTGAGCGCTCTCGGAATCGCAGATCAACCCGATCAGGGTCACCTCGGCCTCGACGCCTATGGCGTCTCGCGCCACTGTGGCCATGGAGCGCCCGCGCGCTGAGTCGACTCCGAACTGCGACGCCCCGGGCAGGGACGCGTGGATCGGTTGCTCCGCCGTGCTCACGCTCCGACCTTCTGCCAGCAGGTGGCGCAGGCAAGCGTAGTGGGTGGTCGTGGCGCCAGCACCTCGTTGGCCCGTGACGAGGATCAGTCCGCGTGGCTGGGCCAGCCAACTCCGCAGGGTCAGGAGTTCCTCTGGCTCTAGGCCCAAGGCCTCCAGTTCACTCACCCTTCTTGCTCTTGAGCGCCTTGAGCTTCTTCAGCGAGCGCTCGACCTCCAGCAGGACGTCGTGCCCCTCGCGGGTCTCCTTGAGGTGCGCCTCCAGCGCAGGGATCGCGGCCGGGTCCTCGATCGCCCCCAGCGCCCGCGCAGCCTCGAAGCGCAGGTCGTGGCCCGGCCGCACGAGCGACTTCTCCAGGAGTGAGCGAGCGGACTTGGCCGCGGGACCGATGGCTCCAATGGCTTGGAGCGCCCGCCAGCGAAGCATGGCGTCGTCGCCACGAAGCGCCATCTTGAGTTCGGGGAGCGCAGGCGCGGCCCCCGAGCCCCAGCCCGTCAGGGCGCGGGCTGCGGCGACGCGCAGCTCCCCGCCGCTGAGCGCGGTCCGAAGCGCAGCCAGCGCCTCCTTGTGTCCTCGCCCGACGACTCCTAGAGCCTTGACCCCAGCCTCACGCCCGATCTGCCCTTGCTTCGCGTCCCCCACGAAGCGGATCACCGTCGGCAGGACCGACTTCGCGGCGGGACCCATAGCGACCAGGGCCCGGAGCACGCTGACCTTGACCCCGAACACCTCTCCCTCAGCGTAGAGGCGCCCAGCCAGCGCTGGCGCGCTGGCGGCCGCGCTCGGACCTCGCGCTCCGAGGGCCGCCGCGGCCGAGCCGCGGACATAGAGGTTCTCGTCGCTGAGCCCTGCCGTGATCACGTCGAGGTCCTCGTCCTTGCGCCCGAGCTTGGCCAGCGCGCCCAGCGCGCCCATTCGGACCTCGGGGACGGGGTCGGTGGCCGCAGTCCGGATCGCGGGTCGGACCCGGCGAGCCGCCTTGCCCATGCCAGCGAGCATTTCGAGGGCCTTGCTCCGGACCCGCGCGTCCTCGTTCTCGAGCAGGAACACATAGCTGTCGACGAGCCGGGCCTCCGCGGCCGGGTCGGGAGTCGGGCTCGGGCTCGGCTGCCCCGAAGCGACACCTGCCCCCAGCCAGCCTAGGAAGAGCAGGGCTCCGAGCAGACGCGCCGACCTGAGCACGAGGCCGCTCACAAGCCTAGAGGTAGGTCCGGCGGTTGTAGACCCACCACTCGAGCATCAGGAACAAGAGCGCCGCCGCTGCGACGTATTTCCAGACGTCTTTGTTGGTCTCGATCGCCTCTTCGCTGGCGTCGACCTTCTTGCCGCCCTGCAGGACGAGGTTCTCCGCCGGAAGCACTGTGCTCTCAGCCGTGGAGACGATGTTCGCGGCGAAGCGGGTCTGGTTGAGGTCCTGCCCCGCCTCGTCCACGAAGGTGACCGTGTAGATCCCGCGCCGATCGAGGTTCGCGACCCGCAGCGACTCGTCGCCTTGGACGATCTTGATCTCCGTCGGCTTCTCGGCCTTCTCGTGCTGGACCTTGGCCTTGACCGCCAGCTTGGGGTAGGTGACCTCGGCCACGTCGCCCGTCGGCAGGAGGAGGTCCTTGCGGACCTCAGCGCTCGAGCCCGCCAGGTAGCGGATCACGTTCGAGAGGAAGATCGGGAACGAGGGGTCGAAGGTCCAGGCCCCCTCTAGCGGAAGCTCGAGGAGGTTGAACGCGATCACGAGCGCGTGGCGATCGGCGTCTCGAGCGTCGATCACCAGGGGCCCGAAGGTCGAGCTGACGACGATCACGTCCTTGGGGCGCGGCTTGAGGCGCCGCGCCGTCGGGAGCTCGAGGGTCGAGAAGTTGACGAAGCGCGTGACCGGGTGGGTCTCGTCTTGGTCAATGACCTCCGTGTTCTCGATCTGCCCGAGGTCCGTCAGGCCCGAGAAGGGAGGGCGAGCTCCGAAGCAGAGGTAGCTCCCGGCTCCGATCTCGGGCGGGGTCACGCGATCCAGAACTACGACGTCGAACTCCCCGCCCAGCTCCGGCTTGTAGGAGGCCGAGGCGATGGTGGGAACCGCGCCCTCCGCCGTCTTGGCCACGCGCGGGTCCTCGCTGAGGGCCGAGTGCAAGAAGAGGTTCCCGTCGCTGACGAGGAGGACGTTGAAGGGCTTGGGAGGGCGGAGGATCGCGACGACCTCGTCGTCGCTCGGGAACACGTCCACGCTGGGGTCGTCGCCGTGGTCCAGGGTGATCCGGGCGTGGCGAGCTTCGTCGCCCAGGGGAGCGTCGAAGGGGACCGAGCTCACGCCGTTGGGTCCCAAGGTGACCTCGCGCGAGCCAGCCAGCTCGCCGTCGAGGTGGAAGTCGACGCCGACGGTCCGCTTCTCGGTCCCGAGGTTCTGGACGGCCACGAAGACCCGGGTCTCGTCGCCAAAGCCGCTCGCGAGGTGGACGTCGAAGCTCACGATCCCGACGTTCTCGCCCGAGCTCCCGACGCGGATGTAGTGGAGGGGGACGCTCTCGTCGAGGGTCACGCTCTCGAGGGAGCCGACCTGACCGTCGCTGATCACGTAGAGCTCGGGCGCCCGCTCGGCGTTGCTCAGGAGCCCGCGCACGCGCTGGATCGCGCCGCCCAGGACGCTCCCCCGATCCGTCGGCTCGAGCTGCTCGAGGGCGCGGCGGAGCGTGCTCTTGGACTCGGTCATGTCCGTCAGGACGTGGGCCGAGTCGTCGAAGGCCACGATCACGGCGCGGTCCCCAAAGGACAGATCGTCCACGACCTTGAGGGCCTCGACCTTGCCCTTCTCGAAGCGAGTCTGCCCGCCGGCGTCCTTGGCGCTCATGCTCGCCGAGACGTCGATCAGGATCACGGCGTCGCTGCCCTTGAGCCCGCCCAGGGGCGAGACCGGGCGCGAGAGGGCCAGGATCAAGAGGATCAGGGCCAAGAGCTGCAAGATCAGAAGGAGGTTGGTCCGCAGGCGCTGGAAGGGCGAGTTGACCCGGAGGTCATTGAGCGCGTTCTGCCAGAGGTAGGTGCTCGAGATCCCGACCTCGCGCCGCTTGAGCTTGAGGAAGTAGAGGAGGACCAGGCCGCCGATCAGGAGGGGGGCCGCGTAGAGCCAGCCCATAGACAGGAACTGAAACACGGCTACCTCACCAGCCCGTGAAGGCGGAGTTGGTCGAGGACGAGGCGATCGAAGGGCATCGCCGTCGAGGCGCTCATGTAGCGCGCGCCGCGCTTGTGGCAGAACTCACGCAGGCCGCCCATCAGCGCCCCGAGGTTGGCCTTGTAGCGCTCGACCAAGGGCTCACTGATGGTGATCTCAGTCTCCTGTCCGTCCTCGGCGTCGACGAGCTTGAGGTCGCCCTTGAGCGGCGGGTCGAGCTCTTGGGGAGCCAGGACCTGAAGGCAGAACACGTCCATTTTGCGCGCCGTGAAGAAGCGAACAGCGTCCTGGTAGCCATGGCGATCCAGGAAGTCCGAGATCAAGATCACGACGCCCTTGGCCCGGTGCTCCTGGGCGAAGCGCTTGCACGCTCGCCCGAGGTCCGTCCGCCCCTCAGGCTCGGTGGCCTCGAGGAACTGGATCATCTTGGGCAGGTTTCGTCGCCCGCGCTCAGGTCGAAACACCCGGTCGAGCTGGGTCGAGAAGGTCCCGATCCCGACGCGGTTCATGTTGACCAAGCCTATGTAGCCCAGGGCCGCGGCGACCTTGAGCGCGTAGCGCATCTTGTTGGGCCGGCCGTAGTCCATGGATTTGCTGCTGTCTACGAGGAGGTAGACCCGCAGGTCCTCCTCCTCGAGGAAGAGCTTGATCATCAGCTGGTCCAGGCGCGCGTAAATGCTCCAGTCCAGGAAGCGGAGGTCGTCCCCTGGGGCGTACATCCGGTGGTCCGCGAACTCCACGGACTGGCCGCGCTTCTTGGAGCGCTTCTCGCCCTTGACCTTGCCCTGGAGGATCTTGCGCGACACGAGGTCGAGGCGCCCGATCTTGCTCAGGAAGGTCTGGTCGATCAGCGACCCGCCCTCTTCGGCGAAGGTCCCGGTCTGGTCAAGTTGTTCGTCGGTCTCGTTCAGGAGAAGTCTCGGTCGGAGGGAGTCGCGTTAGCCAGAGGAGCGAAGCGAGCCGCTAGGCGCGCTGGAGGGACTCGCCTTTGATCGTGGTCGGGACCTCGTCGAGGATGTTGTCCACGATCTCGTCCGACTTGATCCCGTCGGCTTCGCCCTCGAAGTTCAAGAGCGTCCGGTGCCGAAGCGCCGGCTTAGCCACCGAGCGGACGTCTCCGAAGGACACGTTCCAGCGTCCGTCGAGGAGGGCTTGGAACTTTGACGCCAGGATCAGGGCCTGAGCCGCGCGAGGGCTGGCGCCGAAGGCGACGTACTGGTTCGTCATCGACGCCGCGAACTCGCCCTCGGGGTGCGTGGCGAGGGTCAGGCGGACGGCGTAGTCCTTGACGTGGGGAGCCACGACCAGGTCGCGGACCAGCTTCCGCCACTCCATGACCTCCTTGCCGTCCATGACCTTCTCTGGCTTGGGGACGACCTTGCCCGTCGTGCGGTCCACGATCTCCGAGAGCTCGGCGCGGCTCGAATACTGGACCAAGAGCTTGAACATGAAGCGGTCGAGCTGGGCCTCGGGGAGCGGATAGGTTCCCTCCTGCTCGATGGGGTTCTGGGTCGCGAGGACGCAGAAGGGCTGGGGCAAGTCGTAGGTCTTGCCGCCCGCGGTCACGCGATGCTCCTGCATGGCCTCGAGCATGGCCGACTGGGTCTTGGGCGTGGCGCGGTTGACCTCGTCGGCCAGGACCATTTGGGCAAAGATCGGACCCTTGCGGAACTTGAACTCACGTCCGCCGGTCTCGTTCTCGACGACGATGGTCGTGCCCACGATGTCAGCGGGCATCAGGTCCGGCGTGAACTGGATCCGCGCGAAGTCGAGGTCGAGGACCTGCGAGAGGGTCCGGATCAAGTGGGTCTTGCCCAGCCCGGGGACGCCCTCGAGGAGGCAGTTACCGCCGGTGAAGATCCCCGTCAGGACCCCCGCCACGACCTCGTCGTGGCCGACGATCGCCTTACCGATCTCGGTCCGGAGCCGCTTGTAGCGGTCCCTGAACTGGGCCGCCTTGGCCTCGATCTCCTTGGGATCCACGTGTCCTCCTACGCGAGCGAGTCAGCCCGCAGCGCCGCGCTGGCGCTAGTTCTGGTCCTTGCCTTCCTCGAGCTCACGCCGCGCGCGACGCTTGGCCTCGAGGAGACGGTTGGTGTATCCGCCCTCGCCAGCCCCTTCGGCCGGCTTGGGCTTGGGCTTCGGCTTCGGCCGCGGCCGATTCGATCCCGTGTCTTCTCCGCCGCCGCCAGGTCCGCCGACGCTGCCTGCGCCCGCGACCTCGACCGGGCCGTGATCGGCCCCGGGCTCAGCGGTGAACTTCGTGAGGGTCTCCTCGCGCGCCTGCTGAACCTTGGCCTTTCGCTCGCGGAGGCGGTCGATGGTCCGCGGGGTCTCCTTGCGGGTCACGACGGCCTTCGCTCGCGCGATCAGCTTGTCCCAATCGAGGGCCACGCGCCGCATGGAGACGTCGAGGAAGAAGAGCAGAAGGGCCAGGGCCAGGGCCAAGGGCCAGCGCTCCTCCAGAGCTTCGCGCTCGCCGAGGTCCTCGCGGCGCCAAGGGTTGACCTCGAAGGCCGAGAGCTGATCAGGCTCGACGATCTTGCCGCCGCCTGCCTTGGCCAGCTCCTCGAGGAAGGTCCGGTCGCTCTTGAGCTTCTTGAACTCGTCCGAGTAAGGGACGACGAGCCCAGTCGTGACCGAGTGCCTGCGCTGCCCCTCGCCATCGAGGCTCAGGAGCGAGACCGAGTAAGTCCCGACCTTCTTGACCGGGAACTTGGCCACGTAGCGCCCGGCGCCGCCGCGCTGGACCAGCTGAACCTCCTGGGCCTCCTCCTTGGGGTCCGGCGAGGACACCTTGGCGCGAATGTTGAGGCCCGTCACGGTCTCGCCGTCTTCGCTGATGGCGTCCACGACGATCTGGCCTTGGTCGCCGTTGAGCGAGGTCGAGACCTTGAACACCGACTCCTGGACGTCCTTCTTGACCCAGCGCACTGCCTGAGACCAGAAGCTCTGGAAGCCCTCCCAGCCGACCCACTCCGTCGCCCAGCGAGCCTTGGCGTCGGAGGTGAAAGCCAGGGTCTTGCCGACGCCGTACTGCCAGTGAGCCATGATCGGCGAGCCGTCCGGCGCAGTCAGGGCGACCTCCGCGCGGGGCTTGGCCTCGGTCAGGACGTAGCCCGTCAGCTCGGGGAACCCGTCGAAGCCGGCCAGGACTGGGCTCTGCCCGCGAATCGCGGGGACGATGGTCTTGTTGACGATCAGCGAGCGCGTGACGCGCTTGCTCTCCTTGAGGAAGATCTGGGGGAGCTTCTTGGGGTCGTCGAGGTAGTAGTACTTGCCGCCGGTGACGTTCGCGATCCGCTTCATGAGGTCCACCGAGGGACCCTGGGCGCCGCCGTGGGCGAAGTAGCAGATCGTGCTGACCGTGATCCGGGCCTTGCGGCAGCGCTTGAGCAGCGAGGCCGAGGGCTGGCTTGGGTCGCCGTCGGACATCACGATCATGTGCTTGACGGCGTTGGGCATCTTCTCGAGCGCCGTGACCGCCAGGCTGAAGATCGGGTCGAAGTCCGGCATGTCGCCGACCTGCATCTTGCGGATCTTGGCCTTGATCTGGCGCTTGTTGCGAGCCTTGGTCGGCTTGACGGCCCACATACTGCCCTCGTTGCCATACACCAGCACGCCCACCGTGTCCTTGGCAGACAGACTGTCGACGGCCTTCTGGCACACGTTGATCGCCATCGCGTTGCCTTCGGCCATTTCGCAGGAGTGGATCACGAGGCCCAGGGCGCCGTCGGGGATCACCTGCTCCTGCTTGATGTCCATCTCGACCGGGAGGGCCTTCTCGACTGGCGTGTTCCGCCACTCGCCGGCTCCGAAGCCGCGGGCGCCGCCGATCATGATCAGCCCGATCCCCATGTCAGCGACGGCTGTCTCAATGTTCTTGAGCTGCTTGTCCGAGAAGGCCGGGCGAGCGACGTCGTCGAGGATCACCGCGTCGAAGCCCTGCAGCTCGCCGACCTTGAGCGGGAAGTCAGTGGCCGAGATGACCTTGACCCGGATCTCCGCAGCCTTGAGCGCCAGGAGGAAGTTGTGGGCCTCCGAGGCCTCGGGGTCGGCCTCGTCGTGGACGTAGAGGACCTGGGCCTTGCCGCGCGCGAACACGAAGCCGTGGGCGGTGTTGTTCTGGAAGAGCTGATCACGTCCCTTGCCGACGAGCTGGACCACTGCCTCGACGCGGAAGAAGCCAGCCTCCGTCAGCTCGAGCTGGAACTTCTCGACGTTCACGCCGCGCTTGAGGGTCACGGGCCGGGTCTCGACCAGCGCTCCGTCGCGCCAAAGGTGGACCTTGGCCTCGGTCTCTTCCGCGGCGTGGATCACGACCCGAGCCAGGAAGGGCTCGCCGATCTTGGCCTCCTCAGGGATCTTGACCTTCTCGACCAGGACCTCTTCGTTGTAGGAGTATTCGATGGGGACGACGTCGATCGGGACGCCCGCCTCGCGGGCCTTAGCGATGGCGTTCTTGACCTTGCCGGCCGTCTCGTTGCCGTCGCTGAAGAGCACGATCCGGCCCCGGGCGTTCGGCTCGAGGGCCTCCAAGGCTCGGGTCAGGCCCTCTTCTATGTTCGAGTAGTCGCGGTCGATATCGGAGGCGTAGCGCGAGAGGGCTGCTCCCTCCTTGCGGAGGGTGGCTTCGTTGTAGCCCTCACGTCCGAACACGACGACCTTGCCGAGGTCGATTCGCGGGTCCATGCGACCGCGTGACTTGTTGATCAGCTCCAAGACCTCTTGGGACTTGGCCTCGGGGATCGAGCGCGAGTGGTCGACGACGTAGACGACCTCGACCCGCTGGGTCAGGTCACGCCACTCGACCTCGGCCAGCGCCAGGACCAAGAGGGTCACGAGGGAGAGGCGCAGTCCGAGGGCCATGCGGCGGCGGAAGCGGTCGAGGCCAGCCAAGGAGCGGCGGCCCACGAGGACCACGATGGGGAGGAGCAGCAAACCGAGGAGGAACTCTGGGCTCGCGAAGGTCACGGGCATCCGCGCCAACGCCCCTTGGACTGCTTCTCGGAAGTCCTGGCCCTCCTGCATCCGGCGAACGACAGGGACCGCGATCGCCGCCGCTCCGAGGAGGAGCACGAGGCCCAGGGAGATCCAGGCGATCCAGCGACCGATGGGCTTGCGCTGTGCTGAGGTCTTGCTCACCTGAGGCTCCCGCGAAGAAGGGCTCCAACGAGCGAAGAGATCTCAGCTCGGGGGGAGAGGGGTTCGGTCGCGGCGAAATCCCTCGGCGAGGATCCTAACCGCCGCGAGGCGGTCGGCGCGCTCGAGCCAGGGAGAGGCGGCGAGACGGCTCGTGCCAAGAGGGGCCCCCAGCTGCTTTCGCCCTTCGGAGCACCCCGCCGCGTCTCGCTCTCCAACGAAAGCAGCGTTAGGGCCCCGGGCCCGAAGCTTAGGGGGTCTGGGGGAGCGCAGCGTCCCCCAGTAAACCGTGCAGATCTCACTTGGCGCCCCCGACGAAGGCGCTCTGCAACAGCGCGTAGCAGTGGTCGCCGTTGGAATCGAGGGCCCAGACCCGACCCTTGGGGCCGAGGGCTACGGCCCAGGGTCGGTTCAGCCCGCCGACCCCTCGACCGGGGGCACCCCAGGCTCCGACGTAGGCGCCGTCGGCCTCGAAGACTGAGATCCGCTGGTTGCCGAACTCGGCGACCCAGACCCGGCCGTCCTGGCCGATCTTGACGTCGTAGGGGTATTGGAGCTGACCCGGCTCACGACCTTGGCTGCCAATGTGGGCCACGAAGACGCCCTCTGTGTCGAACACGCCGATCCGGTGGTTCGCGGCGTCGGCCACGTAGACCCGGCTCCGCTCCTCGTCGAGGGCGAGGTTCATCGGACGCTTGAACTGGAGTTCTCCGTCGCCGAAGGTCCCCCAGCCCTTGACGAAGGTCCCGTCAGGACGAAATACCTGAACTCGCGCCACGTCGTCGCCGAAGTCGGTCGTGTAGTGGAGCTTTCCGTCACCGCTCGACTGGGCAGAGGTGATCATCATGAAGCGACCGGGATCTCGCCCGGGCGCCCCGTACCAACGCTCCAGGACCAGGTCCGTGGAGTAGCGCAGGACCCGGCAGTAGTGGGTGTCAGCCACGAGGAGTTTGCCCTCGTGGTCGATCCCCAGGCCGGTGGGTTTGCCCTGGACGATTCCGGGCGTGCGGACGAGCGCTAGGAGCTTGCCCTCGGCGTCGAACTTCTGGATCCGACCCGTCTTGTCAGCGACGTAGAGGGTGCCCTCAGGCGTCGTGACCATGGCTCGCGGGTAGGCGAAGCGCCCGTCCTCTTGACCCTTGCCGCCGATCCAGAACTCGATCGGCCCCTCGCTGCCGATCGTCGGAGCGGGCCCCGACGCGGCTCGGCCGACGGACTTGGCCGGGAGCGGCGAGGGAACGGGGTAGGGCTCACCGGGGACGTAGAGGTCCGAGAGGCTCTTGCCCTCAGCAGCGTCGTTCGCGTCGTCCGCCGACGACGAAGCGCCTGGTGTAGGCGAGTCCTCAGCGGCCGAGGTCGACGGAGCGACACCCGGACCCTCTCTGGGTTCGACGGGATCGGTTGGACAGCCTGCGAGACCGCAGGCCACGGTCGCGACGAGCGCGACCCGGAAAGGACGTCGTCGCATGCGGTTTATTGGCGCTCGGGCGTGACGCTGTCGATGTAGCCCTTGACGTATTCCTGCATCCGCTTGGGGATCCGAGTCTTCTCGAGGGCCTTGGACGCCTTGACCTTGTTGGCCCGCATCACCTTCTCGAACTCTGCCTTGGACTTGCCCTTGATCTGGGCGCCCTTGGTGAAGTAGCTGCCGACGATCTTGCCCTTGCCGACCTTGCCGCGGATCCGAGTCGCCTTGAACTTGCGCTCGGCGTCAATGTCGCCCATGGGGCGCTGGCCTTGAGCTTGGCCCTGGCCTTGGCCTTGGCCCTTGCCCTTGCCTTGCCCCTTGCCTTGGCCCTGCCCTTGGCCCTTGCCGTCCTTGCCCTTGCCGCCCTTGCCGCCCTTGCCGCCGTGACGCTTGCCACAGCCGGGGCACCACTTGCCGCCCTGATCGGCGCCGGGCTGCTGACCAGGCTGACCGCCGGGCTGCTGACCGCCGGGCTGCTGACCGCCGGGCTGCTGACCACCGGGCTGCTGACCACCGGGCTGCTGACCGCCGGGCTGCTGACCACCAGGCTGCTGACCGCCGGGCTGTTGCCCGCCGGGTTGCTGACCACCAGGCTGCTGACCGCCGGGCTGCTGTCCGCCAGGTTGCTGTCCACCGGGTTGCTGACCGCCGGGCTGCTGACCGCCGGGCTGCTGACCGCCGGGCTGCTGTCCACCGGGCTGCTGACCGCCGGGCTGTTGACCGCCGGGCTGCTGACCGCCGGGCTGTTGACCACCGGGTTGCTGACCTCCAGGCTGCTGGCCGCCGGGCTGCTGACCGCCGGGCTGCTGTCCACCAGGCTGTTGACCGCCGGGCTGCTGACCGCCGGGCTGCTGTCCACCAGGCTGTTGACCGCCGGGCTGCTGACCGCCGGGCTGACCACCGGGCTGTTGTCCGCCGGGTTGCTGACCACCAGGCTGCTGACCACCGGGTTGCTGACCGCCGGGCTGTTGACCGCCGGGCTGCTGACCGCCGGGCTGTTGACCGCCGGGCTGCTGACCGCCGGGCTGCTGACCGCCGGGCTGTTGACCGCCAGGTTGCTGACCACCGGGTTGCTGACCACCAGGTTGCTGACCGCCAGGCTGCTGACCGCCAGGCTGCTGACCGCCAGGCTGCTGTCCACCGGGCTGCTGTCCACCGGGCTGCTGTCCGCCGGGCTGCTGACCGCCGGGATGCTGACCGCCGGGATGATGACCACCGGG